>Ga0068858_100005464_pt1 | contig 12444 bp, 8 predicted proteins | sample KBSSwiS12_FD_66589 | JGI IMG/M metagenome (GOLD analysis project Ga0068858, IMG submission 66589) | Switchgrass rhizosphere microbial communities from Kellogg Biological Station, Michigan, USA - KBS Switchgrass S1-2 | ecosystem: Host-associated > Plants > Roots > Rhizosphere > Soil ... | reverse complement strand
TGTTCCGCGCCGACGCCCATCTGATGGCTGACCGCAAAGAGTTTTTCCGACGAGCCGGCCACCCCTTCGGTGCTCTTCGCGACCCGAACAATCAGCCCCTCGAGCTTCCCCATGAACGTGTTGACCCACCGCCCCATTTCGCCCAGCTCGTCGCCAGTGCTCTGATCCACGCGCTGGGTGAGGTCGCCTTCGCCCTCGGCGATGTTCCGGAGCACGCGCACCGTGGCCAGCATCGGTCCGGTGATGGCCCTGGACGAGTAGTAGGCGATGGCGAGACAGAGGATGACGGCGAACACCGTGATGCCGATGCTGATCACCGCGCCAGCCTGCAGCGCAAAGAGCGCGATGGCGGCCGTCTCGCTCTGCGTCTTGCGGATGGCCGCGTTCGCGTCGTTGAGCACCTCCGTCGATTCGACCGTCCTGGCGGCCGGATCCGCCCGAATGAACGCAATCTGCAGGTCAGCCGCCGTCGCGTCGCCAGCGTCCACCCGACGCCGTTCGGCGACGAGCGGCATCGCGAAGGTCTGCATCCAGCTCTGGTCGATGGCCTCCATCCGCGCGAGCGTGTCGCGCACGACGTCGGTGGGCGCGTCGCGCTTGCCCTGTGCCATCAGCTTCTGCAGGTCGGCGCTTTCCTTCATCAGTTGATCGTGCTGCCAGCTGTCGCCGGTCAGCAGGTAATTCCGCAGCGCCAGCCGGGTCAGCATCATCTTCAGCTGCACCGTCTCCAGCGTCTGCACGCTCTCGAGCGCGACGGCCCCCTGCCGGTTGACGGAACGCTGGCGAAGCACGACGCCGGTGTTGACGACGAACAGGATCAGGACGACCGCGACGATCGACCCGAATCCGTAGTGGAGTCTCTTGCTGATGGTCATGATGTCTTTACTCTGGAGCGCTGAAATCGAATATCACCAGTTCGCTGGATTCTTTGGACGCGGGCGCGAACAGCCACTGCTGCGCGGCCTCGGTCGCGGGCACCACCAGCAGGGGATGTCCGCCGATGACCGCGACGCGCTTGACTTTGCCATCGGGCGTGACGACGACCGTCAGCTTGACTTTCCCGATGGCGTGGACCTTTCGCGCCAGATCCGGATACGCCGGCATGACCCTCTTGGTCACCACCCTCGGTGCATCCGCGTCCGCCGCACCTCCCGTCCTCACGCCCGCACCCGTGGCCATGGCGATCAGACCGACGCACGCGAAAAACCTCTTCACCTCAACGATCATCGACGTTCTCCCGTGTCAGGTGTCTGATCCATGTCCCTAAGAATCTGCGTCGTGTCCAGTGCCAGCAGCAATCCGTCGCCCAGCTTGTAGGCGCCGCGGATCAGCTCGCGCGCGCGTCCCCGCATGGTCGCCGGCGGCAATTCGAAGTCACCTTCGTCAACGTCGACGACGTCGCCCGCGCGATCCACGAGCAGGCTGATGCAGCCGTCGTCCGTCTGCAGAATCAGGTGTACGGGTACCTCCGCCGCACCGCGCGCGTCGAGATCCAGACACCGCCGCAAGTCGGTCACGGCGATGATCTGCCCGCGAAGATTGAGCAGTCCGCTGACCCGGCTCGACGCCAGCGGCAGCCGCGTCAGCGGACTGCCGTACGTGACTTCCTGCACCCGTGCCACCTCGACGCCGAAGCACAAGTCGCCGACGAAGCACGATGTAAACCCTTGCGTCTCGGCCACGGCCTAGACCGCCACGTCGTGGAGATAAGGCGCCGGCTCGGCGCGCGCCGCGTCGGCGGCGCACAGCGCCTCGAGATCCAGGATCTGGGTCACGCGCCCGTTGATTACCGTTGAACCGCGCACGCCCCGCCCGCCTCCTGGCATTTCGTCGGCGATGCGGTGCTCGACCGTGTCGAGGATCCGCCGCACGACGAGACCCAGGCGCACACCGGCGGCCGCGTAGACGACCGTCGTGATGCTGGAGCCGGATTCGCCGGCCACGCGCCGCGGCTCGGCGCCGGCCACCAGATCCGAGACGGCGACGAGCCGCAGCATGTCGCCTCTGTACTGCACCACGTCGCGATCGTTGAGGCGCTGGATTGACGAGCAGGGGAACTCTTCAAGGCGCATCACCTGTGAAAGTGGAATCGCCATCCGCGCATCGTGATCGCCGGTGACCGCGACCAGCGCCTCCATCTCGTCTTCGACCTCGGCCGACGCCGTTGCCGTCACGATGTCGCTGGAGCGCCGCGACTCGGCCAGCACGTGTGCGTGAACGGCCAGGCCCGTGACATCCAGAATGAGCGACACGCAGCCGTCGCCCATGATGGTCGCGCCCGCAAACATCGACAATGCTCTGAGCCGCCGGTCCAGCGGCTTGACCACGATCTCCTGCGTGTCGATGACGTCGTCGACCACGAGGCCGAAGACGCGCTCATCGGCCTGAAGGATGATGACGTGGCCGCCGCCGTGTCGGACGACGCCGCCGACGACGGGGCGCGCGCCAATCCCGAGCGCGGCGTCCAGCCGAACGAGCGGCACGAGGCTGCCGCGCAGCCGCAGCATCGGCGCGTCGCCCATCATCTCCATGCCGGTGCCCGCTCCATCGTTCAGCCGAAGGAGTTCGAGGACGCCGGCTTGAGGGATCGCGAAGCGGTCGCCGCCTGCGGTGACGACCAATGCTGGAATGATGGCGAGCGTCAGCGGGATCCGGATCCTGACGGTCACCCCGAGTCCGGCGCGGCTGTGCACGCTCACCTTGCCGCCGATCTTCTCGATGTTCGTCTTCACGACATCCATACCGACGCCGCGGCCGGAAATGCTCGTGATCGTCTTGGCGGTTGAAAACCCTGGCAGGAAGATCAGGCCTATCGCGTCCTGATCGCTCAGCGCCCCGGCCCGGTCGGCGGCAATGAGACCGCGCTCGACGGCCGTGCGCCGCACCTCCGCGACATCCACGCCCATCCCGTCGTCCGAGATCTCGATGTTGACCTGACCGCCCTCGTGGAAGGCGCGGAGCGAGAGACAGCCTTCAGCGGGCTTTCCCGCCAGCAGGCGCCGCTCGGCGGTCTCGATACCGTGGTCCACGCAGTTACGGAGGACATGGGTCAGCGGATCCTTGATGGCCTCGAGCAGCGTCTTGTCGAGCTCGGTGTCCTGTCCGTCGAACTCGAGACGCACCTGCTTGCCGCATTCGAGGGCGATGTCGCGTACGACCCGGGGAAACGTGCTCCAGACATTCTCAATCGGCTGCATCCGGGTCTTCATGATCGCCGCCTGCAGCTGCGTCGTGATCGCGTTGAGCCGCTGCGACGACTCGAGCAGCAACGGGTTCTGCTGAACGCCGCTGTACTCGACCATCTCATTGCGCGTCAGCACCAGTTCGCCGACCAGGTTCATCAGGGCATCGAGCTGCGCGACGTCCACGCGCACGCTGCGGCTGGCCTGGCTTGGCCTCGTCTGGTTCGACACGAGCACCGGACGCGGCAGCGCCGCCGGGGACGGTTCAACGGGAGCGGGCGCATCCGGCTGGTGAGGCCGGCGTGCCTCGAGCCGCTCGACCAGCGCGGAGCAGTTGATTGCCGTGTCGCTGCCCGTCCGTTCGACGTCCGACAGCATCTGCCGGGTGAAGTCCACCAGCTGCAACAAATCGCCGGCGATCGCCGGCGTCACCACCGCGCGCCCTTCGCGGAGGTCGCTCAGGAGACTCTCTCCGGCATGGGCGAGCCCTCCGAGCTTCGATAAACCGAGATACCCCGTCGCGCCCTTGATGCTGTGGATCGCGCGAAAGGCGTTGTCCAGCGTCTCGTGCGCGTCAGGGCGCTGTTCGAGCCCGACCAGGTCGCGTTCGAACTGGTCAAGGTTCTCCGAGCTCTCGACGAGGAATTCGCTCAGGACCGGGTCCACGTTCCCGATGAGCGCAAGGGCGCGGCCATGCGGGCCATCCGCGCACATCGCGTTCTTGTTGGGAATTCCGGTCATCGAGCGCCACACGTGTGCACGTGAGTGCGACATCGTGGCTCACCGTGCGCCTGCGGCGCAGGATCGTGCACACCGGTCCGACGGTCGGCACCCGGCGGCCGGCGCTCCGGCCCCTGTTCGAGCGAATTGCTGAACGATCACGCGCGCCGTTGCCCGCACACCCGGTTGCCGTCCACCGGCATCTCACTTGCTCCTTGTCTCGCGCAGGAGACTTTCATGGCACACAAGACAGCGGAGACCACGATCACGGTGCTGCTGGTCGACGACCAGCGCTTCGTGGGCGCGGCGCTCGGACAGCTGCTCGCAGGCGAACCCGACATCGTTCTTCATTGCTGCCGAGAGGCAGCCGACGCCGTGGCGCAGGCGAACGCCGTCCACCCTTCGCTGATCCTTCAGGATCTGCTGCTGCCGGACGTCGACGGCCTGACGATGCTCGGGGGGTTTCGCGACAATCCGGCGACGGCGCTGACGCCGGTCGTGGTGCTGTCGGCGAGCGACGACGCCAAGACGCGCGCGAAGGCGATGGCCGCAGGGGCGGTCGACTACCTCGTCAAGCTACCGACCCGCGCGGCGCTGGTCGACTGCATTCGACGGCATGCGGGCGTTCCGGTCATCACGCCAGCGGCGATGCCGACCCGGGCGGCGGACGAAACGCTCGGCCTCGGCGTCCTCGACGAGCTCAAAGAGGGCGGCAATACGCTGCCGGCCTTCGCGCTGTTCCTCATCGATCAGTATGTCGAGGAAGCGGCGACCCAGGTGGAAATGCTCAAAGACGCGCGGGCACGTCACGACGCCGGCGCCTTGACGGCGACGGCGCACATCCTCAAGGGCAGCTCGGCGACGATGGGCGCGAAGCGGCTGGCCGCCCTGTGCGCCGACATGGAACGGCGGAGTGCGGCCGGATCGGATGACGTCATCACGCCGGACATGATGGCCGACGTCGACCTCGAGTTCGTCAGGGTTCGCGCCGCGCTCGCGATCGAACGCCTGAGCGTCGCGTCATGACGACCCATGGTTTTGCCGGCAACCTGCTCCTCCGTACCGGCGTCGTCGACGCAACCGGTCTGGCACGCGCGGTGGAGGCTCAGCTCGCACAACACTGCACGCTGGGCCGGGCGCTCGCCAGCCTCGGGCTGGCGACCGAGTCTGTCGTGGCGCACGCGCTGGCGGCCGCCCTGCACCTGGAGGCGATGTCCGGCGAACCGCCTGACGTGGACATCGAAGTCGCCGCTCTGTTGCCGGCCGAGTTCTGCCGGAAGCGGGGCATCGTTCCCCTGACGCTCGACGGCAAATTGCTGCGGCTTGCCGTGTCCGACCCGATGGACGACGCGGTGCTGCAGGACGTACGGTTCAAGACCGGACGGAAGACCGCCGCCGTCATCGTGACCGAGACGCAGTTCGAGCGGTTGTGCGCGCACGTGTACCCGGAAGAGGAACACGCGAGCAACACCTACGACATGCTCGGCACCGCGACGCCGTCGGGCGAGCTCGAGTCGGCCGTCATCAACGAATACGATCTCATCGATCCTGCCGCCCTCGCCAAGGACACGAAGCTGCCGCCGATCGTGCGGCTGGTGAACTTGATCCTGAGCGACGCGGCCAGCGCCGGCGCCAGCGACGTGCACGTCGAGCCACAACAGGCCGCGCTGCAGGTCCGGCAGCGCGTCGACGGCCTGTTGCGCGACGTGCTGACGATTCCGCGCCACCTGCAGGATCAGACGATTTCACGTCTCAAGATCATCTCGGGCATGGACATCTCGGAGCGGCGCAAACCGCAGGACGGGCGCAGCCGGCTCCGATACGAAGGACGGATGATCGATCTCCGGGTCTCGACGCTGCCGACGCAATTCGGCGAAAAAGTCGTGATCCGGCTCCTCAGCTCCGACCGCGCGATCCTGCCGATCGATCAGATCGGCTTTCTGCCGGAGAATCTGCGGCTGATGAAGTCGTTCATCGCGCGGCCGCAGGGGATGATCCTCGTGACCGGACCGACCGGCAGCGGCAAGACGTCGACGCTCTACACGTCGCTGAACTCGATCACGTCGTCGAGCAACAACATCATCACGCTCGAAGATCCCATCGAAGTGCAGCTGGCCGGCGTCAACCAGATGCAGATCAACGCCAAAGCCGGCGTGACGTTCGCCGGCGGCCTGCGCTCGATCCTGCGCCAGGATCCGAACGTCATCCTCGTCGGCGAGATTCGCGACAAGGAAACCGCGGAGATCGCGCTCCAGGCGGCGCTGACCGGTCACTTGCTGCTCAGCACGCTGCACACCAGCGACGCGCCTTCGACGGTGACGCGGCTGTTCGACCTCGGCATCCAGCCGTTCCTCGTGGCGTCCTCACTGATAGGGATCGTCGCGCAACGGCTGGTCCGGCGTCCTTGTCCGTCCTGCGCCGTGCCCCAGCACCCGAGCGCCGAGGCCATCGACAAAGCGGGCGGACTGGCGCGACTGCCCGCCGACGCGCGGTGGGTCGTTGGCAAAGGCTGCGAGCAGTGCGGCGGCCTGGGCGTGAAAGGGCGCATGGCCATTCACGAGGTCCTCGAGGTCAACGAGGAAGTACGCGAGCTGATCTCATTGAGAGCGTCCGAGCAGGCGATCCGGCGCGCGGCGCGTCGTGCCGGCATGCGTACGCTCTTCGAGGACGGCGTCGCCAAGGCCGCGCAGGGCCTGACCACGCTCGACGATGTGCTGCGCGTGGTGTCAAGGGACGAAAGCAGCGAGGAGTCCCGCCACCCCCGCCTGTCGCATGCCACGCCGGAGGCGGCACCGGCCGCGCCCGTGGCCGAGACGCTCCCGGAGCCCACGGCCGACCTGGGACAGAAACGGGTGCTGGTCGTCGAAGACAGTCCGACGATCGCGTCGGTCGTGAAGTACTTTCTCGAACTGGAGGGGTTCGAGGTGTTGCTGGCCGCTGACGGACTGATCGGTCTCGATATGGCCCTGCGGGAGATCCCCGACGTGATCGTCAGCGACGTCAACATGCCTGGCATGACCGGAATCGCCATGGTCAGGGCGCTCCGCGCGGAGCCGCTCATGACCGAAGTGCGGATCCTGATGCTGACATCGGAGTCGAGCATCGAGGCCGAGACCGAGGGGCTGGCCGCGGGCGCGGACGACTACATCCTCAAGCCGGTCGAGCCGCGGCGGCTGGCGGCGCGGGTCCAGTCGCTCCTCACGCGATCGCGAACGAGGGCGGCGTAGACGAGGTTCTCGGGGTTCGCAAGGTGCTTAGGGTGCTCAGGGTGCTCATGAGCTACAGCGTCCGGAGAAAGGCGATCAGCGCCTGACGCTCGAGCGGCGACAACTTCAGACCGAACGGATGGCCCGGTACCGCGGACAGCCGCGCCGGATCGAACCATTCCTCGAGCGTCTTGACGGCGCCGGCGTGCTGGAACGGTCCGCGATACCATGCGCCTTTGAGCGAGGGCACCTTGTAGTAGCCGGTGCCTTTGCGCGTGCGCATCGCCAGCTCAGGATCGGTGCCGACAGTACGATTGATGACCGCATATCGCCCAAGATGCCCGGACGGCACCACGAAGCCGGACGCCGGCGTCAACGCGTTGCTCGTGTAGAGCGGCGCGGTGTGGCACGCATTGCACCCTACCCTCGCAAATAGCCGGCGGCCCTGCTCCGCGATCCTGGTGACACGGTTCGGATTCGGCGGCGGCCTGAGCGAATAGAGATATCGGCCCAGCGCATAGAGCTGCTCGTCGCTGTAGCGGTCCATCTTCGTCGGATCGGGAACGGGATCCACGAGGAGGAAGTCGCCGAAGCGATCGAACGCGTTGGCGCCCTGGACGATCGCGACGTAGCGCATCAGATCGGCGATCGATCGCTGCTGGACAAGGCCGGTGTGATCGAGAAAGCGGCGTTCCTCGACGCCGATCAGATCGGGAATCTGCGCCGGCGTGAAGAGACTCAGGTTGACGCGAGTGGACGCGCCGGCCGGCACCGTGTCGTAGACGCGGGCAATCTCGTCGATCGACATCGACGCGACGCGCGCGATCGGATCCGGCGTCAGCCACGGCATCGAGAAGAACGTCCGCTGACCGAGGCGGACGCCGTCCAGCAGCGCCGCGGGATCCTTGGTCGCCGCAGCCTGCTGCCGCAGGTTGTCGGCGACGAAGCGGTCGGGTGGGAAGTTTCCCTGCGCGCCTTTGAGCAGCGTGCCGTCGGACATCACGCGCGCGTGGCACATCACGCACGATCCGCTGCCGGTCTCGACAATCCCTTTTTTGCGGACGACGTAGCGTGAGAACGGCATGATGCCGTCCCTGGTGATCGGTACCTGGTTGCGCTCGTACCAGCGCCGGTCGCGGACGGAGGCTACCTTGAAGGTGGCGCCGTAGCCGATCGGCGCGTCGAACACGATCTCTCCGGCGGCGATCCAATCGGTGTCGGTTCGCAGCGTCGACGCGTCGAACGCAATCTCGGGTTCCTGCTGCGCCAGCCAGTCCATGTACCCGGCCGGCTCGCGGCCGGGCGCATAGATCGGATAGCTCTTGTAGATCGGCCGGACGGCGAGCCGGTAGTAGTAGCCTGGCGCCGCGTGCTGCGCCGAGCGATCGGCGCGCACGAGCGGAACCTCGAACGACGCCAACTCGCGTGCATCCCATGCCTTCGGAACGGAGAACGGCTGTGCCGTGAGGATCAGCAGCTCTCCACCACAGAGGACACCGAGGACGCTGAGGATCAGCCGCGTCGGGATTGAAACTCCGTGTCCCCCGCGGCCACCGTGGTGGAGAGCTTGTCGCACTATCTGCGGCTCCCGAGGTTGACGCGCAGACCGGCGACGGCCGAACGCGGCAGCGCCGGATATCCGAGCACGCTCTCGTAGACGGCATCCGTCAGGTTGTCGATGCGTAGGTACGCGGCCACATTGCGGTTGACGCGAACTTCTCCACCAAGCCACGACACGGTGTACGCGGGGTTGACGGTGATGTCCACGGAGCGGCCGGCCAGGAACTGAGGCGATGGTCCGACGATAGAGAGGCCGAGGAACGCCGCGTCGTGCCGCTGCCCGACGTACCGCATGTTGAAATTGATCGTCGCCCGGCCGCGCGCGTACGTCGCCCGCAGCACGGCCGAGTGCTTCGGCCGCCGCAGCAGCGGCTGTCCCGGCTGAAACTGCTCGCTCGTGCTGACGAACGCCACGACCCTGGTGTCGACGAGCGCGTAGCCGGCGCTCGCGGTGAACCCGGCGACGGGACGCTGCAGCACGCCCTCCAATTCCCACCCATTCGCCTTGGAGCCGTCGATGTTGATGTAGTCAGGCTTGCCGTCCAGCGAGAACCCGGTCGACTTGAACGCGACCTGATCGTTGAACGCGTTGTCGAAGTAGGTGACACGCGCGAGCACGCGCTGATCGGCGAACGTGATCTCGCCGCCGGCGTCGATCGTCCGCGCGCGCTCGGGGCGCAAGTCCGGGTTTCCATCGGTGAAGGCGGTGCTGTACAGCTCGCCGAACTGCGGGTTCTTGATCCCGCGACCGATGTTGGAAAACACCTTGACCGACGACACTGCGCCCTTTTGGTACGGCAGCAGGAAGCCGCCCAGCGACAGCTTCGGGCTGGCGTTGTTGCCATAGTGCGAGTTCCGGTCGAGCCGAACGCCAACGGTTGCCAGCCAACGGTCCTGCGCCTGAAACTGCTGCTGCACGAAGAATGCGTTGTTCTCGACGAGAAACGAAGGATTCAGCGGATCCGACTCGCGCTCGTAGTCGTAACCGCCGCTCAGCATCTGACCCCCGCACCACACGGCGTTCGCCTGATAGCGCAGCGCGGGCCGACGAAATTCTGACCGCGTCGTCGAGGTGAAGTCGCTGACTCCGAAGGTCGTCGCCGCGAGAAACTGACCGGCGCCGAGCGTCTGGCTGCCGGCCTGATACGCCGCAAACGCCGGTTGATCGAGCAGCCGCACGAGCCGCGGGCTGTCCGGAAAGAGCGCGCCCGGCGTGCCCGCGAGGATCGCGTAGACGCGATAGGTCGGATCGGCGATCGTGTCGGCCGACACCCGATGCGCCCGGAAATAGTTCACCTGGGCCGACTGATCGACGCGGTCCGAGATGCGGTGCGAGACGTCCAGGTGCCACGAGACATCTCGCGTGTCCGCGGCCGTGCCCGTGTCGCGGGAGCCGAAGTCAATCGGGCCGATCGCCTTCCCCCTGGCGTTCGCGTAGCGGACGCCCGTCCGCAGTGCGGCACGATCGCCGAGAATCGCGCCGACGCCCGCGTCGATCGACGTCTGCGTGAACGTGTCGTGGTCGGGGAGGATGTCCTGAAACGCGCCTTCAGTGCCGCGGTAGGCGGCGCCGAGTTGATAGTCGAAGCGGCGCCGCGCCCCGCCGAGCAGACTCGCGTCGGCGCGCCAGGTGTCGAAGCTGCCGCCCTCGAGCGAGCCGACCACCTGCGGCGCGTCGCCGGGCGCCGCCCGCTTCGTCATTACCTGCACGACCGACCCAATCGCGTCCGACCCGTACAGCGACGACTGGCCGCCACGCACGATCTCGAGCCGATCGATCTCGGACGCCGAGACGCGGCTGAAGTCGTAGGCGCCGCCGCTCGGGTTCACGCGGACGCCGTCGATCAGCACCAGGTTGTAGTCCGACTCGCCGCCGCGCGCGAACAGCGACGCGAGCGCACCTTCGCGCCCCGTGCTCTCGACGTTGAGCCCCGGCACCATCCGCAGCACGTCGGCGAGCGACGTGCTGCCGAGCGCTTGGATCTCGTGCGCCGTGAACACCGCCATCGACTCGGTCGTCGCCGACCGGCTTTCGGGCACGCGCGCGGCGGTGACGACGACTTCGTCGGCGACCGCCGCGATCCGCAGCGTGAAGTCGTGCGACACCGATGCCGTGCTCGTCCGGACGAGGAATGGCTCGTCGGCAAAGCCGTCCATGCGCGCGCGCAGCTGATGGAGCGTGTTCGGCGCAAGCGCGATCCGGTAGCGCCCGTCCGGTCCGGCGATCGCCGTCGCGACCGACAATCCGGCGACGGTGGCGTCGATCGTCGCCCCCGGCAGCACGGCGCCCGACGTGTCCTTCACCGCGCCGGTGACGTCCACGTTTTGCGCAGCTGCCGCCGTCACGAGAGAGATAGAGAAAGTCAGAACGAGAAACTGAAAACGGAAAACTTTGAGCCGGAGAAAGGAACGCATGCGGATCCTCCACACCGTTGACGCGGTGGTAGGGGTTTCACGCTGGGTAGGTCTCCTGGCTCGTGTGGGGGCAGCCGATCTTCAGACTGCCAATCGCTTCACCTTCCCCGGCTCACCGCCGAGTGGTCAACGAAGCGACGTGCCCGCACATACAGTGGCGGAACCGCGCCGGACTTTCACCGGACTTCCCTGTTATGCCCACCGTGGGCACCCAAGCGAACGATTGTTGTATCACCGCGTCGCGCCGACGGTCAAGAAACCGCCGTAGTGGTAGAAGCAACCGCAGAGACCGCTGAGATCGCAGAGGCAAAAATCATCCGCGGATTACGCGGATTTCGCAGATTGCCCAACAGTCGCCGCGGCGATCGCAGGAGGTCCTCGCATCTCATCACGCGCGCGGCTGCGCCGCGCCGCCGGACGTCAACGATCTGGGGGAGTCTTTGAATCCGTGTAATCCCTTCAATCCGCGGATAAAACAGAGCGCCGCGCGGTCAAGAAACATCAGGGAGAAGCAATGTGTCAGTTTGAATCCTCGCCGACAAATGACCCGTCGGCTGCCTTGATGAAGCTATCGCTGAGTGGGAGAAATGCTCTCCAGCCACCATCATCAACGCAGCCGATCACGCGGACATCGCCGTTCGGTGCGGAATCCCAGTGAGCGGACACATCAATCTGGTATCGCGCTCCAGATGGCCCGTCCACTTCACACGTCAGTTTTGGTGCGCCCACGATGGCGCACAGTTGCTGGTACGACCACTCGCGGTATGGCGCTAATTCTTTCTCCAGAACATCGCGCGCTTCTGCGTTGTTCACGCTACCACTCCAGCAAACCGACGATTTCATTAGCGGAACATCGCTACCGGCGCGGACGTTGTTTCTTGGCAATCGCCCGGATGACGAGCAGGCCCTTGCCTCTGAACGGCGACTCGCCGAAGGCGACCGCCTCGGAGACGAGCGTCCGAATCGCGGGCGTGTCGAGTATCGCCGCGCCGGCGTCGAGCCCGATGAACCGCACCTGGTTGCCATCGCCCTGCAGCACATGCTGCGGATCCGGTAGATGCTTTCCCTGGATGAAGCAGATGCTCACCTTCTTCGGCCAGATGACGATCGAGAGGATCGCGTCGGAGGGGCGCTCGGTCGGGCTGAAGCCGATCACGAGCGCGTTGTAGTTGTCGTAGACCATCTCGATCGCGCCGGGCAGGCGCTTCCGCAGCTTCGCGCGCGCGGTCTTGGCCAGCGTGACGATCTCTGGCGAGAACCGGCTCAGGAACAGCGTCAGTTGCGTCGCCGAGGAAATCTCGGATTTCATACTTCAGACTTCAGAGTTAGCTTCGTACTTCATACTTCGAACTTCGTACTTC
>Ga0068858_100005457_pt1 | contig 12452 bp, 10 predicted proteins | sample KBSSwiS12_FD_66589 | JGI IMG/M metagenome (GOLD analysis project Ga0068858, IMG submission 66589) | Switchgrass rhizosphere microbial communities from Kellogg Biological Station, Michigan, USA - KBS Switchgrass S1-2 | ecosystem: Host-associated > Plants > Roots > Rhizosphere > Soil ... | reverse complement strand
CTCGGGGATCTGGTCCAGTGGGGTCGCAAGAATTCCATGTGGCCCTTTAACTTCGGACTCTCGTGCTGCTATGTGGAGATGGCCACCAGCATCACCGGCAAGTTTGATGTATCCCGCTTCGGCGCAGAAGTGATTCGCAGTACACCGCGAGAGGCGGATCTCATGGTGGTTGCCGGTACAGTCTTCATCAAGATGGCACCCATTATTCAAAGGCTTTATGAACAGATGATGGAGCCGCGTTGGGTGATTTCGATGGGCTCCTGCGCGAACTCTGGGGGCATGTATGACATCTACAGCGTGGTGCAGGGTGTAGATAAGTTCCTACCTGTCGATGTCTATGTGCCCGGCTGTCCGCCGCGTCCCGAAGCTTTCCTGGAAGGCCTGCTGTTGTTGCAGAAGGCTGTTGGAACAGAACAGCGTCCGCTGAGCTGGGTGGTGGGCCCGCAAGAAACGGTGCGGGCTCCACTTCCGTCTATGCGCGACCTGATGCGGCCATCACGGCAGAAAACCACTCTACTGCGGGAGCCTGACGACGTATGATCGCCGTTCCCACCATTACTCAGGAAATTTGCGATCGCCTTGGTCCTGCCGCTGCGCCCCAGCAGACGGTCGATCATATCCCCACCTTTTGGGTAGCGAAGGATCGCGTGTTCGGCTTGCTCCGCTTTCTCAAGGAAGATGTCGACCGTCCGTACAAGATGCTGTATGACCTCTCTGCCATCGATGAGCGCATGAGGCAACATCGCGACGGTCAGCCGGCGAGCGATTTTACTGTTGTCTATCATCTCCTTTCTTTCGAGCGGAACGAATATATCCGCATCAAGGTAGCCCTGGCGGAAGACCGCCTTTCGCTGCCCACTGTAACGCGCATCTGGCCCGCTGCCAATTGGTACGAGCGCGAAGTGTGGGACATGTTCGGAATTGTTTTTGACGGGCATCCTCATCTGCAACGCCTGCTGATGCCAAAGAGTTGGGTCGGACATCCGCTACGCAAGGAGCATCCAGCACGCGCGACGGAGATGGCGCCGTATCAGTTACCTCCTGACAAGGAATTGGCAGAGCAGGAGGCCCTTCGCTTCCGTCCGGAGGAATGGGGCATGAGCCGGGAGCGAGACGGCGAGGATTTTGTTTTCCTCAATCTTGGCCCTCAGCATCCTGGCACACACGGTGTTCTACGCCTCGCTTTGCAACTCGATGGCGAAGAGATCGTCGACGTCATTCCTGAAATCGGCTTTCACCATCGTGGAGCCGAGAAGATGGGCGAACGCCAATCCTGGCACACGTACATTCCGTACACCGACCGGGTGGATTACCTCGGCGGCGTAATGAACAACCTGGCCTATCTCACAGCGGTCGAGAAACTCGCCGGTATCACGGTCCCGGCTCGCGCCCAGGTGATTCGTGTCATGCTGGCGGAGCTGTTCCGTATCATCAGCCACCTGGTCTGGTATGGCACGTTCGCCCAGGACGTGGGACAAATGTCGCCCGTCTTTTTCACCTTCTACGATCGTGAGCGCGCCTTCAGCATCGTTGAGGCAATTACGGGCGCGCGGATGCATCCGTCGTGGTTTCGAATCGGCGGCGTTACCGCAGACCTGCCCAAGGGCTGGGAGAAGATGTTCCTGGATTTCATCAAATACCTTCCACCTCGCCTTGTCGAATATGACAAGACGGTCATGCGGAATTTCATTTTCAAGGCGCGGACAAAGGGGATCAGCAGCTTCACAGTCGACGAAGCTGTCGAGTGGGGAGTTACCGGTCCTAACCTCCGCGCTTGTGGCCTGGACTGGGACTTTCGTAAACGGCAGCCTTATTCGGGCTACGACAATTTCGAGTTTGATATCCCAACGGGCCAACACGGCGACTGTTATGACCGGGCTACGGTGCGCATCGAAGAAATGCGGCAAAGCCTGCGCATCATCGAGCAGTGCGTGAACCACATGCCCGAGGGTCGGTACAAATCAGATCACCCTCTGGCTACCCCTCCGGTGAGGGACCGCACGATGCACGACATCGAAACCTTGATCACCCACTTCCTGGGCGTTAGTTGGGGTCCGGTAATGCCCGTGGGAGAGGCGCTCGGCGCGATCGAAGCGACAAAGGGAAATAACGGCTATTACCTGGTGAGCGACGGCAGCACGGTCTCCTACCGTACCCGCATCCGCACACCATCGTTCGCCCACATACAGACGTTGCCCTGGTTGTCGCAGGGCCTGATGATTCCCGACTTGGTGGTCATTTTGGGCAGCCTGGATTTTGTACTTGCAGACATTGACCGGTGACAAAAGGGATCATGCTGACAGCCGAAGAAATTCGAGAGATCGAGATCGAGGCGGAGCATTATCCGAAGCGTGAAGCAGTTTGCATCGACGCCCTCAAGATCGTGCAACGGCATCGTGGCTGGGTCTCGGACGAGAGCGTTCGCGACATCGCGGAACACCTCGGCATGTCCGCCACAGACGTGGACAGCATCGCCACGTTTTACAACCTGATTTTTCGCAAGCCGGTCGGCCGCCACGTGGTCATGGTCTGCGACAGTGTGAGCTGCTGGATCATGGGCTACGAGCGAATCCGGGCCCATCTGCGCGAGCGACTTGGAATCGAACACGGCCAAACCACGTCCGATGATCGCTTCACCATGTTGCCTATCGTGTGTCTCGGATGCTGCGATCATGCCCCGGCCATGATGGTTGATAGCGATCTGCATACTGACCTCAATCCCCAGAACATTGACTCCGCACTCGAGAAATACAAATGACCGGCAACTTCGACAAACCGCTGACCGAGAGAATGCATCCGGACGGAAGCGTCGTGAGCTTGCGGGCCTACGAACTGGCGGGAGGCTATCAAGCGATCCGGAAAGTCTTGCGCACTGGCATGACACCGATGGCGGTGACCGAAGAGGTGAAGGAGGCGAATCTGCGCGGCAGAGGTGGTGCCGGCTTCCAAACTGGGGTCAAGTGGTCTTTCGTTCCGCGTGGCAAAGATGTTCCGAACCCGACTTATCTGGTAGTCAATGGAGATGAGATGGAGCCGGGGACATTCAAAGACCGCTTGCTGATGGAACGGGATCCACACCAGCTCTTAGAGGGTGCGATGGTGGCCGGATTCGCAATCGAAGCCGATATCGCTTACATTTTTTTGCGCGGAGAATACACCCTGGCCGCCGAGCGCCTGGCACGCGCCATTGCTGAGGCCTACGAACGGCAGTATCTCGGGAAAAATATTTTCGGTTCCGGCTACAGCCTGGAGCTGTATCTCCATCTCAGCGGCGGCCGCTACATCTGCGGGGAGGAGACCGGACTCCTGAATGCTCTCGAAGGCAAGCGGGCCAATCCCAGGTCGAAGCCGCCCTTTCCGCCTTCGGTCGGACTGTTCGGCAAACCCACGATTGTCAACAACGTCGAGACGATTTGCTGCGTACCTCACATCATCAACCGGGGCGCGACTTGGTTTCAAGGTTTGGGCCGAACGAAAGATGGTGGCACGAAGCTGTTTGGCGTGAGCGGAAAAGTAAAACATCCAGGCCTTTGGGAACTGCCCATGGGTACCACGGTGCGCGAGATTCTTGAGGAGCATGCCGGAGGCATGCGGGACGGAGTGAAGTTTCGCGGATTGCTGCCGGGTGGGGCTTCCACCGACTTTATCGTCGAAGAACACCTGGACTTGGCCATGGATTTTGCGTCCCTGGGCAAAGCCGCCAGCCGCATGGGCACTGGCACCATGATCGTGCTCGACGACCATACCTGCCCTGTTGGCATGACCTCGAACCTTACACATTTCTTCGCACGGGAATCGTGCGGTTTTTGCACGCCCTGTTGGAGCGGGCTGGGATGGGCGGATCGCACTCTCAAGGCGATGGAAGAGGGCCGCGGCCGGCCCGGCGATCTCGACAAACTGGAGTTCCAGACCAAGATGTGGGCTCCGGGCAACACATTCTGTGCACTGGCGCCGGGCGCCGCCGAGCCGGTACAGAGCGCGTTGAAACATTTCCGAGAAGATTTCGAGCGGCACATTCGAGAGCACGGCTGCCCGTGGAGTTAGGCATGGCGATCGTATATGTGAACGACAAACCGTGCGAGATGAATCCGGAGCAGAATCTACTTCACGGGTGCCTCTCGAACGGTTTCAAGCTGCCCTACTTCTGCTGGCATCCAGCGCTGGGTTCGGTGGGTGCGTGCCGTCAGTGTGCTGTTAAGCAGTTCAGGGATGAGAACGATAGTCACGGAAAGATCGTCATGTCCTGCATGACACCCGCGGCCGAAGGCACCCGTATCTCCATCGCTGATCCCGAGGCTGTCGCCTTCCGCGCCGGCATTATCGAGGGACTCATGCTGAATCATCCACATGATTGCCCGGTATGTGACGAGGGCGGTGAATGCCACCTCCAGGACATGACGGTAATGACCGGTCACGATTATCGGCGCTACGAGTTTGAGAAGCGCACGTTTCGCAATCAGAATCTGGGACCGCTGGTGAATCACGAGATGAATCGCTGCATCCAGTGTTACCGGTGCGTCCGCTACTATCACGACTATGCTGGCGGTAACGACTTGAATGCATTTGCGTTGCGGGACAGGCTCTTTTTTGGGCGAGCCGAAGATGGCGTTCTCGAGAATGAATTCAGTGGCAACCTGGTGGAAATCTGCCCCACGGGCGTGTTCACTGATAAAACCCTTAAGCAACACTACGCTCGCAAGTGGGACCAGCAGTTCGCTCCGTCGGTTTGCGTGCACTGCGCTCTCGGGTGCAACACGGATGCTGGCGAACGCTATGGGACGCTGCGGCGCATCGTGAACCGCTATAACCACGAAGTGAATGGCTACTTCCTGTGCGACCGCGGAAGGTTTGGCTACGAATTCGTCAACAACCAACGACGTTTCCGCCAGCCCGTGCTGAAAAGACAGGTTACTTCTGTTGCTTCGGCGCGGCGCTATCTGGACGAAAAGATCGCCCAGGGCAGAGTGATCGGGATTGGCTCGCCCCGCGCTTCTTTGGAAGCTAACTTTTCCTTGCGTACCGTCGTCGGCGCGGATCACTTCTACTGCGGCATGGCCGATCATGAAGGAAAGCTGGTTCGGCTCACGATTGAGATCCTGGGGAGCGGTCCGATGCGGACGCCGACGCTGCGCGAGATCGAGGAGTCGGATGCTGTCTTCATCCTTGGCGAGGACTTGACCAATGTCGCTCCGCGAATGGCTTTGTCGGTGCGGCAGTCGGTACGCCAGCAGCCGATGGAAGCGGTCAAGAAGCTGAAAATTCCCCTGTGGCTGGACTTCGGCGTGCGAGATGCGATGCAGGACGCGAAGGGGCCGCTCTATATTGCGACGCCTCATGGCACTCGGCTCGACGACGTCGCCACGGCCACATTCCATGCCGCGCCTGACGATCTGGCTCGGCTGGGATTTGCGGTAGCGCATGCCCTTGACTCGAGCGCGCCAGCCGTACCCCAGGCCGATGACTGGCCGCTGGCAAATGAGATTGCCCGCGCACTCAAGGGGGCCAAGAAACCGCTCGTGATCTCCGGTACGAGTTGCTCAAGCGAGGCTGTCATTCAGGCAGCGGCGAACGTGGCGATGGCGGCCGATGCCGCGCTAAGCTTCACCGCGCCGGAGTGCAATAGCATCGGGGCCGCACTCACGGGCGGGAACCCATTGAGCGCTGCATTTCAGGCCGTCCGGGATGGCTACGTCGATACCGTGATCATCCTCGAAAATGATCTCTATCGCCGCGCGCCCCATGCCGAAGTGGATTCAGTGCTCAAGGCTGCGCCCCACGTAATCGTTCTCGATCATCTACCCAATCCGACAACCGAGAAAGCTGAACTGCTTCTGCCTGCAGGCACGTTCGCCGAATCTGACGGGACTTTCATCAGCAGTGAAGGCCGCGCCCAGAGATTTTTCAAGGTCTGCATGCCCGAGGACGAAGTCTTGGCAAGCTGGCGATGGTTGAAGCCCGACCACTGGCAAAATCTTGATGACGTGCTTCGGGCGATGGCCGAAGCGCTGCCGGAACTTGCGGCGATACGCGACGCGGCACCGTCCAGCAAGTTTCGCATTGCTGGAGCGAAGATTCCGCGCTCGCCGCATCGCGAAAGCGGGCGAACGGCGGCCCTTGTGCATATCAACATATCTGAGCCCAAGACTCCCGAGGATCTCGACTCTGCACTCTCGTTTTCAATGGAAGGAACGCCGGACCAGCCGCCTGCTGCGCTGATTCCTTTTTTCTGGTCTCCGAGTTGGAACTCGATTCAAGCCGTGAACACATATCAGAAAGAGGTTGGCGGTCCATTGCGCGGGGGCGATGCAGGCGTGCGTCTCTTCAAGCCCTCACCTAAGAATGGGCAGACCTATTTCAGCGCGATTCCCGCGGCATTCCAGCCGCGCGAGAGCGAGTGGTTGCTGGTGCCGATGTACCACATCTTTGGTTCCGATGAATTGAGCCTTCACGCGCCGGCAATTCGAGAACTCGCGGTGATGCCTCATGTTGCCATCAATTCTGACGAGTTTGCCGAGGACATGGAAGTTGAAGTGACCTTGGCCGATGGCACGTTCCGCTTCCCGGTACGGATTCATCGCGAGATGCCCGCCGGTGTTGCGGCAGTGTCCGTTGGCTCTTCTCCGCTCCTCGCAGTTCAGGTGCCTGGGTGGGGGAAGATCGCGAGGGCGAAATGACGAGTCCCCATCCGATCTTTTCGATCGTCGGGGTTGTGATCGTCGCGATGAGCATCGCCGCCTTCCTGATCTGGGTCGAGCGACGGTTACTCGCGCTGTGGCAAGACCGTTATGGGCCGAATCGTGTTGGCCCCTTCGGTTTGCTGCAGGTTCTGGCTGATTCAATCAAGATTTTCATGAAGGAGGACTGGATTCCTCCATTCGTCGACACACCGGTTTTCATTCTGGCACCCGCGATTGTCTTCGTGACCGTGCTGATGTCTTTTGCTGTGCTCCCGGTGGCGCCGGGAATCATTGTGAGCGACCTCAATGTGGGCCTGCTGTTTTTTCTCGCCATGTCATCCCTGGGGGTTTACAGCGTCGTGCTGGCAGGCTGGTCTTCCAACAACAAGTACGCCCTCCTCGGTGGCTTGCGCGCCGCAGCCCAGATGCTGAGCTATGAAGTTTTCATGGGGCTTTCAGTGATGGGTGTGGTGCTGCTGGCGGGATCGTTCAGCCTGCCCGCGATCGTCGAGGCACAGAAGAGAATCTGGTTCGTGGTTCCTCAGTTCCCCGGGTTCGTCTTATTCCTGATCGCCGGCCTGGCTGAGACCCGGCGCATCCCGTTTGATCTGCCCGAAGCCGAAAGCGAACTGGTCGCTGGTTATCACTCCGAGTACTCCGGCATGAAGTTTGGCATGTTCTTCGTCGGAGAGTACATGGGAGTCACTTTGATCTCCAGCATGATCGCAGTTCTGTTTTTCGGGGGATGGCTCGGCCCGGTTCTTCCTGGGCTGGTTTGGTTTTTCATAAAGATGTCTTTCTTCATCGCATTTTTTGTTCTCGTGCGGGCAGCGCTCCCGCGTCCACGGTTTGATCAACTCATGTCGTGGGGATGGAAAGTGATGTTGCCTCTGGCCTTAATCAACTTGCTTGCAACCGGCGCGGCAGTGCTCGCTTGGAGATAGAAGATGCTGAGCATACTTAGGACAATATGGTACGTTTTTCTCCATTCTTTTCAGAAAAGGATTACGGTTCAATACCCGGAACAAAAGCCGTATCTCGCGCCCCGCTTCCGGGGAAGGATTATTCTCTCCCGCGATCCCGACGGAGGCGAACGCTGCGTAGCCTGCAACCTCTGTGCCGTCGCTTGCCCGGTCGGTTGCATCGCACTTCAGGCGACCGAGGATGAAAAAGGCCGGCGTTATCCGGAGTTCTTCCGCATTAATTTCTCACGATGCATTTTTTGTGGTTATTGCGAAGAAGCCTGCCCGACTTACGCCATCCAGCTGACACCCGATTTCGAGATGGGAGAGTTTTACCGCAAAAATCTGGTGTACGAGAAAGAAGACTTGCTGATTGACGGTCCCGGCAAGTATCCGGGTTACAACTTCTGGCGAATCGCGGGAGTCAAGATCGGCGGGAAAGACAAGGGCGAGGCGGCGCATGAAGACGCGCCCGTCGACGTTCACACTCTGTTGCCCTAGACCGGATGGAAGAGAGCTTTATGCAACTCGCTTTTTACATTGCCAGCGCCGTGGCAGTCGTCTCGACCGCCCTGATGCTGACTCGCCTGCACATTGTGCATGCCCTGCTGTACCTGATCGTGTCCTTGTTGGGTGTCGCCGTGGTGTTCTATCTGCTCGGCGCCTCATTTGTGGCAGCGCTCGAAGTCATTGTCTACGCAGGCGCGATCATGGTGCTTTTTGTTTTCGTGGTGATGATGCTCAACCTGGGCGCACGGGGGGTCGAAATGGAAGAACGCTGGCTAACCCCAGGGATTTGGGTTGGTCCCGTGGTTCTGGCCGGCATCCTTATTGTGGAGGTCCTTTATATGGTCCGCGGCAGCACGGCAGGCTTAGGGGCTGGCGGGGTGGAACCCAAGCAAGTTGGGATCGCACTGTTTGGACCTTACCTGATTGGCGTGGAACTTGCTTCCGTGCTCCTGCTGGCGGGACTTGTTGGCGCGTATCACCTGAGCTACCGCAAAGTCGAAAAACGGGAGATTCAACATGACGCAGATACCCATGAGGGACGGGCTGCTGCTGGCGGGGATCTTGTTCTCGCTGGGACTGACCGGCCTGCTCGTACGCCGTAATTTGGTTTTCGTCCTCATGTCGTTGGAGGTGATGCTCAATGCGGCGGGTCTCGGATTTGTGGTCGCCGGGGCTCGATGGCATCAAGCCGACGGACAGGTCATGTTTTTGTTCATCTTGGCGACGGCGGCTGCGGAAGTTGCCGTGGGTTTGGCTCTGGTGCTCGAAATCTATCACCGCTTCAAGTCTCTGGACGTGGACGAACTGAGCGAGATGAGGGGCTGACGTGATCCGTTTGTTGTGGCTCATTCCGGCATTGCCTTTCGCCAGCGCGCTGATCCTGGTGCTGATTGGCTCGCGTTTGTCAAAAAGAGCTGCTGCTGCCGTCGGCGCAGGTTCGATCGGATTCTCGGCGGTGATCACGATTCTGGTGGCGGCTAGCTTCATCACCTCGCCTCCGCCAGCGAACTCGTATACCCAGATCCTGTGGACATGGATCAGCGTAGATGGCTTTCGGCCGCAGGTCGGCCTTTACCTCGATCCGCTGTCCCTGGTGATGCTGCTGGTGGTTACGTTCGTCGGTTTCCTCATTCACGTTTACTCGGCCGAGTTCATGATCGAAGACGGCGATTACAGCCGCTTCTTTGCGTACATGAATCTGTTCGTTGCGTCGATGTTGATGCTGCTGCTCGGGAATAATCTTCTTCTCCTCTATCTCGGATGGGAAGGCGTCGGTTTGTGCAGTTATCTGCTCATTGGATTCTGGTATCGCGATCCGGCCAACGGGCGGGCGGCTCGCAAGGCCTTCATCCTGACCCGCGTCGGCGATACTGCCATGTCGATCGGTTTGTATCTGCTGTTCACGCAGCTAGGTACGTTCGGGATTCAGGATCTGATGCAGCGAGCTTCCGCCCAGTGGCCCTTGGGGTCCACTTATGCCGTGACGGCGGCCTTTCTCCTGCTGGGTGGCGCAATCGGCAAGTCAGCCCAATTTCCGCTGCAGGTATGGTTGCCGGATGCCATGGCCGGACCTACCCCAGTCAGCGCGCTACTTCACGCCGCGACCATGGTGACGGCGGGCGTTTATCTCATCGCGCGGACGCACGTTCTTTTCTCGCTGGCGCCATCGGCTCAGTTGGCGGTGGCAGTTGTCGGCGCGTGCACTTTGCTACTCGCCGGCTTTAGCGCGCTTGTCCAGCATGACATCAAGCGCATCCTTGCCTACTCGACCGTCAGTCAAATTGGCTACATGTTCTTGGCGCTTGGTGTGGGCGCATGGCAAGCGGCCATGTTTCACTTCGTAACCCACGCGTTCTTCAAAGCCCTGCTGTTTCTAGGCGCCGGAGTCATTATTAACGCTCTCGATGAAGAGCACAGCATCTTTCGCATGGGCGGTTTGCGCAAAGAACTGCCGATCACATTCTGGACCTTCCTGATCGCCGGGTGTTCCCTGGCGGGACTGCCATTCGTCACCGCGGGTTTCTTCAGCAAGGACTTGATCATCTGGGACGCATGGTCAGCGCAAAACGGGCACCCAGCATTCTGGATTGCGGGTATCCTCGGCGCTCTGCTGACTGCGCTCTACACATTTCGTCTCATCTTCCGTGTATTCTTCGGCCCGCTGGGGATACCGGTGACCAAGCGGCCAGGTTATAGGATGACGACCCCTCTTGTGGTACTAGCGTTCCTTTCCATCGCGGGCGGATTTCTGAAGCAACCTCTGCTTGGATTCTTGCATTCGGGTTTGCCATCAACCATGGAAGCTCATGCCGGCACCCTTACAGAAACTCGCTCCGAGGCGGTCGCCGGACTCATATTCCTTATTGGCCTATATTTCGCGTACCTCTTCCACCTTCAGAAACGCAACTGGGCAGGCGCTCTGGTGTCAGGCCCTGTCGGACGCAGTTTGCACCAATGGTGGTTCGCGGACTGGGGCTTTGACTGGATCTACGACAAGGTTTTTGTTCAGCCCTTCATCTGGGCGTCCGAGATCAACAAGAGTGACTTCATCGATGTTTTCTATACCGGCGTCGCCTGGCTGGCCCAATGGTTTTATCGGGGATTGAGCCGTACCGAAACCGGCCGCGTCCGCTGGTACGCTGCTGGCATGGCCGCAGGCTCTGTACTTTTCTTGGCGGTGGTGCTCTTCAAATGATACTGGTCTCAGTCATTGGAATTCTCTTGATCGGCGGCGTTCTCGCCTGGGTTGCGGAACGTTGGAGCGCGCGACTCGTGAGGTGGATCTCGCTGATAGCGATTGGGATCGATTTCGTCCTGGCAACGATCGTCTGGGTAGGAAAAGATTCACACGCAACCGGGCGGTGGCTCGAAGAAGTCGACTGGGCCTGGGTGCCGGGCCTCGGCATTCACTTTCATCTCGCGATGGACGGCCTCAGCTTGCTGATGCTGGCACTCACGCTCTTCCTGGGCGTCGTGGCCGTGCTGGCCTCGTGGACAGAAATCCAGGAAAAGGTCGGTTTCTTCCATCTCAATCTGATGTGGGTTCTGGCGGGGATTGCCGGCGTATTTCTGGCGATCGATTTATTCCTTTTCTATTGTGCCTGGGAATTGATGCTCGTCCCAATGTATTTCCTGATCGTAATCTGGGGCCACGAGCGAAGGGTCTATGCGGGCGCGAAGTTTTTTCTATTTACACAATTCAGCGGTCTGCTGATGTTGATTGCCATCCTGGCACTCTACTTTATCCACCACAAAACCACCGGCGTTTACACCTTCGAATATTCGGAACTGTTGACCACGCACCTAAATCGCCGCGCCGAGTTCTGGATCATGCTCGGCTTTTTTGTCGCGTTCGCGGTGAAGTTGCCGGTCGTTCCGCTGCATACCTGGTTGCCGGATGCACACACTCAGGCTCCCACCGCGGGAAGCGTAATCCTCGCCGGGTTACTCTTAAAAACTGGAGCTTACGGCCTGATCCGGTTTGTTATTCCTTTGTTTCCCGACGCGGTTTCTGATTTCACTCCTTTCGCCCTCGCTTTGGCCGCGATAGGGATCGTTTACGGCGCGGTCATGGCGTACTCGCAGACCGATCTCAAGCGCCTGGTCGCTTACACCAGCGTCAGTCACCTTGGATTTGTGCTGCTCGGAATTTTCTCCCGGAATCCGCTTGGACTCCAGGGTGCGGTCATGACGATGATCAGTCACGGCCTGAGCACGGGAGCACTCTTTGTTCTGGTCGGAAGCTTACAGGAGCGTCTCCACACTCGTGATCTCGATCAGATGGGAGGTCTTTGGGCCACAATGCCAAGGTTAAGCGGCGCCGCACTCTTCTTCAGTCTGGGCTCGCTGGGTCTGCCCGGACTCGGTGACTTCGTGGGAGAGTTTCTCGTATTGCTGGGATCTTACCGAGTCAGTATCACAATCACGGTGGTTGCCAGCATCGGTGTTCTCGCCTCCACCTTTTATGCGCTGCGGATGGTACAGCGGGCCTTGCAGGGGCCAAATACGCATGCCTGGCAAGTTCCCGACCTGAACCCGAGGGAAGCGCTGATGATGGCTGTAATGATTGTGGGCCTTCTCGGGCTGGGACTTTATCCGCAACCGGTACTCAACGCTTCCGCCCAGGCTTTGGATAATTTCCAGGTGCAGTTGCCAATTGCGTCCTTGCGGAGGTGAACATTCATGTTAAACGCTCGGGACATCCTTGCCTTACTTCCAATCCTCGTGATCTCGGCAACTGCAGTGCTTGTAATGATGGGTATTGCTTGGAAGCGGAGTCCCGTTCTCGGAGCAGGACTAACTT
>Ga0068858_100005453_pt1 | contig 12454 bp, 14 predicted proteins | sample KBSSwiS12_FD_66589 | JGI IMG/M metagenome (GOLD analysis project Ga0068858, IMG submission 66589) | Switchgrass rhizosphere microbial communities from Kellogg Biological Station, Michigan, USA - KBS Switchgrass S1-2 | ecosystem: Host-associated > Plants > Roots > Rhizosphere > Soil ... | reverse complement strand
CGATCGACGTTTTCTATTCGCCCGGCCAGGTCATTGCCTTCGGCGATTACGAGGTGCGCCCGCACCACACTCCGGGTCATTGCCCGGGCGGCGTCTGCCTTCAGGTGGGAAAAAGAGAGACCGCCGGCAAGCAGCTTTTCGTCGGCGACACGCTCTTCGCCGGGTCGATCGGCCGCACCGATTTGCCCGGAGGCGATTACGCGACGCTGATCAACTCGATCAGGACCGTCTTGTTTTCGTTTGGAGACGACGCCGAGGTGTATCCCGGCCACGGGCCGATGACGACGATTGGTCGAGAACGGCGGACCAATCCGTTTCTGGTTGAGGGCAGAGCCTGAGAAGCCACTTCATGGTCGGGCGTGGCCACGAAAGCCCTGGAGATCACGAAAACAGGCAGAAACGGATCGACGTTGCCTTCAATCAGTGACTGACCTGCTCGACCGAGAGCTCCAGGCGCCCGATTCGCAGACGGTCGCCGTTTGTCAGGTGACCTTTCTCGACCCGCGCATCGTTGATGAATACGCCGTTGGTGCTCGACAGATCTTCAACGTCCAGGGTCTCGTTCCCTCCCGTGAAGCGGCAGTGCACCCTCGAGACGAGCGCCGCCTCGACGATGAAGTCGGCTCGCGGGCCACGGCCCATGGTTCGCGATGTGCCGTTCGGCAGGCGGAACGTCAGCGAGCCGTCGGCTTCGGAGCTTCTGAGGATCCACATGCAGTCACATTTTAGTGCTGGTCCGTGGGGTCGCGTAGCCAGGTCGGTCTGGCGGCGCTAGCGGCCTGAGGACAACGTCTTCCGTAACCATTGCGCGATCGTCGCGGGCAGCGCCGGCGTGATCTGTTTGTCCTTCAGCGTTTCGTACTCCGCGACTTCGCCCGTCGTGGCCGGAACGAACAGGTGGTTCACGCCGGGCAGCTTCACGACCTCCACCTGCGTCTGACCCTTGCGGCCCCGCGCGAGCGCTTCAAGACGGTCGGCATTCGACGGCTCGACCTGGGTGTCGAGCGCACCCTGCACGACGAGGATCGGCTGGCGAACCCGCGGCACGATCTTCGCGGGATCGAACGTGAGAATGCTCTGGAATTCAGGGTTGTCGACTTGACGGCGAAGTTCCGGCGGCAGCCCTTCCCAGCCCTTCCCGGAGATCACGGCCTCGTGAATCTTCTTCTGCAGCTCGACCCTCCCCTGCTTGTCGGCTTCTGACAGGCTCGAGCGGTCGAGGATCCTCCTCTGCTGCGCCAGCACCACGTCCGATCCCACGACGCCTGGCGCGCCCAGGACCGCCAGCGCGGCGATGCGGCCGTTTTTCGCCGCTTCGAGCAACGCGACGGCGCCGCCTTCGCTGTGTCCGACGACTGCGATGCGCTTAGAGTCGATATCCTTGCGATCGGACAGGAACTTCACTGCGGAGCGCAAGTCGTCGGCGTAGTCCGTGAAGCCGGCGGTTTCGACGCGGCCGCCGCTCTGACCGACGCCGCGCTTGTCGTAACGCAGCACGGCGAAACCGGCGTCGGCCAGGGCCCCGGCGATCTGGCCGAAAATCGGAATCCCGGCGACCGTCGCGTCGCGGTCGAGTGGTCCTGAGCCGGCGACCAGCACCACCGCCGAGCTTCGCGCGCGGCCGGTTGCACCGGGCTTCGAGAGTGTACCCGCCAGCGTGAAACCATTCGCCGGAATCTGTACCTGTTCGTCGCCCGGGCGTGAAATGACGACGCGTCGTGTCGAGACCGCCGCGATGTCCTCGCGCACGAACTCGAAGCCCTGTGCCGGAACGCTGACCCGAAGGAGCCGTCCGGCCTGATCCGACCAGATGTCGACCGGCAGTTCCGGCGCGCCGGCGGAGACGAGCGTCGTGCGCGTGTGGCGCGCCTCGATCAATCGAGCGACAGTCTGAATCCGTTCAATCTCGGAGTCCCCGACCTTGATCACGACCGGCACCGGACCGCCTTGATAAACGGGAATCGTCGAGCCGCTCGCCGCCGTCGCCAGTCGCGGAGTGACCGCCTCGTATCCGGCGAAAAACGGATTTGGCAGCAGGACCGCCTGCGCGTCGATCGTGTCGGCTCGATCGACCGGTTGTCCGGCATTGTTCACATGCGTGGTCGCAGTCGTCGCGGTGACCGTGATGTGCATCCCGATCGCCTGACCGCGCGTCGTCGCATCGAGGGTCAGCTCCAGGGGCTTCCAGTCCGGAGAGTATCGGACCAGCAGGGTCTTGGTGACGAGATCGAGCGGTGGGCCGATGCGGCCGGTGCTGGCGATCGTCCATCCGTCGGCTCCGCGGGTGACGGCGACTTCCTCGGTGCCGATCTGGCCCGAGCGCAGAAACACCAGGAACTTCGACCCGCCCGCCGATGGCGACAACGTGATCGCCTGCTGCGCTGCCGCCGGCACCGCCAGCACCGCCACGAGGACAACGGTGCGGATAAAATGGTTCACGGCCATTTCGTCAGCATAACACCATGATTTCAGCCGGCGACTATCAGACCGCGCGTCAGCGTGCCTCGGCCATCGAGCGCCCGGAGCGTCGCTGCATTGTACTGTCCGGGACGGATCGCGCGTCGTACCTGCAGGGATTGCTGACGAACGACGTGGTGGCGCTCAAGCCGGGAGAGGGATGCTATGCGGCATATCTGACGCCGCAGGGACGGATGATCGCCGACCTCTTCGTCTACGAGCTTGGCGATGTGATGCTGTTGACGGTGCCTCGCGAGCAACACCGCGCCGTTCTTGAAAAGCTCGATCAGTTCATCTTCAGTGAAGACGTGCAGCTCGGCGACGTGTCGGAGACATTTTCGACGACGGCGATCGTTGGACCGGAGGCGGCCGGCGTGGTCAGCGGATTGACGGCGCTCCAGGAGGCCGATCTCGCCGCGCTCGCCGAGCATGGCAATCGACGGGCAGCGTTCGAGGGGCATGCGGTGATCGTGACCCGTGTAACCGACACGGGCGAGCCCGGTTACGATCTGCACGTCGAGGCGCCGGCCGCCGCGGCGCTCAGGCAAGCGCTTGCGGCCGCTGGCGTGCCGGTGCTGGATCCAGCCACGGCGGACGCGCTGCGCATCGAGGCAGGCGTGCCGAAGTTCGGCCGCGACATGGACGCGGAGACGATCCCGCTCGAGGCCGGCATCGAGTCGCGCGCGATCAGCTTTTCCAAAGGCTGCTATGTCGGACAGGAAGTGATCATCCGCGTGCTCCATCGGGGTCACGGCCGCGTCGCGCGCAAGCTCGTCGGGCTGACGATGGAAGGGGAGATCGTTCCGGAACCGGCCACCCGTGCGACCGCTGACGGCCGCGACATCGGCGAGGTGACGAGCAGCGCGATGTCGCCGGCGCTGAAGCGGCCGATCGCGCTGGCCTACCTGCATCGGGACTTTCTCGCGCCGGGAACGGCGGTGACGGTCGACGGCCAGCCCGCCGTCGTAACCCAGCTTCCGTTTGTCAGTCGTTCGCAAGCTGGGAATTAGGATCACCGTGACCTTTTCGATCGAGCTCGAGCGCGAAAGTGACGGCCGGTGGCTGACGGAGGTACCGGACCTGGTCAGAAGACCAGCGGCCCGCGCGTGGGGTCGGAAATGAACTCTCCCAGTTCGAGCGTCTCCAGCACCGTCTGCCACGCAGCCTCGCAGCGCTCCAGATCCGCCTCCCAGAAATCGAACGTGATCAAACACTGAAGAGTGGTCCGCCTTGCAATGCACATTCGCGACCTTGCTTGGCGCTTTTCCCCCGGGTCGAGGAAGCGTACCTCGCGCCACGCGAGCTCGAGATCACCGCGCTGCACTTCGCAAATCGGCCCCAACGTTTCAATCGGGCGCTCGTCGTCCCGCATGCCGGCTTCGAGCAGCGCCCTCATGTGGAGCCCGCTCCAGTCAACAGGCGGAAGCCGCAGAAACGAAACCGCCAGTCGGCAGTCGTCGTCGGGCGGCTCCTTGTCGCAGAGTTTGACGCTATCTTCGTCCATAAGAATGAACCAGTCCTGCGGGTAGTCAAATCGCACCGCGCCGCGGTCGGCGACGAAGATCTTGCATCCCGGCCTGGCGCGCCATCCGTGGTGCGAATGAAGTCTCATGTCCTCGCGTTCCCACTCTGCCATAGCCCGCCGTTCTCTTGATTCCCGTCACTCCTGTCGTTCAAGGCAGACGGCCCGCTCCACAGGCGCCAACTGACCGGCACTGAGCTTCGAACGACGCTCGCAGTGTATCGCGGCAACGCCCGTTGTTCAGCAGCCGGTCAGTCGCCGAATCAGCTCTCCGTCGGCCGGCGGAAACGCGAGGGCCGACAGCTCATCCCGCGCGGCCCATCGCATCTCCTGTCCGAGCTGCGGCCGCGGCTCGCCGATCACCCGGCACTCGAGAAAATGCAATTCGACGATTCGATCGGGATAGGTGTGCGAGGTCGCGAACACTTCCTCGCCGACGAGCGCGTCGACGTCGAGCTCTTCTCGAAGCTCCCGCGCGAGGCACCGGGCGATCGTTTCGCCCGGGTCGCATTTGCCGCCGGGAAATTCCCAGTACCCTTCGAGGTGGACGCCCTTCTGGCGCCTCGTGATCAGAAACCGGCCGTCGCGTTCGACGATCGCGGCAGACACGACGATGGTGGTCACGGTCGCGTTCGAACGCGTTGAGAATTTTTCGCCGGAGGGTCAGGTGCAAACGGGTACGAGCGACACCCCTTCGCCATGGGACAGATCAGGCAGCGAGGATTGCGCGCCACGCACACCATCGCGCCGAGATCCATCAGCGCCTGGTTGAAGTCGAACACCTGCCGCCTGGGGACGAGCGCGTCGGAGAGGGTCCACAAATGGCGCGTCATGGCGTGACCCTTCGGGTCCCCCGATGCGACGAACACTCGAAAAAGGACACGAGCCACATTCGTGTCGAGAATGGCGGCGCGCTCACGGAACGCGAAGCTGCGGATGGCGCCGGCCGTATACGCGCCGATGCCTTTGAACGACAGCAGGGTGTCCTCGTCGGCCGGCAGTTGCCCACCGTAGCGGGCGACCGACTCGCGAGCGATCGCATGCAGGCGCCGCGGGCGGATGTTGTAGCCGAGCGGGTACCAGGTGTCGGTCGCCTCCTGCTCAGGTGCCGCGGCCAGCGCTGCGAGCGACGGGTACTTGTCGAGCCACTCCTGGTACTTCGGCAGCACCCGATCGACCTGCGTCTGCTGCAACATGATTTCCGAGACGAGGATGTGGTACGGATCGCTGGTCTTGCGCCACGGCAGGTCGCGCCCGTGGCGCCCATACCACGTCAGCAGCCGCTCGCGGAAACGGCGGCGTTCGGGCGCCGCGGGGATCGGCAGCACCCTCTTCTTCGGAGTCTTCGAAACTGGCATCGTATAATCCGCCCGGGCCATGAAAATCTACACGCGAACCGGCGACGAGGGCGAAACCTCCCTGTTTGACGGCACTCGCGTCCCGAAAAATGACGCGCGCGTCGACGCCTACGGAGACGTCGATGAACTGAACGCCTGGCTCGGCCTGGCGCGATCGTCGCTCCTCGAGCGCGACCTCGACGAGGCGCTGTCGAACATCCAGCGCGACCTGTTCGCGGTCGGCGCCGAGCTCGCGGATCCGTCCGAGAAGATCGCGAGTCGCGTCACGAAGGCGGCCATCACCGACGGCGACGTCGAGCGACTGGAGCAGCTCATCGATCGACTCGAAAGCGAGCTCGAGCCGCTCCGCCGGTTCATCCTTGCGGGTGGCGCCCCGGCGGGCGCGGCGCTTCATGTCGCCCGCGCCGTCTGCCGCCGCGCCGAGCGCCGCATTGTGGCCCTGCAGCCGCGGCCCGGCGGGACGCTGATCCGCTATGTCAATCGCCTCTCCGACCTGCTCTTCGTCCTCGCTCGCGCGGTCAACAAGCGATCCGCCAAAGCGGAAACCGAGTGGTAGCCACGACGTGCGGAGCACTCACAGCTTCTTCCAATAACTTTGCGTTTCCGCGTCGGTCCGGCGTGGCTGCGCGCCGCATGCGGCGCCGACGAAGCGTCATAGGTGCCTCCGTGTCTCAGTGTCTCTGTGGCAGATTATCCGTCGTGTGACCCTGCGCCTCGGGGGCGTCTCTTCGCTCGAGGTCGCGTTTCACCGCGTCGAAGACGGCGCGGGCCAGTTCCTGCGAGACGCGCTCGCGAATCGCCCCGCACTCCACCAGCGTCGTGCCGGTGACGCCTTCGATCGCGACGTCCCAGCGGTCGCGTGCAATCCCTTCCGGTCGATCCTCGAAGGCCGTGGCCGGCGCGGACGCCGGGGCAGCCCGCCGCGAGACATAGGCGGCAATCGGCGCGCCGTTGATCAGCACCCGGACCGCCGCGATCAGGTCTTTGTCGATCGAGCGATCCCCGTAGTAGAAGCGTTTCAGGTCTTCGCTGAACAGCACGAGCCCGTCTGCCGCGGGAATCTCGGCCACGATCGTCCGTCCGAGCGCCCGCTCCGAGTCGCGCAGACGGCGCCTCCGTCCACGGTATGTTTTGAGTGTGGTGGCCAGGCTGGCCGCCACCACAAGCAGCGCCAGCGCGATCGCGCCCGCGATCACGTCACGCATTGAGAGAGGTAACGGGTGGCATGTGTTCCCTGAGGATCTGGGTCGGGCGCTCCAATACCTGCTGGAACCTTTGCGAACCGGAACTTGACGAATATTGTCAAGTTCCGGGGCTCGCAGTGAACGATAGCGGGCTGAGGCCCCTGCCGGGGCCGGAGGCCCGCTAGAATCAGGCGTGTCTGCCTGGCCGGCCCCGCTCGCCGTCGCGTACGCGGCATGCGAACGGTTGGCGCGCTCGCATTACGAAAACTTTCCCGTCGCGTCGCGTCTGCTCCCGGCGGCCATGCGGCCGCACGTCGCGGCGCTGTACGGGTTCGCGCGTATCGCCGACGACCTTGCCGACGAGGGCGCCGCACGGCCGGACGAGCGGCGGGCACAGTTGAACCATTGGCAGGAGCGACTGCACCGCGTGGCGTGCCAACCGTTGGACGACCGGCCCAGCGGCGATCGGGACGAATTGATCCTGAGAGCCGTCGGGCACTCGATCCGCTCGCTCGATTTGCCGATGGCGTTGTTCGACGATCTCCTCAGCGCGTTCGGTCAGGATACCATGACGACTCGCTATGCTTCGTGGTGCGACCTGCTCGACTACTGCCGCCGGTCGGCGAATCCGGTCGGCCGCCTTGTCCTGCGCATCGCCGGGTACCGCGACGCCGCGCTCGACCGTTCGTCCGACTCGTTGTGTACGGCGCTGCAGTTGACGAATTTCTGGCAGGACTTCGGCGGCGACTGGCGGGCCGGGCGGCTGTACGTGCCCGCGGACGTGATGCAGGCGTGCGGTGCCCGCGAGGACGAGCTGTGCGGCGATCGACTCAGCGAAGCGTGGACGCGCGCGATCGATGCCTGCGTCGAGGTCACGAAGCGGCAATTCGCCGACGGACGTGAGGTCTGCGACGGAGTCCGCGGCCGGCTTCGGATCGAGCTGCGGTTCACATGGCTTGGAGGCATGCGCATTCTGGACCGCGTGCACAAGGGCCGCCGCGATCTGCTGCAATGGCGTCCGACCGTCGGAATCGCGGACGTGCCGCGGCTCGCATGGGGGGCCTTCGTGTGGGAGAAACCGGCACCGCGACGAGAGGAAGGTAGAAAAGGATGACCGTGGCGTTTGAGACCCCGTCGTAAATGGCCCGCAAGACCAGCTTCTACTATTCGTTTCTGGTGCTCCCTGCGGACCAGCGACGCGCCATCGTCGCCGTCTGGGATTTCTGCCGCGCGGTGGACGATGGAGTGGATGAGAGTCCGGCGTCGGGTGGAGGGGCGCCGACTGGACGCGACGCGATCTGCTTCTGGCGCGCCGAGCTCGCCCGCTGCTTCGGCGAGGGACAACCCGAAACGCCGCAGGGCCGTCGCCTTCAGCCGTTCGTCACCAGGTTCGACCTTCCGCGCACGGCGTTCGAAGACGTGATCGACGGCGTGGCGATGGATCTCGATACGTCGAGGTACGAAACGTTTGCGGACCTCTACGAGTACTGCCGGCGCGTCGCCTCGGCAGTGGGCATGATCTGCATCCAGGTGTTCGGCTGCCGGATCGAACAGGCGCGCGAGTACGCGTTGAACCTCGGACTTGCCCTGCAGCTGACCAACATTCTTCGCGATGTCAGCGACGATTTGCAGCGTGGACGCCTGTATCTTCCGCTTGAAGACCTGAGACGGTTCGGGTGCACGGTGGAGGCGCTCACCGAGGGCATGCTGACAGAGCCGGTGCGCCGCCTGATCGAATTCGAGTGCACTCGCGCCCGGGCGTTCTACCGGCGCGCATCGGAGGCGCGCCCGGCCGGGGACCGCAGCCGCCTCGTCGCGGCCGAGATCATGCGCGCCGTGTACTTCGAGACACTCAACCGGATCGAGCTCGCCGGGTACGACGTATTTTCCATGCGCGCTCGTCCTCCACGCGTGACCCAGGCCATCATCGCGCTGAAGCAGTGGCTATGGCGCTTCTGACCGATCCTGACGTCGTCGTCGTCGGCGCGGGATTTGCGGGATTGAGCGCCGCGGTGCGCCTGACGAAACGCGGACTGCGGGTGCTCGTGCTCGAAGCGCGGTCGCGCCTCGGCGGCCGCGCCACCGCCTTGCCCGATCCGGCGACGGGTGAGCTGGTGGACAACGGTCAGCATGTGCTGCTCGGTTGCTATCGGGAGACCTTCGCGTTCCTCCGCGACACAGGAGCGATCGACAACCTGCGTCTCGAGCCGCAACTCAGCCTCACGATGATCGATCGTGATGGACGGCGATCGCGCCTGGTGTGTCCGTCGCTGCCGTCGCCGCTGCACCTCGTGGCCGGGGTCATGGAATGGGAGGCGCTGGGCTGGGCGGATCGGCTGTCGGTGCTGCGAATGGCCACTCCGCTGAAGCTGGCGCGCGATCCCAATCGCGTCGCCGCATCGCCGGGCGAGACGGTCGAAGCCTGGTTGGTGCGCCACGGTCAGACCGAACGGATTCGCGAGATGTTGTGGCGGCCGCTGGCGCTTGCCGCGCTGAACCAACCGGCGAACCAGGCGGGCGCCGTGGTCTTTTCGCGGGTCCTCGCGCAGATGTTCAGCGACGATCCCCGCGCGGCATCAATCGCGCTTCCGACGAAGCCTCTCCATTTGATGTACGCGGAGCCCGCGCGAACGTTCATCGAGGCACACGGCGGAGAGGTCCGGACTGGAGCGGCCGCGAGGATTCGCGTTTCCGCCAATCGACTCGAGGCGGTCGATGTGGGTCCGGAGCGCTGGCAGCCCGCGTCGGCGATCGCGGCAGTGCCCTGGTTCGGGTTTCCGACCCTTTTCGATCCGCGTCCCGCGGCGCTCGACGGCATCGTTGCACGCGCAGAGCAGATGGAGTCGTCTCCGATCGCCACAGTCAACGTGTGGTGTGATCGCCCGGTGCTCGACGAGCCATTCGTCGGGTTGCCCGGTCGCGCGATGCAGTGGGTCTTCGACAAACGGACGATTTTCGGAGGCGGCGCGTCGCATCTGTCGCTCGTCTCGAGCGGCGCCAGCGCACTCGTCGAGATGTCGAACGAGACGCTCATCGCGCTCGCCCATGACGAGCTGCTGGACGCACTGCCGGCAATGCGTGCCGCTCGCATCATCCGTTCGACCGTCGTCCGCGAGCGGCGCGCGACATTTTCGCTCGCCCCCGGCCAGCCGGCGCGTCCGACCGCGGAGACCGGCGTCGCCGGCCTCTATCTGGCCGGGGACTGGATTGATACGGGCCTGCCGGCAACGATTGAGAGCGCGGTCGTCTCCGGACACCGGGCAGCCGACATGGTAACGGGTAGTCGATGAATGCGATCGTCGTCCACTACAAAGAGCTTGCGCTCAAAGGCCGGAACCGACCGTGGTTCGTTCAGCAACTCGTGCGCAACCTTCGCGTGGCGCTCGGTGGCCTCGACGTCCGCTCGATCCGATCCCTGATGGGTCGGATCGAAATCGAACTGGCGGAGACAGTCGGTTCCCCCGCCTGGGACGAGCTGCGCCAGCGCATCAGCCGCGTCTTCGGGATTGCGAACTTCTCGTATGCCGGACGTGCGCCTCTCGACTTCGGGTCGCTCGCCTCGGCCATTCTCACGGATCTGGGAGACACTGACGCTCCGTCGTTTCGCGTCAGCGCCCGGCGGGCCGACAAACGATTGCCGTTCACGTCACCCGAGATCGAGCGTGAAGTCGGGGGCCTCGTCAAGCAGGCGAGAGGATGGCGTGTCAGTCTCGACGATCCCGCCCTGACGATCCACCTCGAGATGCTCCCGGACCACGCGTTCTACTACTTCGGCAAGGAGCCTGGTGCGGGGGGATTGCCGACCGGATCCGGCGGTCGCGTGGCGTGCCTGCTGTCCGGCGGCATCGATTCACCGGTGGCCGCGTACCGGATGATGCGGCGCGGCTGCTCGGTGCTGCTGGTCCACTTTCACAGTTATCCGATTCTCTCCCGCGCCTCGCAGGAAAAAGTGCGGGAGATCGCGGCGCTCCTGACGCGGTATCAGCTTCGTTCGCGACTGCTGCTGGTGCCGTTCGGCGAGCTGCAGCAGCAGACGCTCCTGGCAGTCGCGCCGGCGCTGCGCGTCGTGATCTATCGCCGGCTCATGCTGCGCATCGCTGAAAAGCTCGCACGCGCATGGCGCGCCCGCGCGCTCGTCACGGGCGAGGTGATCGGTCAGGTCGCGTCGCAGACGCTCGAGAACCTCACCGCCATCGCGGAAGCGACCACCATGGAGGTGCTGAGGCCGCTCATCGGCATGGACAAGGACGAAATCGTCGCGCAAGCCCAGCAACTGGGCACGTTTCCGATTTCGATCATCCCCGACCAGGATTGCTGCCAGCTCTTCATGCCGCGTCATCCGGCGACGCGAGCGAGACTGGATCAGATTGCGGAAGCCGAACGCGCGCTGCCGCTGACGGAGATGGTCGACGCGGCGGCAGCCGCCACGTCCGTGGAGGAGTTCCGATTCCCGGCGCCAGTCGGTCCCGTCGTCTGACACCGTGAACCAGTGGGAGAGGAGGTAAGCAACACGCCGTGGCTAGGCCACTGTGACGTCTTTGTTCAGGTACACGTCCTGGATGGCATTCAGGAGCCCGACGCCCTCTTTCAGCGGCCGCTGAAACGCCTTTCGACCGGAGATGAGTCCCATGCCGCCGGCCCGCTTGTTGATCACCGCCGTTTTCACCGCTTCCTTCAGGTCGCTTTCGCCCGCCGATGCGCCGCCCGAGTTGATCAAACCTGCCCGACCCATGTAGCAGTTCGCCACCTGATAGCGTGTCAGGTCGATCGGATGATCGGTCGTCAGGTCGGAATACACCTTCTTGTGGGTCTTCCCGAAATTGAGGGCATTGAACCCGCCGTTCGTGTCGGGCAGCTTCTGCTTGATGATGTCGGCTTCGATCGTGACGCCCAGGTGATTGGCCTGGCCGGTGAGATCGGCGGCCGTGTGATAGTCGGCGTCTTTGGTCTTGAAGGCAGGATTCCGGAGGTAGCACCAGAGCACCGTGAACATGCCAAGCTCGTGGGCCTGCTGAAACATCGTCGTCACTTCTTGAAGTTGCCGCTTCGATTCTTCCGACCCGAAGTAGATCGTTGCTCCCACGCCTAACGCACCCATCTCGAAGGCCTGCCGGATGCTGGCAAAGCGGATCTGATCAAACGAGTTGGGATAGGACAGGAACTCGTTGTGATTGAACTTCATCAGGAACGGAATCTTGTGGGCGTACTTCCGTGCCACCGCACCCAGCACGCCCAGCGTCGAGGCGACAGCGTTGCACCCGCCTTCAATCGCCAGCTTCACGATGTTTTCCGGATCGAAGTACATCGGGTTTGGCGCGAAGGAAGCGCCGGCGGAGTGCTCGATTCCCTGATCGACGGGCAGAATGGAGACGTAGCCTGTCCCGCCCAGACGCCCATGATCGATGAGCGCTTGCAGGCTGACCAGCACGCGTGTCGATCGATCCGATCCCGCGTAGCTGCGATCGACGTAGTCGGGCCCTGGCAGGCAGATGCTCTCCTTGGGAATCGTCTTGCACTGATGAGTCAGGAGAGGAGAGGCGTCCGCTCCAAGGATCTCTTCTAATTGAGACATGGTGTGTATGCGCTGAATGATTGGTTGGCCGGCGGCTCCCGATCCCATATCGGGAATGCGCTTCAGTATAATCTGCCGGCTGCCATGTCGAACTCTACCCTAAAGAAGCACCTTCTCGTGGTCAGCGTGTTTGTCGCAGTGTGGATACTCTGGATGATTGGTTTGATCCCGGACTCAACCGCCGTGCTCTACTGAGACTTCAAACTGATTCGATAGAACCGGCGCCCGCGCGGGCCGGCGATCGCGCTCTAGCAGGCCGCTGAAAAGCCGGCCTGATGGCAAATGGCAAATGGCTCATGGCAGAAACTGGCGCGTTCCAGCCATCCTCCATCAGCGATCAGCCATGCAGGATGCGTTTTTC
>Ga0068858_100005451_pt1 | contig 12456 bp, 8 predicted proteins | sample KBSSwiS12_FD_66589 | JGI IMG/M metagenome (GOLD analysis project Ga0068858, IMG submission 66589) | Switchgrass rhizosphere microbial communities from Kellogg Biological Station, Michigan, USA - KBS Switchgrass S1-2 | ecosystem: Host-associated > Plants > Roots > Rhizosphere > Soil ... | reverse complement strand
GAGTCGGGATGGCCGGGGGCCAGTGCCGGCAGCGGACGCGGCCCGCGCCGGTCACGATGTGCTTGTCCTGTATAGATCCGCCCCGTGTCGTCGGCCCTCGGCCTGGCTCGGGTGGGTTCGGTAGGCTCCGTTCGCCAGTCAGCGGATGTGGCCTGATGTGGTGCGGGTGTGCGGGTTGGGTCAGGTCGGCGCAGGCGGGTCGGTGGGACGGGTGGAGCTGGGCAAGGGCGCGAATGCCGTGGTGCCGAGCCGGGTCGCGCGGGTGAGGCTGGCCTCCCGGCTGCCGGCGCCGGTCGTCGACCTGTTCGCGCTGGAGCTGACCGCCGCCCGCTTGGTCCGCGACGACGGTGACGTGGTCTTCTTCAACCAGCGGCGCTCCGCGGACGGCTGCCTGTGGCTGGTCGACGAGCGCTGCGTACGGGTGGCGCTCGACGAGCTGGCCGGCGAGGTCGAGACGGTGGTCGTCGCCGCGGGCCTCGACGATGCCTGGGCCGGCACCTTCGCCGACGATCCCGGGCTGCGCGTGCGGGTGAGCGAGGCCGGCGAGTCGGCCTGGGACGGCCCCGATGAGGCGCCCTGGACCGTGGACCACGGCGTCACCGTCGAGGGCGCCGAGCGTTGCGTCGTGCTCGTCGAGCTGTACCGGCGCGACGGCGGCTGGAAGGTCCGCGCAGTCTCCCAGGGCTGGACCGCGGGAACGGCCGCGCTGCTCACCGAGCACGGCGTCCACGTCGAACACGACGAATCCCCGGAGCCCGTTCCGGATGTCCGAGACAGTGTCCGTGACGCTGACAGGTCCAGGCGGGCGGACGCGCTCACGCCGACACTGCCCGAGCTCCCCGTCCGGCCCAACCCGGCGCCCATTCCGTCGACGAGGCCGTTCCCGCCGTACCCGTGGGCCGAAGGCGCCGCGGACGACGGGGTGGACGCCTCGGAGGCACCGACCGAGATCGTCGCCTCGCCGGCCGGCGCCTGGCCCGCCTGGGGCCGGCCCGCGGGCCCGTCCACCGATACGCCCGCGACCGGCGGCCACGCCCCGGACGCCTCGCGATCCGGCGGCACCTACGCCGAAGAGTCCTATTCGGACGGCTCCTACGGCCTGGGTCCGGACGGCAGCGATCCGGGCCGGTGGGACGCGCGCGGCTCGAACAGCGGCGGTTGGGACGCCGACCGCTACCCGAGCGGCGGCACCCGCCATCTGCGCGTCCAGCCGGTCGCCCGAGCATCGGGGCGGGCTCCGCTGGATTTGAACGCGATGGACCCGTACGACTTCGAGCAGCTCGTCGCCAACCTGCTGACCGCGATGGGCTACCAGACGCAGCGGGTCGGCCGGTCGGGCGACGGCGGCGTCGACGTCGAGGTCCGTTCCGACGACCCGCTCGGCGCGGGCCTCATCGTGATCTCCGTGAAGCGCTACAAACGCACGGTCGGCGCCCACTACGTCCGCGAGCTCGCCGGCACCGTCGCCGACCGCGACGCGATCAAGGGAATCCTCGTGACCACGTCCGGCTTCGGCCCGTCCTCCTACGAGTTCGCCGCCAAGAACCGCCTCGAACTGGTCGACGGCGACCGCCTGCGCACCTGGCTGGCCGAATACCTCGACCTCGACACCATCTGACCGTCCGCGCGATGCAGTGGGCTTGGCGTGGCGGTCGGTGCCGGGTCTCGCCGATTCCCTGGGCGGCCATGCGGAGCGCGGCCGGCGTCGCGGTTCTGGGGCGGGCTGCCGCTGGTTGCCGAGCGGTGTTCGCCGCGGTGACGGACGGGCGCTGGCGGGCACCTGGGCGTCGGGTGGGCCGGGAGTCCGTAGGCTGGGAGGCCGCGCATCGCCTCGATGCCGAGGTGTGGATTCCTAAGGAGCACGGTCCGTGGCAGGCACATCCGACCTGATGGACACCATCGTCAGCCTCTCCAAGCGGCGGGGCTTCGTGTTCCCGTCGTCCGAGATCTACGGCGGTCTGCGGGCGTCCTGGGACTACGGGCCACTCGGCGTGGAGCTGAAGAACAACGTCAAGCGGGCCTGGTGGAAGGCGGTCGTGCAGGGCCGGGACGACGTCGTCGGCGTCGACTCCTGCGTGATCCTCGCCCGTGAGGTCTGGGAGACGTCCGGGCACGTCGAGGTGTTCGTCGACCCGCTGACGGAGTGCACGAACTGCCATAAGCGCTACCGGGCCGACCACCTCCAGGAGGCGTTCGAGGCGAAGCACGGCCGCCCGCCGGCCGGCTTCTCCGAGATCGTCTGCACCAACTGCGGCACCAGGGGCCAGTTCACCGAGCCGAAGATGTTCAACGGCCTACTCAAGACCTACCTCGGCCCGGTCGAGGACCCGTCGGGCCTGGCCTACCTGCGGCCGGAGACCGCGCAGGGCATCTTCATCAACTACGCGAACGTGCAGTCCACGGCCCGGCGCAAGCCGCCGTTCGGCATCGGGCAGATCGGCAAGTCGTTCCGCAACGAGATCACCCCGGGCAACTTCATCTTCCGGACCCGCGAGTTCGAGCAGATGGAGATGGAGTTCTTCGTCCCGCCGGGCGAGGACGAGACGTGGCACGACTACTGGATCACCGAGCGGACGAAGTGGTACACGGAGCTGGGCATCAAGCCGGACAACCTGCGCCACTTCGAGCACCCGAAGGAGAAGCTCTCCCACTACTCGAAGCGGACCGTCGACATCGAGTACCGCTTCAACTTCGCAGGCCTGGAGTGGGGCGAGCTGGAGGGCATCGCCAACCGCACCGACTACGACCTGACCGCGCACTCGAAGGGCTCCGGCGCGGACCTGTCGTACTTCGACCAGGCCACGAACACCCGGTACACCCCCTTCGTGATCGAGCCCGCGGCCGGCGTCGACCGGGCGACGCTGACCTTCCTGCTCGACGCCTACGACGAGGACGAGGCGCCGAACACGAAGGGCGGCGTCGACCGCCGCATCGTGTTGCGCCTCGACCCGCGGCTGGCGCCGGTGAAGGCGGCGGTGCTGCCGCTGTCCCGGCACGCGGACCTCTCACCGGTCGCCCGGGACCTGGCCGCGGACCTGCGCAAGCACTGGAACGTCGAGTACGACGACTCGCAGGCGATCGGGCGCCGCTACCGTCGCCAGGACGAGATCGGCACCCCGTACTGCGTCACCGTCGACTTCGACACCCTGGATGACCGCGCGGTCACGATCCGGGAGCGCGACTCGATGGCGCAGCAGCGGATCTCGATCGACAAGGTGGCCACCTACCTCAACGCGCAGCTCGGCCCGATGTAGGCATCTCCCGAACAACCGGAGCGTTGTCCCCCGTTTGGGGGACAACCCCTGGATGTTCGGGGGACAGATTTGCTACTCTTCGGTAGGCGGCGCCGGTCAGGAACACCCCCCGAGTTCCTTGGGCGGCGCCGTCCTCATTGCGCGGGCGGAAGTTCGGGCGCGGGCGGCAGTCCGGCGAGTGGCGAACCGGCCGACGGCGCGTCCGGGTCAGACGGCGGCCCCGCGCCGATGTCCGGCAGACGACTCGGCCGGACTATGCCACCGGAAGTTCATGTCCAGCCCATCTCGGGCCCACGGCTGGCCGCCCAGACGGCGGCGTCGGCGCTCGCCGGAGGCCCGACCCGGGGTGCGCCAGGGAGCGGCTCCCATTGTCCAGGAGAACCGCTGCTCCAGGGCAATGGAGAATGGCTCAATGGGGCGAGACGGGGGAATGGTGGTGGCGTGGACCATCCGGCGTCGGCTGACGGGCTCGCTCGCCGGCCGCGTGCGCCGGGTGTGCCAGCCAGAATGGTGCCCCCGCGTCGATAGGTCCCCTTTCGGATGAGTCCAGCGTCCCGCGCCCAGGGCGGCCGTGGCCCGCGCGTCGCCCTGTCCGCCGTCTCTTTCAGACCGACCAGATCCGCCAAACCGGTCAGATCCGCCAAACCGGCCGAGCCTGCGGCGCGGCCCGGCCCGCCGTCCGGCGCCGAGCCCGAGCGTCCGCCTCGGCGCCCGGGGCTGCTGCGTGGCCTGCGTGTTCCCTGGTGGCTGTGGGTGGCCAGGGCGACGCTCGCCTTCGCCGCCGCGGTCGTCCTGTTCCTGGTGGTGACCATCGCCGAGGTCTGGTGGGCTGGTACTCAGGACCATCGGCCGCGGGCCGACGCGCTGGTGGTGCTCGGCGCGTCGCAGTACAACGGCCGGCCGTCGGAGGTGTTCGCGGCGCGGCTTGACCACGCGGCCGAGCTCTACCGGGCCGGCGTCGCCCCGCTCGTGGTCACGACCGGCGGCCGGATTCCTGGCGACAGGTACACCGAAGGTGGCGTGGGCGCGGCCTACCTGGAGAAACAGGGCGTGCCGAGCCGCGCGGTGCTGGCGGTGCCGGAGGGCCGGGACACACTGGAGTCGCTGATCGCGGTCGCGGGTGAGCTGAACGCCCGGGGCCTGAGGCGCACGGTGGTCGTCACCGACCGCTGGCACAGCCTGCGCTCGGTCGCGATGGCCCGGGACCTGGGGCTCACGGCGGTCAGCTCGCCCAGCAGCACCGGACCCGCCAACCGGGGTCTGCGGACGCAGACCCGCTACATCGTCCGGGAAGCGATGGCCTACCGCTTCTACGAGATGTTCCATCGGCCGACCCCGTCCAGCGTCAGTCGCCCCGCGGTCTGACGGGCGCCTGTCGGGGCGGTTTGCTGTCGGCGGTCACGAATGCACCAACGGGGCTGTCGTGCTGACGGCGGGGTGTGGTTCGCTGGTTACGAGGCGCTGGTTACGAGGCGCTGGGCGCTGCGCGCCGGGCCGCGAAGCTCCCGCGGCCCGCGCGACCGGGCGGCAGTGCTGCTCGCGGCGGGGCACCTTGTACGGCGAGCGTTGTGACGGCGCCTCGCGGCGGGGCAGCTCGTGACGGGCGCCTCGTGAGAGGGCATGGAGTGACAGGGCGTGGTGGGACGCAGACCCGCCAACTCGGCGGGCGGAAGCGGAAAACCGCGCTAGTACGGTTCGGAAACGCCAGAACGGATAGCCCGACAGCCGACAGATGCATTGACCGGCAGGTGCGAAGACCGGGAGATGCGATGGCCGACGGCGGGTCGCCGAGGACTCGTCGCGCAGTCGCGGTGGAGGAGGCAGGCGTGGCAAGTCCCGTGTCCGAAACGACGGACGTCGCCGATCTGGAGACGGTCCGTGAGCTCGCGGCGCAGCTGAGAGTCGATTCGATCCGGTCCAGCACGTCGGCCGGCTCCGGTCATCCGACGTCCTCGATGTCCGCCGCCGACCTGCTGGCGGTGCTGGTCGCCCGGCACCTGCGCTACGACTGGGACAACCCCAAGGACCCGGCGAACGACCACCTGATCTTCTCGAAGGGTCACGCGTCGCCATTGCTCTACTCGGTCTTCAAGGCCGTCGGGGTGGTCAGCGACGAGGAGCTGATGACGGGCTACCGGCGCTTCGGCCAGCGGCTGCAGGGTCACCCGACGCCGGTGCTGCCGTGGGTCGACGTGGCGACGGGTTCGCTCGGCCAGGGCCTGCCCTACGGCGTGGGTGTCGCGATCGCCGGCAAGTACCTGGACAAGAGCCCCTACCGGGTCTGGGTCCTGTGCGGCGACAGCGAGATGGCCGAGGGCTCGATGTGGGAGGCGCTCGACAAGGCGCACGTCTACGGTCTGTCGAATCTGATCGCCATCGTCGACGTCAACCGGCTCGGCCAGCGCGGCCCGACGGAGCTGGGCTGGGATCTGGACGTCTACGCCCGGCGGGCGGCCGCGTTCGGCGCGCACACGATCGAGATCGACGGCCACGACGTCGACGCGATCGACGCGGCGCTCACCGAGGCCGACGGCTTCGATGGCCCGGTGGTCATCCTCGCGAAGACGATCAAGGGCGACGGCTTCAGCGAGGTCGCCGACCATGAGGGCTGGCACGGCAAGCCGCTGCCGGCCGACATGGCGCAGCGCGCCATCGCCGAGCTCGGGGGCGAGCGCGACCTGCGGGTCCGCGGCCCGCTGCCTTCCTCGGCGCTGCCTCGCCCCGCGGTGCCCGCCCACGGTCCGGTCACGCTGCCCACCTGGGAAATTGGCACCAAGGTTGCAACCCGAAAGGCTTATGGCGAGGCGCTCGCGGCCCTCGCCGCCCGCGCCGACGTGGTCGTGCTGGACGCCGAGGTGAGCAACTCGACGTACTCCGAGGACTTCCGGAAGGTCGCTCCCGAGCGGTTCTTCGAGATGTACATCGCCGAGCAGCAGCTGGTCGCCGCGGCGGTCGGCATGGGCGTGCGCGGCTACGTGCCGTTCGCCTCGACGTTCGCCGCGTTCCTGTCCCGGGCGTACGACTTCATCCGGATGTCGGCCATCTCGCAGGCCGACATCAGGCTGTCCGGCTCGCACGCGGGCGTCGAGATCGGCCCCGACGGGCCGTCCCAGATGGCCCTGGAGGACCTGGCGATGATGCGCGCGGTCGGTGGCTCGACCGTGCTCTACCCGAGCGACGCGACGAGCGCGGCGAAGCTCGTCGCCGCGATGGCCGACCTGCCGGGCATCAGCTACCTGCGCACCACCCGCGGCGCCTACCCGGTGCTGTACGGCCCCGACGAGCAGTTCGCGCCGGGTGGATCGAAGGTGCTTCGCCGCTCGGACGCGGACGTCGTCACGCTCATCGGCGCCGGCGTCACGCTGCACCAGGCGCTCGCCGGGGCCGACCTGCTGGCCGCGGACGGCATCTCGGCGCGGGTGATCGACCTCTACTCGATCAAGCCGGTCGACACGGCCACGCTGGCCGAGGCGGCCCGGGCGACAGCCGGCCGGATCGTCGTCGCCGAGGACCACTGGCCGCAGGGGGGCGTCGGCGGCGCGGTCGCCGAGGCGCTCGCCGACGGCAGCGTCCCGCTCAAGCTGCGCCAGCTGGCCGTCACCGAGCTCCCCGGCTCCGGCACTCCCGAGGAACTCCTGGACTTCGCCGGCATCACCGCCAAGCACATCGCCGAAGCCGCCCGCTCCCTGCTCACCTGAGGCCTCGGTCGGCACGTACGACGGCCCCTGTCCCACGCGGGATCGGGGCCCCGTTCAGCGGGCCGCTGCTAATCTTCCGCGGGCTTGGGGGCGCCGCCGAAGGTCATGTCGAGCAGGGTGATGTAGAGCTGGTCGGGCTTGGGGATGTACGGGAGGTTCTTCAGCGCCTGGTCCTGGCCCGCGGACTCGACGTTGAACTGGCCGTAGCCGAGCAGCCGCCCGAGCGGATCCCTCGTGTAGGTCATGTCGGTGATCTTGCTCAGCGGCATCGTCTGGGCCTTGCGGACGAAGACCCCCGAGACCTTGAGCAGCCGCTTGTCGGTGATCATCAGGTGGTCCATGTGCCAGTCCGTGATCCGCCACAGCGCGCGCAGGATCATGAAAAGGGCAAAGTACCACAGCAGCGTGGTCACCAGCGACGAGCCGTCGCCGCGCGCCGCCAGGAAGATGTTGACCGCCAGCGCGAGGACGATCGCCCCGACCGTCTCGGCGGCAACGCGCAACAGGATGGCCCAGTGCAGCCGGACCATCGACACGAGCTGCTCCTGGGACGCCAGGTACTTCATGTCGCGGTTGGCGGGGTCAGGAAGCCGCAGTCTCACCACGTAGGCAGTCTCCCAGGGCGGGTGCTTGGTGGGGGCGGAATTACAGCGCGGTCTGGGTGACGAAGTCGGACACCCCGTTACCGATCGACTGGAGACCGTCGATGCCCTTGGTGATGATGCTGGCCGCGCTGTCAGGCTGGGTCACCACGAAGAAGAGCACGAACGCGATGAGCAAGTACTTGACGATGTTGTTCACGGCGGGCCTCCGGGCCGAGATGTAGAGGGTGCGGCACAAAGTATCGTCGCTGCGGCGCCCCCAGGCAGGCCAATCCCCCCATACGCTCGGCCCCGTGGTGCGGTCCCTCACGACCTGGTACGACGATGCCGATGGGCAACGGCGGCTGCAAGAGCGCTCGAAGGCTACACCCGACGACCGCGGCCGGTTTGCCCGGGATCGCGCTCGCGTCCTCCATTCCAGCGCGTTGCGCCGCCTGGCCGCAAAGACGCAGGTCATGGGCCCGTTGGACGACGACTTCCCGCGAACTCGGCTGACGCACTCCCTGGAGACCGCGCAGATAGGGCGCGAGCTCGCCGCCGCGCTTGGCGCAGACCCCGACCTGGTGGACGCGGCCTGCCTCGCGCATGACCTAGGTCACCCACCCTTCGGTCATAACGGGGAACGTGCCCTGAACGCGGCGGCGACCGCCTGCGGCGGTTTCGAGGGCAACGCCCAGAGCTTCCGTGAGCTGACCAGGCTGGAGGCGAAGACGGTCGACGAGGCCGGGGTCCTCGGCGGTCTCAACCTGACCAGGGCCACGCTGGACGCGACCCTGAAGTACCCCTGGACCAGGTGGGGCGCCGACGGCACCGCGGTGGCGGGCGACGCGGCGGCGGGCGCGGCCCGGGCGGCCGCCGCGACGGGCTGCGCCGCGCCAGACCTGACGGCGCGCAAGTACGGCGTCTACGACGACGACGCCCCCGCCTTCGCCTGGGTGCGCCGCGGCGCACCCGACGGCCGGCGCTGCCTGGAGGCGCAGGTCATGGACTGGGCGGACGACGTCGCCTACTCGGTGCATGACCTGGAGGACGGCGTGGTGGGCGGGCTGGTGGACCTCGCGGCGCTGCAGTCGCCGGCCGGCCGGGCCGAGCTCGCCGCCTACACCGCGGCTCTCTACTCCGCGGACGCCGACGAGATCGCCTCGGCGCTGGCCCGGCTCGCGGCACGGCCCTGGTGGGGCACGCCGAGCCCCGAGTCGGTCGCCGGCCTGGTCGCGCTGCGCGCCATGACCAGCGAGCTGGTGGCCCGGTTCGTCGCGGCGGCCAGGACCGCCACCCAGCAGCGGTTCGGACCCGGCCCGCTGCGCCGCTACCAGGCGGACCTCGTCGTGCCGGCGCCGATCCGGGCCGAGTGCCTGGCACTGAAGGGGGTCGCCTGGTACTTCGTCATCGGCCTGCGCTCTGGGGACGCGCGCCGGGCCCGCCAGCGCGAGGTCCTCGCCGAGCTCGTCGAGCTGACCGCGACGGGCGCCCCGGACACACTGGAGCCCTTGCTGCGCCCGGCCTGGCGTGCCGCCCCCGACGACCCCGCGCGGCTGCGTATAGTGATCGACCAAGTCGCTCGTTACACCGACGCGAGTGCGACCCGCAGGCACGCCGAGCTGCTTGGCCGGCCGGGCTGGGTCGGCCTGCTCGCCGAGCTGAGGTCGGCGTCGCCGCTGCCCGCCGGCTCCGGCCGGGAGGCCGCGGGGCCCGGAGCCCCGGCCGCAGGGCTCGCCGGTGGGCTCGGCTCCGAGCCGGGCGAGGCGCCTGACGGCGATGACCGGCCCGCGGTCTGGCCCGACGACAGCCGCCCGGCCTGAGCCCGGCGGGGCGCCGCCGGGGCACGGTCCCGTGACCGGCTGGCGGGTCCGATAACGCTCCGTCGCCAACGTCCGTCTGGCATGATCGGTACTGTCGTGATGCCGACAAGTATCATCAGCCTGTAGGGCTTGCGTGGGTCGTGCTTGTGTGGGCGGCGCTCGCGCCTGGACGCCACTGTGGGTAGCAGGCCGTGATGTTGTAACGCGCCGGTGTTGTGTGCGGCGCGGGGCCGTCGTGTGACGTGGGACGAGGACAGGCCGGACCGCGCCGGAAGACATCCCGGCGGGAGTTCGAGCCGCGTGCGCGGGAGGGATCGATGGCCGGACGCATCCGCGACGCGGACCTCGACCTCGTCAAGGAACGCGCCCGGATCGAGGACGTCATCGGGGACCACGTCCAGCTGCGGCCCGCCGGCGGCGGCAACCTCGTCGGCCTCTGCCCGTTCCACGAGGAGAAGTCGCCCTCCTTCAACGTCACGCCGCGGACCGGGCTCTACTACTGCTTCGGCTGCGGCCAGGGCGGCGACGCCATCGCCTTCCTGCGCGCCCTCGACGGGCTGAGCTTCGTCGAGGCCATCGAGCGGCTCGCCCTGCGGGCCGGCGTCACGCTCACCTACGAGGGCGGCGGCACTACCAGCAGGACGGTGACGAGCGAGCGCCAGCGCCTGCTCGACGCGCACCGCCTCGCCGCCGAGTTCTACCTCGAGCAGCTGTCCGTCAACCCCGAAGCCAAGGCCGGCTGGGACCTGCTGGCGGCCCGCGGCTTCGACGCCGACGTGATCGGGCACTTCGGCGTCGGCTACGCGCCCCGGGGCTGGGATGTGCTGTCCCGCCACCTGCTGGCCCGCCGGTTCACTCCCGAGGAGCTCGTGCTCGCCGGGCTCGCGAAGCGGAGCCCGCGGGGCGGCCTCGTCGACGTGTTCCGCCACCGGTTGCTGTGGCCGATCCGTAACCCGTCCGGCGAGCTCGTCGGCTTCGGCGGCCGCCGGCTCGCGGACGACGATAAGGCCGGCCCCAAGTATCTCAACACCCCCGAATCGCCGCTGTTCAAGAAGTCGAAGCTGCTCTACGGCGTCGACCTCGCCCGCCGGGAGATCGTCCGGCGTTACCAGGTTGTGATCGTCGAGGGCTACACCGACGTGATGGCGTGCCACGTCGCCGGCGTGGCGACCGCGGTCGCGACCTGCGGCACCTCGTTCGGCTCCGACCACGTCGGGGTGATCCGCCGGCTGCTGATGGACTCGGACGCGCAGCGCAGCGAGGTGATCTTTACCTTCGACGGGGACGCCGCCGGCCAGAAGGCCGCCGGGCGCGCCTTCGAGCACGAGGAGCGGTTCGTCACCCAGACCTACGTCGCCGTCGAGCCGACCGGGCTCGACCCCTGCGACCTGCGGCTGGCGCGCGGCGACGCGGCGGTACGGGAGCTGATCGCGAGCCGGGTGCCGCTGCTGGAGTTCGCGCTGCGCGGCGTGCTCACCCGCCATGACCTCAACAGCGTCGAGGGCCGCGTCGCCGCGCTGGACGCCGCGGCGCCGATCGTGAACCGCATCAAGGACTGGTCGCTGCGGCAGCGGTACGCAGTCCAGCTCGACCGATGGACCGGGTTCAATGACGAGGCCTTCGTGCTGCGCCGGGTCTTCGAGCACCCGTCGGCCGCGGTGCCCGGTCGAGGGCGAGGGCGAGACGCGGCGCCCGCGGACACGGCGCGCGGCGGTGCGCGTGGCCGCGGCGCACGCGGGGACGGGGCGGGTGGTCATGGCGGCGTCGCGCCGGACGAGGCCGCGATGATCGTCGAGCGGGAGACCCTCAAGACGGCGCTGCAGTATCCGGGCCTGGCCGGGCCGCTGTTCGACGCGCTGGAGGCCGACGTCTTCACGCTGCCCGAGCACCGTGCGGTGCACGGGGCGATCGCGGCCGCCGGCGGTGTGTCCGCGGGGCTTGTGGCCGCCGGCGATGTGCCGGCCTGGGTGGGCAGCGTCGTCGCCGCGGCCGTCCACGAGCCGGCCATCCGGCTGGTGAACGAGCTGGCTGTCGAGCCGATGCTCGTCGACCACGAGGTCGACGACCGGTACATCGGCGACCAGATCGCGAGGGTTCGGGAGCTGGCCGTGACCCGCCGGATCGCCGAGCTGAAATCACGGGTCCAGCGGCTCAACCCGGTGACAGACCCCGCCAGGTTCAACCGTGACTACGGGGAGCTGATCGCCTTGGAGCAGCTCAAGCGCGAACTCAGGGAACGAGGTACCGGTGCCGCCTGACCAGTGAGCCCTTCTCCGTCGTCGCCTCGACCAGGGCCCGAGCGGCCGAGGTCTCGGTGCGACGGAAAGGGCTCAACAGGCCATAGGAGCTGACAACGCCGGCCGACCGTTGGCCGCTGGAACATGAGCCCACAGTTGGCCATCGAGAACCAGGGTCGATCCCGCCGAGAAGGAGTGACGAGATTCCTCCCATGCGCACCCAGACCGTCCTGCCGCGCGTAGCCCAGGTCGACGAGGTCAAGGACCTCGTCGCCCGGGGCAAGGAGACCGGCTTTCTCACGACCGACGACATCACGGTGGCGATCCAGGCGGCGGAGCTGCCTCAGGAACAGTCCGAGCAGGTCCTGTCGCTCCTGAACGACGAGGGCATCGAGGTGCTCGACCCGCGCGCGGACGCGGGGGAGACCTCGGATCGGCTGGCCCGCCGGCGCCGCGAGGAGGAGGAGACCGCCGCGAAGGCGCCGACCTCCGACCCGGTGCGGATGTACCTCAAGGAGATCGGCAAGGTTCCGCTGCTGACGGCGGAGGAGGAGGTCGACCTCGCGAAGCGCGTCGAGGCCGGCCTGTTCGCCGCCGAGAAGCTCGGCGCCGGGCGCCGGCTGACCGTCGCGCTGCGCGTCGACCTGGAGGCCGTCGCGCGTGACGGCGAGGTCGCCAAGCGCAAACTGGTCGAGGCGAACCTGCGCCTGGTCGTCTCCATCGCGAAGCGCTATGTCGGCCGGGGAATGCTGTTCCTGGATCTGATCCAGGAGGGGAACCTGGGGCTGATCCGGGCGGTCGAGAAGTTCGACTACACCAAGGGCTACAAGTTCTCGACGTACGCGACGTGGTGGATTCGGCAG
>Ga0068858_100005446_pt1 | contig 12459 bp, 11 predicted proteins | sample KBSSwiS12_FD_66589 | JGI IMG/M metagenome (GOLD analysis project Ga0068858, IMG submission 66589) | Switchgrass rhizosphere microbial communities from Kellogg Biological Station, Michigan, USA - KBS Switchgrass S1-2 | ecosystem: Host-associated > Plants > Roots > Rhizosphere > Soil ... | reverse complement strand
CTCGCGTACGGCGCAGCGCATTTGCGCATGAAACCCGATCGGCAGATGGCACTGATCCTGGCGGCGATGGCGATGCCGATCGCCGCGCAGGCAGCACTCGGCTCCGCCTGGGGGATCGGCGCGCTGGCCTTCGGCGCCGGAATGCTGATTGCGCCGGTGTTCGCACTTTCCGCGATGCTCGTCACCACGATCGCGCCGCCGCGCTACGCGACGGAGGCGTTCACCTGGACGTCGACGTGCATCGTGAGCGGCGTCGGCGCGGGCCAGGCGCTCGGCGGCCGGCTGCTCGAGGGTCCCGGCTACCCCGCCGTGTTTGCGCTCGCGGGCGCAGCGGCACTGGCCGCCGCGCTCGTCGCGTCGACGCTCACCACGAGGCGGTTGCGCCTGCGCGTCGGTGCGTAAGGGTGTGCGTCGTCAGTCGATCGTTGTTCCGGCGACGATCTCGCGCAATGCGATCTTCAGCACCTTGCCGGTCTCGTTCTTCGGCAGCTCGCGCAGGAACACGTAGGCCCTGGGGCGCTTGAAGCGCGCGATCGCGTCGATGCAGTGGCGATCGAGCGCCGTCTCGAGCGCGACGCGCGCCGCCGCATCTTCGCCGGGATGGCGCGCAACGACGCACGCAACCACCTCCTCGCCCCACTCGGCGTGCCGGCGACCGATCACGGCCACCTCGGCCACGTCCGGATGCGCGAGCAGCGCTTCCTCCACTTCGCGCGGATAGATGTTCGCGCCGCCGCTGATGATGAGGTCCTTCGAGCGATCCTTCAACGTGAGGAAGCCGTCGGCGTCCAGCAGTCCGAGGTCGCCGGTGTGCAGCCAGCCGCCCGCGAGCGTGGCCTCTGTTGCCGCGGGGTTGCGCCAGTAGCCCTGCATCACTGCCGGACCGCGCACCTGCACTTCGCCGATCGCACCCGGCGCGAGCGGACGATCGTCACCGTCGGCGATCCGCAATTCGACGCCGAGTTGCGCAATGCCCACCGAGCCGATGCGCGCGTCGTCGCCGCGCGCGATCGAATCCGCAACGAGTGCGCGGTCCATCGCCGTGATCGTCATCGGTGATTCGCCCTGGCCATAGATCTGTGCGAGCCGCGGACCGAGCGCCGCGTGGGCCGCCTTGCAATCCTCGATGTACATCGGGCCGCCGCCGTAGACGATGCACTTCAGCCGCTCGAGCGGTGCCCGCGCAAGCGCCGGCGCAGCGACGAAGCGGCGCACCATCGTCGGCGCGGCGAAGAAGAGCGCGCGGTCCCAGTGCGCGAGCAGCGCGCAGAGCTCGTCGGCGTCGAAGCCGCCCGATTCGGGGACCACGCTTACGGCGCCGCGCGCGACGTGCGGCAGCAGGTAGAGGCCCGAGCCGTGCGACAGCGGCGCAGGATGCAGCAGCGCATCGCCGGGCGTCGCCGCCTCGACGTCGGCGAGAAACGCGTGCGTCATCGCGTGGAGATTGCCGTGGGAGATGACCACGCCCTTGGGCCGGCCGGTGGTCCCGCTGGTGTAGAACAGCCAGGCGGGCGTCCCGGGCTGCACGGGCGCAGGTTCGCCGCCTTGCGGCAGCGCGCAGAGCGCCTCGTGCTCGCGGCTGCAGAGCGCGGTCGTCGGCAGCGCCGCCGCATCGTCGACGTGGCCGTTGCCAATGGCCGCACGCCAGGCGTCATCGGCGAAGATGCGCCGCGCGCCGCTGTCGCCCACGACGAACGCAAGCTCCTTCGGATGGAGTTTCGCGTTGATCGGCACGGCGACCAGTCCCGCCCACCAGCAGCCGAACAGGGTCTCGACGTACGCGGGCAGGTTGCGCGCCACCAGCACCACGCGGTCGCCCGGAACGAGGCCGCCGGCGACGAGCGTCGCCGCGAGCGACGACGCGCGCCGTGCGAGCGCTGCGTAATCGTGAAGCACGCGCCCGCCTTCCGCGACGGCGGGCAGCCGCGGCCACGCCCGCGCGCTCCGCGCCAGCAGCGATGCCACGTTGTGAAAGGGCGACGACTCCATGCGCTCGATCGGGTCGCAGCGAGTTTAGCGCGACGCTGCACGAAGCGCGCGTTCGACTAGAATCGGCGCGACTCCACGAAACGAGGTCTCCGATGTCGCTTCCCGGCGTGATGCAGCATATCGAGGTTCGCGCTCCGGGCCCGCCGGAGGCGATGACGCTGGTCGAGGGGCCGGTGCCGCAGCCCCACGCCGGCGACGTGCTGATCGAGGTCGCATACGCCGGCGTCAACCGTCCCGATTGTGCACAGCGTGCCGGCACGTATCCGCCCCCGCCGGACGCGTCGCCGATCCTCGGCCTCGAAGTCGCCGGCCGTATCGTCGCGCTCGGCGCTGAAGTCGATGGCTGGCACATCGGCGACGAAGTCTGCGCGCTTACGCCCGGCGGCGGCTACGCCCAGTACTGCACGACACCAGGCGCGTGGTGCCTGCCGATTCCGCGCGGCCTGTCGCTCGAGCAGGCGGCGTCGCTGCCCGAGAATTACTTCACCGTCTGGAACAACGTCTTCGACCGCGCGCGGCTTGCGGTGGGCGAGACGCTGCTCGTCCACGGCGGCACGAGCGGCATCGGCCTCACGGCGATCCAGCTGGCCAAGGCGTTCGGCGCCACGGTGATCGCGACCGCCGGCAGCGCCGAAAAAGTCGCGTTCTGCCTCGCCGTCGGCGCTGATCACGCAATCGACTACCGCACGCAGGATTTTGAAGCGGAGGTGGCGCGCATCACCGGCAAGCGCGGGGTCAACGTGATCCTCGACATGGTTGGCGGCGACTATGCGCAGAAGAACCTCAAGTGTCTCGCGCTCGAGGGACGGCTCGTGCAGATCGCGTTCCTCAAGGGCAGCCGCATCGAGTGCGACTGGCGCCACATCATGCTGAAGCGGCTCACCGTCACGGGCTCGACGCTCCGCGCGAGCCCCTACGAGCGCAAGGCGGCGCTCGCGCGCGAATTGAAGCGCGAGGCGTGGCCGCTGCTGGAGCGCGGCGAGTTGAAGACGGTGATCCACACCACGTTCCCGCTCGCCGCAGCGCCGAAAGCGCATGCGCTGATGGAATCGTCGGAGCACATCGGCAAGATCATGCTCGCCGTGCGCAGCTGAACCGGCTGCCCGGTCAGTACGTGGCGCGGCCGCCGGACGCGTCGAACACGGCGCCCGTCGAGAACGAGCAGTCCTCGCTCCCGAGCCAGCATACCAGCGCGGCGATCTCGTCGACGGTGCCGAAGCGCCCGAGCGGAATCTTCGACAGCATGAAGTCGATGTGCTGCTGCGTCATCTGGTCGAAGATCGCCGTGCGCACCGCCGCGGGCGTGACACAGTTGACGCGGATGCCCGTCTTCGCGAGCTCCTTGCCGAGCGACTTGGTGAGGCCGATCACCGCAGCTTTCGACGCGCTGTACGCCGACGCGTTGGGATTGCCTTCCTTGCCCGCCACCGACGCGATGTTGACGATGCGGCCGTAGTTGCCTTCGCGCATCACCGGCACCACCGCACGGTTGCAATAGAAGAGCCCGTGCACGTTGACGTCGAACACCTTGCGCCACTCTTCCACCGGATAGTCCGCGACGCTCACGTTGGGCCCGGTGATCCCCGCCGAGCAGACGAGCACGTCGATGCCGGAGAGCGCTGCCACGGTCTCGTGCGTCGCGCGCTCGACGGCCGCCGCGTCGGCGACGTCGAACGCGCAGGTGACCGCGCCCTCGGGGAGCATCGCTTTCGCGGTGGCGAGCGCCGTCGCATCGCGGTCCCACAACGCGACGCGCGCGCCGCTGCCGGCGAGCCGCTGCGCCACGGCGAGGCCGATCCCGGCCGCGCCTCCCGTCACGACGGCCCTGCGGCCGCCGAAGTCCAAGCGATTCATGGTGCCCCGCGCGAGAAAATGCGATGGTAGCAGCGCCGCACGGCATCGCGGCGGCAGCGGACGCGCTACCGGTAGACGATCGCGATGCCGAAGACGAGCGCGAGTGCCGCGACGATTCCCACGACCCACATCAGTGCGTAGAGCGTGTTGCGCGTTTCGCTCTGGAAGACGAGCAGGTCGTCGACCAGCTCCGCCACCTGTGCGTTCGTGGCCACCGATTCGATCGGCACGGCCGCGTCACCCGTGAGCGCTGCCGGCGCATCGCCGCTGCCGGGGAGCGCCGGTGCCGCTCTCCCTTCGCCGCGGCCGTGCGCAACGTCGATCGGCAGGATCATGGAGAATTTCGTGATCGGCAGCGAGCGATGCGACTCCGAATCCCACACCTTCGCGCGGCCGCCGGCGCCCATCCAGTGCGTGAGGCCGCGCGTTTCCGTCTTCGACACGCGCTCGCCGGCGTCGATGAAGAACTTGGTCGGCAGGAGACCGGTGACGGCGACGCGGAGGAGCGCCTTGAACTTCTCCGGCGACATCGCGATGTTGATCTGGTATTTCGCCGGCGACGTCTCGTTGCCTTCGGTCGACTCCGGGATGTAGACGAGCGAGCCGACGACGTGGGTGCCGTTGCGCGGCGCCTCGCCTTCCTTGCGTTCGCGGATCCGCAACACGCCGGTCAGCGAGTCGAGCCGGCCGCCGGTGGCGAACTCGACCGTTTCGCTGTCGGCCACGACGACCTTCATCACGAGGACAGTGTCGTTGCTGTCCTCGATGATGAGCCGTGCTTTGGTGGGCCGAAAGCCAACGAGCGGCATCGCATTCCCTGGCGCCCGCGGGCGCGCGCGGCGCTGAAAAATGGGGCAAAAGCCCCGAAAATTTGGTCGAGCACGATTTTAAGGCATGCGGACGCGGATTTCTGCCGAATCCCGACTGGCGGCGACAACATGCCGCGCAGAAATTTCGCGCGCAACGCTGTCGTGTGCGAGTTGTGGACTGCAGCAGCCGACCGGCGCGCGCCCGCCGGACGTTCGCAACGGTCCGGCGTGCGCCTTGGAGAAAGGAGGCGAGCGCGCTGCTTTCGGACGAACCGCTGCCGCGCCTGCGGCAACGGTCGGCGAGCGCGCCCCCTCCGGCTAGCGGCCTGCGGTGTACGACACGAGCTCGATCGTCGCGTTCTGGCCGGGCACCGCGGCGCCCGAAAGCCCTTCCTTCTCGACGTAGTACGAGCGCTGCGTTTCCTTGACCATCGCGCCGACTTCGGGCGCGTACCAGACGACGTAGTTGCATTCGGTCGGGAAGCGCCAGACCGTGCCGTCGTCGAGCTGCATGATGATCCGCATCCTGACGGCGTTGAACGTGCCCGCCGGCGTCGTCACCGATTCGTAGCCGTCGACCACCACGCGTCGCTGGATCGCGCCGAACGGGTTCGGCGGCTTGTTCGCGTTGCGCATCGTCTGGCTCCAGCTCTGGCCCTGCGTCAGCGGGAACTGGTAGCGGATGAGCGCGGGATCGAAGCGATCCGACTCGAACTCCGACACGGCGCCGACGCGCACGACCCCGGGCGACGCAAGGATCTCGGTCCGTTCGGCGGCCATTGCGCCGGTCGCCGTCACGCGGACGGTGATGCCGTCCGCACCGATCGCCGTGACGACGTGGGTCTCCTCCCAGTTGATGGACTGGCGGTAGCCGTCCTTGCCCCGGTAGACCCAGCGGCTGCCGACACTGAACTTCGGCGCGTCCACGGCCGGGCCCGACGACGCAATGCCGCCGCCCATCTGACCGCCGGCACAGCCCGCCAGGATGGCCACTGCCAGCGCCACCACCAGCAATGTCGATCGAGTTCTCATGTCACCTCCCTCCGTTCGGGCGTACATGGTAAACCCGCGGCGCGGCGGCGTCATTCCACCCGACCGTGGCATTCCCTCACCCCGGCGGCAGCGATTCCAGCAGGCTCCGCAGGTTCTGCGGCGCGACGTGGATGAGCCCGCCGCGAGGGCTGTCGATGTCCGCGATCAGCAGGAAGGCGATCGACACCACGAGCGGCAGGATCAGCAGCATGCCGCCGCCGCTCTTCGCGCTCTGCGCGCCATAGCCGACAAGCACGTTGCTGCAAAGCGCAATCAGCCCCATGAGGCCCCACGCCGCATTCGGAATCCGGTTCCACCACGCGGCTTGCGTATAGCCCTGCGCATTCAGGACGTCGTTCATGCCTGCGACGGCCAGCGCGACGATGGGCGTCGGCTGCGCGCGCGCCGGGCCTTCGATCGCCGACCAGAGGTCGCTCTGCAGTTGCGCCGTTCGCGCATTGACAGCGCGAAGCGCCTCATCGTCGCGCGTGAGATAGAAGGCAATGCGCTGCTCGAGGTAGGTCCGCAGCAGGACGCGCACCTTCGCCGCGTCGGCGGCCGGCAGGAGCCCGGCACGGACCAGCTCGGTGCCGATGGCGTTGGCCTCGGCCTCCTCGTAGTTCTTGCGCTGGTCGTAGCGGCTCACCGCCATCGAAAAACTGAAGCCGATGATGAGGCCGAGCAGCGTCAGGGTGGCCGCCAGGACCACGCTGAAGTCGTCGCGCGCATCCTCGTCAAGGCGCCGTCGCCGGCGGAGCACGGAGAATCCGGTCCGCGCGGACAGCCACAGCAGGACGAAGGAGACGGCGAAGATGAGCAGCGGCTGGCTCGACAGCGGTCCAAACATGGGGCTCGCATCCGACAGGGTGGGCCTGACGACTCGGACAGGCGATGCGGCATGCCATCTGCCGCACCTCTGTCCCGGGGAAGGCTCGAAGCAAACGCCCGGAGCGCCGAGCGGCGCTCCGCGTCGCACCGGCCCCGGTTACTTCTGCTTGGCGATGATCTTGTCCTTGATCTTGTCGTAGACCGCCTGCGGAATGATGTTCTTCTCGACGAGTTCGTCCTTGCCCTTGTACGGGCGGCCCTTGATGATCGCCTTGGCGCGCGCGTCGCCGATGCCTTCGAGCGTCATCAGCTGATCGGCCTTGGCACGATTGATGTCGATCTTGTCATCGGTGGGCGCGGCAGTCGCCGCGGGCTTGGCCGCAGCTTTGGCGGGGGTGTCGGCCGCGAACGCGGGAGTGGACAACGCGACGAGGGTGGCCAGCAGAATGGCGGCAATTCGGTTCATTCCGGTTCCTTTCACTTTGGACCGCCGGTGCCCCTCCAGGGCGCCCGGCCGGCTGCAAACCATGGGGAACGCGCAGTATGACGCAACCCGCCCATGACCGCTTTCTGCGCTTCATCCCCGCCAGCGTGCATTGCGTCCCGCCGCGCTGGAGCGGCGACGCCCCGTCCCGTAGGCTTGCCGTCACCGATCGCCGACCCAAGGGCAACACGATGACTACACCTGATCCGAGCACACCGAGCGCCGACCCCGTCACCGGGGCCGGCAGGCGGCCCGATGCGCATCCGCCCGGCGCGGTGCAGACGCTGCGCGAGATCGGCGCGCTGTTCGTCGTGCTGTGGTGGCGCTTCTTCGACTGGCTGGCCGTGGTGTCGTGGAAGAAGCTCTTGCTCGTCTGCCTCCTCGGGCTGATCCTCGCCGGAATCCTGCAACGCCCCGTTCCGTTCATCCTGTTCATCATCGCCTCCTTCATCATCAAGGTAGTGGCGGGAGGCAAGCGGCGGGCGGAGCTGACGGCCGACGAGGCGACGAAGCGCGCCGAGACCGAGCAGCTCGAGCGCACGGTGGCGGAAGCGCGGATGGAAGCGCTCCAGGCCCAGATCGAGCCGCATTTCCTCTTCAACACGCTGGCGAGCATCGACCAGCTCATCCTGACCGACCCGCCGCGGGCTTCGCAAATGCAGCAAAGCCTGATCCGCTACCTGCGCTCGGCCATGCCGCAGATGCGCGATGGCCGCCGGCCGTCGCTGGGGCAGCAGGTCAACCTCTGCAGCGCCTTCCTCGAGATCATGGCGGTGCGGATGGAAGGACGGCTGCAGCCCGTCGTGAGCGTTCCCGAAGGCTTGTTGTCGGCGGTCTTCCCGTCGATGATGCTGCAGACGCTGGTCGAAAATGCCATCAAGCACGGCCTGGAGCCGAAGACCGACGGCGGCCGGCTCGAGATTGGCGCCGAGATCGTCGATGGCCAACTCGCCGTGCACGTGCAGGACACCGGCGTCGGCTTCATGCCCAAGTCCGAGGCGGGCGTCGGACTGGCCAATATCCGCGCGCGGCTGAAGGCGCTGTACAAGGACCGGGCCGAATTGATCGTCAGCGTGCCGCCGACGGGCGGAACGTGTGCGACGATCAAGGTGCCCTACGAGATCGCCCCCGCCTGACTCCGGATCGTCGCCCGCCATGCGCCCCACGCCTGCCCCCACCGCCGTCGTCGTCGACGACGAACGCCTGATGCGCGACCAGATCGTCGCCCGGCTGAAGGACGCGTGGCCCGAGCTCGAGATCGTCGGCGAGGCCGCCAACGGTCGCGAGGCGATCGCGCTCGTGCAGAGCGTCACGCCCGACATCGTCTTCATGGACATCAGCATGCCGGGGATGGATGGCATCCAGGCAGCGCAGGCGCTGGCGGGCCAGGTCCACGTGGTCTTCGTCACCGCGCACGACGAACACGCGATTCGCGCGTTCGAGCAGGGTGCGGTCGACTATGTGCTGAAGCCGGCCGAGCCGGCGCGGCTCGCAGTGACCTGCGAGCGCCTGCGCGCCCGCCTGACGCAGCCGCCGGACCCCATGGACGACCTGCTCGCGCAGCTGTCCGCGCGGATCGGCACCGGCGAAATCAAGCCCCGCGAATACCTGCGGTGGGTGCAGGCGAGCGTGGGCGCCAGCCTGCGCATGATCCCCACGACCGACATCTTGTTCTTTCGCGCCGAAGACAAGTACACGCGCGTCCAGACGCCCGGGTTCGAGGCGCTGATCAGAAAGCCGATCAAGGAGCTGATCGACGAGCTCGACCCGGCCGAGTTCTGGCAGATCCATCGCGCCACCGTCGTGCGTGTCGATGCGATCGAGCAGGTCACCCGCAATTTCCGCGGGCAGCAGACGGTGCACATGAAGGGCCGCGCTGAAAAGCTCGAAGTGAGCCGCTCCTTCAATCACCTGTTCAAGCAGATGTAGGCGTTGCGGCGCCGTCAGGCTCCAAGCGACTGCAGCAGCTTGCGCTTGGCGTCGCCGTCGAGCGTCGCGATCGCCTCGTTCATCACGCCCGCGAACGTCGAGGGCGGCAGCTTCGCCCGCAGGTTCCCGAAGAACACCGCGCGCTCCCTTGGCCGCATCGCCGGCGCCATCCAGCGGAGCACGGCGATCATCTCCGCCGGCGCGTTGCTCGCGACGATGCGGCGCTCGATCGCGAGGATCTCGTCGTCGGAAAAGGTCGCCCACAGCACGGCGTTGTTGTCGACCTCCTCGCCGTGCATGTGCACGAAGTTCTCCGCAGTGAAAAGCGCCAGCGTGCGGTAGAGCTGGTTGGCGGCGGCGGCACGCCGGGCGCCGTTTGACCGCTCGACGGCACGCACGGACGACTCGAGGCGGTCGAAGGTGCGCAGGTGCTCGTCGTGCTCGCGCTCCGTGCGTCCGGCGCCGCCCGGGATGGCGGATTCGAGCGCCGGATGCACGAACTTCTCCTCCTTGTCGAGGTGCATCCGGCACAGGCTGACGAGATCGCGCACGGCCGCTGCCGCAGCACGCACTTCGCCGTCATCGTCGGTATCGAGGCGGCCGGCGCGCGCAAGCGTGTCGGTCATGGCAAGGCGCAGCGCCTTGTGGATCAGTGCGTAGAGGTCATGGCGCGGCGCCCGCACCTCGGCGCGCGGCCGCAGCGCGACCTCGCTCGCGGCATTCGCCTGGGCTGCAGTGAATTCGTGGGCCATTTCGAGTTCCCTCCGTTCGTGATGCCGTCCGTGGGCGGAGGGCGGTGACAGGTGCCTGCCGGTCGCCGCCGTCCAGTTCCGGTTGCGTCGCGGTTGCCGCCGGGTCGGGTGTAACCCGACGGCGGAGTTTGGAAGCGCGCGGCTTGCAGATCGCTTACGGATTGCGATTCGACGGAATGTCGCCGACCATTGGGCCTGCCGCCCGCCCGGTCGACCGTGCGCGAAGGCGCTTCGATACGGCCCACAGGAGACGCCATGCCCGTTGAATCGCTCGCCCTGGAACACGATGTCGTCACGGTCCTTTCGGGTATCGCAACGGCGACGCTCACCACGGTCCTGCTGAAGCACGGGCTGCGCAACGTGTGGCTGCGCGGCACGCGGCCTCTCGCGCCCGGTCAGCCCCGCCTCGTCGGCCGCGCTTTCACGCTGCGCTTCGTGCCGGCGCGCGAGGACCTGGCCACGCCCGCGTCGTGGGGCGCGCCCATTTCCACGCGGGCCGCGATCGAGGCGATGCCGGCAGGGGTGATCGCCGTCGTCGGCGCACTCGGCTGCACCGACGCGGGCATCTTCGGCGACATCCTGTGCGCACGCATGCACCGGCGCGGCGTGGCGGCGCTCGTCACCGACGGTGTCGTGCGCGACGTGGCCGGCGTGCTCGGCACCGGGCTTCCGGTCTGGTGCCAGGGCACCGCCGCGCCGCCGTCGGTGGCCGGCCTCACGTTCGTCGGCTGGCAGGAGCCGATCGATTGCGGCGGCGTGGCCGTGTTTCCCAACGACGTGATCGTCGTCGACCAGGACGGCGCCGTGCTGATTCCCGCTGCAATGCAGGGAGAGGTGATCGCCGCAGCGGTCGAGCAGGAGCGCCTGGAAGGCTGGATCATGTCGGAGGTCGCCGCCGGCGTGCCGCTGCCCGGCCTCTATCCGCCGAACGAGGCGGCCAAGGCGCGCTACGCAGCGTGGGTGGCGGCGCACCCACCCGGCGGCTGAGCGCGGCGCAACGAGCGGCGGTCGCTTCGCCGCAACCGCGTCGGGCGCGCCGGCGTCGCGACGTACGAGCGGCCCCGTCGAATCGGTCTCGTCGCGGTCGGCCGGGCAGCGCAAGCGGTGGTCCACTTATTGCCTGTTTCGGGGCACGAACCTGCGCGTGCCCACGCCGACCGTCGTTGTGGTCTACCAGAGGTGCGGTACGCGCGCGATCGAACGAGATTGAGCCGCGATGACCGAGCCGATTCAGGACACTGAAGGTGGAACGATAGCCGTCACGCTGGGGACGAGTGGCCTCCGCTCGCTCCTGCGCGGATGCTTCGACGTGTTTCACGGCCGCTTCGCCGAATTGTCCCGCTTGTCGATCGAAACGAGCAACGACCTGTTCGAAATGGATCCGGCGGTGTCGCAGGAGGACGTCTACGTCTTCCGGTCCCGGCGCCGCGAATGGACCGCCCGCTTCGACGAGGCACTTCGCGACCTGTTCGAGCAGCGTCTCGCCGGCGAGCGCCGCGCGCGACGCCGACCGGACGGGGACCAGTCGCTTGCGTCGCTGCGCATCCTGACCAACGCGGACACGACCAAGCAGAGCGCGCTTGCCGCGGCGACCCGGGCGCTTGCGTCGGCCGCCGCGGCCGAGCTCGCGGCGCTCGACTACCGCGTCTCGGTGCTGTTCGAAGAGCCGCCGGGCCGGGAGGTCGACAATCCGTTCTCGCCGGCGTATCTGCTCGACGCGATCGGCATGACGTCGCGCGCCTTGTTTGCGGAGGCGCGCATCTGGCGGCCCTTGATGGTGCGGGTCGTCACCGATCTCGTTCCCACCATCAACCAGACGTACATCCAGCTCAATCGCTACCTCGCCGAACGCGGCGTGGTTCCCGAGATCGGCGCCGTGCTGCGCGCACGAAGCAACTTGCGGCCGGCCGACGACGGCAAGCTGCTGCACCTGTTCAGCCAGCTCCTCAACGAAGTCCACCCGTCGCTTCAGGCTTGGCGCACGCTCGACCTCGCCGCTGCCGCGGCGGCCAACTACCAGCTCGCGCCGCTCAAGGTCAACCCGTATCTCGGGGCCGCGACGAGGGTCGCCGGCCGGTCGCGCCCCAAGCCCGTCGACGCCGGCGGATTTCCGCAGATCGAAGTGATGATGGCGGCGCCGCAGCTCGCCTCCGTCCTGGAGACGCTCGATTGCTGGCAGCGCACCGACCCGATGGCCGTGCACCTTCGAGCGAGCGCCGCCGACGTCGGGGCGCATGCGCAGCCGGTCAACCGCATACCGTGGATCCACGCGGCGCTCGCGGCGGAGATCAAGGACGAAACCGCGCGCAACACGATCGACGTGGTCGGGTTCCTCTTCGACCAAATCCTGCAGGATCCGTCAATACCACCGGAATACCGGTTCGTTTTCGACGGCCTGCAGGTGCCGCTGCTCAAGGCCGCCCTCGTCGACTCCGAATTCTTCGCCGACAAGCGCCATCCTGCGCGGCGGTTGATCAACGACCTTGCGAGCGCGGCGGTCGGCGCGAACGGCGACCTTGGCTACGGCCGGGCGTTCGAGCGGCGCGCGATGGCGGTCGTGGATACGATCTGTGCCGACTTCGTGCTCGACACCGAAGTGTTCGCGCGCGCCTGTCACGACCTCAAGAGCTTTACGGACGATCGGACCAAGCAGGCCGCTCGCGTCATGCAGCCGCGCATCGACGCCGCCCTGGCGCAGGAAGCGCGCGACGCCGATCGTTCGCAGGTGCGTGCGCTGATCCGCGACAAGCTCGCGGGGCGCGACATTCCTTTCGACGTGCGC
>Ga0068858_100005444_pt1 | contig 12461 bp, 9 predicted proteins | sample KBSSwiS12_FD_66589 | JGI IMG/M metagenome (GOLD analysis project Ga0068858, IMG submission 66589) | Switchgrass rhizosphere microbial communities from Kellogg Biological Station, Michigan, USA - KBS Switchgrass S1-2 | ecosystem: Host-associated > Plants > Roots > Rhizosphere > Soil ... | reverse complement strand
AAGTTTGCCGACTTTACCTATACGACCCGGGAATGCGTCTGTCCTCAACCAACCCGCGAAACCTACCGAACGCTTCTGGCAGAAGCCTGCAAGCGGAGCCCTCAACCGGTGCGCCTGCTGGGAGCGGGCGTGCGCTTCAGCGAGGAACTCGAGGAAGAGCGGGGCTCCTTCCAACAATGGCTGAGCCTCGATCAATCGACGGGTGCGGCCGGAGCCTCAGACATTTCGTGATTTTCCGCAAAAACCGCCTACGCTGATCGAGTCTGCTTCGATGTCAGCGCAGTTCCGGCAAGCGCCCGTCGAAACGTCCAACCACACGCTATTATGAATGATATTTTATGGACCTCCTGGGGAATCGTCATCACTCCCTGGAAGATCATCGCTTATGTCGGCACCCTGCTGTTCACGCTACGCTGGCTGGTCCAGGCGGTGGCCTCGGCCCAGTCCGGCAAGCCGACCGTTCCGCGGATGTTCTGGTACATGAGCATTGTCGGCAGCGCCATGCTGTTGGGCTATTTTATCTGGGGTAAGAATGATGGCCCCGGCATCGTCTCGAATCTCTTCCCCGGCTTGCTGGCCGTTTACAACTTGTTTCTCGACTTCACCCATAAGAAGAACCATCCCGATATAACGGGAACCGACAAAATCCCTGTTGAGACGGCAGACGACCGGCCTGTGCTTTGATGAAGACCTGGCCGAAGATCGATCTCCTCACCTGTCTCGCCATCGTGGTCGTGCTGGTGGCGTTGTTTGCTCGACTGGGCGAACTTCCCTTTCGCGATCCGGACGAAGGGCGCAACGCGGAAGTCGCACACGAGTTACACCTTTCGGGCTCGTGGCTGGTCCCGACCTATGACGGGCTAACGTACCTGGACAAGCCCGTTTTTTTCTTCAAAGCAGTGGCGCTATCCTTTTCGGTTTTCGGAGAATCGGAATTCGCGGCGAGGCTTCCTTCGGCACTATTTGCCACACTGCTGCTGGGGATGCTTTTTGCTTTTTGCCGTCGGGAATATCCGGAACGCCAGATTGCCCCCCTAGCGGTGATTATTACCGCGACATCTCCTCTCTTTTTCGCACTGGCCCGGCACGTGATCTTCGACATGACGCTGGCTTTTTTTGTCAGCGCGGCCATTTTTTGCGGCTACCTGGCCGAATCGCCCACCAGTAAAAATCGCCGTGCATGGTATCTTCTAGGCTCAGCGGCTGCCGGGTTCGCCACCTTGGTGAAAGGGCCGGTCGGGTTCGTGGTCCCCTTGCTGGTGATGGTAATTTTCAACCTTGTGGAACGACGACAGGGATGGGGTCGACGCGCGTTCCATCCCCTGAATATTCTCGTTTTTCTCGCGGTGGTTTTGCCGTGGTTTGTCGGCTTATCCTTGGAGCGACCGGACTTTCCTTATTACGGTCTCGTCGAGGAATCGTTTCACCGCTTCACCACGACAAGCAGTTTTCAACGCGGCGGGCCGATCTACTATTATGGATTCGTGCTTCTTGGCGGCCTTTTTGCCTGGAGTATTCTTTTGCCGGAAGCATCCGTGCGCGCCTGGCAGAATCGCTCAAAGCTGGTTTCCGCCGACCGCTTTTTCATCGTCTGGGCCATCGCCGTTGTAATTTTCTTTTCGATCTCCAAATCGAAACTTCCCCATTACATCCTCACGGTCCCCGTCGCCTTGGGTGCGTTGCTGGCGCGCTTAGTCGTGACTGCCTTGAAAAATCCGACGGGAGAAGCCTCACGCATGATTTTCCGGGGATTGTTATTCCTGGCGGTACTGAGCATCGCCTTCGCCGGATTTCTCTCGCTCGATTTCTTTCGGCCCGGCACCTACACGCACTTGGGATTTCGTGGCAGTGAGTTCGGTCGGTTGACGGTTTTGTTTGCGCCTTCCGCCTGTGTCTTTCTGGCCGTTGCCCTGGTGGCCGCAGTCGCTTTTTGGCGTCGCGATATCCGGATCGCCTTCGCGACGTTCCTTCTCCTGCCTATTCTGACGCTCACGGTCGATTTTGGAGCGCTACTGCTTTATTCGGAATCGAGTTCCTCGCGCCCGATTGCACAGGGAATTCCTGCCTTGCCGCCGGAAATCCCGGTGGTGAGCTTCGAGTGTTTTCCCTGTGGACTCCCCTATTATTTGAAACGTAGCGTGACGCTGGTCACCAAGGATGGCTTTGAAACCAGCAGCAATTACGTCATGTTTACCCTGAAGAAAACCAAGGATTGGCCGTCGGTCATCATCTCTTATAATCAATGGGACCAATGGCAGGCATCGCAAAAGAGTGCATTTTTTCTTTTGGCCGACCGTAAATCCCATGACATGCTGGACAGTCTCGCCTCGCAAAGGAAGGCGGAGGTCCGGGAAATAGCACCGGGCTGGTGGGGGGCGATGATTCCGCCCGAATCGAACTAATATGTGTGGCGTTTGCGGCATAGCCTTCCAAGGGCAACCTTTTGATCTGAAACGGGCAACGGCCCGGGTCAAGGTCATGGTCGAGGCGCTGGCCCATCGCGGCCCGGACGCGTCTGGCGTGTCGATCGGAGAGCAGGCTGCCGTGGGCGCGTCCCGACTGGCGATTCGCGGTTTGGACTCGGGTACCCAGCCGCTGCGCGATGAGAAGACTGGCGTGATGGCGGTGTGCAACGGCGAGATCGATAATCATCGCGAACTCCGACGATGGCTCGAGAGCCGGGGCCGAACCGTCAGCCAGGAGACCGATATCGCGGTTATTCCTGAGCTTTATCTCGAACTTGGCGAGAATTTCGTAGAGCGGCTGCTGGGGGTTTTTGCCATCGCCGTCTGGGATCCGGGCAAGCAAGAGCTTTTATTGACGCGAGACCGCGCCGGGGAGCGGCCGATTTTCTTCACGGTGAAAGACGGCGTGGTCCAGTTCGCCACGGAAGTGGCCTCGCTCGTCAGCGAAAATGGCGCGAGTTTTACCCGGTCACCGGAGGCGATTCACGAATACATGACGCTCGGCTGCGTGTTCGCACCAACCGCGCCTTATCTGGAAGTGCAGAAAGTACGACCGGGTGAAGTCGTCGTCATCAGTGCCTCGGGCATACGCCGCCGCCGTTACTGGAGCTGGGACATCGGCAAAGTAAAAAAGGTGATCCCCACCACGGAAGCTTTCGACCCGATTTTCCGCGAAGCAGTACGATGCCAGAGTGATGTGGATGTCCCGTTCGGGATGTTTCTCAGCGGCGGTCTCGATTCTTCCCTGATCGCCTCCGTGGCGCACAGCCTTCGCCCGGACATATCCTTCCCGGCCTATTCTCTCCGTTTTGACGAGAGTTCGTACGATGAAGGTCGCTTTGCCGGTCAAGTCGCCGAGCAGCTCGGTCTCAAACCAGTCTCGGTCTGGGTCAAGCCAACCGATCTTCCGGAAACACTGGCCGATCTTGTGGGGCGCGTGGGCGAGCCACTGGCCGATCCGGCTTGGATTCCGACAGCCCTTCTCGCCCAACGCGCCGCACAGGATGTCAAACTAGTCCTGGCGGGCGAAGGCGGTGATGAACTCTTTGGCGGATATCCCACCCACCTCGCCGCCAAGTGGGGCGAAACCTATGCCGCTCTGCCCAAAGTCGTCCAGTCGGCCTTCCGCGCGATTGTGCAAAAATGGCCGGTAAGCGACAAGAAGGTCACCATTTCCTTTTTGTTGAAACGCTTTGTGGAAGGCATGCATCAGGATGGCGTGGCGCGGCACTTACTTTGGAAAGCGAACATCTCGCCCGTGGTCATGACCCGCCTCGGTTTATCGGATCCGCTGCGCTGGAAGCCGGAGCCCTCAACCGGCGAGCTGCTCGATGCGGTGCAGAAGCTCGATCTTGAAGTCACGCTGGCCGAGGGGTTGCTGACCAAGTCCGACCGTGCCGGCATGCGGTCCGCATTGGAGGTGCGTGCGCCATTTCTGGATCAACGCGTCATGGAATTCGCCGCGACGCTTCCGGTCGATTCACGAGTGCACGGGTTGACGACCAAGGCGTTCCTGAAAAAATACGCTGAGAAGTACCTACCCAATTCGATCATCTATCGCCGCAAACGCGGACTCTCCGTCCCCCTCTCGCTGTGGCTGCGCGGCCCGCTTTACGATTGGGCCCAGTCCCGCGTCACCAGCAGTTGCCTGGCCGAAGTCGGAATCAACATCCAGGCAGCGGAACAGTTACTCGACGAACATCGCCGCCGCGAAGCGGACCATGCTCGCGCGCTCTGGACACTCATCGTCCTATGCGAATGGCTGATGTGGAATGATTCCCGGATCAAAAGCGGCAATTAAGCCAGCCCATCACGGACTGGCTTTTTTAAGTCTTATTGTTCCTTGATCGCGAGATCGTCGAGGTAGATTTCGCCCTGCCCATTCCAAGTGATGCAGAGAAAAACCGTCGCCGTCTCATGCCGGTTTTCCGGATGCTTCTTGTTCTTGAAACTGAAGCTCGTCGTATAATCGAAGTTGTTCCAGGTTGAGCTGGTACCCATATTTTCGATGTTGTTGACCGTCTCGTCATTACCATCTTCACTCGGGTCGTTGCGCCAACCCCAGAAGCGGAACTGCAAATTACTTACATTTCCCCCGGTATAAATCCAACCCGTGAAGTGGTAGGTGGTATTTTCCTTCACCACAAATTGTTTGATGGTCTTCATCCAGTGCAAATCTTCAAACATCTGATCCGAAATGGGATAATAGGGATCCGGGAAATACTTGTTTGTTACCGGATAGACATAATACCGCATGGCATTCTTGAAGGCGGTGTTTGGAGGTGGTTTAAATTCCGGCTGCACCGTGGCGTTGGTCGTGACGAGAAGCTCATAGGCAACCCCGTACGGGCGAATGGAGGTGGGGCTTCGTAATTCCCAGCTGTCCGGACGCAGAATCTTGGGGAATGGATTCACTCCCTTGATCGGAACAGGATCACCAAACTGGGGTGAGCCCGTCGTCCCGGTGTTCGTCGCATAAGAAATCGCACCCGAACCGTTGGTGATGATCAGGTTCGGCAGCTTGTTTCCGGTCAGGTCGCAAACAGTGACGGTGGTCAGGCCTCCGAAAGTGTCCTTGCTCCCGAGCTTGACGAGCTGTCCATCCGCAAAGGTGGGTACCGGTTGCTTGGGATCTGCGCTGGTGTTCAGGAAGAGATTGACGTGTCCGAGGCGATCGCCGCAGATGATGTCGGGCTTGCCGTCATTGTTCCAATCGACGACCTGGGGCGTGAGATGCTCCCGGCCCATGCCAGGGATAATTTTGGTCATGGAAGTTTCGTTGAAAATGGGGCTGTCGCGATTGCTTAGGTTCTTGTACAGGAACACGCTGTTCGCCGAATAGCTGCCATCACCCATGATCAGGTCAAGGTTTCCCGTCCCCCACCAGTCGTAGAGAAACGGAGTAAGAAAATTACACCACAGAAGACCATCTTTGCGGGTCTTGACCAGGCAATCCTTCAAATGGCTGGGAGTTATGGTGAATCTCGGCTGGGTGGTCGTACCCGTATTGCGCAAGTAGAAGAGTCGACCGTTATAATTGCCAATCACGAGATCGAGAGTCTTGCCGCCATCGTTGAAAGGAATTAATTGGATTCGGGGAACGACGTTGTCCGCGCCACCTGCGTGCTCATCATAATCCGGCTGATCCTGCGCGGCACCGAACCAGATGGGTATAATCTCCCCATGGGTAAAAGCAGGTGCAGTGGCCGTTCCACTGTTGGGAAAAAACCAAAAGTAGCCGCGCGAATCTCCGATGACCAAGTCCTGCATGCCGTCTCCATTAAGGTCGCCAACGGCTACGCTGGGACCAAACACGGTATCGCTCACCTTGCCGGAGCTATCCACGGCAGGCTGCTTGCCAGGGAGCACGGAGATCAATCCCGCTGAGCTGGCACCTGCCCACGGATTATCTTCTTCCTTGGAACCAGCTTCAAAGTTGCTGCGGAAAATATCGCCTGCGGTCAAGGGCTGGATGGTAACCACCAGGCCAATAAGCAGAACCGCCAGATGTTTGCTCCGCAATGAACGGAGCCTGAAAAAAGACGAAAGTTGAGGAACCACAGGATAATCATTCCAAAAGGAAGAAGATGATTCAATCAACATCCGCTTGCCGATGCAATTATTCCAATGACTCCCTTCTCCCCGTCATCCCCGACTTTTAGGCAAATAGCCTAGCCGGTGACGAGTTTGATCCGGACATCACGGTAGTCTTCATCCTCGGCGGAATCATCCCAGGCAAAGACGACTGGCCCTATGCGACGACCACGTGAGGCGACCCAAGGCAGGTTCGCGTTCGGGTTGCTGCGTTTATGCCAGGCGACCATGGTGAGTTCGTACTGGCTCGCCTGCGGGGAAATAACCACGGAATTAGGACGGAGGATAAAACTGCCGATCTGGTTCTCCAATCGCTCACCATTGATGTGAAAAACAACGGCCTGCTCCCACGCGCTGTCGAAGCTGGCGTAGACGTAAACACTGAGCTCGGCAGGTATAATCAGGGAGAGAGCTGAAGTATCGGTCAAAACCGAGGCAATTCCTTCCGGATCAAGATGGGTAGACATGAACTAAAAGCATCTCCACCAGAGGCGTGATAGCGAGCAAAAAAGCCGACGAGATAGTTACAAATGCTTGTCGCGTGCGAGGTCGCGGGTCAGCTTGGTTTGACGCAGCAGGAGTTCACGATAGAGAGCGACCCGCTCAGAATCGGGTTCAGCTCGCTCATCTTCCTGAGTTGCAGCGAGTTGAGAAGCCAAATCGACCACGGTTTTATCGGTTTCCACGACTGCGAGGGCTTGGATGGCCGCTCCCAATGCCGCGCCTTCGGAACAGGCCATGGTCACGACCGGAGCAGCAAAAATATTCGCACAGAGCTGGCGCCACAGTTTACTGCGACTTCCGCCACCGGTAAGCCGAATTTCCTTCGGCACGACGCCGAGTGCACCGAGTCGGTGAAGACCGTAAGCCATGCCGAGCGTCACGCCTTCCATGGTTGCACGAGCGAGATGGCCAGCCGTGCCATTGCGTGTGTTCATTCCGTGAAGCACGCCGCTACCGCCGGGGAGATTCGGCGTTCGCTCTCCCTGCAGGTAAGGCAAAAAGAGAAGGTTGTCCGACCCGGGCGCAATGGCTGAGGCCGCGCTTTCGTAGTCGTCATGTGTCCAACCGAAAAGTTTGCGCACCTGCTCGGTGGCCACGGTGACGTTCATCGTGCAAAGCAAGGGAAGCCATGCGTCCGTGCTGTCGCAGAATGCCGCGATCTCACCATCCGGATCGATCACCGGGCGATCCATGCAGGCGTAAAGCGTACCCGATGTACCGAGGCTGGCCGTAACGCAACCCGGAGTGACATTGCCCGTGCCGATGGCGCCCATCATGTTATCGCCACCTCCAGCGCTGACCACGACACCTTGAGACAGGCCCCATGCGGTCGCCAGTTCTGGTTGAAGCTGCCCCATTGGCTCACGCGACGACTTCAATTCCGGCAGCATGCCGATCAAACGAGGATCGATAAAATCGGCGATCGGGTGCGACCAGGTTCGCGTACGAACATTGAGGAGTGCCGTGCCCGAAGCATCGCCGTACTCCATCGATAGTCGACCGGTCAGCACGAAGTTCAGGTAATCGTGCGGCAAAAGGACGTGGGCGAGACGTTGGAAATTTGCAGGCTCTTTGCGCTTCAGCCAAAGAATCTTCGGGGCGGTGAAGCCCGGAAGCATGGCATTTCCGGCAAGATCGATAACAGCGGTTGTTCCTCCGAAGTGCTGAGTGATTTCATCACATTCCACGACCGTGCTGGTGTCGCACCAGAGTTTGGCGGGACGGATCACCTGCCCCTGGGCATCCAACGGAACAAAGCCGTGCTGTTGACCGGAAACGCCGATGGCCCGGATCTCGCCCGCACGTGCGCCTAGTTGCGCGACGACGTCGCGGATGGTGGCATCCATCGCTTCGACCCATGTCGAAGGATTCTGTTCCATCGCGCCGGGAGGCAAACCGGGCAGGACGTCGTAGGCACGACTGGCCTGCGCAAGAACGGAGCGACTGTCGGAATCGAACGCGATCGTCTTGGTGCTTTGCGTTCCGCAATCGATGCCGAGCGTGATGGCCATGGTGTTGACGCTGGCTTCAATCCAGCCGCTTATTTCACCTGATTACTCGAGCGTCTCGAGCTCCTGAATTTTCGGAATGGCGATTTTGGATGGCACGATGGAAAGGGTGGCATTAAGGATTTGACCACCGGCATCGAGATTCGTCTTCTCCTTCACAAAATAATTCTCGCCGGCGACTGCATTCACTGTCACCTGGCTATTCTCGACCTTGATAACGTGCGAGCCTGGAGTCAGGCTCTGGTACAAAAATGAGCTGGAGGAAAGCAACCCGATATCCTGGCCATCGAGGGAAACACGATGCGAGTTATCCGCGCGAATCAGGCTGCCTTCCTGATAAAGATAAAGACCTGCTGTGCCCGGAAGGGGCTTGAAGGAATTGGACGCCAGCTGGGTCTGGTTGGCCTGGGGCGATGTGGTGGCAGAACTGCTGGCACAAGCCACAGCGCAAAGCGGAGCGGCAACGAGGAAACAAAGGCGAAGGTATTTCATCATGTTATAGGGAGAAAAGAGGAAGATGGGGGAATCGTCGAGAAGGAATCAATGGGTTTTCGCGGCAGAGATCATCGAGAAACCGTAGAAGATCAGGTCGACGCCGATAAAGGTACCGATGACCCACAGTCCCGAAATGGGCCAATGCGCAAGAATCAGGACGCCTAGCAAAATACTGATCACGCCACTGAAAATCAGTGCACTGCGATGTCCGAGTCCCGGATGTGAGATCGCAAAACCGGTCTTGAAAAAACCACCGACGAGAAGATAAGTCGCCACGATCAACGTCACAACCATCGCCCCAGCCGCGGAGTCATAGATGAGGAGAATTCCCATGCAAGTCGCCAGCACGCCTGCGAGCAACTGGACGGCAAAGCCCGCCCAACCGCGCACCCAGAACGCATGGATAAGTCCCGCAACACCCGCTGCGGTCAGCAAAATTCCTGAAAAGAATATGAATGAAAGCGTGACGATCATCGGCACGGCGATCGCCATGATGCCAACCAGTATATAGATCACTCCCAGGAAAAGGGACCAGCGCGAGACGTGGGAATCAGTAGCCATGGTCGAACGCTAACGCCTGATTTACCGTTAGCCGATCTAAAAAATGCTTACCCCCGTTCTTTTAAAACCTTCGTTTACAAGGGCTCCCATTCACGTCACAGAATCGCCTTCATTTAGCCTCGAAGTCTTTACACTAAACAACTGGAGATTTCACCCGTGTAATCTAATACGTAGCACGTGAAAAACTCCTGCACGTTCGCCATTTTACTAACCATCGTTTCGTTTCTCGCCAACCCTGCTTTGGCGGGAAACTTCACCGTCAATAATGGACAGACGAACACCACTGCTCAAACCCTGGGGACAGGGCAATCCGGAACGGTTAATGCAGGAGGCACCCTCAACGTCAGCTCGTCATCGATCGCCATCACGGTGACCGGTAACTCCACGATTTTTAACGGAGGGACCATCGAGCAGACTGGCACGGGCCGCGCCATCCGCAGCACGACGGTGGGCACGGTACTTACGATCACCAACACGGCGGGCGGTTTGATCACGGCGGTGGGAAGTGATGCTTTCCAAATGAAGGCAACGGGTACCGTGACGATCAATAATTACGGGACCATTTCCACGACTCATGCCGATATAGGCCCGGGCTCTACGGGCACAGGTAACCAGGCGATTAACATGAATATTCCGAATACCTCGCCCAACCTCGGCATCACGAATACGGCTTATGCCAATACGGTCTATAATTTTGCAGGCGGAACGGTTTCCTCCTACGAAGCGGATGCCCTACGTCCTGGAGCAGGCGGAATTATTTATAACTCCGGGACAATCCTATCGACCAACGCTGCGGGCAATACCAGCAGCAGCGATGGCATTGATGCGCAAACTAACAATTCCGGAATCGTGATCGTCAATGGCGCCAGTCAAACGCTCGTTAGCGGCGTTACTTCCGCCAACCTGATCGAGGGTGCGCGACACGCCATCACCGGCGGCACGGACACCGATGCGGGGCATGCGGGCTCAGGTTACGATCTGCCCTATACCATGACCATCACCAATAATACGGGCAGCACGATCAAGGGTGATAATGGCTCCGGGGTGAACATCGACGGCGTGGATGGCACGGAAAAGGTTTCCATCACCAATGCCGGAACGATCACGGGCAAGGGCATGACGGGTGACGGTGACGGCATCGACGTTGATGGTGTGGTCTACGTCAATAACTCGGGCGTCATCCAATCTTTGAGCGCCTCCAACCCGACTTACAATACCACAGTCAATGGAACCCTGGACCTCTCCAAGACGACCAGTGAAGGCATTACGGTTGGAGGTGGAACGATTCTCAATTCCGGCACGATCGAGGGCTCCTCGACGACCGACAGCCGCGGTTATGTCTCAGGCAATGGACGTGGCATCACGCTCGCGGGTATTGACCATACGACGCTGAACGGCACGGACACCGATGTCCCCATTCAAAAGACCTATAATAACCCTTACGCCATCGACGGCACACAGACGAACTCCACCGGTGGCTCAATCATCGTCAATAGCGGTTTGATCAAGGGCGACAATGATGCCGGTATCGCGATCGCGGGTTCCGCGACGACCGGGACCAGCTACAGCGTGACGATCACCAACACGCTCGGCGGTAAAATCGAAGGCAACGGAGCCGTCGCAGCCATCGATGGTAGCGCCGCCGTGGGTGGATCGGTCAGCCCGATCGCCAGCTCAAATAACGAAACGGTCATCAACTACGGCACCATCCAGGCCGACGGCACGGGCAAGGCGATCAGCCTCGGCAGCGGCAACAACAGCGTGCAAATCATTGGGGGAGCAGCTTCCGTGATTGGCGATATGTCCGGAGGAACTTTGACCGGCTCGAACACGGCGGCGCTGACGATCGATCCCACCACCGGCCATAGCTTCAGCTACGGCGGCGCGATCTCTAATTTCACGAGCGTGGAAATCAAGAGCGGCACGGTGAATTTCTCCGGGGCGAATACTTATGTCGGCACGACGACCATCGATGCGGCGACACTGAATCTGACCGGTACCGGCAGTATCGGATCAACGACGACGTTGACCGTTGCCAGCGGGGGTGTCTTCAACCTAGGCGGCGGCTCAGTGACGGTCGGCTCGTTGGTCAACTCCGGCTCGATCAATAATGGCACGGTGAATACCACGGGTACGGGCACCGTAAGCGGCCTGTCCGGAAGCACTGGCTTTAACAAATCGAGCGCGGGCGTCACCACGATGGTGGGCTCCAACACCTACACGGGCGGAACCACCGTGAGTAATGGCAAGCTCGCCGTCGATGGCTCCATCACGGGCAACGCAACCGTTTCCTCTGGAGGGGAACTCGGAGGGCACGGCTCCATCGGCGGAAACATCAGTGGCGCGGGATTGGTCGGGCCGGGAAACAGCCTCGGCATTTTGACCGCTTCCTCCGTTGATCCCAGCGGTGGACTGACCTTCGCGTTTGAGCTCACCCAAGTCGGCGCCCCGACGTGGAGCAATGCTTCCGCCAGCGGAAACGATGTGCTGCACCTGACAGGCGCCACGCCGTTTACCTCAGCGCTCACTTCCGGAAATACCGTGGACCTCTACTTCTCCGGTCTCAATCTGACCTACCAAGGTGGATTCTTCGTCGATGGCTCGACCAACACCCTCACCGCGAACCTCGCCAATGCGAACTTCAACTTTTTCGTGTTGGATAACACGAATGGCACCGTCCTTTACAATGGTAACAAATACGATCAGGTCACGGGCACCGTGGGTACCGTTCAGATCACCGGGGCCGACTTTGGAACCGGTACGGTCAATGGATGGACGGAACAGTTCACCGTTGCCGTTCCGGAACCGTCCACCTACGTACTATCCTGCATTGGCGCACTGGTATTGATCATTCTGGCCCGTCGCCGCGACAGTCGAGTTGGCTAAGGATTATTTGGCGAGCCTCGGATCGTTAAGCAAAACGAGGCTCGCCGCCCCCTTGGGGTCATCCCGTTGGAAGTGGATTTCCTGCGCGGGAAAATAGATCCGCCGAAAAGCCGCCGTCGTTTCTTCGGGGCCCAGACCTTCTTGCGCACGCGTGATCGCCCGTTCCAGCGCTGTATCAAAGCTACAGTCGATCCAGACGGAAAGATCGTAGTAATGGCGCAGCTCGCGCTTCAGGAGATAGATACCTTCGAGAATAATAATGTCGATATTCTCGAATTCGTAGAGTTGTTTTCGATATTGCGTAGCCGTTTCCTCGGCATAATCCATTTCAAGGCGCAATGATTTGCGCTCCCTAAGCGGAACGATCATCTTGGAAAAGAGATCGTCAAAACGAATCGCATTTAAATAAAAATGCTCCGCGGGGTTCGCGTCGTTGAATCGCCTGGCA
>Ga0068858_100005442_pt1 | contig 12465 bp, 10 predicted proteins | sample KBSSwiS12_FD_66589 | JGI IMG/M metagenome (GOLD analysis project Ga0068858, IMG submission 66589) | Switchgrass rhizosphere microbial communities from Kellogg Biological Station, Michigan, USA - KBS Switchgrass S1-2 | ecosystem: Host-associated > Plants > Roots > Rhizosphere > Soil ... | reverse complement strand
CGAAGTGCCGCGATGATTCCGCTTCGTCGCCGGGAAAGACCGCCGTTTCGCGGGGCAGGCCCGCGCGCAAAATCGGATGACGCAGCGGGAGGGTCTCCTCGGCGGTGATGAGGCGAACTTCGAAGGCAGGCATGGTCCGCCAAGGTCCTACGCGAAGGATTCCACAGTTCCAATCTCAGCCGGTTACTTTCTTCGCAGCGCTTTCCGACACATGCTTCATGAACGGCGTGAAGAGGTCCATCGGAATGGGGAGAAATGTCGTGGTGCTCTGCTCGCTGGAGATTTCCCGCATGGTCTGGAGGAAGCGCAGTTGCAAGGCGATGGGTTCGCCCGCCATGAGGCGGCCCGCCTGGACCAGTTTTTCCGCCGCCTGAAATTCACCTTCGGCGTTGATGATCTTGGACCGGCGCTCACGCTCGCTCTCCGCCTGACCCGCCATGGAGCGTTTCATCGAGTCTGGAAGGACGACATCCTTCACCTCGACCGCCGTGACCTTCACGCCCCATGGCTCGGTTTGACGATCGATGATTTCCTGGAGGTTTTGATTGATCCGTTCGCGCTGGGCCAGCAACTCGTCGAGTTCCGCCTGACCAATCACACTGCGCAACGTCGTCTGGGCGATGAGTGAGGTGGCTTTGAGAAAGTCCTCCACCTTGATGATGGCGGCCTGCGGATCGAGGACGCGGAAATAGACCACGGCGTCGACCGTGACGGGGACGTTGTCGCGGGTCATCATTTCCTGCTGGGGCACGTTGATGGTGATGACGCGCAAATCCACTTTCACGATCTTGTCGACGAGGGGGATGAGCAGGATGAGCCCCGGCCCTTTCGCACCGAGGGATTTCCCCAAGCGAAACACGATGCCGCGCTCGTATTCGCGCAGGATGCGCACCATTTGGGGCAGGAAGACCGCGGCGAGAATGAAGATGGGAATCGCCCAGGCGAAAAGTTGCTGTAGTCCTTCGATGAGTGGCATGGTGGTGTTTGATTACGGGGTTGGTGGGTTCAGTGGCTGCATTTCCGAATGTTTGACCTGCACGGTGAGGCCTTCGACGGCGGTGATTTCCACCTGTTCGCCCTGCTCGACGGGGGCATCGCTTACGGCCTTCCAGCACTCGCCCTCGAAAAGAACTCTGCCACCCTTGGGATCGATGGGACTGATCGCCTTCGCGGTCCGCCCCAGCATGCTTTCCCGCCCGACTCGCGCCGGCAGATGCTGCGCCCGCAGGCCTTTTCCAACGACAAACAGGAAGAAGCCGGCAGTGAGCAAAGTGGCCGGGACGATGTAACCGAGCGACAAGCGAAAGGCGGGTTCGTTATGGTCGAAGAGCATGAGGGAACCGATAAAGAAGGCCGCGATGCCACCGAAGGTGAGCACCCCATGGGTCGGGGCAAAGACGTCGATGGCAAACAAGCCCAGCGCCAGCACGATCAGCACCAGGCCCGCCGTGTTCACAGGAAGGATGGCCGACATGTAGAGCGCGAGGACCAGGGCAATGGCGCCCAGCACTCCCGGGAGAATCACCCCGGGGTTACTCAGTTCGCCGATGATCCCGTACATGGCGATGAGCATGAGGAGAAACATGACCTCCGGCCGCCAGAGTTTCTGAAAGACCAACTCAGAGGCCGACATCTTGATCTCCACGATCCCCGCCCCCGCCGTGTGCAACTTCCGACCGTTGATTTCACGTCCCTCCAGTTGGCGCAGCAGATCGTTCACGTCCCTGGCAGTGATCTCGATCACCTTGAGCTCGAGCGCTTTTTCAGCCGTGATCGAGGCGCTTTCTTTCACGGAGGATTTGGCCCACTCGACGTTGCGGTTACGCTTGGTGGCGATGGTCTCGATGTAACTCACGGCGTAGTTTTCCAGCTTCTGCTTCATCGTGTCGTCCGGCTTGGACTCGGTTGCGCCACCGCCGCCGAGTTCAACCGGATGCGCCGCACCAATCGTCGTGGTGGGGGCCATCGCCGCGATATCAGACGCGAGCGTAATGAAGCATCCGGCACTGGCGGCAGTTGCCCCGGAAGGTGCGACGTACACAACCGTCGGCACGGGAGACGCGAGCAATTGCTGGACGATCGCCTTCGTCGATTCAAGCAAGCCGCCCGGGGTATCTAGCTGAATGATGAGACACTGAGCCTGTTGCTGGTCCGCTTCGCGGATGCCGCGCGCAATGTAGTCCGCCGTGGCTGGCCCAATAGCCCCATCCACCCGAATCAAGGCCACGCTCTCGCCATGCACCACGGACACCAGCAGGAATACCAGGAAGACTGCCGAAAGTAACAAACGGCATTTCATCGCACCGGAACCTTACCATGGTGGCGCGCTTCCACCAAATCGGTTTGCGCCGATTTCCATGAGGCACGCCTAACGCGTGCGGCCGTCGGCGCGGGCTTTGGTCAGGATGTCGTTGAGTTCTTTCACCTTCTCCGTTTGCTGCTCAGCGAGGTTCTTCGTCTCGGCGAGATCATCGGCGAGGTTGAAGAGTTGCAAGCCGCCACCCGCCCCGGTGTCGCGGACGGGGCGATCGTTGTCCTCGAGCGTGACTTTCCTGGGCGGTGCTTTTTGCGCGACGATGAGTTTCCACAGGCCCTGGCGGACGGAGAGCGGGCCGCCTTGCTCGATGAGCACATTGCGGCCGGTCTTCGATTCACCGAGCAGGGCCGGCATGACGTTGATGCTGTCGGGCGCGGCATCAGCGGGGAGCGATTGATTGGTGAACGCGGCGAAGGAGGCGAGGAAATCGACCTGGCAGACGAGCGCATCGGAAACGCCCGGCTTCACATGGCCCGGCCAGCGGACGATGAACGGCTCGCGCGTGCCGCCTTCCCAGGCGGTGTATTTGCCGCCGCGCAATGGGCCGGCGGGCTTGTGTCCATCCAACTTTTCGACCGCCTGGTCCTTGTAGCCGTCGTCGATCACCGGACCGTTGTCGCTGGAGAGAATCACGATGGTGTTGTCCGCGAGCTTGAGGCGGTCGAGCGCGGCGAGCACCTGGCCGAAGCTATCGTCCACCTCGTCGATCACGTCGCCGCGCGGGCCAAGCGGCGTCTTGCCCGCGAAGCGCGGATGGGGGACGCGCGGCACGTGAATGTCGTGGGTGGCGAAGTAGAGGAAGAACGGCTGGTCCTTGTGCTGCTCGATGAAACCGATCGCCTTTTTTGCGAGGGTATCAGCCATCGTCTCGTCGTTCCAGCGCGCGGCTTTGCCGCCGGACATCCAACCGATGCGCGAGATGCCATTGACGATGGTGTTGTCGTGGCCGTGGCTAAACTGCATCTTGAGCAAGTCCGGGTTCTCCTTGCCGGTGGGTTCGTCGCCGATCTTGTGATCGTAGCTGACCTGGATGGGGTCCTTCGGGTCGAGATTCGCGATGCGGCCATTTTCCAAATAAACGCAGGGGACGCGGTCACCCGTGGCGGGCATGATGAATGAGTAATCGAAACCGATCTCACGCGGACCGGGCTTGATTTCGCCATTCCAATCGACGCCGCCTTTTTGCCCAAGGCCGAGGTGCCATTTGCCGATCGCGCAGGTGGCGTAACCGGCCTTTTGCAACATGGACGGGAGCGTGGTGCGCTGGGGGTCGATGATGAGCGCAGCGTCACCCGGCAGCACGCCGGTGCCGGGCTTGCGCCAGGCGTATTCGCCGGTGAGCAAGGCGTAGCGCGACGGCGTGCACGTAGCGGCGGCGGCGTGGCCATCGGTGAAGCGCAGGCCTTCGCGAGCGAGGCGGTCGATGTTCGGCGTGTGGACGGCGGTCGCACCGTAGCAGCCGACGTCGCCGTAACCGAGGTCGTCGGCGTAGAGAATGATGATGTTGGGCTTTTCGGCGGCTTGCGCGAAGGAAGCGAGGCCGAGCGCAATGACGGAGCAGAGGACAGGGGAAAACTTCATGAGGGGTGAACCTCGTATAACCAATTCGATCCCGTGATGTTGCAAAAATCTCTCCGCACGCGATTCCGCGCCGCGGTTTCTTATTCCCAAGCCCGGCGGCTTGCGCTTGTTTTGGCGGCGTGTTCGCCCCCGAGTCCTCCCACTGCGCATGAGTCCACTGGTCCTGCTGTTAATCGGCATCACCATCGTGGTCGGCGGCATCCTGACGCTGCGCTTGCACGCGTTTCTGGCCCTCGTCCTGGGGGCCTTTGCCGTGGCGTTGCTCACCCCGCAACCAGCATTGGAAACGTATGCGGCCACCCGTGTAAAAAAGACGGAATGGTCTGCGGAAGTTGCTAAGAAGTTTCCTGACAAAGCGGCGACCGCGCGCGTGGCGGAGGAATTTGGCCGCACGTGCGCGACCTTCGGCCTGCTGATCGCGATGGCCTCGATCCTCGGCGAGGCGATGCTGCACTCCGGTGGCGCGGAGGCGATCGCCACCGCGCTGCTGCGCGCGCTGGGCGCCGCCCGGGCGCACTGGGCATTCTTTATCACCTCATTTTTCCTCACCATCCCGGTCTTTTTTGAGACGACCTTTTACCTGCTCTCGCCACTGACCAAGGCCGTCGCGCGCGAGACGAAAAAGAATTACCTGCTGCTCGTGATGTGCACGGTGGCGGGTGGGACGATTACGCATTCGCTCGTGCCGCCAAGCGCGGGGCCGCTCTTCGTCGCGCAGGAGCTCGGGGTTCCCCTGCCCCAGATGATGGGCATGGGATGCCTGATCGGCTTCGGCGCGGCACTCTTTGGCAGTGCTTTTGCGATGTGGTCGAATCGCCGCCATACGCTCGAGGTGCCGGCCGAGGACGCCGCCGCCGTGGAGAGCGCATTACATCGGACGCTGCCGCCGCTCGCCCTCTCGCTCATCCCAGTCACTCTGCCGGTTTTTCTCATCGCGCTTTCCGCATGGGTCAATTCGCCAAAGCCCGCGCCGGGATTGCTGGCCGCCGTGATCCGCACGCTCGGCGAAAAGGAAATGGCGCTGACCCTCGGCGCCTGCTGTGCGCTTCTGCTCCTCGCGTGGAAGCGCGATCGCGCCGCGACCAACAAAGCGGTGGGCCACGCGCTGACCGGGGGCGCAACGGTGCTGCTCATCATCTGCGCCGGCGGAGCGTTCGGCGGCGTGCTGCGGCAGACCGGCATCTCGGAAGTGCTCGGCTCGATGCTCGCGGGCATGCAGGCCTTCGCACTGCCCGCACTGTTTCTCATCACCACACTCGTCCGGACCGCGCAAGGCTCGGCCACCGTCGCGATGATCACCTCGGCGCCGATCGCCAAGGCCTTCATCGATAACGGCTCGGCTCACGTGCATCCCGTGTATTTCGCAATTGCGATCGGTTGCGGATCGAAGCCGTTCCCGTGGATGAACGATGGTGGCTTCTGGATCATTTCGCGCCTGAGCGGGCTGCGCGAAGACCAAACGCTGCGCACGATTTCACCGATGATGTCACTGCAAGGCGTGGCGGGGCTCGTCATCACGATGATCGTCTCGTGGCTGTGGCCGATGCGGTAATACCGCGGCACCGCCAAACTTTCGAAGTCCACCGGGGTTCTTTGCGCCATGCTCCCTCTCTCGCACTTTCGACTCGCTCTATTTGCGCTGTTGCTCGCCCATTCACCGGCCTCCGGGATGGGGGCCGCTCCGCTGGCGCAGGACTACACCGTCGTCTGGCACAATCCCGATCCCGAATACTACATCGAGGGCCCCGGCCTGGTGCGCCTGGAGGATGGCGCGCTCGTCGCGGCCGTGCCGGTGGTTCCGCGGGAACAATGGAGCGAGGCGCGGCGCGCAGAACATAGCGTCACGCACATCGTGCGCAGCGTCGATGGTGGCAAGACGTGGCAGCCGCTCGCGGACCTGCCGTACTATTCCGCCGCGCCGTGGGTGGACCGCGGCACGCTATATCTTTTCGCCGACAAGGCCGGCATCGGGAAGGCACGCAACGCCGACCTGCTCCTGCTGCGCAGCAGCGACGGCGGCCGGACCTGGTCGGAACCCGTGACGCTCTTCAAGGGCTACTACTGGAATTGCCATACCGGCATGGTGCAGCGCGACCATCACATCTACTGGGCGATCGACGACATGAGCTACGGCATGAACCGTGGCCCGCGCCTCGTCGCCGGCGATCTCTCGGGCGACCCGATGGACCCACACGCCTGGCGCATCTCCGAGACAGTCATTTTCCCCGGGGCGCCGGAGCAACTCTGGAATCCCAAATTTACCACCCAGCCCAGCCAGTATCTCGAGCCCAATGTGGTCGAGGTGAACGGCCACCTGCGCGTGCTCGCCGCAGTGAAGATCAAGCGCCCGACGACATCGAACCTGTGCGCGGTGCTCGATGCGACCGACGATGGCACCAAGCTCGACCTGAAGTTCACCCAATACAGCGGCATGCCCGGTGGACACCTCAAGTTTTGCGTCCTGCGCGACGACGCCTCGAAACTGTTTTGGGCGACGGCGAACCTCTCCGCGGACAACCAGGGCGCCTTCGATGGGGAAAAGAAGGCGATCGAGAACGGCAACTTCAAGGCCGCGGCCAGCGACCGCCGCTTCCTCATGCTGCTCTACAGCATGGATGCGATGAATTGGTTTCCCGCGGGCTGCGTCGCGCAGGCGGCGAAGCTTTCGCAATCGTTCATGTATGCACGGCCGGTCGTGGACGGCGACGACCTGGCGATCATCGCGCGCTCCAGCGTCAACGCACCGAACCAGCACGACGCCGACTATTGCACTTTTCATCGCGTCCACGATTTCCGCCACCTCGCGCTGAACCTCTATCCCGATCCCGAAGTGAAGTAGCCGAGTCGAAAGCGGCCCTCGCATTCGCTGGGTGACACACTACATTCGCCGCACACATTTCATTATTGTGACTGGCAACCCAACGCTTACACAGAAAACCTTCACCGAAGTGGGCCGGGTGACACCCGGCGAAGCCATGACCGTGCAAGGCACAGTCAACAAGACCGCAGTCCTGCTCCTGCTCACGACCATCTCCGCGGCTTACACGTGGCAGTTGTTTTGGAAAGGCGACAGCGCTTCCGCGGGTCTGTGGATCACCGGCGGTGCCATCGGTGGGTTCATCGTGGCGCTGATCACTATCTTCAAAAAGGAATGGTCCGGGGTGACCGCGCCAGTCTACGCGGTATTTGAGGGGCTCTTCATCGGCGGTATTTCCTCGCTCTTCGAGCAGCGGTTTCCCGGCATCGTGATCCAGGCGGTGATGCTCACCTTTGGCACGCTCGCCGCGCTGTTGGCGGCCTATACCATGGGGCTCATCCGGGCGAGCAGCGGGTTCCGTCGTGGTATTTTCGCGGCCACTGGCGGCATTGCCCTTCTCTATCTCGTTTCGATGGTCCTCGGATTCTTTCACATTCAGATCCCGCTGATCTTCGGCGCGGGTCCGGTCGGCATTCTCTTCAGCGTCGCAGTGGTCATCATCGCCGCGCTGAATCTGGTCATCGATTTTGATTTCATCGAAAGTGGCGCCCAGCAGGGCGCGCCGAAGTATCTCGAGTGGTACGGCGCGTTTGGACTGATGGTGACACTGATCTGGCTTTACATGGAGATCCTGCGGTTACTTTCGAAGCTGAATCGCCGCTGAGCCAGGGGACGCGAAATGCGCGCGGACGGGCGACGGGATCGCAGATAGTTGCACGTGAGGCCGATAGCCGCGCCGATTCAGGGGCGTGATTACGATTATCCTGATTATCCTGGTCCTGATGCTGATCGGTGCGCTGCCTACCTGGCCGCACAGTTCGCGATGGGGCTACGGTCCGAGCGGTGGCCTGGGCACGGTCCTCTTGATCCTGCTCATCCTCTATCTCCTGCACGTTATCTAATATCGCGCCTCGCGCGCGCGGATTGATTCGGCATTGGCCATTGTGCTTTCCCCAAGCTGGCGTAATGGGAGGGTGTGGATACCAACCCGGAAAGTGTATTAGCCGAAACCCGCACCGCCAAAGATTACTACAAGGATCATCGTGATCGCGTGATGGTCATCTGCGCCAAGGAAGGCCAGGCGCTGGAAAGCCGGCATTTCTTTACGGTGGAATCGGTCGGCACGTTGCCCAACGGGCTCCTCATTACCGGACTCTTCGAGCACAATCGCCGGGAACGGATACGCAGCGAAGGTGTGCGCCTCGCGACGGATGGCGAGATTGCATCACGCAATGACTGACAAACGGCGGCGAACGTCGGATCAGTGGGCGGGCGTGGCTTTCACGCCGAGCTGATCGAAGAGAAAGGCGAAGACGTCGGATTGCTGCGCGATGCGCTCGGTAAGCGCGGTGCCCATGCCGTGGCCGGAATCGCCGCTAAGCCGGACGAGGATCGGGAGACCGGAACTGGTGGCGGCCTGAAGACGCGCGGTCATCTTGCGTGAGTTGGCGGGGTTGACGCGTCCATCGGTTTCGCCGGCAAGGAAGAAGACGGCGGGATATTTCGTGCCATCGACAACGTGGTGATACGGCGAATACGCATAGAGCGCCTGGAATTGCGCGTGATCTTTCACCGTGCCGAATTCGGTAACGTTGAAGGCGCCGTTGGGATCGAGTTCCGCGCGCAACATATCATAAATGCCGACGTGGGAGACAACGGCGCGCGCGAGGTCCGGGTGTTGCGTGAGGAAAGCCCCCATGAGCAGTCCGCCATTGCTGCCACCCTCGACGGCGAGCCGCCCGGGCTGGGTGTAGCCGCGTTCGACGAGGTGCCGGGCGCAGGCGGCGAAGTCGTCGAAGACGTTCTGCTTGCGCGTGAGATTGCCCATCGTGTGCCACTCCTCGCCGTACTCGCCGCCGCCGCGGATGTTGGCCACGGCCATGACGCCGCCGCGATCGAACCAAATCCGGTCGCGATAGTTGAACTCGGGCCGCAAGCTGATGCCGTAGCCGCCGTAAGCGGTGAGCAGCGTGGGGTTGTTACCATCGAGCTTGGTGCCCTTGCGGCGCAGGATGTTGACGGGGACTTTGGTGCCGTCCTTGGAAACGGCGAACTCGCGGACAGCCTCGATGTCGCTGAAATCGACGGGCGATGTTTTAGCCAGCGCCGTCTTCTTCACGGCGCCCGCGTCACCGCCTTGCGCAGGATCGTAGAGATACCAGGCGTCTGGCTCGACGTAACTCGTCTCAAGGAAAACAACGCGGTCATCATCGGGGCGGTCTTCCAGCGGGAGGACGGCGTCGATTCCTGAATTGGCGGGAATGGGGAGCTCGCGGCCATTTTGCCCCGCGAGATCGAAGCGCCGCAACCGCGAGGGACCGCCGACGAGATCAGAGACGTAGAGCCACGAAGCGGTCAGGGCGAAGCTTTCGATCACCGCATCGCTCTCGGGCACCACGACCTTCGCGTCCTTTAACGTCGCGGCGGCATCGAGCGGCAAGCGCAGGATTTTTCCGCGAGGCGCGTCCTTCACCGAACGCAGATAGAGCGTCGCATCGTCACAGGCGATCGCCGCCTGCTTGATGCCATCTTCAAAGCGGGTCACCTGGCGCCACGTGGCGCGGTCACCTTCGTGCAAGTCACGCACGTAGTGGGCAAATTCACCGCCGTCGCCGTTTGCCACGGTGGCGAGCAGCCAGCGGCCGTCGCGCGATGTCTCGAGCTCGATTTCTGCGATGCGGGGAAATTCCTTGCCGATGGAATACTGGTCGGCGCTGTCCGGCGTGCCGAGCCGGTGCACGTAGAGCTGCTGGTAGAAATTGAGATCGGCCTCGGGCTTTTCCCCAGCGCGCGGAAAGCGCGTGTAGAAAACCGATTTGCTGTCGGGCATCCACGCGACGTGGCCGCCCGCCGTGGGATATTGCACGTGCGCGATCTTGTCGGGCAGCGCTTTGCCGGTCTCCGTGTCGTAAAAATAGAGGGTGCCATCTTCGCTGCCATTCTCCGAAAGACTCACCGCCACGAGCTTTCCATCCGGCGAAGGCACGTACCAATCCATGGCCACCTGCCCTTTTGGTTCGAGTTCATTGGGATCGATGATCACTTTCTCCGAGGCCACGTCATTCGCCGACGGGAGCATGACGAGCAGCCGCTGTTGTTTCGGCGGCTGGGATTTCAACGCGAAAATCCGCCCCGGGCGCGGGGCCAGCAAGGCATAGCTTGGTGTGTCCTTCTTCGCCCAGGCCGTCAATTGCTCCTGGATCACGGCGCGGTCTGGCAAGGCATCGAGATAAGCGCGCGTGTGCCGGTTCTGCGCCTCCGTCCAGGCTTTCACCGCGGGAGTGCCCGCCTCCTCCAGCCAGCGATAATCGTCCACCACCTTCACGCCGTGATATTCATCGGTCACCGGGTTCTTCCCGGAGGGAGGATTGTCCGCGTAACTCATGGAGCAGAGTACACCAAAAAGCGCCGAAAGACGTAAGCAGCCGGTTTTCATAGTCCGCGGGAGGGTAAGTGTCATCCGCGGAAGAAAGCGACCTTTCTGATCGGCAAGAGCGATGGCGGGCTTTGCCCTCGGCGGGGGCGCCGCTTCTTGGCCGGAAACCCGCGTTAGCCGAGGGTGGTGTACTTCTCGTCCATCGCCCGGCGCAACGCGACGCCGAGACGGCGGGCCGAGCGCAGGGTCGGGGTGACGATTTCCATTCCATCCCCCGATACGACAAAGCGACCGCGGCGTTCGCTGACCTTTACGCGGTCTTTAATGGGGTTTCCGATTTTCATGGCACTCCTGAATCGGCTCTCCCTCGGGCAGTGGCCCCACGGCATTACGCGGGGTTGGCCCCCGCGGTGCCACCGCAATTACGCCAGCGCAGTCTTGAGGACGCCCATCGTCTCCCGCTGACGTTGATGGACGAACTCCAGCGCCTTGGCCGCCTTGGCCTTGGCGGCGGCGGGATCTTTGGCCATGGCCAGGACCGTGGGGACGATGCGCGCGACTTCCTCCTCCACATCCATGTCAAAAAGCCAGTCGCCGAGGCCGATATCGCGCCACATGAGGCCCTTGAAGGTCTGGTCGACGAAACGGCAGACGATGGCCGGAACGCCGTTGCCGATGCACATGATCGGGCTGTGCATTTCCAAGCCGAAAAGACCGGCGGAGCGCACGTAGGTGCTCACCGCTTCATCGGTGAGCCAGTAGTCCTTGCGCCAGACAACGCGCGCTTTCACGTCGTCGGGCAGCGGGTCCACGAGCATGACCTTCCCGATTTCCATCTGGCTCTGGTCCTCGGGGCAGACGAGCACTTTCATGCTGGTCTCGCGCACCACGGCGGCGATGGCGGCGCGGAGCGGAGCGTGGTCGTGTTCCTTCATCTCCTCGTTGCGTTTGGTTTTGACCTCGTCCTCGGGCTTCATCGGTTTGCCGTGGATCTTCCAGTACGGTGTGAAGCGGAGGCGGGGAATGACGCAAAGGAATTTCCCTTCCTCGAGTCCATTCGCTTTGAGGAAAGCGGTGGCGGCAGCGTCATTGCGCAAGTCCACGCCAAACGCACCGTCCGGGGCATACTCCATGATCGGGCAGGCGAGGCCTTCCTGCTTGGCCCATTCGAGGGAGTGCCCGTCGCGAAAATAGGTGAAGCGGGCGCCATCGATGAGCTTGCGGCTCTCGGGGGTGACAGTGGTGGTGAGACTGATGCCGTAAATACCGTAGGGCTTGCCCGTTTCGGCAACCCATTGGCCAAGGTGCTTCTGCGCGACAAAGCCCGAGCCGGAGCCATGCAGGAAGAAATCGCACTCTGTAAAGGCGGTGTGGATTTCCTCAGGCGCCTTGACCACGATGAGCTTGGGGAAGCGGCGGCGCAGCATCTCCTCGACTCCATCGCCGATGTTCGTAGGCCAGAGGCGCACTTCCGCCTCGGGCAGGTACTGCTCGAGCAGGTGCAGGATGCCGGGCGTGTGGCCAATATCGCCGATGTTCACCGTCTGCCAGCCGGAGCGGAGCAGGATGCGGGCGGGGCGCTTCTCCGCCGCATGAACGGAGGCGCGAAGGGCGGCGGCGAAACTGAGCTGGAGGAAATGACGGCGATTCATGGGGAGGGGGAATCTGTGCGCTGAACGGCGGCGATGCTACGTCCGGTCGCGCGGCATTTGCGACCACTCATTCGCCGATCCAACAGTTCAGAAATTTCGTTGGGGTGGAAAGGGAGGAACGGAAGGGGGCGATTCGTCCGGCCGGCACCAAGGCAGGAGACCCGAAAACGCCAATCCAAAGGAGGCGCAGAAGGCGACCACGGCGGACCCGACGAAAATCACCGGTCCGTATTTCCTCCCAAATTTCTGGCCTGCCTCGCGGCCAGCGACCTGGCCGGACTGATAGTCCGTGGCATGCTGTGACACTGCGGCGGAGGCCCCGACGATGGCCCCGGAAACGACCATGGTGCCAATGGCCAGAAACACGAAAAGGAAAACGCAAAGAACGATTGCGGTGACGAGGCGTTTGATGAAGAGCATAGGGCTGATGCTTGGGCGCGAAGGTGACGTTGCGATCCGCCGTTCCGAAGTAACAATAAACCGCCGGCCGGGCAAGTTCGGGAGTGGAGAAGCTGGCCAGGGATGGCCAGTTGTTCAAACAAACGGGAAGGTCTCCGCCGCG
>Ga0068858_100005437_pt1 | contig 12481 bp, 10 predicted proteins | sample KBSSwiS12_FD_66589 | JGI IMG/M metagenome (GOLD analysis project Ga0068858, IMG submission 66589) | Switchgrass rhizosphere microbial communities from Kellogg Biological Station, Michigan, USA - KBS Switchgrass S1-2 | ecosystem: Host-associated > Plants > Roots > Rhizosphere > Soil ... | reverse complement strand
GATACCACTAGCGCCAGCACCGGGAAATTTACTACGTGGTTGCCCTTCTGCCTTTCCTCAAGCAGGACGGCATGAATGTGGCCCTCAAGGTGATTGACGGCAACGAGTGGCTTTTCAAGCGAATAAGACAGGGCTTTCGCGTAACTGATCCCGACCAGCAGGGAGCCGGTCAAGCCAGGACCCTGAGTAACTGCGAGGGCATCGACCGATTCGTAGGTTTGCTGCGCTTCGGCGAGCGCCTGTCGGACCACGGGAACGATGGCTCGGAGATGTTCACGAGAGGCGAGTTCGGGAACGACGCCACCGTACGGTTGGTGAGTCGCGAATTGAGAGGCCACAACGTTCGAAACCAACTGTTCGCCCGAACGTACAACCGCGGCTGCGGTTTCGTCGCACGAGCTCTCGATGCCTAGTATGTAGGACATGCCCAGTTCTCAGTTGAGTTTTTTTAGTTCTCAGCGGTGATTGTCTAGTGTATCGCGGGGAGGGTGGAGTTGGGATTGGGGCTGAACTTGAGGGTTGGGGGTTGCGTGGTACCCTGAAAAAAATAAGACGATATCGCTAGATGAAGTCGCTGAAACAAGACGCTGTACACATCGTGCGCTCGTTGCGCGCTCGCGGCCATCAGGCCTACCTAGTGGGGGGATGCGTGCGCGATCTACTGCTTGGCCGCGAGCCTGCTGACTACGACGTGTCAACCGATGCGACGCCCGCGCAGGTCATGAAGATTTTTCCGCGGACTTACGCGGTAGGCGCACAGTTCGGAGTAATTTTGGTGCCGGTTTCGCAGTCAGATGGAGACGCTGGATCGGAGGTCGTACCGGAAAGTGTCGTTGAGGTCGCCACTTTTCGCAGTGATGTCGGGTATTCGGACGGACGGCATCCCGATGAAGTGCGGTTCAGCAAAGACCCACGTGAGGACGTCGAGCGACGTGACTTCACGATCAACGGATTGATGCTCGATCCAGAGAACGACGAAGTGATCGACTTTGTTGGCGGGCGAAAGGACATTGAGTCAGGGCTTGTTCGGACAATTGGCGACCCGGCGAAGCGGTTCGCCGAGGACAAGCTACGCATGTTGCGCGCGGTGCGATTTGCGGCCCGTTTCGACTACGCAATCGATCAAAGCACAATGGTTGCGATCCAGAGCTTGTCGGCCGACATCCACCAGGTATCGAACGAACGCGTTCGCGACGAACTGACGAAGATGTTAACCGAAGGAGAGGCGCGACGGGCGTTTCAGTTGCTCGACGAAACTGGATTACTTCGGGAAGTTCTGCCAGAAATTTCTGCCATGAAAGGTGTCGAACAGCCGCCCCAATATCATCCTGAAGGAGATGTGTTTGTACACACGTTATTGCTGCTTCAAAACCTTCCACATCCGTGCTCGGTCACTTTGGCATGGGGAGCCCTGCTTCATGACGTAGGGAAGCCACCCACTTTTCGCATTGCCCCCGATCGCATCCGGTTTGATGGTCATGTTGAAGTAGGCGTGAAGATGGCTGAGAACATTTGCCGGAGACTACGTTTTTCGAATGACGATACCGAACAAACACTGGCGCTGGTGAACAATCACATGCGGTTTGCCGACATCACGCGGATGAAGGAATCCACGCTGAAACGATTCTTGCGCTTGCCGCGGTTCGAAGAGCACCTCGACATGCATCGGATGGACTGTCAGTCGAGCCACGGAGATCTGAGCCTCTACAATTTCGCAAGAGAGAAGCTGGCCAGTACTCCCCCGGAGGCGATTCGTCCAGCCCTGCTTTTGAATGGAGATGCCCTCATTGCGGAGGGCTACGCTCCGGGGCCCGTCTTCAAGGAAATTTTGTCCGCTGTTGAAGACGCACAACTGGAAGGACAGTTGCATTCGAGCGCCGATGCGATGTCGTTTGTGCACGATAAATTCCCCCGTGGTTCATCTTCGTAGTCACGCTGTGCAGAGAAGGCGACGAAGTTTTTGTGATGCTAAAATCTACGTCTCTTAGAAATTGGAGCACATGAGATGCGTCGTTCAATCGACATGGAGCGGGCAACGGCAGGCTTGAACAAGATTCTTGGGCGATCTCTGAATCAAGCTCCTGCTGGGGATGCACCCGTGCTCGCATGGCCGATCGTGTGCGGCAGCACGGTTGCTGAAAGAACTCGAGCGGTGGCGTTTGCAGGTGGCGTGCTCCGGGTTGAAGTGCCGGACGACGGCTGGCGATATGAATTGCGATCGCTGGCGCCGCGATACTTGGCATTACTGAACCAGTATGTTTCTGACGGTGTGAATCGGATCGAGTTTGTGGTGAGCCAGCGATGAATGAAGACAAAGTCACCGAGGAGGATGTTTCGCATGTCGCGGAACTCGCAAACCTGGATCTGAGCGAAGAGGAACGCACACGCATGGTGCGCGATCTGAACTCGATTTTGGGATACATTGAACGCCTCAACGAGCTGAATACCGATAAGGTTCAGCCGATGGCGCAGGTTTCGGATCGGTATGGAGTCGATGAGTCCAAGCAGGGAAGCGAGCGCTTCGCGTATGCAGCCCGGGAAGATGTACGAGAAGGTTTGCGCTCCTCCCTGCCGCACGAAGAGGCTCTGAGGAATGCGCCGGACGCAGATGGGACGTTCTTTCGCGTGCCGAAGGTGATCGAAAAATAATTCCCTCAACCTTTCGTTGTAGGCCAACCCACTTTTATTTCGTGTATCGATGAATCTCAACACTCTGACGATCGACACTGTGCGCTCTGCTCTTGCCGAGGGAACCGCAACAGCAACCTCACTCGCGCTGTCTTTCTTCGACGCGATCCAGAAGCAGGACGGTGAGATCGGCGCATTTTTGACGTTATCCAAAGAACGTGCGCTGATCAGGGCGGCGGAGATCGATGGGCTCGTCAAGGACGGGAAGCCTCTTCCTCCATTGGCGGGAGTTCCGGTCGCGATTAAAGACGTGATGGTCACGCGCGGAGTGAGAACGACTGCCGGTTCGCGGATTCTCGACAACTTTGTTCCTCCTTACGACTCAACGGCCGTGGCCCGCCTGGAACGGGCAGGCGCGGTGGTACTCGGAAAACTAAATTGCGATGAGTTCGCGATGGGGTCATCGAACGAGAACTCGGCTTACCACCCGGTGCGCAATCCGCGCGACACCAGCCGCGTTCCGGGTGGATCATCCGGCGGCGCTGCTGCAGCCGTTGCTGCCGGGATGGCAGTGGCAACGCTGGGATCTGATACAGGTGGTTCGATCCGTCAGCCAGCATCTTTTTGCGGCGTGGTCGGGATGATGCCGACGTATGGCCGCGTGTCGCGCTATGGCCTGATCGCGTTCGCGTCCTCACTTGATCATATCGGTCCGTTGACTCACAGCGTGAAAGATGCGGCACTCGTTCTTCGCACGATCGCAGGCCGCGATCCCATGGATTCGACTTCTGCCGACGTGCCAGTTCCAGACTATGTGGTGGAACTCGAAAAGCCGATAAAAGGTTTGCGCGTAGGCGTGGCGAAAGAATATTTCGGAGAGGGACTTGATCCGGAGGTTCGGGGTTCGGTTGAGGCAGCGATCGACCGATTGCGCGATCTTGGGTGCGAAATTGTGAAGGTTTCGCTTCCCCATACCGAATATGCCATCCCGACGTATTACATCGTTGCAACTGCTGAAGCGTCTGCGAATCTGGCGCGTTTCGATGGTGTTCGCTACGGATACCGTTCCAAGAAGACTCGCTCGCTTTCCGAGATGTACCAGAGGACGCGCGACGAGGCGTTTGGAACAGAAGTAAAGCGACGTATCATGCTGGGGACGTACGCGCTCAGTGCCGGGTACTACGACGCTTACTACTTGAAGGCTCAAAAAGTTCGCGCATTGCTGACCCGCGATTTCGACGAGGCGTTCAGAAAGGTCGATGTTATTGCGACGCCAACGAGTCCTACTGCAGCGTTTCGTCTAGGAGAGAAAGTAAATGATCCGCTGGCCATGTACTTGGCGGACATTTACACGGTGACAGCCGATTTAGCTGGCATCCCCGGAATTTCGGTGCCTTGCGGCCAGACTAAAGAGAATCTACCGATTGGGCTGCAGATTCTCGGCAAGCACTTTGATGAAGCAACGGTGCTGCGTTTAGCCCACGCGTATGAAACGGGCGTTCGAGGATAAGAGTTTGGCTTAAGCCTCTGGCTCGGGCATCGGCGTGTAGTAGCTTTCGCCCGCGCACGAACGACAAAGTATTTTTCCGTCCTTTAGGAGCTCGCGGCGAAAGTTGATCCCTTCGCCACATGCTGCGCAGACGACGCGAGTGCTCTTGTATCCGGGCAGTTCCTCTTCGGGCAATTGGACTTTGACCCATTGCAAGGAGAAGAGGTCGTCTTCTCGCATATCGCGGTATGCGCGCATCTGTTGTTGATTTTTGTCTGCAAGCTCCGGGTACATCTCGCGAGCGCGTTCCTTCGAGGACTCCTTCGCAGCAATTCGAATTGCCTTGCCGCTTGAGACGTCGATGAACGTCGCCGCCATTTTTCCCCAGTCGCGGAATTTCAGCGCGCGTTTGCCAAGGCGGCAGCCCGTGACCACGGCAATGGCATCTGTCGCGCAGCGGTCGATTTCGACAAATGTAAATAGGCGCTTGCGATCTTTGCCGTGCGCGTCTTCAATTCCGAGCCTGTTAAGACCTAGCATGGCCATTCGCACGCCAAGAATCTGTCCGGCACACAGGTGGCCATGGGCTTGTTCGGCGTCTCGCAGGTATTCGTCGAAGGTCTTCATCCTTTGCTAGGATACCGCGAGTTGATTCCAACCCACAGACACATTACCTACTTGCAGCCATGAACCCAGGAAACGCGATTGAAGAGCTAATACGAGATATCAATGACGCGTGGCTCAGCGGCAATGTCGCGCAACTAAACCAGTATTTCCATGAAGACATGGTCATACGTGGGCCGGAGTTTCAGGAGCTCTGTCGAGGCAAAGCTGCGTGCGTGAAAAGCTACGAAGAGTTCCTCAGTCAGGCGACAGTTAAGGACTATAGAGATGCGCCCGCTTCAATCGATCTATTCGGCTCGACTGCTGTTGCTACTTTCCAGTGGGAGATGCGCTACGAGCTCTCAGGCAAGGAATATAACGAACCGGGGTCAGACACGCTCGTACTGACGAGACAGAATGGCCAATGGCTTGTGTTGTGGAGGTTGGTGCTGGTGAATCCGAAGAAGTGAACCCTACTTGCGCCGCCAGCGTACGCCATCTTTTGTAATTTCGACGATAATGCCTGCCGCATTCAACTCGGCTCGGATCGAGTCCGATTCTTTGAACTTACGTGCTTTTCGGGCTGCGTCCATGGCAGCGACCTTCTGATTGATGACTTCGTCCGAGACCTGAGCGGATCCGGCAATCTCTCGGAGTTCGCGGCTGATGTCAGACTCCCGGCCAACTGCCACGGCCCACTCCATTACAGAGCGCATTTTTGGCGCATCGTCGTCTTTTAGAACGGCGAAGATCTCGTCAAACTTGTGCAGCATGGCGAGAAGTGGCTGAGTATCGTCTTTCTTAAGAGATCCGCCATCTGCCGCTGCGTTCGCCGCACGAACCATTTCAAAAACTGCGGCCTGCGCCTGCGCCGTGTTCAGATCATCGTTGAGAGCGGCTGTCATGTGCTCGCTTGCCTCGTGGGCGAGTTGAGTCATCTCGGGAGATGAGCCAGCGGGGAAGTGTCCAGTTTCGAGACGTGTCTTGAAATTGCGCAAACGTTCTACCGAGACAGCTGCCGCTTTGAGCCCGTCAAACGTGAAGTTGAGTTGATTGCGGTAGGGGGCCGAAGCGAGGAGATATCGAATCGAAGACGGCTTATGTCCTTTAAGAACCAGGTCGCGCAGCGTGAAGAAATTGCCGAGGCTCTTGGACATCTTCTCGCCTTCGACCAGCAGGAACCGTGCATGGAACCAATGACGAGCGAACGGTTTGCCGGTCAATGACTCGGATTGAGCGATTTCGTTTTCGTGATGCGGGAAAATGAGATCCTCTCCTCCCGCATGGAGATCGAAAGTGTCGCCGAGTTCTTCCATCGACATGACGGAGCACTCGATGTGCCAGCCGGGTCGCCCGGGGCCAATCTTCGTGTCCCACGAAGCCTCGCCGGGCTTGGGTGCTTTCCACAACGCGAAGTCGCGAGCGTTGTCCTTCTCGTACTCGTCAACGTCGACGCGTGCGCCGTCCTCCATTCCCGCAAAATCTTTCTTCGATAGTTTCCCGTAAGAAGGAAACTTTGCAATTCGAAAGTAGTACGAACCATCCTCGGTTCGGTAGGCGAGGCCCTTGGCTTCGAGCCGAGCGATGAAATCAGCCATCTCCGCGATGTGATCCGTCGCGCGAACAAGATGTGGCCGTTCGATGTTTATCGCTGCGGCATCCTCAAAAAACGCCTGCTCGTATTTCGCCGTGTACTCGCGGACACCCACTCCGTCCCGTGCCGAATTGCGAATGATTTTGTCATCTACATCGGTGATATTCATTACATAACGAACGTTGTAGCCACTCTGCCGGAGGAACCGGAAGAGCACGTCCACCGCGACGAACGTCCGAAAGTTCCCGATGTGCCCGAAATCGTAGACAGTGGGACCGCAGGCATACATCCGCACCTCGCCCGGCGCGAGCGTACGAAAGTCTTCGACTGTTCCCGAGAGTGTGTTGTAAAGGCGCAGGGCCATTGCGTGGGTTTGTTGAGTGTCAGCGAACCTGCAATTTTAGGGGCTGGCTGGAGACAGGGTCAAATGTTCAACTCAACTTGCTCGACGTACAGGCGTCGCCGTCGAGGGCGCTGGCTGATTGTGTTCTCGCAGACGGTGCTGGACTAGAAAAACATAGTGAACGGCCGAAATGATAGTAAAGAAAAATGTGGCGCGTAGAAAAAACTTGCGTGCGATTACGATCCAGGGATCCTGATTGACCGCAAACAGCAGCACAAAGAAGATGGCGGCGACTTGCGCGAACGTGTTGGCTTTTCCGAAAACGCTGGGCCGGAAATCCCGCAGGCCCGCAATCATGTAGAGAACTGCGCTCACCGCGAGAATGGAAATGTCGCGGCTGAAGACAAGAACGGTGTACTTCCATGGAATCATGTGGAGAATCGAGAGCACGAGGAACATCGTGCTTAACAACAACTTGTCGGCAATGGGATCAAGGTACTGTCCAAGCAGTGTCTGTTGATGAAGTTTCCGAGCCAATAAGCCGTCGAGCCCATCGCTCAGTCCCGCGAGAACAAAAAGCGTGAGCGCCCATCCGTAGTGCTCTTGCACAAGGTTAATGACGATGAACGGAACGAACAACATGCGCAACAGCGTGAGCTGATTGGGAGCAGTGAAAAGTTGAGTTGCCTTCAACCGCGACCTCCGCCCAGTGTGCGGGAAGCAGAGGCGAACAACTGTACGGGGTCAACACCAGTTTTTGAAGCAAAACGGTCGGAGAGGGAAGGGATTGCCCCGTCGGGCAGGTCCCGTTCCATGCGCTCAACACGATGCATCGGAAAGAAAACGACGCCACAAGTGAAGGGCTCGCCGTCTTTAATAACGTTAACGACATCCTCGAATGAAGCCAGTTCGGTACCTCTCAGCGTCAGCCCTTCAGGGGCGAGCGACAGTATTGCGCCCCAAAATTTTTCGCGCGGATTGACTAGAGTGAGGACCACCATACTTCCCGGTGAGAACGGGGAGAAGTCCGCTGGGTCTTGGGAGGTCCTGGAACTATTCACGCAACGATTCTCCCCTGCCCCCCGTTTCAATGCAACTCTATCGACTAGGGGATGCGGGGAGGGGACGAAAATCATTGCGCAACATTCCCTGAATCGGCCCCGGCTGCAGGATGACCAGTTCAATACTTCTTGCATTGCACTCGACGGGAGGCACGGTGAAAGAGTAAAAAGGGAAGCTGACGTATCACGTCGCACTATGTCCAAGGAGAGCACGCCATGCATTACCGGCCGCGTATCAAGACTGCACTCTCGCCTCTCGCCCTTTTACTCATCATTCTGATCTCTCAATCCCTGTTTGGCCAAGTCACCTCCGGCACTATTTCAGGATTTGTGAAGGACCCAAGCGGCGCCTATGTGAAGGGGGCGTCGGTAACAGTCGAGAACCCAACGAATGGATTGACCCGTACAGTCACCACGTCGGACAGCGGAGAGTTCGTATTTCCGGGTTTATATCCTGGAACCTACACCATCAAGGTTGAATCGCAGGGCTTCTCGAAAATGGAGAAGTCCGGATTCGTTCTGAGTGCCGCGGGTAAGCTGGACGCCGGCGAACTCACGCTCTCAATGGGGGCCGCAACGGAGTCCGTCAATGTTACAGCCGACGCGGGCCAGGTGCAGCTGCAATCCAATTCCGGCGAACGTTCCGATCTCATCAGTAGTAAGCAATTGAACGACGTCGCAATGAACGGCCGAAATGCTTTGGACTACATGAAGCTGATTCCCGGCGTGACGAGCAGCTTCAACGGCGCCGTTTCGGGTACTGGTGGCGCCGATGCGTTCAATATCAACGGAACGCGCGCGAATCAACATGAATTTACGATTGATGGCGCCTCGAATATCGATACGGGAAACAATGGTGGCACACACGTGACCATCAATACCGACGCGATCGAAGAGATGAAAATTCTCACGTCCAATTACCAGGCTGAATTCGGCAAGGCCGCGGGCGGGCAGATTGCGATCACAACAAAAGGTGGTACCAATCAATTTCACGGCAACGCGCGGTTCTTCCATCGTAACGAAGGAATGAATGCCAACGACTGGTTTGCAAACAACAACGGAACGCCTATCGCCAAGTATCGATACAACTACATCGGTTATCAGGTTGGCGGACCGATTAAGAAGGACAGGCTGTTCTTTTTCTGGGGTCAGGAGTTTTATCGGCAATTTATTCCAGTGAATGGAGTCGCACAGTTCTACACGCCGACTGCGCTTGAGCGACAGGGTGATTTTTCGCAATCTACCGACGGAAACGGGAAGCCCATCGTCCTCGCGGGGCCGGGCATTACGGGCAACAAGATCGATCCCAGCGTGATCAACCCCCAAATGCAAGCCCTCCTTAACTTGTTTCCTCTGCCAAACGTGGACGGGTTTGGTGTTAATGGGCAGAACTATAATTTCTCGCAAGCGTTGTCGGCACATGACCCGCGCCGTGAAGACATTTTGCGGGTGGACTTCCAGGTCAATGGCAGCAACCGGCTCTATGGTCGGTGGGTACACAACTCCGATACCAACACATCTCCATACGTTCCATTCCCAGGTCCATTCGGCATTTTCGCGTGCTCATCTCTGATTCAGTTCGAAGGCGGATGCGTACAGGAGCACCCAGGGTGGAATTTCTCGTTGAACCTGGTGAGTACGATTACGCCCACCCTGCTCAACGAATTTTCAATAGGCCCGAGCCACACGCTGTCGCTTGCAGAGAGCGTCAATGGCAATGTGTCGCGCGGCAAAAATGGCCTGGAAAATCTGGGATTGCTATTTCCGCTGAGTCCGGACGAATCGATTCCCGACCTAGGCTTTGGTGGACTCGACAACGTGAATTTGCCGGGCAGCTACTTTGGCGGTACTCCCTGGAAGCAGTCGAATACCACCATCAACGTGAATGACAATGTCACTTGGGTGTTGCATAACCACACGCTCAAGGGCGGAGTCTTCTACCAGCGCAGCCGGAAGGACCAGCCTGCGTGGGGCAATATCAATGGGCAGTTCGATTTTCAAACCGGGCCGACGAGCGGTGGAAGCTGCCCGGGAGGCGTTGGAACTTGTACGCTTGGAGATCCATTCGCCAGCACTTTGATCGGCGAGTTCAATGGCTTCAGCCAATCGACTGCACGGCCGCTGGGAAAATTCCGGTATAACCAGCTCGAGTTTTACATCCAGGACACCTGGAAAGTCACCCCGCGGTTAACGCTGGATTACGGAATGCGCTTCGCGTGGATTCCGCCACAGTACGATGACGACAATCAAATTGCCCTCTTTGATCCAGCATCCTACGATCCGGCGAATGCTGTAACCATCGATCCCAATACGGGCGCCATCATCCCGGAAGACGGTGGCAATCCGCTGAATGGCATGAGATTCGCGAACAACGGCACCTTGCCGAAGGGCGGATGGGATAGCCGCGGGATCATGCCAGAGCCGCGTATAGGTTTTGCCTACGACGTATTCAGCAATAACAAAACCATTCTCCGTGGCGGTTTTGGAATGATGCACGACCGCACCCAGGGTAACTTGATCTTCAACACCGTCTTCAATAACCCCGCAGTTGTACAAACCGCGTCCGTGTCAGCTAACAACGTCGTCAATCTTCCCACGCTGCAGGGCTCGTTTGGCAACGGAGTGCTGTCGAATGTGTTGGGCGCGTCGAGAGACGGCAAGGTTCCAACGGTGTATAGCTTCAGCCTCGGAGTACAGCATGAACTGGGTCGCGATATGACCCTCGATGTGGCGTATGTCGGGACGATGTCACGTCATCTTGTAACGTCGCGCGACATCAATGCGATCCCTTATGGGGCGGCTTTTAGCAAAGATGTTCAAGACCCGAACTGCGTAGACAACCAGGATCCTGCGCAACCAGTTTTTCCCGGTGGTGTTGTACCGGATGTTCAGCCCGGACTTCAGCCGGAATACGCTGCGGCAGGTTTCAATTTCAACGGGTTCTGCACGTTTGGTTATCACAACTTCACGTCTGCGTTCCTGGTTCCTTACAAGGGGTATGGCCAGATCGCGTACCTGGAATTCAACGGGACATCCAACTACAACTCATTGCAGGTTTCGTTGCAGAGACGGTTTAGCCAAGGATTGACGTTTGGCGCCGTGTACACCTGGTCGAAGTCCTTAGCCACGGCAAATTCTGACCAGGACACGCAAGATCCCTTCAATGCTCTTCTCGATTACCGTGCGACCTCGTGGGATCGAACGCACGTATTCGCTGCCAACTATGTCTACGACTTGCCAAGCGTTACTAAGCACTTCGGTGGCCCGAAGTGGCTCTCTTACGTTACAGACAACTATCAACTGAGCGGCGTAACTCAGTTTATGACCGGAACCCCGATTGACTTAAACAGCAGTTTCTCTTTCCCTCCAGGTAGTGTCACCGGGTCCAATCAATATGGCGCGTTGCCGTTTTATTACAGCCTCGACGACAGCGGAAATCCGATGCTGCCTGCGATCGGTGCTCCAAATCGCGGATCACGGGACACGCTTCGAACCGGTGGAATGCAGAACTGGGACATGTCTTTGTTCAAGAACATTCCATTCGGAGAGAGATACTCCATTCAGCTTCGGCTGGAGGCTTTCAACGTCTTCAACCATCCAAACTTCAATGACAAAAACTATGGCGCCAATGTGACAGGTCCGTGGGCCTATACCAGCCCAACAGATCCCTTAACAATCACCAAAAATGATAACTGGGGAACGTACTCGGACACATACTCCGGAGCCGGCGGCTTCCGGGTTCTGCAACTTGGCGCAAAGTTCTATTTCTAACTTGAATGATCAAAAACGCCCGCGCTGATTGCCGCGGGCGTTTTTGTTTTGTTGCGCACTCAAACTGGGGACCGGTTGATTGGACTACCGATCGCGTGGGCCTACCGTATTTGGGTTCACCGCGAACCGCTCGACGTAGGATCACAAGGTAAAATCGAAGCTGTTGTGGAAGCCCGGCAGCACGCGCGTGGCTGTTGTTTGAAGCGCAATAGGCGCGTGGCTCAGTTGGTTAGAGTGCTACCTTGACACTCTACTCAGAATCGTAAGATCAAAGAGCTAACGGGCCCAATCGAGCGTTTTCAGGCACCACCAGAGCACTCAGTTCCCACATGATCGCCTTCTACACCTCGCAATCGTAGCAACATGATTTTTCCGCCGCCCGCCCCGTTGGATCCGAAGCGTACCGTTCAAAATCAGAGATGAAAAGGTCTGTTATCCGACGAGCGTTCATTGAAGAAGAAACCGTGCTTTGGTTGTCCAAAAAATGCCCCCCGGCACCGATTCTTGACAAGTAAGGCACTCGGGCATACAAGGTGGGCAACAGTAACCGGTTCAGAAATTGGTTACAGCGAATGATCATTCTTGGCAGCTCCGTGTTTTCCGCAGGCAGCTTATCGAAGCATAGTTGTCACCCTAAGAGCCCGACATCTGCGAGAGCCTCGAGAGAGGAATTTAATTTCTCCATGCCGCGGAGAATGCTATGACGATCCCGCGCACGCCCGGTTTCCTTGTTCTCATTACATTCCTTTCTTGTCTTGCGACGGCTCAGGACACCGCATCCCTTACCGGAACGGTACGAGATACGACGGGCGCAGTCTTGCCAAGGGCGAGCGTCGTCTTAAGCAATACGGCGACCGGTGCAATGCGCAGACTCGAGACAAATTCCGATGGCGAATATCTCGCGGCTGCTCTACCTCCCGGGCAATATGACATTTCTGTAGTTGCGACTGGTTTTCGAAAGTATCAAGCGCGCGGTGTGACACTACGTGTAG
>Ga0068858_100005433_pt1 | contig 12486 bp, 9 predicted proteins | sample KBSSwiS12_FD_66589 | JGI IMG/M metagenome (GOLD analysis project Ga0068858, IMG submission 66589) | Switchgrass rhizosphere microbial communities from Kellogg Biological Station, Michigan, USA - KBS Switchgrass S1-2 | ecosystem: Host-associated > Plants > Roots > Rhizosphere > Soil ... | reverse complement strand
GCTCGTCACGAAGGCGATCAACTGGGTCACCTCGGGCGTTTCGGGAAGGTCGCTGCGAATTTGCTCCACGGCCTGCTGGAGATTGAGCGCGGAACGATAGATGAGGCGGTAGGCTTCCTTGATGGCGCGGTGCGTTTCCTCGGAAAAGCCGTGCCGTTCGAGGGCCACTTTGTTGTAGCTGCGCACTTTGGCCGGGTTGCCGTCGGCGATCATGAAGGGCGGCACGTCCTGGACGATCTTGGAGCAGCCGCCGGTAAGCGCGTAGGCGCCGACGCGGCAGTACTGATGGATCGCGGTGAGACCGCCGATGATGGCGTGATCGCCCACTTCCACGTGGCCGGCCAGCGTTCCATTGTTGGAGAAGATGACGTCGTCGCCCACGGTGCAGTCGTGCGCGATGTGCGAGTAGGCGAGGAAATTGCCCCCGTTTCCAATGCGCGTGATCATCCCCTTGCCCGTGCCGCGATGCACGGTGACGAACTCCCGGAAGGTGTTGGCGTCGCCCACGGCGAGGTAGGTAGGTTCCCCGGCATATTTCAAATCCTGGGTCTGCTGGCCGATGGAGCTGAAGGCGAAGAAGCGGTTGCCGCGGCCGAATTTGCTCGGCCCACTCAGGCTCACGTGATGCTGCAACCAGCATTCGGGGCCGAGCTCGACGTTGGGGCCGATGACGCAATACGGTCCGATTTCGCATCCCTCCCCGATTAGCGCGGCAGGGTCGATTACGGCTGTGGGATGGATCCGCGCGTTCACGAATCGACAATACCAAACATCATGTCGGCCTCGGAGACCACTTCGCCATTCACGAGGCAACGACCGCGCGCCTTCATGATCGCGCGTTTTTTCACCAGAAGCTCGACCTCGATGAACAAGGTGTCGCCCGGCACGACCGGCTTGCGGAATTTCACGTCGTCCGCACTCATGAAGTAACCGATTTTGCCGGCAACGTTCAGGTTGCGGTAAAGGACGATGCTGCCGGCCTGGGCCATGGCCTCGAGCTGGAGCACGCCGGGCATGATGGGCTGCCCGGGGAAATGACCCTGGAAGAAGGGCTCGTTGACCGAGACGGACTTGATCGCCGTGCAGCGTTGGTCGCTGAGTTGCACCACGCGATCGACCATGAGGAATGGATAGCGATGGGGCAGCACCCGCATGACATCGCTGATCTCAAGGACGTCGCCACCCTTGGGCGTGACCATCGGCGGCACCATCGCCGTCATCCGCGCGAGTTGCTTGGACAGGGCGCGCGCCAGTTCGGCGTTCGGACCATGGCCGGGTTTGACCGCGATCACGTGGCCCTTGATGGGCCGGCCGAAAAGCGCGAGATCGCCGACGATATCGAGGATCTTATGGCGGGCGAACTCTTCGCGGAAACGGAGCGGCTCCTTGCTGAGGACGGAATCGCCGCGGACCACGACGGCATTTTCCAGGCTGCCACCCTTGATCAGCCCCTTGTCCATGAGCGGCTTCACATCCTCGTAAAAGACGAAGGTGCGGGCCGGGGCGATTTCCTTCTCGTAAATCTCGGGGGTGATTTCCGTCGAATAATACTGGGTGAAGCGGCCATCGGGACCCACTTGAGTGCAGGAAATGCGAAAGGCTGGATGCGGCACCACGGTCATGAGCGAGCCCGATTTGGTCTCGATGAAGATGGGCTCGGTGACATGGAACTCGGCGCGCGGGACGTTCTGTTCGACGATGCCGGCCTTCTTGATCAACTCCACGTAGGGCTGGCTGCTGCCGTCGCCGATGGGCGGCTCGTTGGCGTCCATCTCGATGAGCGCGTTGTCCACGCCCATCCCCGCGAGGGCGGAGAGGATGTGCTCGACGGTGTGCACCTTGACGCTGCCTTCGGCGATGGTAGTCGAGCGCTCCACGGTCTTCACATTCTCGATCCGGGCGTCGATGGTCGGCTCGTCAGCCATGTCCTTGCGCTTGAATTTGCGGCCGTGCCCCGGGGGCGCCGGGTGTAACGTGAGGGTCACTTTCTCGCCGGTGTGAAGAGAGGAGCCGCTGACGCTGGCAGATTTGGCGAGGGTGGTTTGCAAAGAACTCATTCGGTCGGAAAAAACAAGGGCGTCGTATATGGACGACAAAATCCCTGCCGACAAGCCCCTTGTGAAGTGGCGTCCCAAATTGAATGTTCCACGGTTCAGTAGAACCGCAGTCGCGCGGCATCACCCCATACAGGGCAGGGAAAACGCAGAGGCGCAGAGGCGCGGAGGGAAAATACAGAGAGAGGACCGCCGATGGCGCGGATTTATGGAACGACTCGCCCCTCATATCCATCCTTGAAAACCATGGTCAAAATTCGCGTTCTTCAGGGAGTGCCTCTTGTCCCTCGCTCCGCGCCTTCAGCACCTCTGCGTTTCAATCACCCCGCCGCAGCCACCTTGGTGACCGATTGCTCAATCCTTCCCTTCGACCGGGAAGAGCAGCGAGTCGACGTAGCGCTGGTTGCTGGTGCGCAACCGGCTGACCAAAATACGCCCGACCGCGATGAGAAACTTGAAGGCTGCCGTGGGGTAGACCCCGGCGAGGGCCGAGACCGAGGCGTGGCTGATCTTGAGCAGGAGCCCATTGCCTTGGGCGATCACGTCCGCCGAGCGCGGACCGCTGTCCACCAGGGCAATTTCGCCAAAGAAATCCCCCGGCCGGAGCGTGGCCAGCAAAATATCCCGTCCTCCGCGGTGGTGCACGACGCGCACCTCGCCATCCACCACCAGGTACATGCAATCGCCGGGCTCATCCTGCCGCACGACCGCGTCCCCATCCTTCACATTCACCTGGTCGAGCAAATCGAGCAATTCTCCCAGCTCGAGATCGGTAAACTCGGCGAAAAGAGCATTGCCCTTCAGTTTGCTCCGGATGTCGCTGATATTGCTCATGGGTGATGTGATATTTTCCCGTCGCGCAGACGGATGCATCGCGCAGCTTGACGCGCGATTTCTTCGCTGTGGGTGACGACTAGCATTGTCGTTCGGCGCTGAGAAGAAATCTTTTGCAGCAATTCCATGATCTGCCCGGCATTCGCCGAGTCGAGATTGCCGGTGGGCTCATCGGCCAGCAGGACAGCCGGATCGTGCACCAAGGCGCGCGCCATGGCGGTGCGCTGGAGCTGCCCGCCACTCAACTGATGCATGCCGTGCTGCGCCCGATCGCTCAGGCCGACCAGGGCGATGATCTCCTCGGCGCGCGCCCGGGCCGCAGCATAAGAATCGCCGCGCAACAAAAGCGGCAGGCAGACATTTTCCACCACGCTCATCGTGGGCAGCAGGTGAAAGAACTGAAAAACGATCCCGATCTTCGTCCGCCGGTAGGCTGTGAGCGCAGCGTCGCCGGCCCCGTGCAGGGGCAGCCCATCGACGATGATTTCGCCCGAGGTGGGTGTATCGAGCCCGCCGATGAGGTGCATGAGCGTGCTCTTCCCGCAGCCGCTCGGGCCGGTGATGGCGACAAATTCCCCCGCGGCGATATCGAGCGAGACATCGTCCAGCGCCGTGACGGCGGCGGAGTAGCGGCGGGTGACGTGGCGGATGTGGATCACAGGTCCGCCCATCGTAACCTCCACGCGGAAGCAAACGAAATCCGCACCACCAAGATTTGGTCGAATATGAGAATCAAGTTGGTTTCCAAGTCCTGATTTTCTCGGTCAGCGCTTCCACGAGCGCCGGTTCGATGTAGAAACTCGTCTGGCGAAACCTTTCGACGACTTCTTTAAAATTCAGAAATCCGCGGAGGTGCGCCGCATAAATTATGTTCAAAGTACCGACGGGAATGATGCCCCGTTTTTCCGCTACAAGACGACCTTTGCGTTCATCAATCAGAATGGCGGGAATTCTCAGTTCTTCAGCCAGGGAAATGGCTTCCATTTCCCCGCCTCCCAACGCAATTCCCAAGTTAACATGAGAAGGCGCTCGAATTTTGGCCCAAGAAGGCAAGGACCCCGCCCAACGGTAGACTGCGGGCGGAGTTCGCGGATGTTGCAATTCGGAGTAAACAGCAGGCGGGATCAGGATCTCCTCAAAGAGCCTTGGCAGAACCTCAACCGCCTCGACCAGAATCAGGTAGTTGAGAGGGGACGTGTCCGAAACAACGGTCGTCACTGCGAGAGCAGTCCTTCAAACCTTTCGGCACTCCGCTCGAATTCCTGCAGCGTCAGGGGAGCGAACGCCAGGTGGTCCTTGAGAAATCGCTCGGTCTCATTGAATTCCAGAGCCAACAACTCACTCACTTGCCCACGAGACAACTCTCCGGCCCGATAGCCCTCGAGCGCGAACATCTCCAAGGCGCGCCGATTCCCCTGCTCTCCACTAAGGCGCAGTTGGGTGGCAATGGCATCGGGTACGTCCACTGAAAGGGTCATGCCCACATTGTATCAGAAGGGAAGCGAGAGGCAATAGACTCGGCAAGCCTTGCCGCCTCGCGAAAAATACATGGCAGCAGCGACTTTATTTCGTCGCGGGGATTGATGCAGGTGCCTCAAATGCGGAGATTCGTCGAGCACCGAACCCTTGGCCTTCCTACCTCAGCCCACCCAACCACCGCGTTTCACCGTCGTCGACGAATGCGCCGATTGGCTGGTGGTGGACAAGCCGCCCTTTATGGAGGCGCATCCCAGCAAGCCCAATGGGCGGGCCACGCTATGGGACGGGCTGCGCGGGCTCCTCGCCTTCGAAATCGCCAATGGCGGCCAGGTCTCGATCATCAACCGGTTGGATCGGGAAACCAGCGGGCTGACGCTGGTAGCCAAACATCGGGCGGCGGCGCGGGAGTTTCACCAGCACATGGAAGCGCGGCGGATCGAGAAGGAGTACCTCGCGCTGGTCTGGGGCTGGCCGGAGAGCGATGCCTTTGAAATCGATGCCCCCATCCTGCGGCAGGGCACCCGCGGTGCCTCCGCGATCCACCTGAAGCAAGCGGTTCACCCCGATGGCGCCGCCGCCCGCACGCGGTTTCGACTGGAGGCCAATTTCACCCTGGAGACGACGAATGGCTACCGTTTCGCCCTAATCCGGGCCTTTCCGGAAACCGGCCGCATGCACCAGATCCGCGTGCATCTGGCCCATGCCGGGCATCCCGTGGTGGGCGACAAGATTTACGGCCCGGACGAGGGTTGCTATCTCGAGTTCATCCGCACCGGCTGGACCCCCGAATTGGCTACCCGCCTGCTCCTCCCGCGGCACGCCTTGCACTCCACCGTCCTGCGCCTGCCGGATGCCGGGCTGGCCTGGCGATCACCCCTGGCCCCGGACCTGAGGGCGTGGGCCGGGGAAAATTTGCTCGCGGCCCTCGGAAATCGCATCATATAACTCGGCTCTATGTCACGTTTTGGGAAATGCCAGAACCTTTCCGGTTGCTTGCTCGCCTATCGGGGTGAGGAAACGGAGGTTGAAAAAGACCAGCCATTCATCTGCGCCGAATGCGGCAAGCCTCTCGTCGAGGTGAAGTCGCCCGCGGCCTTCTGGATGCGGTACGTCTACGGGCTGGTTGGTATTCTCGTGCTGGTAGGCATCGCCTTTGCCGTATTCCCCCCGCTCCGCGGCTTGATCGTCAAAGGCAAGGGACATCACGAAGAGGGTGACAACCGTCGCGCCCCAATCGAACAACCTTCCACGGACAATCCGACGACGACAACTGGCGACACCAGCACGCCGGCGCCGGGCGACACGAATCCCACCGGCCCTGTCTCCGAGCCGCCCAAGTTCGTCACCTCACCCCAGCGGATCGAGATGGACGTCACCAAGCAGGAGAACAAGTTGGTGAAGGCCGAGGTGCTCACCCGTGTCGACCTGATGCCGAATGTCTCCTCGAGCAACAAGGACAAGCTCTACAACGCCGTGGAACGCGCCCGCAAGATGGGCAAGATCCTCACCATCCCCTTCGCCTCCGGAAAAACCGAACTCGCACCGAACGATATCGCCCAGCTCAAGGCCGAGCTCGAAAAGCCGGAGATCACGGCCCTGCGTGGAGACCCAACTGCCGTGTTCGTGATCCTCGGTTACGCTGACCCCAAGGGTGACGCGAAGAAGAACATCGCCATTTCCCAAACCCGCGCCGATTCGGTGATGAAGTCCATGCGGGACAAGTGTGATGTGATCAACGTGATGCATCCCGTGGCGATGGGCGGCTCAAAATTGCTCGACGCGCAAAACCTGGAAAAGAATCGCATCGTCGAGATCTGGGCGGTCCTGCCGTAGTCACGGGAAAACATGAGCGGCGCGCATCTCGCGGTTACGAGTGGCCTGCCGGGCCGGGTCTTTGCGCTCCGCGAAGGCAGCTTTGTCGCCGGCCGGGCGGCGGATACCGATTTTGAGCTGAGTCACGTCGAAATATCGCGCCAGCATTGCCGCTTTACCTGGGACGGCAAGACCTGCGTCCTCGAGGACCTCGGCAGCGTCCGCGGCACGCGCGTGAATGGCCAACGCATCGAGGCGCCGACCACCTTGAATCCGGGTGATCAAGTGGGCGTCGGTCCCGCCATCATCATTTTCGGCCTCGGCGAGGCGCCCGCCGCCGCCCCGCGCGAAAAGGCCGCCTCCATCGCCAGCGCCCAGATGCTGGTCTTCGGCAAACCCGCCGACCGCATCGAAGTGGACCGGCCGGTGACCTTCGGCCGCGACCCGGGAACCGACGTGATGCTGAACGACCCCGGCGTCTCGCGCCGGCACGCCTCGGCGGCTCCGGGCGAGCGCGGCGGCATCGTCGTCACCGACCTCAACAGCACCGCCGGTTCCTTCGTCAACGGACACCGCTTCGACACGCACGAACTGACCATCGGCGATCGCCTGCAAGTCGGACCATTCTGTTTCCAATTCGACGGGCACGGGCTGAACCGCGTGGCCAATGCCGCCGGCGGCACCATCCGGGCCGATCACGTCGTCTTTCGCTCCGGTCCGCTGACCATTCTCGATGACATCGCGCTGACCATTCCGGCCTCGCGCTTCGTCGGCATCATCGGCCCCAGCGGGGCGGGCAAGTCCTCGCTGCTAACCACGCTGAGCGGCTTGCGCGCGCCGGAGAGCGGCGTGGTCTTCGTCAATGGAAAGGACATCTACGCGGGCCATGAGGCACAGTCCTTTGGCTTCGTGCCGCAGGAAGACATCGTGCACGCCGAACTCACGGTCGACCAGGCGTTGCGCTACAGCGCGCGGCTGCGCCTACCCGCCGGCACCCCGCCGCGTGAGATCGACAAGCTGTTGCTGCAAACGATGGACCAGCTCGGCCTGCGGCCCCACGTGCACAAGCCGATCAGCCGCCTCTCCGGCGGCCAGCGCAAGCGCGTGAGCGTGGGTGTCGAGCTGCTGGCCAAGCCCGCGATCCTCTTCCTCGACGAACCCAGTTCCGGCCTCGATCCCGCCACGGAATTCCAGCTCATGGAATTGCTCCGCGACCTGGCGGATACCGGCTGCACCATCGTCTGCACCACGCACGTGATGGAGAACGCCTACCTGATGGACCAGTTGATCGTCCTCTGCGGCGGCATTCTGGCTTTCCAAGGTTCGGCCCAGGCCGCGCGCGAATACTTCGGCGTGCAGAAATTGACGGGCCTCTACGACCGGCTCGCGGACCGCCCGCCCAAGGAATGGCAGAGCGCCTTCCTCGAACGGCCCGCCGCCGTGGAAGACGCGCCCGCGCCGGTGACCGCGACCACCCGCGCGGCGAAACCCGCCCGGCGCGCCTTTGCGCTGCCCATCCTGCTCGCCCGGCAATGGACGATGCTTTGCTCGGATTGGCGCAACTTCGTGCTTCTCGTCAGCCAGCCATTCATCATCGCCGCGCTGGTCTCGTGGGTGAGCAATGACCGCGCGCTGATCATGTTTTTCGCCTATCTCGCGACGATGTGGTTCGGATGCAGCAACGCGGCGCAGGAGATCGTAAAGGAGATCGCTATTTACCGCCGGGAGCGCCTGGTGGGCGTGGGCGCACACTCGTATCTGACCAGCAAGTTCATCTTCCTGATCACGCTCACGATGTTGCAGGCGCTCCTGCTCTACGTCACCATCGCCGTGGCCAAGGAAAAGGGCGATGGCACGGCGTGGCTGCAACTCGCTTCCCTCTTCGGCATCGCCATCGCCGGTGTGGGCATCGGCTCCGCCATCTCGGCGCTCTCCCGCTCGGTGATGCAGGCGGTGATGTTCGTCCCGCTCATCCTCATCCCGCAGATTCTTTTCTCCGGCTACACGGTGGCCTCGAGCGACATGAGCCGCAGCGTGCTCTTCGTCAGCCGGCTCACGCCCACCTTCTGCGCGCAAACGGTGATGGACACCAGCTTCCTCTGGCAGCGCGAACTCAGCGGCGACATCATCAGCGACCACCACCAGTCCTACCGCAACCTCGACCCGAACCACGAATTTTCCACCGGCGACGTCTATAACAAAAAGCGTCCCGCTGTCCGCGGATTGCTGGGCTGCTTCATGTGGGGCCTGTTCACTTACTTCGTCGCGTGGTTTGCCCTGAAGAAGCGCGAGCGGGTGTGATTTGAACCGCGGAGGCGCGAAGGCGCAGAGTGATTAACGTAAGCTGATCTGCAGTTAGCCGCTTCCTTTCTCCGCGCCTCGGCGCCTCGGCGGTTGAATTCCTTATTCCCCCAGCCCGTAAACGCGCACCAACTGGCTTTTGCCCTTCAGGGTCTTTTCGCCGAAGTCGGCAAACTTCCGCATCAATTCGGGCATCTGTTCGGCAAAATCCCCCGACATCACGACGCGTTGGTTGAGTTCCTTCGAAATTCCTTCCAGCCGGAAGACGGTGTTGACCGCATCGCCGATGATCGTCGCATCGCGTTCCGCAGCGACGCCCACGTTGCTGCAGGTCACCTTGCCGAAATGCAGCGCGACGGCGATGCGGAACGGCGCATCGTTTTGCCACTTCCGATTGTCAGCCAGCGACAGCATCATCTTCGCGGCGGCAAAGGCGGTGCCGCAATCCGCGGCCGGCCGCCCGGCTGCGCCCCAATAGGCGAGCATCGCGTCGCCGATGAATTTGTCGATCGTGCCACCGCTCTGCGCGACCAGGTTGCCGGTCTCGCGAAACCATGCGCCCAGCATCTGCGCCATGTCCGCGCTGGGGATTTTCTCCGACATGCTACTGAAGCCGCGAATATCGCAGACCAGCAACGCCACCGGGCGCGACTCCACCACACTGTGGTCGGAAGACGACATCGTCCCGACCAGCGTCATCGCGTTGTGCTCGCCCGAGCTCTCGTCGGCGTGTTCGGAAAAAGTCAGGAGGTTGTCCGCGATCCGGATGCGAGCGCCGTCGGTGAGCGTCACCGGCATTACGACCCGCTGGTCGTTCACGTAGGTGCCGTTGCGGCTGCCCAAGTCGATGAGCTGGTACTGCCAGCCATTGTGGCAACGGATAATGGCGTGCTGCCGCGAGACGAGCGGACTGAAACTCAGACAGACCGTGTTCTCCCGAGTACGGCCGATAGTTGCCGTATTTCCGATGGGGACATCGAAGGCGTCGGCTTGGGCTGGTTGAATCGAAAGTTTCGCTCCCATGAAGGTCGGACTGCAGTTTGCAGGTTGCACATTGCGGAAGGCCACGGAAAACTGCAACATTTGACAGTGCCTGCACAATAGGCGACGCGAAAATAATTTTCATGCCCGAGACCGCAGTCTTCGACCACTACGAAGTTTTGACCCGCGACGATGGCTCTCTTTTTGAGCTGGGTCGGGGCGCCATGGGCATTACCTACAAGGCATTCGACACCAGCCTGCGGATCCCGGTTGCACTCAAGGTCATTAACGCGACTTATCTAAACAGCGAAGTCGCACGGCAGCGTTTTGTCCGCGAGGCCCGCTCCGCCGCCCAGCTCCGCCACCGGCACGTGGCCTCGGTCTTTCACCTCGGCACGGAAGGCGACACGTGGTTTTACGCGATGGAGTTCATCGACGGCGAAACGCTGGATGGGCTCATCAAGCGCCAGGGTCCGCTCGCTCCGGTGCTGGCCCTCACGATCACTGCGCAGGTCGCCCGCGCCCTCAATGCCGCGTCTCAACACGGACTGGTGCACCGCGACATCAAGCCCGCGAACCTCATGCTCGTGAAAGAAGACGACGAGCTCGTGGCCAAGGTCATCGACTTCGGCCTGGCCAAGGCCTCGGTGGTCGCCGACGGCGAAGACGCCGCCACGCTCAGCATGGGGGGCTTCGTCGGCACCCCCCATTTCGCCAGCCCGGAGCAGCTCGAGGAAAGGGAACTCGATTCCCGGTCGGACATCTATTCTCTCGGCGTCACACTTTGGTACATGCTCGCCGGGCAGGCGCCCTTTGCCGGCTCCATGGCCCAGGTGATGAGCCAGCACCTCTCGAAGCCGCCGCCCTTCGAGAAGCTGGAGAAGCTGCCCGCCGCCGTGGCCGAAGTCTTGCGCCTGATGCTGGCCAAGGATCCCGGGGACCGGTACCAGTCGCCGGCGGATTTGCGCAAGGGCGTCGAGGTCGCCATCGAGAAAATCACCAGCGCGGGCGGCGCCGCTCCGATGACGGCCGAGGCGGTCGAGCAATCCGAGGACTTCGCCACCCTGCTCGAAGACTCGGCGGTTCTCCCCGGCCCCGGCAGTTTCGAAACGAACACCACCATCGCGAATCGCTACCGCGTCGCCCAGTCCTGTGGGGAGACCAACGTCGGCCGCGTCTTTCGCGCCTACGACACGCAGCGCAAGGCGGAGGTGCGCCTCATCGTGCTCCACGCCGAGGCGCTGGCCGACAGCATGGGCATGTCCGCGCTCGAGCGGGAGGTCGACAAGCTCTTGTCGGTCAAGCACCCGAATCTGCTCGGTGTGCTCGGCTTCGAGACGGTCGACCGGGGCAGCTTCCTGGTGCTCGAGTGGACGGAAGGATTCTCCGTGCTCGACCTGCTAAAGGCCCGGCGTGAACTCGACGCCGACGAAGCGCTCCAGTTGCTCGGACAGGCCGCCGAGGGCGCCGACGAAGCGCTCAAGCTCAGCCTCAACAATCTCGAATTCGGGCTGCACCAGTTGCACATCCATTTTCCCCAGCAGGTGGAAAAGGAGAAGCTCCTGCGCGCCCCGCTCAGTACCTGGCCGGCCTTCGAACTGAAGCTTTATCCGCTTAGCGCAACACGCGACTTCGCGGCCTCACAGACTTGGGCCGGCGGACAAACGATGGTCGGCGGCGGCCCGGATAAAAGCGTGGTGGCTGACGCGGACTCCCGCGCGCACTACGTGCAGGCGCTCGCGGCAGTCACTTACGAGGTGCTCGGCGGCACGCTCTCTCCGCTGTCCCTCCGGGCCGGCGGCCCCACCGCGCGCTACACGCCGCTCTCCACGCTTTCCGAGGAAGGGAATGAAGTCCTGCGCAAGGCCCTGGACCTGGCCCGCTCTTTTCCGTCGGCCCGCGAATTCAGCGTCGCCCTCTCGAAGCTCGATGGCTTGCAGGTTCGCCGTCACGAACCCCGGGCTGCCGCCTCCGTCGCCCCGGCACTTCCCAAAGCGGCGCCCGCCAAATCCCCGCAGGCCGGCACCACGCCGCCGCCCGCCCCCAAAACACCTCCGGTTCCCAAAACACCGCACGTTCCCACACCATTTACGCCGCCGGCACCGAAGACCGTGCCCATCGCGCTCATCGGAGGCATCGCCGCCGTGGTGGTGGTGATTTTCGCAGGGGTCGCCTTCCTCTTCCTCCATCCGAAGCCGCCGAAGCCCGGTGACAGTGGCGACCCGGGCGCTCACGGTTCGTCCACTGGCGGTACTTCCAGCGATACCGGCCCGGTAGTGGCAGATAACACTCCGGTCGCCACGCCCATTCCTGCGACCCCCATTCCCGTCACCCCGATCCCGGTGACGCCGATCCCCGTCACCCCGCCTCCCGGACCGTCCCGGCAGGAACTTCTCCGCACCGCCGTCAACACCGCGCAGGAACTGGAGGACAAAGGCGAGTATCAGTCATCGCTGCGCGCCTGGCTCGACGTGGCCAAGAACTACTCCGACTTCCCCGTCGGCAAAAATCATCTCGAAACCATGCTCAACCACCTGCGCGAGCGGCCCAGCCCGATCACCGGTGCGGAATTCAAGGAGATGCGCGAGATGATCACCGAGGGGGCGCAACTCGGCGTGACATCCGGGATGATGCTCATCGCGGACAACGTGCGCGACCAGGAACCGGAAACGGCCTTCACTTGGTATGCCAAGGCCGCGGAAGCCGGCATCGTCCCGGCCATGACGCAACTTGGTCTCATGTATTCCAACGTGACCGTTGGCACACCCGATATGGTGAAAGCCGCACGCAGCTTTCAAATGGCCGCCGACAAGGGCGATGTCTCGGCGAAATACCTGCTCGGTGAATGTTACATGATCGGCAAGGGTGTGGAGAAAGACGAGAGCAAGGCGCTCGAGTTATTCCGTCAAGGCGCCGACGCCGGCGAATTGCGGTCCATGAACCGCCTCGGTGATTGCTACGTCCATGGCATCGGCGGCAAGATCGACCTCCCGGAAGCGTTCCGTATTTTCTCCAAAGCCGCGGA
>Ga0068858_100005428_pt1 | contig 12491 bp, 9 predicted proteins | sample KBSSwiS12_FD_66589 | JGI IMG/M metagenome (GOLD analysis project Ga0068858, IMG submission 66589) | Switchgrass rhizosphere microbial communities from Kellogg Biological Station, Michigan, USA - KBS Switchgrass S1-2 | ecosystem: Host-associated > Plants > Roots > Rhizosphere > Soil ... | reverse complement strand
CTCCATTGTTTTCGGATTCCCCATTCCAAAGGATCTTCTCTTCCGTTGGTGATATCACTAACCGCGAACACGCCACAAATGCGAGGCAAAGAAAGAAAAGCTCCAATGTTCGATAACCGCAGGAATTTTTCATTTAGCGCGAGACGCCATCAAATGATACCCCGCCCTCCGACACAAGCTGTTTCCCTCGTCCAATCGAAGAACCGCTTCCTTGCACTGGCCGAATCCCACTTCTCGGCTATGGTAAAAGACCATGTCATCGACGTCGCCCAATCGCCTCGCCCGCGAAAAATCCCCCTACCTCCTCCAGCACGCCCATAATCCAGTCGACTGGTTTCCCTGGGGCGAGGAAGCATTCGCCAAGGCTCGCGACGAGGAAAAGCCGATCTTCCTCTCCATCGGTTACTCCACCTGCCACTGGTGCCATGTCATGGAGCATGAGTCCTTCGAATCCGCCGCCATCGCCGATTTCCTCAAAGAAAATTTCGTGAGCATCAAGGTCGACCGCGAGGAACGCCCCGACGTCGACCAAGTCTACATGACCTTCGTGCAGGCCACGACCGGTCATGGCGGCTGGCCCATGAGCGTGTGGCTCACTCCCGATCTCCGTCCCTTCGTCGGAGGCACCTACTTTCCGCCCACTGACGTTCCCGGTCGCCCCGGTTTCATCACCGTCCTGCGTCGCATCGCGGAACTCTGGAAAACCGAACGCGGCCAGGTCGAGGACAAGGCCCGCTCCCTCCTCACCGCCTTGCGCGAGGCCGAGGATCAAGTCGTCGCCCCCGCGGGCGAGACTTTGAACGCCACCAAAATCTCCACGGCCTGCCTGTCTCAATACACGCGTATGTTCGACTCGAAAGAGGGCGGCTTCGGCGGCGCGCCGAAATTCCCTCGTCCGGTCAATCTCCAGTTTCTCCTCCAGACTTCCACCGAAAAATCCGGTCAGGACGCCGAGGTCGCGCGCGGCATGGCACTGCACACGCTTCGCAAAATGGCCGCAGGCGGCATGCACGATCATCTCGGCGGCGGCTTTCATCGCTACTCCGTCGATGCGGAATGGCACGTCCCTCATTTCGAAAAGATGCTCTACGATCAGGCCCAGCTGACGCAGTCCTATTTGACCGCCTATCAACTCACGGGTGAAAAAGATTTCGCCCAAACCGCCCGCAACATTCTGCAATATGTTCAGCACGACCTGACTTCCCCGGAGGGTGGATTCTTTTCCGCCGAGGACGCCGATAGCCTCCCCGACGCCGGCTCAACGCGAAAACTCGAAGGTGCCTTTTACGTCTGGACCCACGATGAAGTGAAGGAAGTCCTCGGCGAAGATCGACTGGACGAATTCTGCGCCGTCTACGGCATCGAAGCCACAGGTAACGTCGCGCCCCATTCCGATCCTCACGGTGAACTCGACGGCAAAAATGTTCTCATCCAACGCATCTCGATTCCCGAGGCGGCGGAGCGTTTCAAGCACAAGCTGGAGCATATGGAGCACCGCCTCAGCGATGACCGCTCTGCCCTGCTCGCCAAGCGCGGCCTGCGGCCCCGCCCCCATCTCGACGACAAAATCCTCACCGCTTGGAACGGCCTCATGATCGGTGCCTTCGCCCGTGGCTCGCAAGTGCTGGGTCAAGCGTCTTATCTCCAGTCCGCCCAACGCGCCGCCAACTTTGTGCGGGAACACCTCTTCGATCCCGCCACAGGCCGACTCCTCCGCAGTTACCGGCAAGGCCCTTCCAGCATTCATGGCTTCGCCGCCGACTACGCTTTCCTCATCAACGGACTTCTCGATCTCTACGAAGCCGATTTCGATCCGGGCTGGCTGAAATGGGCGCGCCAGCTCCAGGACACCCTCGATCTCCACTTCTGGGACGAGGCGCGCGGCGGCTACTATTCCACCACCGATCGCGATCCCGCCATTTTGCTGCGCATGAAGGAGGACTACGACGGTGCGGAACCGACCCCCACCTCCGTCGCCGCGCACAACCTCTGGCGACTTGGCCAGCTCTTCCATAACGACGTCCTGCTCGATCATGCCCGCCATGCGGTGCGCGCCTTCGCTTCTCGACTCGAGGCCCAACCCTTCGGTATGCCTTTGCTCCTCAGCGCCGCCACTCTGCTGGAAAAGCCGCCAATTCACTTAATTGTTCACAGTAACATTTTGGATCATCCCGGCATGGCACCGATGCTTGCCGCCGCGCGCAGCCGTTACCTTCCCAACTTGATCATCATTGTGATTGCAGACGCCGCCGCTCGCGAATATTTCGCCCCGCGCCACACCGTCATCGAGAATCTCCCCGCCAGCGTCAGCGAACCCACCGCCTACCTCTGCGAAAACTTCGCCTGCCGCCTCCCCGTCACCGATCCCCAGGACCTCCGCAAAATCCTCACCGAAATTCTGTAGACCTTATGGCGTTTTTTCGACTATGCCGAACATGGGACCGAAATTGAAGGGAACAGAGTCCTTCATATTGGGGACATAGAATTGGGAAATTTCACCATCAAGATAGAGGGCGTTAGGGCAACTGAATTTCGTGAGAAAGAGAGAAGCGAAATCGTAGAACGAGACGGGGGTGATCGAGATGGCAAAGATAACGAGCCCATCCTTGGTCACACCAACGCCGCTGCGAATTTTTTTGTTGGCCGATGTGGCGTTGAAATCAGGGTGAATATCGCCGCCGTGGACGAGTAGCGGGCCTGATTGTGTGGCCCAAATGACGGGTGAAAGAAGTGTGCTGTAGGATTCTGATCCGACGACGAGGGCTTCGTGCTTGTTGTTGATAAGGAAGACGCCATTGGGCTTCATGAAGAAATTACCTGCACCCTCATTCATATTGATGGGGGAGGTCTCACTTCCATTCTGCATTAACAAACCGACCGGCTTTCCGGAGGGATCGAACATGCCCGCGTTGGCAGCGAAGATTAATTTCTCTCCTTTACCGCTGACAAATTTATCGAGGTTGGTGAAGTAGCTCAGTGGCTTGCCCTGATTGTCCGCGTAAAAGAGTTGAAGGTCTTCCTTCTTGGGATCGACCTTGCGAATGAGATAGCTGACGCCGTGAAAAGTGGCGGTCGTGAGACCAGGTGGTGGGTCCGCAGCACGGGAGGCGGTGGCGGCGAAGAGCAGGGCTCCCAAGGAAAACCAGAGGCGGCGTAACTTGAAGGAGAATGGCGTATTCATGTAAGCGAGGCGCCGCTGCTCGTGAAAGCTGCGGCTACCTCTGAACTCAGATATGAATCGGCTTGCCGTCCGCGGCAAGCGCGGCCTCGTGGATCATCTCGGAGAGCGTGGGATGCGCGTGGATCGTGGTGCTGAGTTCGTCGGTCGTCGCCTCGAGGGTGATGGCGAGGCCGAGTTCGGCGATGAGTTCCGTGGCGTCGGCGCCGATGATGTGCGCGCCGAGGATTTCGCCATGCGGCTCACCGATGATCAACTTCACAAAGCCCTCGGGATCGCCCGCCGCGACGGCCTTGCCACTGGCGCGATAGGGGAACTTGCCGACCTTGAACTTGAGTCCCTGTTCCTTGGCCTTCTTTTCCGTGATGCCGATGCTGGCGACCTGCGGCTGGCAGTAGGTGCAACCGGGGAAATTGGTAACCTTGTGTGGCTTCTTACCCTTCACAAAGAGACCTTCCACGGCTTCAACCGCTTCGTGCGAGGCGACGTGGGCGAGCCATGGTGGCCCGATGATGTCGCCAGCGGCGTAGATGCCTTTGACGGAGGTCTCGTAGCGGTCGTTGGTCTTGAGGTAGCCGCGGTCAACGTCGAGTTTGACGCCGTTGCCGAGCAGGCCTTCGACATTGGCCTCAATGCCGATGGAGACGAGGAGATGATCGGCCTCGAGGGTCTTGCCACCGGAGATGGTGAGTTTGACGCCCTTCGCGGTGACTTCGGTCTTCTCGACCTTGGTATCGACGAGGACTTCGATGCCCTGCTTGATGAAACTTTTCTTGAGCAGCTCGGCAACTTCCGCGTCCTCAACCGGGAGGATTTGCGGGAGCATTTCGATGAGGGTCACTTTCGCGCCAAACGCATTGAAGAAATAGGCAAACTCGGCCCCGATCGCACCGGCGCCGAGGATGAGGATCGACTTGGGGAGGACCTTCGTGGCGAGGGCCTCGCGGCTGGTGAGGACTTTTTCGCCATCGACCGGAACGCCGGGGAGGTGGCGGGCCTTGGCGCCGGTGGCAATGAGGATGGCCTTACCGGTGAGCGTGGTTTCCTTGCCGTTGGCGTCCTTGACGACGACTTTCTTGATGGCGCCATCGGCAGGTCCCTGGATCTGGGCGTGACCGACGACGTAATCGACTTTCTTGCTCTTAAAAAGATACTCGATGCCCTTGGCCATGGTATCGGAGACCGTGCGGCTGCGACCGATGATCTTGGCAAAATCGAACTTCACTTCGCCCTCGACGGAGAGGCCGTAGTCACCGAGGTGGCCGAGGAGGCTCTTGATCTCGGCGCTCTTGAGGAGGGCCTTGGTGGGGATACAGCCCCAGTTAAGGCAGGTGCCGCCGGCGCGTTCCAGCTCGACGCACACCACTTTTTTGCCGAGTTGCGCTGCGCGAATGGCACCGACATAACCCGCCGGGCCGCCACCAATGACAATGAGATCGTAATCCATAAGAAGGGACTACCTTAACACAGGTTCCGTGCCAGAAAAGGTGACAATTCGTCGCGGGAGAATTTTTTGATGGAAACGGAAGAAGGAGCCTTCTCTGCTATTTCAATTCTACCGGCGGGTTCTCTTGGGAAATTCGGGGATGTCGTCGTCAACTGAAGGTGGCTTGCGCGCAGCGGGATCGAGATCAAAGGCCTGCGTGAGGCAGGACTTAATTAAATGCCGGAAGAGAAAGAAGACAATCAATGCCCACATGAAGCGGTAGGCGCCCTCCTTTTCTCCGTGAGACTGGAAAAGGAACCAGAGGTGATCGTTGATCGATTTCGGAAACTGGAGGGGCAGCGAATAATAAAAGTCGCGGGCGATGAGATAGGCGAAGAAGACGGTGAAAACGCCAGCGTTATCCTTGTTCACGCTCTGCCACATGTCGCGGCCCATCCGGGAGTAATAGACGAAAGAAACCGCCATGCCCAAGGCCAGGATAACTGGGATGAATTGCAAAACGACATTGTTCGATTTTGAAATCGCTTCGATTGAGGGCAGGAAAATTGAAATCGTCTTAGTAACGAGCAGCAGGAAAAGCGAAACGGCGAGCAAAAAAAGAAAACCCGAGGCCAACACCGCGAGAAGCGCATTGGTTCCACGAATGAACAATTCCAGCGCGGGACGAGCTGAAACGGACTTGGGAGCGGCGAACATCCTAAAGACAAGTTAGATGTTTGGATTTGCAAAAACAAGCAATGGAATTGCGCTGACAAAAGCGTTCCCAAATAGAGTTTGGGAACGATAAAGCACCGCTGGCCGACGTGCGGTGGCTCCCGATCAGCGGTCCTGCGTGAGGGGCAGACGGAGGACAATGGTGGTCCCCTTTCCGACTTCGCTTTCGGCCTGGACGGTACCGCGGTGGGCTTGGATGATTTGCTCGACGATGGCGAGACCGAGGCCGGTGCCGCCTGAGGCGCGGCTGCGGGCTTTCTCGACGCGATAAAAACGCTCAAAAATTCGAGGCAGATCAGCGGGGGGAATACCGACACCGTTATCGGCGACCCGGATTTCCATCTGGTCGCCATCGACGGCGGCGGAGAGGGTGATATGGCGGGGCGGCTTGGAGTAGGCGACGGCGTTTTCGATGAGGTTGAGCATGACCTGCTCAAAGCGGAGGGTATCGACTTCCAGCGAGGGCATGTTTTCCGGCACGTGGAGATCAAACTCGATCGCGCCGGGATCCTTGCGCTGTTTCCAGTCGCGGACGAGCTGGCGGAAAAAGGCGTCGATGCGGACGGGGCTGTACTCGGTCGTACCCTGTCTAACCTCAAGCCGGGTGAGCGTGAGAAGGTCCTCGACAAGGGCGTTGAGACGGTTGGAGTGACGGCGCATGGCCTCGATCATGGGCTTGAGGTCGTCGCGGGAGAGGCCGGGGTTGTCGGCAAAGGTCTCGAGATAACCGCGGAAAATGGCCAGTGGCGTGCGGAGTTCGTGGGAGACGTTGGCGACGAATTCCTGCCGGACGACTTCGAGCTGCTTGAGGCGGGTGATGTCATGGAAGACCATGACGGCGCCCCGGATCTCGCGGTCGTTGCCGCGGATCGGCACGGCGCTGATGACGAGATGGCGGAAGGCCCCGGCGGTACTATCGAGAGTCACCTCCCGCTGGAGGGACTGGCCGCTGGTGACGGTCTCGCGGACGATAATCTCCAGTCGCGCTTCGCGGAGCGCTTCAAGGACGGTGCGACCGAGCGGGCTTTGCTTGAGACTGAAGAGATTGAGGAGTTCGTCGTTAACCAGACGGATGACGTGGCGCTGGTCGACAACCATGACGCTCTCGACCATGTTGGCGAGAAGGACGTTGAGGTTGAAATCTTCTTCCTGTTGCTGACGCTGGATTTCCTCCAGACGAGTGCCGACCTTTTCGAGGTTCTGGGTCACCTCACCGACCAAAGCGGGACCGTTGATATAGTAAGACTTGGGGCGGATGCCGGAAGCCAGTTGCTCGGTAAGGCGCTTGAGTTGCCGAAGGGAAAGTCCGTACCGGTGACGCACAAATATCCAAAAGGCAATGAGTTGGATCAGCTCCACGATCGCAAGCAAAGCGATCAGTGAATAGCTTTTGGGATCCATGCCGGTATTTTACCTAAAACTCTGTCGATAAACATGACAAAATCGTAAGTGGTTCCTTCCTATGGCGGGGTTTGCTATTAGGTCCCGTGCGTGTTAGGCTTGTCCGAATATGTCAACGCCGCCAGTCAAGTTCCCGAAGCCCAACCGCAATTCCGGCAAGCCGCCCGTCCGTAAAGGTGACGGGAATGGCCCGACGCCCGGCCCCAACGGGGACAAGAACTGGGTGACGCCCGGACTGGTATTTTTGACCGTTCTCGCCATTTGCGCTTTTTCGTGGGTGGCCCTGCATCCCAACGTCATGCAGCAGGATATGACCCAGACGAAGTTGTTTGACCTGATCAAGGCCGGCAAGGTGGAGACCATCGTCAACGAGCCGGATCCCTCCACCGGCTTGCGGATGCTGACGGGGACTTACAAGAACCCGACTCCTGCGTCGCCGGAGGCGGTTTCCTCGTTCAAGGTGCCCGTAGACCTGTCACTCAATCCGTGGCTGGCCTGGCAGATCAAGGACGCCGGTTACACTAAGACCATCGAGACCGAAGCCAACACCAATTGGTTTCTGCCGATGTTGTTACAGCTGCTGCCGATCATTTTCGTATTCGGCCTGCTCTATTTTCTTTTCCGCCAGCAAATCCGCATGGCGGGCAAGAGCGCGTTCAGCTTTGGCAAGAGCAAGGCCCGGATGATGACGCGCGACCGCAACAAGGTGACGTTCAAGGATGTCGCCGGGATCGATGAGGCGCGCGAAGAGCTGAGCGAAATCGTGGAGTTCCTCAAGGATCCGCGCCGGTTCCAGCGTCTGGGTGGCCGCATTCCCAAGGGCGTACTGATGATCGGGCCTCCCGGCACCGGTAAGACCCTGCTGGCCAAAGCCATCGCGGGTGAAGCGGATGTACCCTTTTTCAGCATCAGCGGCTCGGACTTCGTCGAAATGTTTGTCGGCGTGGGTGCATCCCGCGTTCGCGACATGTTTGAGCAGGGCAAGAAGAATGCTCCCTGTTTGATCTTTATCGATGAAATCGACGCCGTGGGTCGCAGTCGCGGAACCGGCATGGGCGGCGGTCACGATGAGCGCGAGCAGACGCTCAATGCGCTGCTGGTCGAGATGGACGGCATCGAAACGGCGGAAGGTGTGATCATTATTGCGGCAACGAACCGCAAGGACGTGCTCGATCCCGCCCTGTTGCGTCCGGGCCGCTTTGATCGTGAAGTGCGCGTGAATCTTCCCGATGTCCGTGGTCGCGAGCAGATCCTGCATGTGCATACGCGCAACGTGAAGATCGCCAAGACGGTCGATCTCGGGTTGATCGCCCGCGGCACGCCCGGTTACTCCGGCGCGGAGTTGGCCAACGTGGTTAATGAAGCGGCTCTCCTTGCCGCCAAGCGCAACAAGGACGAGGTCACGCAATCCGAGTTTGAAGAAGCGCGCGACAAAGTGCGCTGGGGTCGCGAACGCCGCAGCATGGCGATGACCGAAGAGGAAAAGAAATCGACCGCTTATCATGAAGCCGGTCATGCGCTGCTGAGCGTCCTTCTGCCGCACACCGATGCGCTACACAAGGTTTCCATCATCCCGCGCGGACCGGCGCTGGGTGTCACGATGTCCCTGCCCGAAAAAGACCGCGTGACGAGCTGGAAGAAGGAATTGCTCAGCTATTTGATCGTGGTCATGGGCGGACGCGTAGCCGAGGAGATTTTCCTGGGCGACATCAGCAGCGGTGCCTCCAACGACATCCATCAGGCGACGCGGGTGGCCAAGGCGATGGTCTGCGAATGGGGCATGAGCGAGAAGCTCGGCATGGTCCAGTACGGCGACGATTCCTCGATGAATTTCTTCGGTCGCGACATGGGCGGCTCACGCGGCTACAGCGAGCGCACGGCCGAGTCGATCGACAGCGAAGTGCTGCAACTGGTCGATAGCGCCTACCACAAAGCCAAGGAATTGATCACCACCCACCGTGAAGCGATGGAGAAGATCACCGCTGCGCTGCTTGAGTACGAGACGCTGGATGGCAAACATATCCGCGACATCATCGAGCACGGACGGATGTTGACGCCGCCGCCCGCACCGCTTTCTCCGCCTTCCAACCCGACGCCGCAGGAACCGCTTCCGGTCAATCCTCCGGTGCGTCCGAAGGAAGACGACGGCGGCTTGCTGCCCGGCCTCCCCGCCCCGGCGTAGGCATGGACGAGACGTCCAAGAGCAAGACGATCTGGAGCAATTGGGAGTTCGGTATCCTGCAAGGGAAAGGCATTGATATTGGATGCGGTCCGGACCCTGTCCTCGAAACTGCCAGAAGATTTGATGTCGAGGATGGTGATGCCAATCACATCACCCGTTTTGTTTCGGAGACCTTCGATTACGTCTATTCCTCGCATTGCCTGGAGCACATGCACGATCCGGCCAAAGCCCTGGCGGAGTGGTGGCAATTGGTGAAACCGGGAGGCCATTTGTTCTTTGTCGTTCCAGATGAAGATCTTTATGAGCAGGGATTTTTTCCCAGTTTGTTTAACCCCGATCACAAGGCGACTTTCACGATCCATAAGGAGAAGAGCTGGTCGCCGGTCTCATTTAACGTCCGCGACTTGGCCGCGGGGTTACCGGGTGGAGAGATTATTGGGGTGGATGTACAGGATAAGGGATACGACCGAAGCCTATGCTTTCCCCTCACCCATCGCCCAAGCTGGGTCGTTCATAATCTTTATTGCGTCTATGCGATTCTAAATACGTTTGGCCCCAAGTGGAAGGCTCCCGATTCGTTGTTCAAGCGTTTCCATCCTATTGACCAGACAAGACGACCGGGTACGCTGGCACAGATTCGATGCGTGGTTAGAAAAAAGATTTAGCCACGAAAGAACGCAAAAATCACAAGGAACTGAAGAAATCAGGAAGTATTCTTACCTCTTTGTGATTTTTGCGTTCTTTCGTGGTTAAATTCAAGGGGAGAAAAGACACGACGGTCATAGACCGCCGCTACAAACTGCAGTTGCAGTAAAGTCGCGATTGCCTGAGGCAGGACTCTGAGTAATCTGGGCGCTTCATGACAAGCCCCGACCGCATCAAAAAGAACATCACGGGCATCTGGCTGAGTGACGGGATGATCCTGACCGCGGCCAACCTGATCGGGGCGGCGGCAAATTACTTGTTTCAGGCGGTGATGCGACGTCACTTGTCGTGGCCGGAGTTCGGGTACCTGAACACGACGATTGGGTTGATCATGTTTGCCGGGGTTCCGCTGACGGCGGCGAGCCAGACGGTGACGCATCACCTGGCGCTGGTGCGCGCATCGGGAGATCCGGAAAAGCTGGAGCGGTTGCAGGCGGTGAGCCTGAAGTTTCTGCGACACCTAACCTGGTTTCTTTTTGCGATCAGCTTGGTGTTTCTCTATCCGGTGACAGACTTTCTTCACTTTCCGCGAATGAGCCTGGCGTGGGTGGCGCTGCTTTGGATCCCGATCAATCTTTGGAGTACGTTGGGCGGAGCGTGGTGCGCGGGGCTGAGTCGGTTTCGTCTTTATGCCTTTTTGCTGATCCTGGCGGGAGTCATCCGCTTTGGGGCGGGTGCGATTATCGTAAAATTCGATCCGTGGGCGGAGGCAGGCATTTACGCGAGCATGCTCTCGGGGCTGGCACTGGCCTTTGTGGTGGCGGTGAATCCACATCACGGCAAGGAGGCTCGCCTCCGCCAGACCTTGTTTGACCGAGACCTGATCGTTTACGGGATCGCGGCCTTTGCGGTTTCCTTTGCAACATTCGTTTTTTTGCAGGGAGACCAGATCATCGCGCAGCGACATTTTCCCGGCGTGGAACTGGGCCGGTATAGCGGTGCAGGTTTGCTGGGGCGCGCCATCGTTTGGGGAAGCTTGCCAGTGCTGATCGTCTATTTCACCCGGCGCTCCGGACATGACCCAGCACACCAGTCTCCTTCGCACCTGCTGGTGGCTTATTTGGCATTGGTTGGATTGGGTGCGGTTTTGTTGATTCTGCTTAAGGGTCCCCTTTTGATGCTTTTGCTAGGCGCGCATGATGCGGGATTAGCCGACCTGACAACCCAGTTTGCCCTGACCATGCTGCCCATCGGTATTCTGCAGGCGATCGGTTACCATTATCTTGCGGCGCGGAAGATCACGGAATGCATGGTCTTTGGCGGATGCGGACTGGTTTATCTGGTGCTGCTGGCGGTCTATGGCACGACACCGCTGCTGATGCTGGACTGGATGGCGGGCGCGGCGACTGCATCGATTATTCTGCTGGGCGTGTTGGCGTTGATCCGTCGTAGTCCAGCTGCCAAACCCGTTTGAGCTATGAGCCGTGTTCTCATTATCTGCCGGCAGAGGCTAGGCGATATTGTGGCCCTTTTTCCCGCCGCGCAGCATTTGGCCCATGCCGGGAACGAGGTCGATTTCTGCTGCTTTCCGCAATATCACTCGATCTTTCGTGCGGTCTCGTATTGCCGACCGGTTGGTGTTGAGGCCTTGGAACGAAAAAAGGATTACGCGCGGGTTTATGACCTCGAAATCACACGAGGGATTTATGATGCCTACCGGGCGTCGGGGCTAAAATGGAGAGACTACGTTTACGGTAAGTATGCGGAGATTGCTCCTGCGCGAGATGAGGCACCGTGCTTTGATCGGGTGGCTGATATTTCCAGTTATCAACTTCCCGAGGGATACGCCTTGGCGTGTCCGAAAGGCATCAGCCAGGTCACACGCGTTGATCTCAAATGGTTTGAGAAACAGTGCCGGGCGCTTTCGCAAGGGCCTTGGTATATCCTGGCAGATCTGCCCAGCCAACGAGTCCGATGGGGGACACCACTCCATGCCCGGTCGCTGGATCATCTTCCCGCGTTAATTGCCCGGGCATCGACGTTCGTCACGATCAACTCGGCGCCCAATATTATTGCCTCAGGCGTTCGGACCTCGTGGCACCAGGTTTACGAGCCGGGCTTCAGAGGGCAGGATAATTACGCCGCGCCGGGGCAAATCGTGCTTCACCAGCCTGCGGACTTGGCCCGGTATAGCTGGCGGTTTTGGGTGCATTACTGGCGGAGAAAGCTCATGGGGATCGATGTGAAGAATGATACGGGGATATGAAACGAGGTCATGGAGGAAATATGTCTCTGTTGTTTTCTCCTTTCCTTAAATGTCTCAATATCTTTCGATAGCCACACGCCAATTCGTTCCTACACCGAAAAGCAGATACCGAAAAAAGCTAAAGCGAAGAAAAGAAGTAAAAAATATGCCGCGTAAGGAGCCAACAAATATCTGGAAGGTAATCGGCCTCTCTCCAATTGTGGCTGCGGTTATGGTTTTTGTTGTTTTGTTGTTGGCAGCGTTAATTCTTTCGCAGGAAGTCAGATAGCTTTTAAAATTGGCTCGTAAGTCTCTCCCTCAGAAGCCCAAAAATCGGTTTTCCCGTTCCATCGTGACTTTTTTGCCAAGTTGGGGATAGTTCCTGCTACTCACGCAGCTGGAGTTCCCTCATGTCTATCCACGTCGCACTAAGTCACGTCACTCATTATCGTTACGCGAAACCGGTCAATCTCGGGCCTCATGTGGTGCGTCTGCGCCCAGCGGCCCATTGCCGGACGCCGATTCTCAGTTACTCATTTAAGATCACGCCGGAAGATCATTTCATCAACTGGCAGCAGGATCCCCAGGGCAATTTTCAGGCGCGACTCGTCTTTCCGGAGAAAACGCGTGAGTTAAAGGTCGAAGTCGAGCTGACCGCCGACATGTCGACGATCAATCC
>Ga0068858_100005426_pt1 | contig 12493 bp, 9 predicted proteins | sample KBSSwiS12_FD_66589 | JGI IMG/M metagenome (GOLD analysis project Ga0068858, IMG submission 66589) | Switchgrass rhizosphere microbial communities from Kellogg Biological Station, Michigan, USA - KBS Switchgrass S1-2 | ecosystem: Host-associated > Plants > Roots > Rhizosphere > Soil ... | reverse complement strand
CGGCTGCGGGGCGTACCCGAGGCCGCGCTCGATCACAAGATCGATCGCTTTCTGCAGCTGCTGGGCATCTACGACGACCGGTACCAGACACTGTCGTCGTACTCGAAGGGAATGCGGCAAAAGGTGCTCCTCATCGCCGCGGTCCTGCACAACCCGCGCATCGTCATACTCGACGAACCGTTTTCTGGTCTCGATGTGAGCGCGGCCCGCGTGCTCAAAGGATTCGTGCGCACGATTGCGGACGAGGGCAAGCTGGTGGTGTTCAGCTCGCACGTCCTCGAAGTCGTCGAGCAGGTCTGCTCGCGCGTCGTGATTCTCAAAGATGGCCGCATGGTCGGCCACGACTCGGTCGAGCACCTCCGCGCCACGCTGCAGCTGCCGTCGCTCGATGCCGTGTTCGCTGCGCTCGTCGCCGAAGAGCGCGTCGAAGAGCGAACGCACGAGATGATTGCCGTCATGAAGTTCGAAGTTAGAAGTTCAAAGGCCGAAGTCTGAAGCGTGAGTTTGAAGTGTGAAGTCTGAAGCGTGGGCCTGAGGCGAACTTCGCACTTCGAACCTCAGAGTTGCCGAGGTGAAATGTCTCCTTTCAGAGTTCTGTTCCGCGAGTTTTTCGGACAGTTCTTTGCCTCCGAGTCGGTGACCTCCGACATCAGGCTTCGGCAGGGAATCATCGCGGTGGTGGCGTTCCTGATGGCGCCCGGAATGATTCTGGCGATTCAAATGTACCCGACGTACAGTTACGCGGTCCGTGGCGCCCCCGAGCTCGTCGAACCGCTCACCCGCCAGCTGACCAGCCTTTTCCTCACCTTCTCGACGGTGTCGGTCGGTCTGGTTTCGGCATTTGCCTGGGACGCGCTCAGCTTCGATCGACGGGATGCAATGGTCCTCGGACCACTTCCCATCGGCCGCGCGACGGTCGTCTCGGCGAAACTGGCCGCCCTGGTGGTCTTTCTGCTCGGCGCCTGTGTCCCCCTCAATCTGATGACGGCCGTGCCCTTTTCCATGATCGCCTCCGGGCACAAAGGCATCTCCGGGACTGTTCATCACTTCATCGCGCATATGGTCGCCACGACCTGCGCGGCAGCGTGTGTCTTCAGCGCCATCGTCATCCTGCGGGGGCTCCTGGGTATGACAACGCGCGGTCACCTCGCCTCGGCGCTTGCGTCGCTGCTGCAGTTCGCGTGCGTCAGCGCGTTGCTCTGTTTCTTCATCCTCGCTCCGACGATGCTGACAATCGACCGGCACCCGCAGAACGCCGGCATCACCATCTCCGGGATCCACATGACGGTCATGCCCGCCTGGATGCCGACGCGCTGGTTCCTGCCGATGTACGAGCAGCTGCGTGATCCTCAAAACGCGGCCGCGGCGAACGTCGCCCGCCGGAGCGCGATAGCAACGCTGGCGATGATTGGTGGCGCCGCCTTCATCACACTCGCCGGCTATCGCCGCCAGCTGCAGATCGCCCTGACGCCGGCGGCGTCGGCGGGCACGATCGGGGGCGCGCGCCTCAGCCGCGCGCTCGCGCGGCGGCTGTCCGGATCGAATCGTGTCGCTCACGCCGCCTCCGACTTCGTCCTGACAACGATCGCGCGGAACCGGATGCAGCAGGCGCTCGTCGCCATCAACGCGTCGATCGGCCTGGCGATGTTCATCCTCGAGCTCGCGCGCCATCGTGGCGGTCTCGCGTCGGCGGTGCGCGCGCCTGAAGTCCTCCTCGCGATGCCGCTGATGCTCGCATTCTGGACCTGCATCGGGTTGCGCGCGGCGTTCTTCGTGCCGAGCGAGCTCCCGGCGGCGTGGACGTTTCGGGCCAACGCACCCAGGGGGACCAGTGCTTACGCCCTGGCGACGCGAGCGGCGGTCGTCGCCGTCGTCGGTCCTCCGACGGTCGTCGCTGCCCTGGCAACGGCTGCGCTCGCCTACGGATGGCCCGTTGCGGCTCGACATGCGTCGTTCGTCCTGTTGCTCGTCGTCGCGCTCGCGGACTTCGTCGTGCTGACGATCGACCATGTGCCCTTCACGCGTCCATACCGGCCCGGGCACGCGAAGCTCAAGACGCGGTGGCCGCTCTATGTTCTCGGCGCTTACGGCTTCTCCAGCGGTCTCGCGGCCCTCGAGCTGGCTGTCTGGAATCATCGCTGGCACTCTGCCGCGCTGCTGACCGGCGCGGTGATTGCCGTGGCCGTCTTCGAGGCCGCCGTGCGTCGCAGCGGACGCGACTGGCCGGCGCTGCCCACCGAAGAGATCACCGACGATTTTTTCAAGGTGACCGCCCTCAATCTGAGCAACGCCGCCGCGGGGCACGCCTGACTTAGCCTGTGATATCGGCCGTCCGGTCGCTATGATGAAGAACGACGAGCGATGAGATGACGGCCCAATTTCCAGCGGAGACCAGCGCGCAGGGCGCGTTCGTGCGCCAGGCGTACACGATCCGGGATCGCATCACGGCGGATGGGTCGTCCGGGTTCCGGGCCGAACCCGGCCGCTATCATCTCTATGTGTCGCTCGCCTGTCCCTGGGCGCACCGCGCGATCATCGTCCGCGGACTGCTCGGCCTCGAGCCGGTGATCACGATGTCGGTCGTCGATCCGATTCGCGACGAGCGCGGCTGGGCCTTTCGCGAAGGGCCGGGCCACGGACCCGATCCCATCTGCGGCTTCGAGTTCCTGTCCGAAGCGTATTTGCGGACCGATCCATCGTTCAAGGGGCGCTACACCGTGCCGTGCCTGTGGGATCGTGTCACCGGCCGGCTCGTGACGAACAACTACCCCGACATCACGATCGATTTCGAGACTCAGTTCACCGCCTATCACCGTCCGGGCGCGCCAGATCTGTATCCGGAGTCGCTGCGCGCAAATATCGACGAGATCAACCGCGTCGTGTACGAAGACGTGAACAACGGAGTTTACAAGGCCGGCTTTGCCGCATCACAGCAGGCATACGAGGCGGCGGTTGTCGCGCTGTTCGCGCGACTCGATTGGCTCGAAGAACGGTTGGGGCGCCAGCGGTACCTGGTGGACGATCACGTGACCGAGGCGGACATCCGGCTGTTCACAACCCTCGTCCGCTTCGATGCCGTGTACTTCGGGCATTTCAAGTGCAACCTGCGGCGGATCGTCGACTACCCGAACCTGTGGGGATACGCGCGGGAGTTGTTTCAGCGGCCGGGATTCGGCGAAACCGTGAACTTCGACCACATCAAGCGGCACTACTACATGACACACGAGCAGCTGAACCCCAGCCGCATCGTGCCCGTTGGCCCGCTCGTCGACTGGAACAGTCCACATGGGCGAGCCTAGGGCCGCTTCACCACGTACAACTCGCGGGTAGCTTGCCAGGTTGCGCGCGGCAGCGGCACGACGCGGACCACGTCGGAGCCCGGCGGCGGATGACTCACGATCACGTATCTGGCCGACCGATTCGAGGTGACGAACGGCACGTCGTACCGGCGATCCGCGCCAGGGGGCAACTGTTCCGGATGGGCGTAGAGACGCCATCCGTTCAACGGATACCCTGCATCGATGTCGTAAGGCGGCACGCCGCTCGCCTCGAGCCGGCGGACCTCGGCGGCGCATGCCTCGTTGAACCCGAGAAGGTCGCGCGTCCCGGTGATCGCGATAGCGGCCCATCCGACCAGCAACGCGGCGGCGACCCACTGCGCCCGCGTATCCTGGTCGACCGCGGCGGCGGCGAGAACCGCGAGGACTGGCGCGAAGACGAGGTAGTAGCGATCGTTGTACAGCCACAGCACGTGCGTCGCGCCCAGCAGGAGAACCGCGTACGTGATCAGGACCCATTCGCCCCGACGCCATCTCGAACTGCCAAACAGTCCCCGCGCGCAGACGACGAGCAGCGACGCAAGCGTCACGAGTCCCAGCCCGCGAAGCACCGGCATCACGCGACGCGACCACGCCGACGAGGTCGCGTCGCCGGCGATGAGAGCTCGGGCGCCGATATCCTGCAGGCTCCACGTCTGCCAGTCGGGCAACGGGGTCAGGATCTCGCCGCGCGCCCGCCGCATGGGGACCACCAGCAGTACGGCGATCGCACCGACGATCGCCAGATGGCGCCACCTGGCCAGCGAGCCGAAGAGCAGAGGGGCGAACGGGAACGCCGATTCGAGGACGATGCGAATGGTCCAGACCGCATAAGTGCGCAACGGGATCGAGAGCACCCACTGCAACTGATCGGTGCGGATGGCCGCCCAGTCGAGCGGGCCAAGTGCACGTGGAATGGCGACCTGCAGAACCGCCATCACCGCGAGGGAAACGCCGAGCGGAAGCACAGCGCGACCGGCCGCGTGGCGCCAGTCCCGCCGGACGATCAAGGCCGGCACAACGATGAGCGGAAGCGCGATGCCGATGGGACGGATGAGAAACGCGGCGATCGAGCAGACACCCGCAATCCAGAATCGCGAGGACTGATCGCGCTTGACGGCGCTGACGTAGAAGAAGGCGGCGATCGCCGATAGATCGACGAACGGCACGTCGGTCATGAACGAAAACGACAGGGCGAAATAGACCGGGTCGCAGGCAAGGGCAATCGCACCGAGCAGGCTCGTGCTGCGGCGGCAGCCGAGCTCGCGCAGCGTCAGGTAGACCGCCCAGCACGCGAACACCGACAGCACGATGGTCGACAGACGAAGCGTGACGAACGAAAACCCCGCGATCCGCACGAACAGCGCTCCCCACGCAATCTGCGCCACGGGATAGATCGCGCTGAATTCGAGGACCTGCAGGCGGCCGGACTCGACGAGGTGCTGGACACTCCACGCGTACACCCAGTCGTCGATGACGGGAACGTCCGCGCTGGGAGCGACGAGCAGCCACGCCAGCGCGAAGAACGCGGCGATCGCGGCGAGCGCCCACACATCGCGGTGGCGATCGGAGGGAATGGAAGGACGACTGGAGGTCGGCAATTTACAATTTACAATTTACAAAGCTGACGGGATGGCTCTGAATCGTGAATTCTTGTGAATTGTAAATTGTAAATTGTAAATTTCCTCTCTGTGCCCCGCTTCAAGCTGACCATCGAGTACGCCGGCACGCGGTTCAGCGGCTGGCAGATTCAAAAGAACGCGCGCACCGTGCAAGGCGAGCTCGACCGCGCCGTGAGATCCGTGACGCGGCGGCAGGATTTCGAGTTGTACGGTGCCGGCCGGACCGACGCCGGCGTCCATGCATCGGCCCAGGTGGCCCATCTCGACGTGGTGACGGCGTTGCCACCGGAGTCGCTGCGGCGGCGCATCAACGACGAGCTGCCGCCGGACATCAACATCCTTCGGGCCGACCAGGTGCCGCACCGGTTCCACGCGCGGCACGATGCCGTTTCTCGACGCTACGTGTACCAGATCGCCCGGCGGCGGACGGCGTTTGCCAAGGCCTACGTGTGGTGGGTCAAGGAACCCGTCGACGTCAACCGCATGCGCGACGCCGCCCGGGCGTTCGTCGGGATGCGCGACTTCCAGTCCTTCGCGCAGCGCGACCAGGCGGCAGTGGATGATCGGCCGTCTACGCTGGTGCTCGTCGAATCCCTCGACGTGGTCGAGGCGGGAGAGCTCGTGCTCGTCGGGGTCGAAGGGTCGCACTTTCTCTGGAAAATGGTGCGACGGCTCGTCGGGGTGCTGGTGGAGATCGGCCGGGGCTCGCTCGAGCCTGCGGTCGCAGCCACGTTGCTCACCGGGCGATCCGACGCGCCCGCCAGGCTCACGGCCCCGGCGTCTGGTCTGTTCCTGGAGCGCGTCTCGTATCGCGGCGATCCGCGACCACCGGAGCTTGTGCCGATCACACCGCTCAGGTGAAAGTTCAAAGGTCAAAGGTCAAAGTCGGAAAGTAAGTTCAAAAGTCGACCGTCAACTTACTTTAAACTTTGACCTTTGACCTTTGAACTTTGAGCCCTGCGAACTGGCGTCCAGTCGGGTCCGAAGCGCACGCCAAGCACCAGGCGAACCACTTCGTCGTAGCTGGCGGTGCCGGCTTCCACGCGGTTCGCCTTCAGGTATCGGTCGTAGACCCGCCAGCCGACTGCCGACACTCGCGGGTTCACCTGTTGCCGGTAGCGCGTGGCGATCGCGACGAGGTCCGCGCGCGGCCCACGGTCGAGCATCGCTGACACCGGTGCGAGATCACGAGCGCGCAGCGCGCGCGCGAGCTCACCGTAGAGAAACAGCCAGCCGCTGTACCGATCCGCCGTCGAGCCGCGCAGGCAGGTCAGCCATCCCACGAAGTTCGCCTCCGCCTCGTCGGCGAACCCGGCGAGGTGACTCCACTCGTGGGCAATGACGAACGGCCGCTCGAACGGCAGGATCTCTCGCTGGACGAGCGTCTCGAGGAAGTACGGGGCGGTCATGCCCTCAACCCCCGCGCGGCGGAAGTACGGATTGAGGAGCGTCACCTTTGGCCGGGCGGCGACGGCCCAGCTCCGAGCGCCAAGCTCCTGGGTGACGCGGCCGAACGCCGCCCTCAACGCCGGATCAATCTCGGTCAGAGGGAGCCAGCCGGCTCCGTGGGCCGCATCGTGCAGGGCATTCAGTTGTTCCACGTCGGCGGTGGCGGCTGCCAGTGCGGCGTCGGCCGAGATGGCGCCTTCGTCGAACTGCAGTTTCCCGGTCAGCTTCTCGCGCCGGTAATTCAAACCCCACACGACGAGAAAGACCAGATAGAAGGAGGCGACGGTTACGGTCGTCCGCATCAGGAATCGTCCGAGGACCCGGAAGGCGCCGTAACGACGTGTCGCGATGTCGAGGATGATCGAGCACAGTGATGCGATCGCCACGGTCACGATCAGGAGATCGAACAGCGCGAACGGCGCCCTGTTCGACATCGGCGTGAGCAGTGCCTGGATGCGGGGATACACCAACGATGAATATGCCCGCTCCACCCACGCAGGCGGCAGCGGCACCATCGCCGCGCCGACCGCGACGACGATCAGGACCACCCGCCCGATTTTCCAGCCCATCGTCCTTCCTTTTCCCGGGATGTATAGTCTGCGCCTCTCGGGGAGCGGACGTGGCACAATGACCTCATCATCACCACACCTCACGTCCAAGCGCGTCCGCTCCTGAAGTGGGCGGGCGGAAAACGCCAGTTGCTGCCCCATCTGCGCCGCTTCTATCCGCCTCGATTCGGCCGGTACATCGAGCCGTTTCTCGGAAGCGGGGCGGTATTTTTCGATCTAAAGGCGACCGGGCGTCTCCGCGGCCACGACACCATCCTCATCGACTCCAACGCGGATCTGATTGGCTGTTACGAGACGGTCCGCGATCGTCCCGAAGCGGTCGTGAGCGCGCTCGACGCGCTGGCCGTCGCGCACAAGGCGATCGGCCGCACGCACTACTACCACGTGCGTGATCGCCAGTTCAATCCAGCGCGCGAGCGTCTGCGCCAGTCAGACGGGCGAATCGCCTACACCCCGGAGCTGGCGGCGATGTTTGTCTATCTGAATCGTACCGGTTTCAACGGGTTGTTCCGGCTCAACGCGCGCGGCGCCTTCAATGTGCCCGCCGGGCGATACGCGCGACCGAAGATCTGCGATCGCGAGCGGCTGTTCCGTGTGGCCGACGCGCTTGCCGATCCGAGGGTGAGCCTGCGTCACGGGTCGTTCGACGAGACGCGCGAGGTCGCCGCGCCCGATGATTTCCTCTACATCGACCCGCCGTATGCACCGGTGAGCCGAACCGCGAACTTCACGAGCTATACGCCCGACCGGTTTGGCGCTGACGATCAACGGCGGCTGCACGCGACGGTCGTCTCGCTGGTGCAACGCGGCTGCCACGTGCTCTTGAGCAACTCGACAGCCGCCGAAATCACCGGGCTGTACGCGAGCGATCGCGAAACGAACCGCGCCGGTTTGACGGCGATCCGCATCCCGGCGCGGCGCGCGATCAACTGCCGCGGCGCCGGACGCGGTCCCGTCGACGAGTATTTGATCACGAATATCCAGGCGTCAGGCCCGGGCGTTCGCGCTCCTCTCCCAACGAATGGAACGAGTGTGCTAGGCTGATTCGCGGAAAGCCGTCTGACGCGAAAGTGGCGGAACTGGCAGACGCGCCGGACTTAGGATCCGGTAGCCGAAAGGCTTTGGGGGTTCAACTCCCCCCTTTCGCATTCCCCAACATGCACTTGTCACCGGTCACGCGCGGTCGATCCACCACCGAACACACCGAGATCGATTTATGCAGCAACACTCGACGACCTCGGCGCGCTCCATGTAGCGAGACTGGATCGTTCGCGCATCCGGAGACTTTTGACTGCTGAATCTGATGAAAACCGAGTTCGTCGACGTCAACGAAACCCGCAAGAACGTCCACGTGGAAATCCCGAGCGAGGTGGTCGACGCCGAGATCGACCGGCACGCCCGCGATTATTCGCGCAAGGCACGCATCCCGGGCTTCCGGCCGGGCAAGGCGCCGGCGCGCGTGATCAAGGCCCGTTTCAAGGAACAGATTCTCCATGAGGTCGCGAACGACCTGATCCCGCCGGCCGTCGACGAGGCATTGCGCGAGAAGGGCGTCGAAGCGGTCGACACCCCGGACATCCGCGACGTCACTGTCGAAGAAGGGCGACCGCTGACTTTCACGGCGTCGTTCGACACGGTGCCGTCGTTCGAGCCCGGGGACTATTCCACGCTCGCGCTGCGGCGCCCATCGAGCGTGGTGCCGGAGCAAGCCGTCGATCAGGCCCTGCAGCGGCTGCGGGAACGGGCGGCCCGTTTCGAACCGGTCGAGGGACGTGGGGTCGATCACGGCGATACGGTGACGCTCGATCTGGAACGCAGGGATGCGGCAGGCACGAAAGACACTCACACGGACGTGAACGTCGAGCTCGGCGCTCAGGCCAACCCCCCGGGCTTCGACGAGCAGCTGCTCGGACTCGAGCCTGGCGCCTCCAAGACTTTTTCGATTCGGTATCCCGACGACTATGCGATCCCCGAGCTCGCCGGCACCGAGGTCGAGTATACGGTCGGCGTGAAAGCACTCAAACGGCGCCGTCTTCCCGACCTGGACGACGAGCTCGCCAAGGATATGGGAGAGTTCGACACGCTCGACGCCCTGCGCGCGCGCGTGCGGCACGACCTCGAACACGAAGCGCAGCACGCGGCGGACCGCGACGTGCGCGCGGCGTTGATGAAGCAGCTTGCCGCGCGCGTGCCGTTCGAGCTGCCGCCGGCGCTCGTCGAGCGCGAGCTGGACCGACGCATCGAGGAGTTCGCGCAACGGCTGCTCGATCAGAAGATCAATCCCAACGAGGCGGGCATCGACTGGCGCGCGTTTCGCGAGAGTCAGCGTGAGGTCGCGCGCGAGGCGGTCGCCGCCTCCCTCGTGATCGACGAAGTCGCGCGACGCGAACAGCTCGAGGCCTCCGATGAGGAAGTCGACCATGAAGTGACTCGGTACGCCGAACGGCTGGGGCGGACGCCCGCGGCCGTACGCGCCGAGATCGAGAAAGAGCGGGGCCTGTCGCGCGTGCGGGCCGGGCTGCGCAGGGAAAAAGCGATCGACTTGCTGATGGCTCGCGCGACGCTGGCCAACGAGCCATGACGCGCCGGCCAGCGGTTGGTGCGGCGGGGATTGTGCTAGAATCTCGAAAAGAGCGTCAGAAGACTTCCTCGCGCGGAATTCCCCGACCCATTACCGAACACGTCGAGTTTCACCGAGGGAAGGTTTCTCCGTGGTCCGCGACGGACCCGGTGGTTGACGACAGCCTATGAGTAACCTCCCGGATCTGCGGATGCAACTGGTCCCCATGGTCGTCGAGCAGACGAACCGGGGCGAGCGCGCCTACGACATCTTCTCCCGTCTGCTCAAGGACAGCATCATCTTCATCGGCACCCCGATCGACGACACCATCGCGAACCTCGTCATCGCCCAGATGCTGTTCCTCGAAGCGGAAGATCCGGACAAGGACATCACGCTCTACATTAACAGTCCGGGTGGTTCGATTACCGCCGGGATGGCCATTTACGACACCATGCAGTTCATCAAGCCCGACGTGCAGACCTACTGTATCGGCCAGGCGGCATCGATGGCGGCGGTCCTGCTGGCGGCGGGGGCGAAGGGAAAGCGGTATTCCCTGCCCAATTCACGGATTGTCATCCACCAGCCCCTGATGTCTGGTCTGGCGGGCCAAGCGACCGATATTGATATTGCAGCCCGTGAAATCCTCCGGATGCGTGAACGCATCAACGACATCCTGGTGTTTCACACCGGGCAGCCCGTCAAGCGTATCCAGGACGACACCGAACGGGACTACATCATGTCGGCCGATCAGGGCAAGGAATACGGTATTATTGACGATGTGATCCGGAAACGGGCGTAACCGGCTTTTCTCACCTCCGTCCCCTTTTATGGTCAAAAAGAACGGCGAAACCGAAGTCCTTCGGTGCTCCTTCTGCAACAAGGACCAGAACGACGTCCGCAAGCTGATTGCCGGACCGACGGTCTTCATCTGCGACGAGTGCGTCGAAGTCTGCAACGACATCATCGCCGACGACAACCGCTTCGAGAACCGCGGGACGCGGTCGTCGCTGCCGACTCCGCAGGAAATCAAGAAGTTCCTCGACGAGTACGTCATCGGCCAGGAGCGCACGAAGAAAAAGCTCGCCGTCGCCGTTTACAACCACTACAAGCGCATCGAAATCCAGAAGCAGCCGCGCAGCCGGAACGACATCGAGCTGACGAAATCGAACATCCTGCTCATCGGTCCCACCGGCACCGGCAAGACGCTGCTCGCCCAGACGCTGGCCAAGCTGCTCTCGGTTCCCTTCACCATCGTCGACGCGACGACGCTGACGGAGGCCGGCTACGTCGGCGAGGACGTCGAGAACATCATCCTGAAACTGCTGCAGGCGGCCGGCGGCGACATCGAGAAGTGCCAGCAGGGAATCATCTACATCGACGAAGTCGACAAGATCTGCCGCAAGGACGAGAATCCGTCGATCACGCGCGACGTCTCCGGCGAGGGCGTGCAGCAGGCGCTGCTCAAGATTCTCGAAGGCACGGTGGCCAACGTCCCGCCGCAAGGCGGCCGCAAGCATCCGCACCAGGAGTTCTTCCAGGTCGACACGACGAACATCCTCTTCATCTGCGGCGGCGCCTTCGTGGGCCTCGACAAGCAGATCGAGCGGCGCGTCGGCAAGAAGACGCTCGGGTTCAGGGCCGCCGAGGTGAAGTCGATTCGCACGCGGGACATCGGCGCGACGCTCGAACAGCTCGAGCCGCAGGACCTCATCAAGTACGGGCTCATTCCCGAGTTCGTCGGCCGCCTGCCGGTCATCGGCACGCTGCACGAGCTCGACAAGCCGGCGCTCGTCCAGATCCTGACGCAACCGCGCAACGCCATCACGCGCCAGTACATGAAGCTCTTCGAATACGAGAACGTCAAACTCCGCTTCACCGACGACGCGCTTGAGGCCATTGCCGAGGCGGCGCTCGAGCGGAAGATCGGCGCCCGCGGCCTGCGCATGATCATCGAAGACCTGATGCTCGACCTGATGTATCAGGTGCCGAACCAGAAAAAGGTTCGCGAAGTGACGATCAATCGCGAGGTCGTCATGGCGAAGGACAAGCCAATCACGCTCATTGAAAAAGCCGGATAGCAGAACATGGCAAATGGCTGATGCCTCATGGCTCCGACCACGTCATTCGCCCTTTACCCATAAGCCCAAGCAGCCATAAAAGCCCTAGGCCATAAACCATAAGTATGGAAACCCCCTTGGAAGTTTACGAGACGCTGCCGATCGTCCCGCTTCGCGACGTCGTGGTTTTCCCGCACATGATGATGCCGTTCGTGATCGGACGGCCCTCGTCGACCCGCGCGCTCGAGCACGCCCTCGTCAAGGACAAGCGGATCTTCCTTGCCGCGCAGCACGACGCGTCGGTGGACGACCCGCGGCCGGAAGACATCTACACGATGGGCTGCGTCGCCAACATCGTGCAGAGTCTGAAGCTGCCCGACGGCAACATCAAAGTGCTGGTCGAAGGCGTCGACCGCGCCCGCGCCGTCGAGTGGAAGGAAGACAAGGGCTTCTACCGCGTCGTCGTCAAGGTGTTGCCGAAGCAGCGCGAAGCCGGCAGCGACGCGGAAAGCACGATGAGCCGTGTCGTGTCGCTCTTCGAGCAGTACGTGAAGCTCTCGAACAACCTGCATTACGACGCCATGATCGCCGCCGTCCGCGTCGACGATCCAGGGAAGCTGGCGGATACGATCGCCGGGCACCTGCTGGTCGGCGTCGACGAGAAGCAGAACCTGCTCGAAATCATCTCGCCGATCGAGCGGCTGAACCGTATTGCCGGGATCCTCGAAATCGAGGTCGACAAACTCCAGGTGGACCGCCGCATCCAGTCGCGCGTCAAGAAGCAGATGGAGAAGGCGCAGAAGGAGTACTACCTCAACGAGAAGATGAAGGCGATCCAGAAGGAACTGGGCCGCAAGGACGAGAAGGGCAACGAGGTCGACGAACTGAAGAAGAAGATCGAACAGGCGAAGATGCCGAA
>Ga0068858_100005424_pt1 | contig 12496 bp, 11 predicted proteins | sample KBSSwiS12_FD_66589 | JGI IMG/M metagenome (GOLD analysis project Ga0068858, IMG submission 66589) | Switchgrass rhizosphere microbial communities from Kellogg Biological Station, Michigan, USA - KBS Switchgrass S1-2 | ecosystem: Host-associated > Plants > Roots > Rhizosphere > Soil ... | reverse complement strand
ACATGCTGTGAGTTCGTCACGTAGCGCGTCGCACGGCCTGCCGTCGCGCGGTCCCACCTCGCCAGCCATGCCATGATCGGCCGCAGCGCGGTCTCCCTGACTGGCCCGACCCGATCCCGTCCGAAGTAGGCCTCGAACTGGTCCCATGCGTATCGCATCGGCGTGTGGCAGTAGCACACGTGAGCGGTGCCCGCCCTGACGATCACCGATTTGGCGACACAGTGGCTGCTGCTGATGACGACGTCGAAGCGCTCGAGATCGAACTGCTCGATCAGCGCCGGAAAGACAGGCAGGCACTGACGGTAGTAGCGACGGGCCGCCGGAAGATGTTGCAGGAGAGACGTATGAATCCGACGACGCTCGATGACTGGCGAGACCGAATGACGGACGTGAAGGAGCGTGAACAGCTCGGCCTGGGGATAGCGCTCGCACAGCACTTCGAGCACCCGCTCGCCGCCCCGCATGCCGGTCAGCCAGTCATGGACGATTGCAACATTCATGATCGGCGTCAGCTCTTTGCAACTTCTTTGTAGATCTCCCACACCCGGCGCACGGAGGTTTCCCACGAGAACTGGTTCGCACGAGCAATCCCCTTCTCGCGCAGATTCTTCCGGACCGAAGGGTCGGTCAGCACGGTATAAATGCCGTCGGCGATAGAAGTCGGATCGTATGGGTCGACGAGCAGCGCAGCGTCGCCGGCGACTTCCGGCAGCGACGAGACATTGGACGTGACGACCGCCGTGCCGCTCGCCATCGCCTCGAGGGGCGGCAAGCCGAAGCCCTCGTACAGCGAGGGAAAGACGAACACGCCGGCCAGCCGATACATCACCGCGAGCGTATCTTCCGGCAGATAGCCGAGGAACCGCACGTACTTGTGCAACCGGTGCTTGTGAACGGCGCGCCGCAGCGCGGCGTACTTGGAAATATCTTCGCCGATCAGCACGAGCGTCAGGTGCTCCAGACCGCGGTCGCGGACGTGATGAAACGCCTCGATCAACCGCGCGAGGTTCTTGTGCGGCTTGACGTTGCCGGCGTACAGCACGAACTCGCCGTGGAGCTGGTAGCGCTCGCGCACGCGAACGACGTCCTCGTCGCGGGGCTCGACGCCGAACCGATCGTCGTAGGCGTTATAGATGACGTCAATCTTGTCGGGTGAAACGTCCACGAACTTCAGGATGTCGCGCTTCGAGCTCTGCGAAACGGTCAGCACGCGAGTGGCGCGTTTCGCGGCCATCGTCATCGACGTGCGGGCGTAGCCGAGCGCCAGACGATTCGGCAGGTACTGAGGAAACGTCAGATGGATGCAGTCGTGGATGGTCACGACCGACTTGCACGAGACGAGCGGCGGCAGTACGTAATGCGGGGCGTGGAAGAGATCGACCTTCTCACGTCTGAGCGCCCAGGGGATCTTGACCTGTTCGGCGACCGAATAATTGCCGGCGGTTTCCGGCACGCCGCGGAAGTTCTCGCCTACCGAAGCGAGCGCCTGCCGGTCCTGCGGGCGGCAGAGCAGGACGTACTCGTTCTCCTGATCCAATCGCGCGAGCTGCCGGAGCAGATTGCGAATGTAGGTCCCGATCCCGAAATCGTGGAGCTTTCTCGCGTCGATTCCGATGCGCACGCCAAGTATCTTACCTGTAGGGATTAGGGCTTAGGGGTTGGGGATTAGCAGGGCGTAGGGATTAGGGAGTAGGGATTAGGGAGTAGGGCGTAGGGACTAGGGCGTAGGGATTAGGGAGTAGCGAGTAGGGACTAGGGAGTAGGGACCAGGCAGTAGGGACTAGAGATCACAGGAAGCCGCGAAGGCGCAGGTAGAAGCGCAGAAACGGCGTCCAGCGTGGATGATGCTTTTCGTAGAACGCGAGCTGGCTGCGTCGATACGCCTCGCGGGTGGCGGCTCGTGCGACGGCCGCCGATCGGCCGCGGTGATGAACCACGCTGATGGCGGGCGCGAAGAGGACCTTGCGGCCTCGCGCGCGAATGGCGGCACAAAAGTCGACGTCTTCCGCGTACATGAAGTACCGCTCGTCGAGCAGGCCCACCGCTTCCGCATCCGCACGGCGCACGAGCAGGCAGGCACCGCTCACCCAGTCGGGGAAATGCTGCGAACGGGTCAGCCGCTCGACCAGCCTGGAGATCCACGGCACCCGGCGATCGTGTCCACGCACGAGCGCCTTCTGACGCAGCTCGTTGAACGGGCCGATCATCGCGCCGAACGACAGTTCGGCGCGGCCTTCGCCGTCCACCAGGCGCGGTCCCACCACGGCGACGTCGGCGGATTGTTGGAGCGCCTGCACCAGACCATCAACGGCGCCCGCGGGGACTACCGTGTCGCTGTTGAGCAGCAACAGAAAGTCGCCACGACTCGCACGAATGCCGATGTTGTTCGCGCGCGCGAAGCCGAGGTTGGCCCCGGTCTCTACGAGCGAAACGTCTGGCCATTGCCGGGCGACGCCGACGCTCCCGTCAACGGAGGCGTTGTCGACGACGATGATTTCGTGGGGTGAAGAGGGAGGGGGACGATGGAGCGACTCCAGGCACCGCGCGAGGTCGTCTCGGGTGTTGAACGACACGATGATGATGGAGAGGAAGGGCATACAGTCGTCAGTCGTCGGCCATCAGGGAACTGTCGACTGACGACTGTTGACTGTCGACTCTATGACAGCGAGCGTCTGTCTGGCGGCCTGGGGCCATTGATACCGGGCCAGTGCAGCCGGCGCAGCCGCGAGCAGCCTCGACCGCACCGCGGGATCAGCCAACGCCTGCTCGAGGGCGTCCGCGGTGCCTGCAATATCGCCCCGTGCCACGTACAGCGCCGCCTCGCCGCAACTTTCCCGCGCGACGGGCGTATCCAGCAGGACGGGCGGTACGCCCGCCGCCAGCGCTTCGAGTGGCGTCAGGCCGAGTCCTTCGTACTCTGAGAGAAACGCAAACGCACGCGCTTCTCCATACAGCCGATCGAGCTGCTCGTCCGAGGCGTAGCGATGCCACTGGATGCGGCCGTCGAGGTCCTCGGCGGCGATCGCGCGCGAGACATCCTCATGTGGATAGCTGCGGTTCTCTCCGACGAGATCGAGCGACGCTCCAGACCGGCGACGCGCGAGGGTGCCGAACGAGCGAATGAGGTCCGGCACGTGGCGACGGTTGAAGATCGACCCGACAAACAGGACGCGTTCCGCGCCCGCATCGGCTGGCCCGGCCGCGGCAGCCGCGGCGATCCCGGGAGGGATGACGTGAAGGCGCGAGTCGGGGACACCGAGTCGTTCGGCGATCTCGCGGCGCGAGAACTCCGAAATCGTCACGACGCCGCCTGCGCGTGCCGCTGATGCCCTCGCCAGCCAGCGGCGCCGCGCGCCTTCGCGCGTCCGGAACCACTCGGGATGAGCGAAGAACGACAGATCGTGCATCGCCACGACCGCAGGCACTTTCAGACCGAGCGGCACCGAGTAGGCGGGCGAGAAGAACACGTCGAGGTGGTCCGCCGCGGCCGAGCGCGGCAGCCGCACCTGCTCCCACCAGGTTCCGCGCCCTCCGGGGACCAGCCGGGTGGCGAACCGCCGGGAATCGAGCTCGATCGTCACCGCTTCGGGCGCGTACAGAACGAACTCGTGCCGGCGCGCATTCTCGTCGACCGCCCATTCCCGCAACAGCCCGGCGAGATAGCGGCCGGCGCCGGTTGGCCGGCCGCCGAGCTCGCGCGCGTCTACGCCGATGCGCATTGCCGATGCTCGATCGCAAGTTGGTAGGCGGCGTAGACATCGCGAGCGGTGTACTGCCAGTCGAACCGCCTCGACCGCAGCACGCCCTTCGACGCACACGCGGCGGCGAGGGCCTCGTCTGTCAGGATCCGGCGAATCGCGGCCGCCAGTTGATCCGGGTCTTCGGGATCGACCAGGAGACCCGCATCTCCAAGCACTTCCGGAAGCGCGCCACGGTTGGCGGCGACGACCGGTACCCCGACCGTCATCGCTTCCAGGACCGGCAGCCCGAACCCCTCGTCAAACGACGGCAGGACGAGCAGACGGGCCCCTTCATACATCTCGCGGCGACGGGCGGGATCAACGTAGCCGATGTGCCGCACGATCCCTTGAAGGGGCGGCCTGGCAATCCGATCGAGCCAGGGTCCGGAGGCGTCTGTCGCGTTTCCCGCCAGGACCAGCGCCGGCAGCGTTTCCTCGTTGTGAGGTCCGACCGAAGCATCGAGCAGGCGCTCATAGGCATCGAGCAGGGCACCGACGTTTTTTCGAGGCTCCAGCGTGCCGAAAAACAACACATACCCAGTGCGGGGCGCTGTCGTTCGAGCCGCCCACGCGGGTCGGCCGTGCGGACACACGGAGATGCGATCGGCGGGAATGGCAAGTTGTCGCTGCACCTCGGTCGCCGTCGCCTGCGACGGGACGACGATACGATCCGCCCGGTGCGCGTGCTTGCGGGCAAGGGCGGGGTAGTCCCGCCTCACTTCCGCCAGCGACCGTTCGGGATGCGAGAGGAAATAGAGGTCGTGAATCGTGACGACGTGTGCCGCCGATCGTGACGGCAGGAGCAGCGGATGCGGGGAGTGGGCCACATCGAACCCGGCGCCGGTCAGCGTCTCCGCGGGCGGCCATTCGAGCCGGTGCCACGCGGCATTCAGCACGGCGACCGGCACCCGGCGATCGACGAGCCGTGCGCCGGCGATAGCTTCATCGGCCTGGACGCGATCCTTCCACGAGCTGGAAAACAACGTCAAATCGAGCGGCGAATCGGTGGTCCCCGGAGGGTACGCCGTCAGGAGCGCTCGCGCCAGTTGAAACACGTACTCACCGACGCCGCTCCGCTCGCGAAGCGCGGGCCGATAGTCGATCAGGACTCTCACTTGTGTAAGTCTTTCCGAGTCAGTATCTTATTGTGAAATGCGAATCGCTGTCGTCGGCACCGGATATGTCGGGCTCGTCCTCGGCGCGTGTCTTGCCGAAAACGGAAACACGGTCATTTGCGTCGACAAGGACGAAGCGAAGATCGACACGCTGTCGTCCGGCAAGATGACGATTTACGAGCCCGGCCTCGAGGAGATGGTGCGGCGCAACTACGCGACCGAGGAGCGACTGACGTTCACCACCGATCTCCCCGGCGCCGTGCGCGCCAGTGAAATCGTCTTCATCGCCGTCGGCACGCCGCAGGGCGAAGACGGATCAGCGGACCTGCAGCATGTGCTCGCCGTCGCAGGCGAGGTCGGCCGCTCGATGAACAAGTACACCGTCGTGGTCGACAAGAGCACGGTCCCGGTCGGGACGGCGCGGCGAGTCCGCGACGCCGTCGCCAGCGAGACCCGCTGCCAGTTCAGCGTCGTCAGTAACCCGGAGTTCATGAAGCAGGGCGCGGCGGTCGAGGATTTCATGAAGCCCGACCGGGTCGTGATTGGCGTCGAGGCCGGCGACGAGCGCGCGACCGAGGTGATGAAAGAGCTCTATGCGCCGTTCACCCGCACCGGAGCGCCGATTCTGACGATGGATACCGCCAGTGCGGAGTTGTGCAAGTACGCCGCGAATTCGATTCTCGCGACCCGCATCTCGTTCATGAACGAGATTGCGAACGTCTGCGAGGTCGTAGGGGCCGACGTGGATCACGTGCGCAAGGCGATCGGCGCGGACCGCCGCATCGGCACGTCGTTCCTCTTCCCCGGCGTCGGCTACGGGGGGAGCTGTTTTCCGAAGGACGTGAAGGCGCTGCTGAAATCATCGAGTGACAAGGGATACGATTTCAAGATTCTGCATGCGGTCGAAGAGGTGAATCTGGTCCAGAAGGAGCGCCTCGTCAGCAAGATGCAGGCGCACTTCCACAGTCTCAGTGGGCGCACGATCGCCTTGTGGGGACTCGCGTTCAAGCCCCGCACCGACGACATGCGCGAAGCGCCGGCGATCCCGATCATCGAACGGTTGCTGGCGCTTGGCGCCGCGGTTCGCGCCTACGATCCGGAAGCCACGCGCACGGCGCGCGCACTGTTCGGCGACCGCATCACGCTGTGTGAGAAAAGCTACGATGCGCTGGCGGGCGCCGATGCGCTCGCGATCGTGACCGAGTGGAACGAGTTCCGGGAACCGGACTTCGAGAGAATGCGCAAGCTGCTGAAGGCGCCGGTCGTGTTCGATGGCCGGAACATCTACCCTCCCGAGCACATGCGCGCGCTCGGCTTCAGCTATTTTTCCATTGGTCGCTGATTCGGGGAGCGTCCTCGTCACCGGCGGCGCCGGCTACATCGGCAGCCACGCGGCCAAGGCGCTCCACCAGGCCGGCCACCGCGTCGTCGTCTTCGACAATCTGGTCGCGGGCCATCGAGAGGCCGTCCGCTACGGCGAGCTCGTCGAAGGCGACGTCACCGATGTCGCGGCGGTGCGGCGCGCCCTGACCGCGCACCGCGTGACTGCGGTGATGCACTTTGCCGCGTTTCTCGACGTCGGCGAGTCGGTGCGCGATCCGGCGCGATACTATCGCAACAACGTCGTCGGCGCCCTGAGCGTCCTCGAAGCCATGGTCGCGGAGAAGGTCGGCGTCTTCGTCTTCTCGTCCACCTGTGCGACGTACGGGGAACCGATCGCGACGCCGATCGCCGAGACCCATCCTCAGCGGCCGATCAACAGCTACGGCGAAACCAAGCTGGCCATCGAGCGCGCCCTGGTGCATTTCGAGCGGGCGTACGGACTGCACTCCGTGGCGCTGCGCTATTTCAATGCGGCCGGTGCGGATCCGGACGGGGAGATCGGCGAAGACCACGCGCCGGAAATCCACCTCATCCCTCGCGCCATTCAGGCAGCAACGGGCGGACCCGGCCTCGAGGTGTTTGGCGACAACTATCCGACGCCGGACGGTACCTGTCTCCGCGACTATATTCACGTCTGCGACCTCGCTGATGCGCACATCCGAGCCCTCGAATGGCTGGTCAGGACGGGGACGTCAGGCGCGTACAACCTGGGCACCGGCCATCCGCATTCGGTGCGCGAGGTGATCGACACCGTCAGTCGCGTGACCGGGACGACCGTGCCGTGGACGCTGGGCCGGCCGCGTCCGGGCGACCCCGCCGTGTTGTGCGCCGCGCCACAGAAAGCCGAAGCCGAGTTGCACTGGTCGCCTCGTCTTCCCGACCTCGAATCCATTGTCAGGACGGCGTGGCAGTGGCACCGAACGCATCCACAGGGGTACGGGAGGGGGGCGGCGTGACGCGGCGCCGGACGCTCGAGCGCCTCTTCAGTTACTCCAGACCGTATCGCGCCCGTCTTGTGTGGGCCGTCGCCGGCATGTTGCTCTATGCCGTCGGCGAAACCGGCCTGGCTGCGCTGATCAAGCCGATCATCGATCAGGTGTTGCCGAACCAGGAGAAGCTGGCGCTCACAGCCTGGGCGATCGTCGGCCTCTACCTTCTGAAAGGCCTCGGTTCCTACGCGTCGTCGTACCTGATGGCGTACGTCGGACAGCGCGTCGTGATGGACCTTCGAAATGCGCTCTACCGCCACATCCTCGGGCAGTCGGCGGGTTTCTTCGCGCACCGGACGACCGGGCAGTTGATGTCCCGGATCAACAACGACGTCGGGCAGGTGCAGCAGGCGGTCTCGGAGACGTTCGGGGACCTCGCGCGTGAATCGATCGCGCTCGTCGGCTATGCCCTCCTGCTCCTCTATTACGACGCGCGCCTGGCGATTGTCTGCCTTCCGGTTGCGCCGCTCATCGTGTATCCGCTGATTCGTCTCGGGCAGCGCGTGCGTCGCACGACGCGGCGCAGTCAGGAAGCGCTCGAGCACCTCTCTCACCTGAGCGCGGAGGGCTTTACCGGTCACCGCATCGTGAAGGCGTTCGGCACCGAAGGCCACGAGGCCGACAAATTCAACGCCGCGGGCTACCACCTGTTTCGCACGAACATGAAGGTCACGGCGGCGCTGTCGAGTCTGCCACCGCTGATGGAGCTCGTTGGCGGCCTCGGGATGGCTGCGGCTCTCTGGTACGGCAGTCAGCAGATTGCCAGCGGCCGGCTCACTCCCGGTGGCTTCGGGATGTTCATCGGCGTGCTGTTGCTCATGTACGGACCCGCCAAGAAGCTGAGCCGGGTCAACGCGAACCTTCAGCAGGCGATCGCAGCGTCCGAACGCATCTTCGAGATGCTCGATACGCACACGGAAGTGAGAGAGCGGCCGAAAGCCACGGCGATCGCTCCCTTCCGCGGTCTCATCGAATTCCGCGACGTCGGGTTCGGCTACGACGATGGCCCCGGGCGGATTCTCCGCGGCGTGTCCTTCACCGTAAGGGCGGGAGAAATGGTCGCCATCGTCGGCCGCAGCGGGGCCGGTAAGACGACCCTCGTCAACCTGCTGCCGCGGTTCTACGACGTCGTGACCGGGGGGATCCTGATTGACGGCGTCGATCTTCGGGACGTCACGCTGGCATCGCTCCGACGCGAGATCGGCATCGTGACGCAGGAGACGGTCCTCTTCGACGACACGATCGCGCACAACATCGCCTACGGGTCGAGTGACGCGCCGATTCACGACATCGAGGCCGCCGCGCGCGCGGCGCACGCGCACGAATTCATCGTGACGCTGCCGCGCGGCTACCAGACGATGATCGGGGAACGCGGACAACGGCTGTCGGGCGGCCAGCGGCAGCGGATCGCGATTGCGCGGGCGGTGCTGAAGAACGCGCCGATTCTCGTGCTCGATGAGGCGACGTCGGCCCTCGATTCCGAATCGGAGCAGCTGGTCCAGCAGGCGCTCACCAATCTGATGATGAACCGGACGTCGTTCGTCATCGCCCACCGGCTGTCGACGATCAGGCGGGCGGATGCCATCATCGTGCTCGAGCGCGGCCGCGTGGTCGAAATGGGCCGTCACGAGGAGTTGCTGACGCGTCCCAATGGGTCGTATGCGAACTTGTATCAGATGCAGTTGCTGGAGGGTCGGCGAGCCGATCGGCGACTGGTGCCGTCGTAGGACAGGCCGGGTGGGGCAGGTAGGACAGGTAAGGCAGGCAGGGCGGGTGGGACAGGTATGACGGGTGGGGCACGACAGTAGATGATCAAATCGATGACGGGGTTTGCCTCGGTCACGCACGAGGACGAGCGTGGCACGATGGCGGTGACGATTCGTGCGCTCAATCATCGGCATCTGGACCTTCAGTTGCGGATACCGCAGGCGCTGGCGTCGGTTGAGCCGGAGATTCGTGCGCTCGTCGCGCAGCGTGTGGCCCGGGGCCGGGTGGAACTGAGCCTGTCGCTCCAGTTGCGGCAGACGCCGGCAGTGGAGGTCGAGCTCAACGAAACGTTCGGCATGGCGCTGTCGGCCGCGATCGAACAGGCGCGCGCGCGCGGGCTGGTCGCCGGCACCCTGACGCCCGGCGACCTGCTCCGGCTGCCGCAAGCGCTCACGATTCGGGAGCGTCAGCCGGGCAGCGACGAAGCCGCCGCGAGTGCGTTGGCCGACCACGCGCGTGTCGCCATCTGCGAGGCGCTCGCGGATCTCGACACGATGCGCGCGAGAGAAGGGGACCATTTGCGGCTGGACCTCGACGAGCGTTGTGCCGCCGTGGCAGACATGGTCGAGCGTATCGCCGTGGCGGCCGATGAGGGCCGCGCGGCGATGGAGCAGCGGCTGGCGGCGCGCGTGCGGGAGCTGAGGCTCGAACTGCAGGCCGACGAGACCGCGGTAGCGCAGGAAATCGTCAGGATCGCCGCGCGCTCCGATATCAGCGAAGAGATTTCCCGTTTTCGCGGACACGTCGCTCACTGGACGGCGCTCGCGGAGGCCGCCGAGCCGTGCGGCCGTAAGCTCGATTTCCTGCTGCAGGAGATGAATCGCGAGGTGAACACCATGGGCTCGAAAGCCGACGGCCTTCGCGTGTCCGAGGTGATCATCGCGGCGAAGGCGGAGCTCGAGAAGATGCGCGAGCAGGTTCAGAATGTCGAGTAGCCCCCGCGGCCTGCTCGTCATCGTGTCCGCGCCATCGGGTACCGGCAAGACCACGCTGGCCGAGCGGCTGGTGGAACAGGTGCCCGATTTGCAGTTGTCTCGCTCGTACACGTCGCGTACGGCGCGTAACGGCGAGATCGACGGGGTGGACTATAATTTTGTCACCCGGGAGCGCTTCGAGGCGATGGTCGTGGCCGACCAATTCCTGGAGTGGGCCGATGTGTTCGGCAACCTCTATGGGACGGCGACGGCAGATGCCGAGCGTATTCTGGCCGCCGGGATCGACCTCGTCCTCGTGATCGATGTGCAAGGGGCGCGCAAAGTGCGTCAGCGCGGCTTCGAGACGACGGCGGTCTTCGTGATGCCGCCGTCTCTGGAGGTCCTGGAGCGGCGACTGCGGGGCCGCAGCAAGGACAGCGAGGCCGACATTCAACGCCGCTTGCAGGTGGCCCGCGAGGAGGTCTCCAGCTTCGCGGAATACGACTTCCTCGTCGTCAACGACGAAGTCACGACCGCCGTCGATCGTCTCCGTAGCATCATCATGGCGAAACGAGCTCAACTCAAGCGGATGCGGCCCCAGGCTGAGGCCATCGTCAGGACATTCTTATGATTGACAAATCGAAGTTGCCAAATGCGTTCGAGTTCGTAGTCACGGCCGGGGCGCGCGCCCGTCAGCTCATGGCCGGATCGACCGCCCGCGTGCCGGTCGGATTACACAAGAAGACGACGATTGCGAAGGAAGAAGTCGTCACCAGGGCGGTCGAGAAGATCGACGAGGAGAAACCATCTGGTCACTGAGTCACCAAATGACCAAATGACCAGATGACCAGATGTTGATCGCCCTTGGAGTGAGCGGCGGGATCGGCGCCTACAAGGCCGTCGAGGTGGCGCGCGGTCTGCAGAAGCACGGCCACGAAGTCGTCGCCGTGATGACCGCCAACGCGATGAAGTTCGTCGGGCCCCTCACGTTCGAGGCGATCACCCGGCGACAGGTCATCACCGATCAGTTCGAGGCCGGATCGAACGCCGACATCGAGCATATCGCGCTCGCGTCGACGATCGATCTGCTGCTCATCGCTCCGGCCACCGCCAATATCCTCGGCAAGATCGCCAATGGCATCGCCGATGATTTTCTCTCGACGCTGTTCATCGCGACCGCCGCGCCAGTGCTCGTCGCACCCGCCATGAACACGCAGATGTTCGCGCACGAAGCCGTACGGGCGAACCTCGAAACGCTCGCCGCGCGCGGAGTGCGCTTTGTCGAGCCCGGTGAAGGTTATCTGGCGTGCGGTTGGATCGGTAAAGGCCGGCTGGCGGAACCCGACGAGATCGTGGCGGCCGCAGACAGCATGCTGCGGCCGCAGGGGCGCCTGCTCGGACTCCGGGTGCTCGTCACGGCCGGACCGACCTTCGAGGACCTCGATCCGGTTCGATACCTCGGGAACCGATCGAGCGGCAAGATGGGCTTCGCCGTTGCTGCCGAAGCGGTCCGCCGCGGCGCAGAAGTCACGCTCGTGACAGGCCCGAGCCCCATCGGCCCGCCGCGAGTGCAGGAGCTCGTGCGGGTTCGAACCGCGGAAGAAATGCACGCGGCAGTGATCGACCGCGCCGGCCGCATGGACATTGTCGTCATGGCGGCGGCAGTGGCCGACTACAGGCCCGCCGAGCCGTCATCGCAGAAGGTGTCGAAGGGCGGAGACACTGTCACGCTCGTCCTTAAGAAAACGCCAGACATCCTCGCCGAGCTCGGCCGTCGTCGTCTCGAGTCGGGTGTCGGTCCGATGCTCGTCGGTTTCGCGGCCGAGACCGAAGACGTGGTCGCCCGCGCGACCGCGAAGCGCGAAGCGAAGCATGTCGATCTGATCGTGGCCAATGATGTGTCGCGGGCCGACGCAGGGTTCGCGGTCGACACCAACCAGGTGACCATCGTCGGCCCCCAGGGCGCCGAGCTGCTGCCGCTCGACAGCAAGGCGAGTGTGGCGGCCGCCATCTTCGATCGCATCGAACATCTGAAGGCCCAGGCGGTCGGGCAACGATGAACCGCGGCTCCCCTGTCGATGAACAGTGATCAACTCCGGGAGCATCTGATCTTCGCCAGCGAGCTGGGCGTCGCTGGTGTGAGCCGCGATCCCGCGTGGCGCGCCCGAAAAGGCTCACTCGATCGCGCGCCGGTCGACGCGTCGGAGGATGAGTCGCCCGTCGGGCAACCCGTGATCGTGTCGAAGAACGCGGCGGAGGCCCTCGCGGCGGTCCGCACCGACATCGGCGACTGCACGCGCTGCAAGCTGCACGGGCTCGGACGCAGGCAGATCGTGTTTGGCGTGGGCAATCCGACGGCGAGCCTGATGTTCGTGGGGGAGGCGCCCGGAGGAGACGAAGACATCCAGGGCATTCCGTTCGTTGGCCGGGCCGGTCAACTGCTGACGAAGATCATCGAAGCGATCGAGCTGAAGCGCGACGATGTCTATATCGCCAACGTCATCAAATGCCGGCCGCCCCAGAACAGGAATCCGGAGCCCGACGAGGTCGCCACCTGCAACCCGTTTCTGTTTCAGCAGATCGACATC
>Ga0068858_100005423_pt1 | contig 12496 bp, 12 predicted proteins | sample KBSSwiS12_FD_66589 | JGI IMG/M metagenome (GOLD analysis project Ga0068858, IMG submission 66589) | Switchgrass rhizosphere microbial communities from Kellogg Biological Station, Michigan, USA - KBS Switchgrass S1-2 | ecosystem: Host-associated > Plants > Roots > Rhizosphere > Soil ... | reverse complement strand
TGCTTACCCCGACGTTCTGGCCAAAGAACAAAATGCAGTCGCAGTGCTTGAAGTCTTCCAGCCAAACCGTGCCAATCGGACTGCCGATGGTCTTAGGCAGCGCCACCGAAGTGCTTTCATGGCACATGTTCGAGCTGTCCGGCAGATTGTTGTGACCGTAAAGGCGCGCAAACAACTGGTACAGATACGAGGCCTCGAGTGAGGCCCGGCCGGAGGTGTAGAAGACGGCTGACTGCGGATCGAGTGTCCGCAGCTGCGCCCCGATTTCCTGATATGCCTCACTCCATTCTATCGGCTCGTACTTGTCGGTGACGGCGTTCCAGCGCAGCGGCACGGTAAGGCGGCCGCCATCCTCCAGATCGTGATCCGACCAGCTCTCGAGTTCCGTGAGCGTGTGCTCCAGAAAGAACTCCGCTGTGAGCCGCTTTTTGGTGAGTTCCCAGGCGGTCGCCTTGGCACCGTTTTCGCAGAACTCGGCCGCGTGCGGGTGCGCGGGCTTGGCCCAGGCGCAGCTCACGCACATGAAACCACCGGGCTTGTTTTGGACGCGCAGTGCGGCGGCCCCCGCGACGGCCGCTTCGTTGTGAAACAGCGTCCCGGTTACCGACGCAAGCGAAGCCCAGCCGCCAGCAGCAGGGACATCGGCATCGAGCTCATCCGGCGCCGCCATTTCAGGACAGCGTAGGACCTGCGCGGCACCTCGCAATGCCGGGAAAACGAGGACCCGAGCGTAGGAGCGAGCCGACGCACAGCCCAGGCCTGCAGTCGGTCTCGCGGTCCCGGCCGCGACCGGGAAGCCCTGAGATTTAGCTCAGTTTTGTCGGGCGAGGCTGCTGTGCCGATAGGAGTAAGAGAAATAGATGGCGAGCCCGACGGCGGACCAGATGAAAAAGGCCTGCCACGTGATCATTGGGAGTCCAGCCATGAGGAAAGCGCAGAAGCCCATGCCGAGCAGCGGCACCACCGGGACCCACGGCGTGCGGAACGGACGCTTGAGTTCCGGGCGGGTCTTGCGCAGCACGATGACGCTGGCGCACACCAGGAAGAAGGCCGAGAGGGTGCCCAGGTTGACCAACTGCGCCACCTTGCCGATCGGGGAGAGGCCCGCGATCAGGGCAATGGCGACGCCGGATCCAATGATCAGGCGCACCGGCGTTTGCGTCTTGGGGTTGACCCGGGCCATCGGCGTAGGCAGCAGTCCATCGCGCGACATCGCCAGCACGACACGGGTCAGGCCGAAATAAAGAACCAGCATGACCGTAGTGATCCCGGCCAAGGCCCCGATCGAGATCAGGGCCTCCGCCCAGCCGATCCCGAGTTGTTTGAGCGCATCCGCAATGGGCGCCTTAACGTCGATCTGATCGTAATGCACGACGCCGGTGAGGATGCCGGACACCACGATGTACAGGACCGTGCAAATCACGAGCGATGCGATGATTCCGATCGGTAGGTTGCGCTGTGGATTGATCGTTTCCTCGGCCGCGGTGGACACCGCATCGAACCCTATGTAGGCGAAAAAGATGAGGGCCGCGCCGGTCAGGATGCCGCTCATGCCGAAATGCGACTGGCCGGCAGCATCGGTGACTTGCGGCGGGATCATCGGGTGCCAATTGGCCGGGTTGATATGCGGTGCGGCGACCACGATGAAAATGAGTACCGCGGCCAGCTTGACGAACACCATGACCGTATTGAAACGGGCCGATTCGCTGACGCCGATGGACAGCAGCACCGACAACAACAGCACGATGACCATAGCTGGCACATTGGCGATGCCGCCATCGAGCGGGGCATTGGTCAATGCCTGAGGCAAATGCACGCCGAGCAATTCGAGGATCTTGCCGAAATACCCGGACCAGCCGATGGCCACCGTTGAGGTGGCGACCGCGTACTCCAGGATCAGATCCCAACCGATGATCCAAGCGATCAGCTCGCCGATCCCGGAGTAGGCATAGCCGTAGGCGCTGCCGGCGCCGCCGATGGCGCCTGCAAGCTCGGCGTAGCACAGCGCAGCAAAGGCGCAGGCGATGCCGGAAAGGATGAACGATAGGACAATGGCAGGGCCTGCATGCTGTGCGGCAACCACACCGGTGAGGACGAAAATTCCGGTGCCGATGATGCAGCCGATGCCCAGCATGGTCAGGTCAAAAGCGCCCAGACAGCGCTTCAGGCCCGTGTTGGCGTTGACATCGGTCGGTTTGGTGCGGAACAGGCTCATGCGTTCTCCCTGTGAGTTCGTGCCGTTACTTGCAGGCAGCCCGAGCGAAGGCGGGCCGCTGGAATCTGGTGCTAAAGGCGGGAAGGAGGCCGAGGGCCGGTCGCATCATCAACCGGCGGCACGGCGAGTACTTCACTGCAGCAAGTCCTGCTTAGGCTCGACCGGCCTGATCATTCGCGTGCTCCCCCCGGGGTGCGCAACTTCAGTGTGCGTGCAGACTCTACACTGTCCGCAAGGCCGGCGACGAGCGGCGTGAAGGCGGCGACCAGGGCGGCGTGGATTTTGGGTGTGCCAGCGCAGATGTCGGCGCCGTACGCATATTCATCGCCGTCGATTCTGCTGACATGGCCCCCGGCCTCAGTGATCATCAGCACGCCGGCGGCCGTGTCCCAGGGCTTGAGACCCAGCTCCCAAAAGCCGTCGACGCGGCCAGCTGCCACGTACGCCAGATCAAGCGCCGCGGAGCCCGCGCGACGCACGCCGGCCACCTCGGGCATCACGATGCGCAGCATCTCAAGGTATTTGTCGAGGTCCTCATTGGCGCGAAACGGGAACCCTGTGGCCAACAGCGCGCCTTCGAGGCCGCGGCGCTGGCTGACACGGATTTTGCGGCTGTCCAGCTGAGCGCCGGCACCGCGGGTAGCCGTGAACAGTTCTTGCCGCAGCACGTCATAGATGGTCGCCACTTCCAGCCGGCCACGCACCTCAGCCGCGATGGACACGGCGTAGACCGGGAATCCGTGCAAGAAATTGGTGGTGCCATCCAGAGGATCGATGATCCAGCGCGTGTCGTTCTCGCCGCTGGCGCCGCTTTCCTCGGCCAGTACCGCGTGGTCCGGATAATGGTGACGGATAACGCCGATGATTTCGTTCTCGGCCGAGCGGTCCACCTCGGTCACATAATCGTGGCGCGCCTTGGCATGGATTTCGATGCTTTCCAGCCGCGGAATGCTGCGCGCGATCACCTCGCCGCCCCGGCGCGCGGCGCGAATCGCGATATTCAGCAACGGATGCATAGTCAACTAGAATAGCAGCCTTATGAGCGCACCGCCGATTCGCCTGGTACTCGTCGACACCTCGCACCCTGGAAATATCGGGGCGGCCGCGCGTGCCATGAAGAATATGGAGCTGGAAGATCTCGCGCTGGTGCGCCCGCGCCAGTTCCCGCATCCGGCGGCCAGTGCGCGCGCCTCCGGAGCCGACGATGTGCTCGAGCGCGCGCGCGTCTATGCGAGCCTGCCCGAAGCCCTCGCAGGTTGCGGCTTCGTGCTCGCCTGCACCTCGCGTGATCGTGATCACTACTACCGCGTGCTGGATGTTCGCGAGGCCGCTGAGCGCGTCATCGCCGAAAGTGCGAGCTCGCCGGTAGGCGTTGTGTTCGGCGGCGAGCACAGCGGCCTGAATAACGAGGACCTGGCCCCGGCACACGCGCTATTGCGTATTCCGACCGGCAAGGCATACGCTTCACTCAACCTCGCCATGGCCGTGCAAGTGGTGGCCTACGAAATCTTCCGTGCCCGCGGCAGTCCCGTTCCCAGCGCCCCGCGCGAGCAGCCGCTCGCGGACCCTCTCGCCATGGAGCGTCTGTACGCTCATCTGGACCAAGTGCTCATCGAGATCGACTTTCGCGACCGCACGCAGAATGGCACGCACCTGATGAACCGGTTCCGGCGGCTGCTGCAGCGGGCCGAGCTCGATGGGAACGAGGTCAATATCCTGCGCGGCATGCTGACCGCTGTGCAGCAACGGCGGCGGCGCGCCGGCGGCGGAGCGCAACAGGCGTGAGCGCTGAAGATCCGGTTTACCTCGATTACGCGGCCACCACGCCGGTCGATCCCAAAGTCGCCGCGCAGATGCTCGAATGCCTGTGTGCCGAGAGCACCTTCGGAAATCCAGCCTCCACGCACGCCTATGGGCGCAAGGCGCGCTCGCGCGTCGAGGCGGCGCGTGCCCAGGTGGCCGCGCTCATCGGCGCCCGCGCCCCCGAGATCATCTTCACCTCGGGCGCCACCGAGGCCGACAACCTGGCGATCTTAGGAACCGTGCGCGGCGCGCGTGCGCAGCGCGGTGCGGCGGTGCCGCACGTAATCACCGCTCGGACCGAGCACAAGGCCGTGCTCGATCCTTGCCGCCAGCTTGAGCGCGAGGGCGTGGCCGTGACCTACCTCACTCCGCGCGAGGAGGGCCGGGTGCAGCCCGAGCAGCTTGCCGAAGCGTTGCGGCCCGAGACCGTGCTGGTCTCGCTCATGCATGCGAACAATGAGACCGGCGCGATCCAGGACGTGGCCGAGTTTGGAAAGATCTGCCGCGCACACGGCGCTGCGCTCCACGTGGATGCGGCGCAGAGTGCCGGCAAGCTGCCGATCGATGTGGTGTCGATGGGCATCGATCTGCTTTCCTTTACTGCGCACAAGCTTTACGGACCCAAGGGGGTCGGTGCGCTGTTCGTGCACGCCTCGCGCCGTGTGGCGCTGCAGCCGCTGATGTACGGCGGCGGACATGAGCGCGGTTTGCGCTCGGGCACGCTGCCGGTGCACCAGATCGTCGGGTTCGGGGCCGCCTGCGAACTGGCCGGCAAGCTGATGGCGACAGAATCCGCGCGCCAGGCCGAACTGCGCGCCCGCCTTTGGACGGCCGTCAAAGACTTGCCCGGCACGCTGCTTAACAGCCCCGCCGAGCAGTGCGTGGCCGGCATCCTGAACGTCTCCTTCAGCGGCATCGAAGGGGAGAATTTGCTGTTCGGGCTCACCGAGCTCGCCCTGGCGAGCGGGTCGGCCTGCAATTCCGACAGCGATGAGCCCTCGTACGTGTTGCGCGCTCTCGGGCGCGACCGGCAGACGGCGCAGAGCTCGCTCCGTTTCAGCCTGGGCCGTGGAACGACCGCGGCCGATATTGACCGGGCTGCGGAGGCCGTGCGGCGCGAGGTGTCGCGGCTGCAGACCGCAGCCAACAGCAGGGAAGAGTGCGAGGCCGTGGCGGGCGAGGCGGGCAGCAAGGAGCAGGGCACCTGGGTCCGTTTTATGTTGCATCTGGCCGGGGAGCGCATCGATGCTGCATCGCACCAACTCTACGGGTGCCCGGCGACCCAGCAGGCCTGCGACTGGCTGGTCGGAGAGCTCAAGGGACGCGGCTGGCGCCGTCCACAGGTGGGCGGCCCTGAGGACTGGGCCCGGAAACTGGGCATTCCGCTGGATAAGCTGACGCGCCTGCTGGTGGTGGAGGACGCCCTCAGGGCGGCCCTGGCCGCGGCCCAGCGGCAGGCGGAGGGCGGGGGTACAATGGCTGCTAAGAGACTAATGCCATGAGTATTTCCCTGACCCCATCGGCGGCCGAACGCGTGCGCACGCACTTAGCGAGGCGTGGTCACGGTCTGGGGCTGCGGCTGGGTATCAAGACGACCGGCTGTTCGGGGTATAGCTACGTGATCGACTATGCCGATAGCGCTCGGCCGGACGATCTGGTTTTCGAGGACCAGGGGGTCAAAGTTTTCATCGACCCCGAAAGCTTCCCCACCCTCGATGGCACCGAGGTCGATTTCGTGCGCCAGGGACTCAACGAGTCGTTCCAGTTCCGCAATCCCAATGCCAAGGCGGAGTGCGGTTGCGGCGAGAGTTTCACGGTCTGAAAAACCTTTAGCTTCCGGCACTTCCGTGGGGCAGCGTGATTGCTGACAGAGGCACGGAACGGCTAAACTCCCCGCCCTTTTCCCATCGCCCGTGTCTCTCCATTCCTTCGTTTTTATTCTTTAGGAGTATCCGCTGATGGCGCTCGAGCGCACCTTGTCCATTGTCAAACCCGACGGCGTGGCCCGTAACCTGATCGGCGACGTCTACCGCCGCTTTGAACAGGGGGGCCTGCGCATCGTGGCCTCTCGCATGATGCACCTGACCACCTCGCAAGCTGAGGCCTTCTATGAGGTGCACCGTGAGCGCCCGTTCTACAAGGATCTGGTGCGCTACATGAGCTCCGGGCCCGTGGTGGTCCAGGTGCTCGAGGGAGACAATGCCATCGCTCGCAACCGCGACATCATGGGAGCGACCGACCCCAAGAAGGCGGCCAAGGGCACCATCCGCGCGGACCTCGCCCAGAGCATCGAAGCGAACGTAGTGCACGGATCGGATGCACCCGAGACCGCCGCACGCGAGATTGCCTTCTTCTTCCGCGGCACGGATCTTTGCCCCAGAAGCTGACTTGTCCACACCGGCCACATCGTTGGGAGCGCGCGTCAATCTGCTGGGGTTGCCCCCGGCGGAGTTGACCGCCTGGGTCGAAGGCTGCGGTTCGCGGCCCTACCGCGCACGCCAGTTGCGGCACTGGCTGTACAAGCGCGGAGTGGCGCAATTCGACCAGATGACCGACCTGGCCAAGGACTTCCGGGCCCGCCTTTCGGAACTCGCCGAGATCAAATTGCCCGAGATCGTGCTGGCGCAGCAGTCCGTTGATGGCACCCGCAAGTGGCTGCTGCGAGCGGATGCCTCGCAGGCCTTCGAGATGGTGTTCATTCCCGAGGCCGAGCGCGGCACCTTGTGCATTTCCTCGCAGGTCGGCTGCATCCTCGATTGCGCGTTCTGCTCCACGGCGCAGCAGGGCTTCAACCGCAACCTGACCACCGCCGAGATCGTCGGCCAGCTGTGGCTCGCCAACCGCGAGCTGGGCTTTGCCCCCGGCGGTGAGCGGTTGGTCACCAACGTGGTGTTCATGGGCATGGGCGAGCCGCTCGCCAATTTCCGGAACGTCGTTCCGGCCACCCAGATCATGCTGGATGACTCCTGCTTCGACTTGTCGCGCCGGCGCGTGACGTTGTCCACTGCAGGCCTGGTGCCGCAGATCTACAAGCTGGCCGAGGTGAGCAACGTGGCCCTCGCCGTGTCGCTCCACGCGGCCGATGATGAGCTGCGCAACACTCTGGTGCCGATCAACCGGGTGCACCCGATCGCCGAGCTCCTCGAGGCCTGCTGGCACTATATTGACGAGCAGAACGGGCGCAGCGTCACCTTTGAATATGTGATGCTCGATGGCGTCAATGATTCCCCCGCGCAGGCGCGCGCACTGGCGCGCCTGCTGCGAGGCCGGCCTGCCAAGGTGAATCTGATACCTTTCAATCCGTTCCCGGGCTCGAGCTTTCGCCGCTCGAGCGATGAGGCTATCTGGCATTTTCGCGATCAACTGCTCAAGAATGGAGTGATGGCAACGGTGCGACGAACCCGAGGCGAAGACATCGATGCGGCCTGTGGCCAGCTCGTCGGCCGCGTGCAGGACCGCACCACGGCGCGCCTCGGCGCGCGGGTGCGCGCATGAACGTGCGCGTCCCGGCCGCCGCCGGGCTGCTGGCGAGTGTGCTGCTGGCTGGCTGCGTGACCACGGGCGATAAGCAGGTGGGGCAATCACCGCAGGCCGCGGGCGAGGCCAACTTGTCGCTGGGCGTCGCCTATCTGCAGCAGGGCAATTTGCCGGTCGCCAAGGACAAGCTCGAGAAGGCGGCCAAGCAGACGCCCAAGAATCCGCAGGTCCACGGCATGCTCGGACTCCTGTATCACCGGATCGGCGATGACAAGCTCGCTGAGAAGGAATATCGCACCGCGCTGGAGCTCGCGCCCGGGGATCCGGAGCAGCTCAACAATTACGCGATATTCCTGTGCAGTGTGGGGCGCGCCGATGAGGGCGTGAGCCGCTTCGAGGAGGCGGCCAAGAATCCCCTGTACCGCACGCCGTGGGCTGCCTACACCAATGCCGGGGTCTGCCTGCGCAGCGCCAAGCGCGACGCCGATGCCCGCTCGCTGTTCCTGCGCGCCAGCCAGGTCAATCCCAACTTCGCCGAGGCAATCGTGCAGCTGGCGGATCTGGACCTGGCCGATCATCAGCCCGCCGATGCCTACAGACGCACCAGCGATTACCTCAAGACCAATCCCACCAGCCCGGACATCCTGCTGCTCGGCTGGCGCGCGGCTCACGAGCTGAAGGACCCGGTCGGCGCGGCGCAAATGGCCTGGCGCATGCAGTCTGATTTTCCGGACAGCGATCAGGCGCACACGCTGGCCCGGCTATCGGCCGGCAAGAATTGATTCATGTCCCCGGCGGCACGCACCGAGCCCGACACCGCAGGCGCTCGCCTGGCGGGCGCACGCGAACGCTTGGGCTACTCGGTGGATCACGTGGCCGAGCAACTCAAGCTCGATCCCGAGACGATCGTGGCCCTGGAGCAGGGCGATCACCGCGCGATTGGCGCAACGGTGTTCGTGCGCGGGTTCCTGAGGCGCTACGCGGCGCTGGTTGGCGAGGCGCCAACCGAAATCGAGGCGCTGTACGCGCGCCGGCCGGATGCCGAAAGCAGGCCGGACCTTTCCAAGACCGGCATGCACCGGATCGAATCGGACGCTTTCCGCCCCAGGATCGGTGTGCTGCCGGCGCTGATTGCCGCCCTCGCGCTCGCCATAGCCGGCGCCGCGTGGTGGGCCATGTGGTCAAAGCCGCACCCACAGCCTGCACCCGTCGCGACGGCCGTGCCGTCCAGCGTAACGGTTCCGGCGACGGCCCCTCCGGCACCGGCGGCCGAGGCCGCCGCGCCCCCGAGCGCCGAGGTCAAGACTTTTGATCCCGCCGCCCGGCGACGCCTGCAGCTGAGCTTCAGCGGCGAGTGCTGGGCCGAGGTCTACGATGCCCGCGGCTACCGGCTGTTCTTCGGCTTTGGGCATGCGGGGACCACTCAGGAGCTCAACGGCATCGCGCCATTCCGCCTGGTGCTGGGCAACGGCACCGCCGCCAGCCTGGCGATGGAAGGCAACCCCGTCAGCCTGCCATCCGGCCCCGAGGGCAAACGGCTACGGATTGTGCTGGGCGGGGACGGCGCGGCCACGGCTCTTCCCTGACGGACGCCGCGGCTGGTAAACAACATCCCATGAGCAAGCAGCTGCAAGCCGTGCGCGGCATGAACGACGTCCTTCCAACGCACATCGCCGCCTGGCAGTTCCTCGAGCGCGAGTTCGGGTCACTACTGCGCGAGTACGGCTACGAGGAGCTTCGCGTGCCGCTGGTCGAGCACACGGAGCTGTTCAAACGCTCGATCGGCGAGCACACCGACATCGTCGAGAAGGAGATGTACACCTTCGAGGACAGCGGCGGGGACAGCCTTACGCTCAGGCCCGAGGCCACGGCAGGCATCGCGCGCGCGATTATCGCCAACGGGCTGTTGCGCGGCGCGCGGCTGAAGCTGTGGACCTCGGGACCGATGTTCAGGCACGAGCGGCCGCAGGCCGGCCGCTACCGGCAGTTCAATCAGTTCAGCGTCGAGGCCGTTGGCTTTCCGGGGCCGGACGTGGACGCCGAGCTGATCGCGCTGTGCGCCAGGCTGTGGCGCCGAATCGGCGTCACGCGCGTGCGCCTGCTGCTCAATTCGCTCGGCAGCCTGGCCAGCCGGCAGGAATACCGCAGCGCGCTGCAGGCCTACTTCAAAACTCACGAGGCCGCGCTGGATGCCGACAGCCGGCGGCGCCTGGTGGGCAACCCGCTGCGCATCCTCGACAGCAAGGTGCCCTCGATGCAATCGCTGATCGAGGGCGCACCGCTCCTGAGTGACTACCTGGATGCCGCCTCGCGCGAGCACTTTTCCGCTCTGTGCGCCGCGCTCGATGCGCTCAAGGTTCCCTACACCATCAGCCCACGCCTGGTGCGCGGGCTCGATTACTATACGCACACGGTGTTCGAGTGGGTCACGGACGCCTTAGGCTCGCAGGATGCCGTATGTTCCGGCGGTCGCTATGACGGGCTGATCAGCCAGCTCGGTGGCGAGGCGACGCCCGCGGTGGGCTTTGCGCTGGGCATCGAGCGCGTGGTCGAGCTGATCAATCAGGCCAAGAGCGCGCCGGCCGCGCAGCCGCCGGCAGTGTTCGTGATCTGCGGAAGTGAGAGCGGCGGCCTCATGGCCATGCAGGTGGCCGAACAGCTGCGTGAGGCGTTGCCTGGCCAGGGGGTGCAACTGCACCTGGGCTCAGGCAACTTCAAGGCGCAGTTCCGGCGCGCCGACCGGAGCGGTGCCTGCCTGGCGGTGATCCTGGGGGAGGCCGAACTCACGCGCGGCGTGGTGGCCGTGAAACCATTACGGCGTGAGGCCGGTCAGAGCGAGTGCCCGCTGGCTGAACTGCCCGCGCGCGTGCGCAGCATGTTGAAGGAGGAATCGTGGACGAGTACATGAACGAGCAGGAACAGTGGGAGTACGTGCGCAACTGGGTGCGCCAGAACGGCCTCTGGCTCATCGCAGGGGTGGCGCTCGCCGGGCTTGGCCTGTGGGGGTGGCGCAGCTGGCAGGCGCACCAGGAATCCATGTACATGGAAGCCAACGCCCAGTACCAGCAGATGCTCGCCGCCTTCGGCAAGAACGACATGCCCACCGTGATCAAGCTGGCCGACCAGCTCGTCAAGGATCATCCGCGCACCGGCTACGCCGAGCAGGCGCAACTGGCCGCGGCCCGCATGCAGGTGGAGAACAACCAGCTGCCAGGCGCCCTCGACCGGCTGCAGAAAGTAGAAACCAGCACTCCCGATCAGGAGCTCAAGCTGGTGGTGCGGCTGCGCATCGCCCGCATCCAGATCGAGCAGAACAGGGCCGATGACGCCTTGGCCACCTTAAGCGCCGTGGATCCAGGAGCATTTGCCGGGCGCTTTGCCGAGGTGCGTGGCGATGCGCTCAGGGCCAAGGGTGATCGGGCCGGTGCGCTCAAGGCCTATCGCGAGGCGCAGTCCTCGCAGGCCGCCCAGGCCGGCAACAGTGCCGGCGACCTTTTAGCACTGAAGATCAACGAGCTCTCGCGCTCTTAAGGATGGTCATGTCCCGACGCATTCTGGCCGTGGCGGCCGCCGCGTTCGCGCTGGCCGCGCTCACCGACTGTTCCTCGACCAAAAAGGAAGAGCGGCCCGTTCCTCTGACCAAGATCCACCCGCAGTTCGTGCCCAAGCGGATGTGGAGCAAGACCGTGGGCGAAACTCAGTTCAAGCTGCAGCTGGCCCTGGCGCCGGCCATCGACGGCAACCGGGTCTTTGGAGCTAACGCCGAAGGGCAGGTGATGGCGGTGGAGCTGGCCAACGGCCATCGGATCTGGCGACACAAGCTCAAGACCCCACTGTCCGGTGGCACCGGGGCGGGTGGCGGCATGGTGCTGGTGAACACCACCGGCGGGGTCGTCATCGCGCTGTCCCAGAGTGATGGGGCCGAGCGCTGGCGCGCGCAAGTCAGCTCCGAGGTATTGGCCGCGCCGGTCGTGGCCGGTGATCTGGTGCTGGTGCGCACGGTCGATGGCAAGCTCAGTGCTCTCGAGTCGGCGACCGGTAAACAGCGCTGGGTGGCCGATCAGCAGGTGCCCCGTTTGACCTTGCGGGGTACCAGCCGGCCGGTGGTCGCGGGCGAACTGGCGATTTCGGGCTTTGACAACGGGCGCCTGATGGCTGTTACCCTCGCCGCGGGCAATCCGGCGTGGGACGTCGCGGTGGGCCAGCCGCGCGGCAGCAGCGAGCTGCAGCGCCTGATCGACATCGACTCGCCTCCGGCGATCGATGGCGATGACGTGTTTGCGGTCGCCTTCCAGGGTCGTGCGGTGCGCCTGGCGCACGACACGGGACTTGAGATCTGGTCGCACGAAATCTCGAGCTACCGGGGCCTGGCCGCCAACAGCGTGGGGGTCTACGTATCCACGGCCGAGGGCGAGGTGATCAAGCTCGATCGGGCCAGCGGCGCCGAGCGCTGGCGGCAGAAAGGGCTGTTGCGCCGTTCAATCACCGCGCCTGTGCTGCAGGGCGATGCGCTGATCGTGGCCGACTACGAGGGCTATATCCACTGGCTGAGCCTGGACGACGGCTCATTCCTCGCGCGGGCCCGCGGCCGCAGCCGCATCACCGATACACCGCTGGTGGTCGGCGACCTGGTGGTGATACAGACCGACAAGGGAACGATCGAGGCGTGGCGCGCGAAGAAGCGCTAGCCCCAATCTCGCGGAGCTCCAGCGCATGCTTCCGGTGGTGGCGATCGTCGGGCGGCCCAATGTCGGCAAGTCCACGCTGTTCAATGCGCTGACGCGCACTCGCGATGCCATCGTGGCCGACATTCCCGGCGTCACGCGCGATAGGCAGTACGGCTACGCGCGCTTAGGGGCCGTGCCCTGCGTGCTGATCGACACTGGCGGGCTCATCGACAACCCGCGCGGCCTTGAATCGCAGATGCGCACGCAGACCGTCAAGGCCGTGGAGGAGTGCGATCGCGTCATCTTCCTGGCCGATGCGCGCTCTGGCCTGACT
>Ga0068858_100005422_pt1 | contig 12496 bp, 10 predicted proteins | sample KBSSwiS12_FD_66589 | JGI IMG/M metagenome (GOLD analysis project Ga0068858, IMG submission 66589) | Switchgrass rhizosphere microbial communities from Kellogg Biological Station, Michigan, USA - KBS Switchgrass S1-2 | ecosystem: Host-associated > Plants > Roots > Rhizosphere > Soil ... | reverse complement strand
CAGCCTGGCGGCGCTGTTCCATCCGCTCCTCTATCCGGGCGTCGGCTCGCTGCTGCGCATCACCCAGCAGGAGCTCGGCTACCTGGTGGGCCTGTCGCGGCAGCGGGTCAACGAGGCCTTGAAGCGGCTCGACGAGCGCGGCGTCATCCGGGTCGAGTACGGTGGCGTGCGCGTGCTCGATCTCGAGCGCCTGCGCGGCTACGGCATCTCCTAGGAATCTCCCCCAATGAAAACCGTCGTCGCCGTGCTCGCCCTGGCCGTGTCGCTGCTGTCGCCTTCGCTGGCAGGTGCCGCCGAGGCGACCGTGTTCCTCGAGGACATGACCTGGACGGAGCTGCGCGACGCCATCGCCGCCGGCCACACCACCGTCATCGTGCCGGTGGGCGGCACCGAGCAGAGCGGGCCGCACATGGCCCTCGGCAAGCACAACGTCCGTGCCCACGTGCTCGCCGGGCGGATCGCGACCCAGCTCGGCAATGCCCTGGTGGCCCCGGTCGTCGCCTACGTGCCCGAGGGCGACGTCGCCGGCAGCAGCGGGCACATCCGCTTCGCCGGCACGATCTCGGTCACGCCCGAGGCGTTCAAGGGCGTGCTCGAAGGCGCGGCGCGCAGCTTTCGCCGCGCCGGCTTTCGCGACATCGTGCTGATCGGCGACCACGGCGGCTACCAGTCCGATCTCGCCGCGGTCGCGGCGAAGCTGGATCGCGAATGGGCGGCGACGAAGGTCCGGGTGCATTTCATCCCCGAGTACTACAAGTCGGCGACCGAGCCGTTCGCCGCCGCGTTGCGCCAGCGCGGCCTCAGTGAGGCGCAGATCGGCACCCATGCCGGTAGCGCCGACACCTCGCTGATGCTCGCGGTCGACCCGCGCCTGGTGCGGGCCGATCGGCTGGCGCAGCCGCCGTCCGCGGCCGACGGCACCTATGGCGACCCGCGCGCCGCGACCGCCGCCCTCGGCCAGGCCGGCGTCGACCTGATCGTCGCCGCCAGCGTCAACGCGATCCGCAAGGCTGCCGTTCGATAATCGACGGCTTCCTTCAAATCTCCACGACGACTCCCCGCATGCAAAAGATGATCCGGCCCGCCCTCGGCGCGGGCGTGTTCGCAGCGCTCGCTGCCGCCGCCTGGTGGGTGGGCGCGCAGCCGGCAACCGACCCGGCGCCGGCGGCGGCCATGGTCCCGGTGCCCGGGATGCCCGCCGTTCCCGACCGCAGCAACCTCTACAGCGAGACCGCTGCGGGTCGCCTCGGGCCGGCGGTCGCCGGTGCCCTGCCGCGGGTCTACGTGCCCAACCGCGCCGCCAACACGGTGTCGGTGATCGATCCCGAGACCCTCAAGGTGATCGACACCTACAAGGTCGGGGTCAATCCGCAGCACGTCGTGCCGTCCTGGGACCTGCGCACGCTCTGGGTGGCCAACAACGCCGAGGGCCGGACCGACGGCAGCCTGACGCCGATCGATCCGAAGACCGGGAAGCCCGGCAAGTCGATCGCCGTCGATGACCCGTACAACATGTACTGGACGCCCGACGGCAAGGAGGCGATCGTCGTCGCCGAGGCGTACAAGCGGCTCGACTTTCGCGACCCGCAGACGATGAAGCTCGGCGGCTCGGTGCCGACGCCGGCCTGCGCCGGCCTCAACCACGCCGACTTCTCGATCGACGGCCGGTTCGCGATCTTCACCTGCGAGTTCAGTGGCTCGGTGACCAAGATCGACCTCGTCAACCGCAAGGTGCTGGGGACGCTTCGTCTCAGCAAGTACTTCGCTCGCCCCGAGGTCCTGGCGGTGATCGACAAGCCCGGCAAGAAGCCGAAGAAGGTGCCCGACCCGGCCGGTGCCGGTGAGATCTGCACCACGCCCGGCATGCCGCAGGACATCCGCGTCTCGCCCGACGGCAAGCGCTTCTACGTCGCCGACATGATGGCCGACGGCGTGCACGTCGTCGACGGCGAAACCTTCCGGCAGATCGGCTTCATCGATACCGGCGTCGGCGCCCACGGCCTGTATCCGAGCCGCGACGGCAGGAAGCTCTACGTCGCCAACCGCGGCAGCAACGAGATCCACGGCAAGCCGGGCGGCCCGGGCAGCGTCTCGGTGATCGACTTCGCCAGCGGCAAGGTGCTGCAGACCTGGCCGATCCCGGGCGGCGGCAGCCCCGACATGGGCAACGTAAGTGCCGACGGCAAGTACCTCTGGCTGTCCGGCCGCTTCGACGACGTCGTCTACCGGATCGAGACCACCCAGGGAACGGTCGACAAGATCAAGGTCGGCCGCGAGCCGCACGGGCTCACGGTCTGGCCGCAGCCCGGCCGCTACTCGCTCGGCCACACCGGCAACCTGCGCTAACAGGCCCTAGCGGCTCTTCAGCCCGCGTCGCGTGGGTTGGAGACGCCGGCGGCGACATGCCCTGAGGGCACGTGGGCGGCGGCGTTCTCGATGTGCCCGGTCTGGTCGTCGAAGAAGAAGTCGGGCTCGAACTCGCGCAGGAACTCGCCCTTGGCCAGGCCGCCGAGGAACATCGCCTCGTCGATCTCGACGTTCCACTCCATGAGCGTGCGGATCGCTCGCTCGTGCGCCGGCGCGCTGCGCGCGGTGACGAGCGCGGTGCGGATGCGCATGCCGTGCACCGGCTCGTGCTGCAGCCGCTGCAGCGCCAGCAGCAGCGGCTGGAACGGGCCGGCGGCGAGCGGCGTCCCGGAGTGGTCGCGCTCGTGCGCCTGGAAGGCGTCGAGCCCGCCCGACTGGTAGACGCGCTCGGCCTCGTCGGAGAACAGCACGGCGTCGCCGTCGAAGGCGATCCGCACCTCGTTCGGATGCCGGTCCGAGGCCCGGGCCGAGTGCGGATAGACGCGCGCCGCCGGCACGCCGGTCTCGAGCGCCGAGCGCACGTCGGTCTCGTTGGTCGAGAGGAACAGATTGGCGGCGAGCGGGCGCAGGTAGCGCCACGGCGATTCGCCGCGGGTGAACACGCCGCGCTGGATCGGCATGCCGTAGGCCTGGGCCGAGCGGAACACGCGCATGCCCGAGACCGGGTCGTTGCGCGACAGGATCACGACCTCGACCCGCTGCGTCGTCGCGTCGTTGAAGGCGAGGAGCTTTTGCACCAGCGAGAACGCCACCCCCGGCTTGGCCGCCTGGTCGATGCGCTCGAGCTGCAGCTGCATGTAGGCCCGGTCGTCGTTGGCCTCGAAGTGGCGGTTTTCTTCCTCGAAGTCGAACAGCGCCCGCGACGAGATCGCGACGACCAACTGACCTTCAAGTGAAGCAGGCATAGCGTCCCATCATAGGTGTCACGACTCCAAAGGGACGCCAAAGGCGTCCGCCCCTCCCTCTCGGAGGGAGGGGAGCGAAGCGGGGAGGGAGCAGCCCTGCAAGCGCAGCTTCGCAAATGGCCGGCGGAGCCGGCTATTTGACGAAGCTGTTCAGCTGAATGATGGGAAGAAGCACGGCCAGCACGATCATCATCACCACGCCGCCCATGCCGACGATCAGCAGCGGCTCCAGGATCGTCGCCATCTGCATCGCCCGGCGCTGCACCTCGGCCGAGAGCTGCTTGGCGGCGCGTTCGAGCATCGTCGGCAGCTGCCCGGTCTGCTCACCGAGGCGCGAGAACATGGCCAGGATGCCGGGAAAGCGCTTCTTGCCGGCGAGCGCCGAGGCGAGCGGCGCGCCTTCGCGCACCTGCACCAGCGCATCCATCGCGTCGGCGCGCATCGCCCGGTTGGAGAGCGTCTCGGCCGCCGCCTGCAAGGCCTTCAGGATCGGCACGCCGGCACCGGCGAGCATCGCCAGGGTGCCGGCGAAGCGGGCCGCGTTGTAGCCGCGGGAGAGCCGGCCGATCAGCGGCAGGTTGAGCCAGCCGGCATCGAAGCGCTCGCGGAACGGCTCGTTGCGCAACGCCATCAGCAGCGTGGTCACGCCGCCGGCGATGGCAAGCAGAAGCAGCCAGCCCCAGCTGCGCAGGAAGCTGCTCACGCCCATCATGACCAGGGTGAGAAAGGGCAGCGCCCGCTTCGAGCTGGCGAACACCGTCGCCACCTGCGGCACGACATAGGTGACGAGAAAGATGACGATGACGACCGCGATCAGCGAGACGATCGCCGGGTACAACGTCGCGCCGATGAGCTTGCCCTTCAGCTCCTGGCGCGCCTCGAGGTCGTCGGCAAGGCGTTCGAGCACGCGGCCGAGTGCGCCGCTCTGCTCGCCGGCGGCGACGACGCCGCGATAGACCTCGTCGAACTCGCGCGGCGCGCTCGCCAGGGCGCGGGCGAAGGGCGAGCCGGCGTTGACCTCGCTGCGCAGGTGGGCGACGAGCTCGCGCTGCTTGCCGTCCTCGGCCTCGTCGCCGAGGGCGGAGAGGGCACGCTCCAGCGGCAGCCCCGAGCCCACCAGGCCGGCGAGCTGGCGGGTCCAGACCGCCAGGCTCGTGGAGTCGAAGACACGGCGGCCGAGGCGTAGCCCGCCGGCCGGGCCGGTGCCGGCGGTGACCACTTGGGTGACGGCCAGCGGCACCAGGGCCTGCGCCCGCAGCTGCGAGCGCGCCGCCTTCGGCGACTCGGCCTCGAGCAGGCCGCTGGTCGCCTTGCCGGCGGCGTCGAGGGCTTCGAACTTGTAGGCGGGCATGGCTCAGGTCGCCCGGCCGGGCGCCGGGCCGCCCCAAGCCCGGGCGCGCCCTCGCGGGGGGCAGCGACAGAGCGAAGCGATGAGCATGGGGGTTGTCATTACTCGCGGGTGACGCGGATGACTTCCTCCGGGGAGGTGATCCCTTCGGCGACCAGCCGCTCGCCGTCCTCGCGCATCGAGCGCAAGCCGGTCGCCTCGGCGGCGGCGAAGATCTCCGCTTCCGGCGCGCGGCCGTGGATCAGGGCCTGGATCTGCTCGCCGACCGTCATCAGCTCGTAGACGCCGGTGCGGCCTTTGTAGCCGGTCATCGCGCAATGGTCGCAGCCGACCGGGTGGTAGCGGCCCATCGCGCCGACCTTGCGGCAGTGGACGCAGAGCTTGCGCACCAGGCGCTGCGCCAGCACGCCGATCAGGCTGGAGGACAGCAGGAACGGCTCGACCCCCATGTCGATCATCCGCGTCACCGTGCTCGGCGCATCGTTGGTGTGGACGGTGGCGAGCACCAGGTGGCCGGTGAGCGAGGCCTGGATCGCGATCTGCGCCGTCTCGTAGTCGCGGATCTCGCCGATCATGATGACGTCGGGGTCCTGGCGCAGGATCGCGCGCAGGGCCTTGGCGAAGGTGAGGTCGATCCTGGCGTTGACCTGGGTCTGGCCGATGCCGGCGAGCTCGTACTCCACCGGGTCCTCGACCGTCAGCACGTTCGTGCCCGCGGTGTCCACCCGGCCGAGCGAGGCGTAGAGCGTGGTGGTCTTGCCCGAGCCGGTCGGCCCGGTGACGAGGATGATGCCGTGCGGCTGCTTGATCAGGTGGTCGAACTTGGTCAGCACGTCGCCGCTCATGCCCAGGCCTTCGAGCGTGAACTTCGATTCGGCCTTGTCGAGCAGACGCAGCACCGCGCGCTCGCCGTGCGCCGAAGGCAAGGTCGAGACGCGCACGTCGACCGCGCGGCCGCCGATGCGCAGCGAGATCCGGCCGTCCTGCGGCAGGCGGCGCTCGGCGATGTCGAGCTCGGCCATGATCTTCAGGCGCGAGATCAGCGCCGCATGCAGCGCCCGGTTCGGCTGCACCACCTCGCGCAGCGTGCCGTCGACGCGAAAGCGCACCGAGCTCGAGCGCTCGTAGGGCTCGATGTGGATGTCGCTGGCGCCGTCCTTCGCCGCCTGCGTGAGCAGGGCGTTGAGCATGCGGATGATCGGCGCGTCGTTCGAGGCCTCGAGCAGGTCCTCGATCGCCGGCAGCTCCTGCATCATCCGCGACAGGTCGACCGCGCTCTCGACCTCGCCGACCACGACCGCGGCGCTCGACTCGCCGCCCGCATAGGCGGCGGCGATGCGGCCGGTCAGGGTCTCGGCCGATTCGCGCTCGAAGCTGTCGACGTCGTAGAGGCGCAGCACTTCCGAGAGCGCCGGCAGGGCGACGGTCTCCGGCGCCCAGAGGATGAGGCGGGCGCCGTCGTCCTCGAGCAGCAGGGTGTGCGCCTTCGCATAGGCGTAGGGCAGGGGATGGCGGGCACCCACGGCTCTTCAGCCTCCCGGCGCGGAGGCCGGCGGCGCCGGCGCGGTGGGCTCGGGATTCGGTGCCTGCGGCGGCGGCGAGGCCGGGGGCGTGTTCGGCCGCGCCGTGCCCGGCGAGCTCTGCGGTGCCGAGATCGGCACGGTCGTGTCCTCGAGCCGTGGGAGCGGCGGCGCCACCGGCGCCTCGTTGACCGGCACCAGCAGGTTCGGCCGCGGCTGCTGGTCCTGCTGGAACGAGCGGATCAGGTCGTAGCGATCGACCGAGAGCTTGTTCGACGTCTCGGCGTCGCGCAGCACCGTCGGCCGCAGGAAGACCATCAGGTTGGTCCGCTTCCGGTCCCGGGTCTCGGTGCGGAACAGCGAGCCCAGGTACGGAATGTCGCCGAGGAAAGGCACCTTCGACTTGTTGTCGGTGTACCGGTCCTCGATCAGGCCGCCGAGGACCAGGATCTGGCCGTCGTCGACCATCACGTTCGATTCGATCGAGCGCTTGTTGGTGGTCGGGCCGGCGTTCGAGGTACCCGGCGCGGTGTCGGCGGCGAGGCTCGACGCCTCCTGGAAGATCGTCATCCGGATCGCGCCGTTCTCGCTGATCTGCGGCTTGATGCGCAGGGTGATGCCGACGTCCTTGCGCTCGATCGTCTGGAACGGGTTGGTGAGGGCGCCGCCGGTCTGGGTGAACTGGCCGGTCACGAACGGCACGTTGCTGCCGACGATGATCTTCGCTTCCTCGTTGTCGAGCGTCACCAGGTTCGGCGTCGACATGATGTTGGTGTTGGCCTGCGACTGCAGGAAGTTGGCGATCGCCGCCAGGCCGTAGGTGCCGAAGAAGTTCTTCACCAGGCCGATGTTGAGGCCCTGCCCGAGGTTGACGGTCGGCGTGCCGCCGTTGCCGACCTGCGACTGGTCGATCGACACCAGGTTGCCGGTGGTGCCGAAGTTGGTGCCGCCGACGACGATGTTGGAGCTGCCCTTGCCGCCGATCACGCCCTGCCACTGGAAGCCGAACTCGGCGGTGTTGCCGCCGCTCACCTCGACGATCAGGCTCTCGATGTAGACCTGGGCGCGGCGCTCGTCGAGCTTCTCGATCATGGCGCGCACCTGCCGGTAGAGCGGCTCGGCGGCGGTGATGACCAGCGAATTGGTCGACGGGTCGGCCTGGATGAAGCCGCCGGTGGAAGGTCCCGCGGAGGCGTTGATCGGCGCCGCTGCCGCCGAGACGGCGTTGGCGGTGCCGGCCGTGCCGGCCGGGTTGACCGGTTGCGCCGGCGTCGTCGAGCCGGTGCCGGTCGCGCCGCCGCCGGAGCCGGTGCTGCTGAACGCGGCGCGAAGCACCTGGGCGAGCTTGGTCGCATCGGCGTTCTTCAGATGCACGACCCAGATGTTGCCGCTGGCGGCCGAGCCCTGCGGCGGCAGGTCGAGCTTGGCGATCAGCGAACGGACGCTCGCCATCTTGCTCGGGTTGGCGCTGCGCACGATCAGCGAGTTGCTGCGCGTGTCGACCAGGATCGAGGGCGCCGCGGTGCCGAGGTTCTGCGCCCCCGGAGCGCCAGTGGCCGGGCCGCCGCTGTCGGTGAGGCGCTGCAGCAGCGGCTGGATGTCGGCGGCGACCGCGTAGCGCAGCGGGATCACCTCGACATCGCCCGCGGCCGGCGTGTCCATGGTCGCGATGATCTGCGCCAGGCGTTGCAGGTTGTCGGCGTAGTCGGTGATCACCAGGGTGTTGTTGCCCGGGTTGGCGTTGATCGTGTTGTTGGGAGTGATCAGCGGCCGGAGCACCGGCACCAGGTTGTTCGCGTTCTCGTGGTTGAGGCGGAAGATCTGGGTGATGACCTGGTCGCCGCGACGGGACACGCCGTCGACCGAGACGGTGCCGGCCTGCAGCTTGGCGTCGGCCTCGGGCACGACCTTGAAGATGCCGCCGACCTCGACCACCGTGAAGCCGAGCCCGCGCAGCGCGGCGAGGAAGTTGAGGTAGGCCTCGTTCGGTGTCAGCGGATCCTCGCTGTAGAGGGTGATGGTGCCGCGCACCCGCGGGTCGACGATGAACTGCTGGCGCAGGATCGCCGCCATCGCCCGGGACACGCCTTCGATGTCGGCGTTGACGAAGTTGAGCGTCACCGGCGCGCCGCGAAAGCGCGGTGCGGGGGCGCCGGCAGGAGCCGCCGGGGGAGCGGCGGGCAGGGGCATCGAGGACAGCAGCAGCGCTGCCGCCATGGCCGCGGCGCCGGTCCGTGCAGCGGCTCGTTTGGCGCGCTTTGGAGTCATGGTCATCCGATCGAGATGATCGACCGGGCGCCGTCGCGCCGACCGATGATGTTGAGCAGGTTGGAAAGCGCGGCCTCGTCGACGGCCGCCGAGCGGGCCTCGCCGCGGAACTTGACGCCTGCCGGTCCCCAGGTGCCGCTGCCGATCAGCTGCAGCGGTCCGTCGGTGGTGGTGAGCGAGAGCAGCGTCGCGCTGTTCTCGCTGGCGCCGCCGGTGAGCGTGACGCGATAGCTGCCCAGCGTCTCGAGCGTGGTGAGCCGCGAGGACACGGCTTCGAGCTCCAGATCGAGCTTGCCGTCGAGCCGCCAGCGGCCCTCGACCTGCTCGATCGAGAAGCCCGGCGACGCGATCCGCGCGGTGCCACCGAGCTGCAGGGTGTTCCACGGCGTGCCCAGGCCGCCGAGCCAGGCGCTCGGCCACTGGCCGACGACGTTGCCCGCGCCGGGCGGCGGCGCGTAGGTGGCCTTGATCCGGCCGAAGCCGGGACGGATCTGCAGCTTCAGCGTGCCGTTGATGCAGCAGTCCTGGCGGGCGGCGACCTCGACGCCGTAGAGCCGCGGCGAGAGGGACCACTCGAGGCGGCCGGGCAGATAGCTCGCATCGCGGCTGTCGGCGCCGCCGGCGAGGATGGGCACGGCACTGCCGGACCAGATCGTGCCGCGCGCGTCGGCGAGCAGCAGCCGTTGGTTGGTGGCCGAAGCCACCGCCTTGGCGAGCCAGGCCGCGGGCGCGAACAGCACGAGGCCGACGATCAGGCCGAACAGCACACCGGCGATCGCCCAGCGCACCGCGGCACCGCGCTCGATCTCCCAGGCCTGTTCGGCGAGCGTCGATTCGCTCCAGCCGCTGCCGGCGACGGTCGGCGCCCAGAGCTGGCGGTTGCGCTTGCGGCGGATCAAGAGGCGCCTCCGAGGCTGACGGTGATCGAGCCGCTGTAGCCGATGGCGGCCTTGACCATCTGTGCTTCCACCGGCCGGGCGCGGGCGGCGCTGCGCGCCTCGCCGAGCCAGCCGCGCAGGGCATCGCCCTGGATGCCGGTGAAGGTGAGGACGGCGCGGTCGCCCTGGATCGCCAGCTTGGCGCTGCTGCCGAGCTGCGCGGTCGCGGCGCGCAGGGCGGTGCTCGCCTGCTCGGTGGGCACCGGCGAGGCGGCGCGCAGGCCTTGCATCTCGCTGGCGGCGAGCTGCATCTGCTGCATCTGCTGGTCGAGCCGGTCGAGCTCGACCGGCGCGTCGCGCAGGATGCGCAGCGCCGGCTGGATGAGGATCAGCCAGACCGCGAGAATCGCGACCGAGACCACCATGACGACGATCAGCTGGCGCTCGCGCGGCGCCCGCGAGTGCCAGAAGCGGCCGGCCTGCTGGCGCGCGTCGTTGAGCGCGGGCGGCAGGGAAGGGGAATCTGTGGCCATAAGACGTGGGCTCAGGCGGCAGGGCGGATGCGGGTCACGACGATCCGGCCTTCGCTGGCGTTGACCTGGAAGCCGGCCGGCTGGAGGACGCCGCGGAACTGCTCGATCTGCGCATCGGTCCAGCCGGTGGCGCCGATCGTCAGCTTGCCGGACTCGAAGCGCAGGTTCTCGACCGGCGGCCGCTCGTTGGGCCAGGCCGCGGCCGCGGCCTGGAGCATCGGCTCGAGGTCGCTGTCGGCGGGCTTGCCGGCGTGGGTGCGCAGGGCCTGGGTCTCGCGCAGCATGACCGCGCCGGCGTCGCGCTGTATGTCGGCATCGGCGACCCGCGGATAGCTCTGCTTCACCAGCGCCTGGATGGCGTTGCGGCGCGCCTGGACTTCGTTCTGCTGGTGGAAGGCCCAGAGGTTGAGGCCGACGATCTGCGCCGCGACCAGCACCGCCAGGCCGATGCGCACCGGTCGCCAGGCCGGGCTCATCATCTGGCGCACCCAGTCGCGCGCGGCGCGCGCGCCGCGGGTCTTTCTCGCCAGGTCGAACTGGCGCAGGTTCCACAGGCTCCGGCCGGCCTGCAGGAGGCGCTGCTCGACCGGCATCACCATCACCGGCGCGCCCAGCCACTGCTCGGCGGCGACGGCGGCGGTGGGCGAGGCGGTCCAGCGCGTCGTCACCGGCGGCGGCTGCGGCACGAGCGCGCGCGCCAAGCCGCCGTCGAGGCGAACCGTGGCGACGCCGTCGACATGGGCCCAGGTGAGCACCGTGCCGCCGGGGGCCGCGGGATCGGCGGATTCGGCGAGGTGGAAGTGGCCCATCGGCGGCTCGTCCGGCCAGGACATGGGCACGACCCGGTCGACGAAGACGCCGCCTTTCTGCAGCGCCTCGAGCTCGTCTTCCAGCCACGCGCGGTCGACGGCCGCGACCCAGGCCTGCTCGCCGGCGACCGCCAGCGGCGCGACCGCGAGGTGCACCGATTCCGAGTCCTCGAGCAAGGCATCCTCGATCACGCCGACCAGGGCGGCGCGCAGCCGCGAGGCCGGCGCCTTGGGCAGGGTGATGCGGTGCCAGGCGACGTCGGTCTCGCGCACGACGGCGATCACCTGCGAGGCACGCGGCAGCAGGGCCGCAGCCGCTTCGCCCTGGGCCTCGAACTCGATGCCGTCGGCGCTGGTGACGTAGACGTACTCGCGCCGCCGCCCGGGATCGGGCGGCGCCTCATCCGTCGCCCGCGCGCGCAGGCGCCGGTGCTCGGGAAGCTGGATCACGAGGGTCGACATGGGAAAGCGGCGGAGCCTACGCTCATTTTAGAAGGCCGAAAGGCCGAAAACGCCTGCAATCAAAGACTTACGTTGCTCTGTTGTAGCGTCTTCGCAGTATTGCTGCTCACTTTTGCACCGACTCACGAGCCCATGCCGTCGCGCGCGGAGACCCGCTCCCGCTGCAGCACCTGCACCTGCACCCCACGCCGCTGCACCAGCGAGCGCTGCTCGAGAACGATGTCCTCGAGGCGCAGCCGGCCGCGGACCTCGAAGAAATTGGAGCCGAACGCGATCCGGTCGAAGCTCGCGGGCGGCAGCGACGGCGCCAGCGCCTGCAGGTCGGCGCGGGTCTTGATCGGCACCCGCTGGCGCGACTGGACGATGCGTTCGGCCGTGGCCAGGTCGAGGCCTTCGACTGCGGCGACGAGCACTTCGCGTGGCGCGGTGTTGACGTTGATGAAGGTCGTCTCCGGCAGGATGACGACATAGGGCTCGAGGGCTTGCACCGCGCCTGGCTCGATGCCGAGCCAGGCCAGCTGTGCCGCGGAGCGGGGCATGAGGGGCGGGTTCGCCGGGGGCGGCGTGGCCGCGACCGCGCTGGCGCCGCTCGCGCTCGGGTCGGGCGGCGCCGGCGGCGAGGCGTCGCGCAGGCCGGCCGAGATGCGCGCGGCGACGTCGACCGAGAGGCCGACGGTCTCGCAGAGGCGCTGCAGCGCGGCCAGCTCGATCGGATCGATCTTGCCGCCCTTGACCACGTTGGTCAGGTTGTAGCGTGCGTTCGCATCGGTGATCGAGCCGGAGAGGAAGGCGTCCGGCGCGTCCTCGGTGTTGTCCTTGTCGGCGGCGAGGAAGGTCGAGAGCCGGGCTTCGGCCAGCGGCACCGCCCAGGGCTCGCCGAGGTGGTCGGTGCCGCCGGTCTTGGCGTCCTCGCGCAGAATGAGGCGGGCCCAGTCGAGCGCGCCCGAGAGCACCCAGGCCGACTGGGTGCGCGCCCGCTCCGCCGCCTCGACCTGGACTGCGCGCCACTGCTGCCAGAGCATCGAGCTGGCGAGGGTGGCCACCAGGGCAACGATGATCATCGCCGTGAGCAAGGCTGCGCCTTGCTCGCGGCGCGAGCGCCTGACAGGGCTGCTCCCTCCCCGCTTCGCTCCCCTCCCTCCGGGAGAAAGGGGCCGGTTCCTGCGGTACCGCTTGTCGGTGGCGCTCATGGGGCAAGCAGGGTGTCGCGCACCAGGCTGCCGTTGAGGCCGCTGCCGGGCGCGAAGGCCAGGACCAGGCGCACGCCGTCCGGCAGCGCCTGGCGCACGCCGCCCGCCGTTCCCGTGCCCGCCGCCGGGCCCGAGGCGGCTGCGGCGACGTTGCCGGTGGACTGGCAGTTCGCCCAGGCGTTGCCCTGGAAGAAGTAGACCTGCCACTGGTCGAGC
>Ga0068858_100005421_pt1 | contig 12497 bp, 10 predicted proteins | sample KBSSwiS12_FD_66589 | JGI IMG/M metagenome (GOLD analysis project Ga0068858, IMG submission 66589) | Switchgrass rhizosphere microbial communities from Kellogg Biological Station, Michigan, USA - KBS Switchgrass S1-2 | ecosystem: Host-associated > Plants > Roots > Rhizosphere > Soil ... | reverse complement strand
TCAGGTCGATGACGACGATGTCACGCAGTGGGCCTTCTGTCATACGGGCAGCCTAACCGCGGCTGCTCGGGCCTGGCCCGCTCCCAAGGTGATCCAGCGCGGAGCTGGAAGGCCCACCGGCGAGGCGGGCATAGCCCGGGCCGCGATCGAAGACGGGGACTCGGATGGCGAGAGTTGCCAAGCTCACGGCGCAGCCGGCCCGTCGCCGGCTCGTTCACGCTGACTCGCCTTCGCTCGGACCCTCAACGATCACAACGCCATAGTCTGAGCGCGCCCCGGCCAGCGACACCTTGCCCCACCGCACATCGGGCAACACCGCATCGCACCGCACCGCACCGCACCGCACCGCACCGAGCGTTTCAGCGGATCACCCCAGCCACCGCCACCGGAATCGATGGCTAGGCCCAATCGCTCGACTCGGAAAGGGAATCGGGCCTCCGTGAACTCGGTCGGCAGATTTCGAGAGTCCGGCACTACGTGGATGGTGTCCTCGCCATCGGCGTAGTACCGGCCTCCCGACCCTCCCCCGAGGACCTCTCGCATGAGATACGGCCGGTCATCTCGACCCATGCCGTAAACTCCGGTGTACCGAATTGTCTCCTGATCGACCGGCATCCGCCCGTCGACTGCCTTGGCCAGTACCCCGGACAACACACCGATCAACCTCAAGATCACGAACGTACGCGCATTCGCGGGCGCGGGGAAGACCGGCGTGAGCAGTGCCAGGTTACGCAAGATGGGGGTCAGCCACTTTTTCATGAAGTTTCCGTCGGCGTAGTTTCCGCAATGGTCGGCGTAGTTTCCGCAATGATTGACCGGCCCGGTGCCCGTCGGACTCGGCCAGCATGGCTATAGCCTCGCCCAGTGTCGCCGGACGGTGGTAGGTGAACGGGGCGGGCTTCACGTCTGAGCAGTACCTCTCAACGAACGTTCGAGTAGGTGCACTAGTCCATCTGAACGGCCCAATTCGGCCGGGTCTGCCTCCTTGTCTGCCCGTCGAGCCCTCAAGTCACTCGACGTGAGATCCGACGCCGTTCCCAGCCTAGGCGTCAGCAAGATTCACTGTGTGATAGCCGATCAAGAAGTCCACACCGTCCTCGGCACCAGAACCGAGGTCGCTCGCCTCGACAGGTTCAGCCAGGGCACGGACTCTCGCGGCTGGCCCGTGATGATGGACGGTATTGACGTCGACCAGTCGTCGACATGGTGCATTCTTGCCAAAACATCGCCGAAGAAAAGGTTAGATACCGCGCATCTGTACAACTTGCAACGCCAAGGACACGTTCAAGCGCAGATTAGGATCGGTGGTGAACGGACCAATGATCCGCTCCAGCTTGCCGATCCGGTATCGCAACGTGTTGTAGTGAAAGTGCAGCAACCGGGCCGTCTCCGCGACGTTGAGATTCGTGTCGAGCAGCGTCTGAAGGGTCGTGCGCAGATCGGCCGCCTCGGCTGAGTCGCTGATCAGCTCGGAGAGAATCTCGCTCGCGAACGAGCGCAGCTCGCCCGTTTCGGGCACCAGCGACAGCAGCCGGTGTACACCCAGGGAGTCGAAATGAGACAACGATCCGTTCCCATGGACGCGACGACCGACCGAGACTGCCTTGCGGGCCTGGGCGTAGGCGACGGCGATGCCGGCCGGATGCGTGAGCACACGGGACACTCCAGTAGAGAACGACTGCCGACCACCACCGCGATCACCGGCGACCGCCGCCACCACCTCCTCGACCAATTGCGCCTCGCGCCCGGCCGGAGCGGGCAGCAACGCCACGACCTCCTGACTGAAACCGACCACCGGCGCCGCCTTGTCCCGGACCCGCACCACGTGTTGCCAGGCCGAAGAGAAGCGCTCGTGCTGAGATCGCAACACCACGGCCGGAGCGATGACATCCGTAGGCGTCGGAGCCTGGACGGGGTCCAGCTCGGCCACTACGACCGACATCGGACGGTCGATATCCCAGCCCAGGGAGGCGCAGTGGGCCACGACGCTGTCATCGACAATGATCATCCCGGTCAGGACGTCGCGGAGATAGTCCCCGCGAAACTTGCCTTCCACGGCCGAAACCGCAAGGTCCTTGGTGATCGTCAACGCCGCGACGATCGCGACCCTTTCCAGCGCCTGCAGAGCTCCCGCTGGTAGCCCGTTCTCGCTGCGATAGGCGACGATCCGACCATGGTCGAGGCCGCCAGCCACGATCGAGGTCATCGCCAAGCCGTGAATCTGCTCGACTCCGGTCTGTTGAATGCCGGGTCGGAGGCGCTCCACGAGCAGCCGGCCGGTCGAGTCGAACAGATCGATCGATTCCAGGCTGGCCCGCTGCGGGGCAGGCCCTTCATCGGCCAGCACCCGACCGTCAGGGGTCGTGATGAGCACGACGCAGTCGAACAGGTGCGACACCTCGTCGGCGATCTGGGGCAAGCCGCCACCGGCCAGCACGATGGTCGAGATGGCTCGATGCAACGCATCGGCCTGAGCCAAGATCTCGGACTGGCGCGCCAACAGCCGGGGGTAGCCCTCGGACAGCACTTCGTCGAAGGCGACGTTGTCAGGCAGCCGCAGTACCGGCAGTCCGAGTGAATCCGCACGGTCCAGGGCCGCCCGCGGTATCTCGTCCAGGTAGCGGCCGAGCTTGATGCCGATCGCCGACAAGCCCCGAGAATTCAGGTCCGACAACAGATCGGCCAAGGCCTCGACCCCGGCAGCCGGCTCCGCCTGCGAACCTTGGGTGAGCGGAAACGCGGTCGTCAGAAGAAGCTCACCCGGCTTGATCCAGGGAAGGATGTCCGGGACTTCCATGATGTTGAGGCCGCGCACGATACGTTCCAAGCCGCTGGCTCCGGCCAAGATCGATGTCCCGGCCAGGCTGGGCACGGTTAGTAGATCGCGCACCGCCAGACCGTCCGTCGCCGTGACTGGCATATCACGTGCGTTATCGGCCCTATCGTTGGCAACTGTGACCATCGGCAGACCGTAGCTGATCTCACTAGCTTCCAGCCAGAGGAGGTCGGTGTGACAGGTCCCTTGGGCAGCGCCGTGAGGACCCGGACGGTGGTCGCGCCAGCGCTCCGATCGCGGCTCTGCTGGCTCGACCTGATCTCCCGGCCACCGTGATCGGGCGGTTCCCGAAGGCCTGCTACCTGCGGCTGAGCCTCGCCGACGGCCAGCTGGAACACCACCGGCCGACATCTTCCCGGGTGGGCTGCCGCGCTGGCCAAGAGGAACGCCCGCTAGTTGGCGCTGACCCGATAGACGTCGTACACGCCCTCGACGCCCCGAACCGTGCGGAGCAGGTGCCCGAGGTGCTTGGCCTCGGCCAGCTCAAAAGTGAAGCGGGATACCGCGACCCGATCGCGATTGGTCGACACCGACGCTGAGAGGATGTTGACCCGTTCATCCGACAGCACGCGCGAGACATCGGACAACAGACGATGCCGGTCCAATGCCTCGACCTGAATCGACACCACGAAAACCGAGTCGGAGGACGGCGCCCATTCGACGTCGACCAGTCGTTCGCTCTGCTGCTGAAGAGCTTCGGCGTTGGTACAGGTCTGTCGGTGCACCGACACCCCGCCGCCCCGGGTGATGAAGCCGAGGATCTCATCGCCCGGCACCGGAGTACAGCAACGAGCCAGCTTGACCCAGACGTCAGACATGCCGGCCACCATCACTCCGGCGTTGCCGCCGCTGCGGCGCGATTGGGGTTGACTGCGAGTGGGAATCGCGGTCTCGGCCAGATCCTCAGTGGCACCCTCGACGCCGCCGAGCGACGCGACCAGCTTCTGCACGATCGACTGCGCCGAGACATGACCCTCACCGATGGCCACGTACAGCGCGGTCACATCGTTCAGATGCATATCGCGAGCGATGTTCAGCAGCTGATCGCCACCCAGTAGGCGCTGCAGAGGCAGGGCGGACTTGCGCATGGACCGGGTCAGTGCGGTTTTGCCCGCCTCGACCGCGTCCTCGCGGCGCTCCTTGGCGAACCATTGACGGATCTTGGTCTTGGCCCGTGGTGATGCCACGAAAGCCAGCCAGTCCCGCGACGGCCCGGCACCTTCGGCCTTGGACGTGAAGATCTCGATGGTGTCGCCATTGTCGAGCTTGGTCTCCAGAGCGACCAACTTGCCACTGACCCGCGCTCCGATGCAGCGATGGCCGACGTCGGTGTGTACGGCGTAGGCGAAGTCGACGGCGGTAGACCCGACGGGCAGGCCGATGACGTCACCTTTGGGGGTGAATACGTAGACCTCCTGAGCTCCCAGATCAAAGCGCAGGGTCTCCAGGAACTCGCCTGGTTCCTGCGCTTCACGCTGCCAGTCGAGCAGTTGCCGAAGCCAGCCCATCTCATCGCTGACGGCGGCCGGGGTGGCGGGGGCGGCGCCGGCTTCTTTGTATTTCCAGTGGGCGGCGATCCCGAATTCAGCTGTACGGTGCATGTTCTGGGTTCGGATCTGCAGCTCTACGGGCTTGCCGCCGGGGCCGATCACCGTCGTGTGCAACGACTGGTACATGTTGAACTTTGGCATCGCGATGAAGTCTTTGAAGCGGCCGGGGACGGGCTGCCAGTTGGCGTGGATCACTCCCAGCGTGCCGTAACAGTCCCGTTCGTTCTCGACCAGAACCCGGATGCCGACCAGGTCGTAGATGTCGGTGAACTCGCGTCCACGCACGATCATCTTCTGATAGATCGAGTAATAGTGCTTCGGACGTCCGTATACGTCGGCCTTGATCCCCCCGGCCTTGAGGTCAGTGCTGATCCGATCGATGACCTCATTGAGATAGACATCGCGCTGCGGAGCGCGCTCAGCTACCAGCCGCACGATTTCGTCGTAGCGCTTGGGATACAGCGTGGCGAAGGCGAGGTCTTCGAGCTCCCATTTGATGGTGTTCATACCGAGGCGGTGAGCCAGCGGGGCCAGCACCTCCAACGTCTCGCGTGCCTTACGCTCCTGCTTGGCCGGGGGAAGGAAGCGCAACGTACGCATGTTGTGCAGGCGGTCAGCCAACTTGATGACCAGGACGCGAGGGTCACGAGCCATGGCCACGATCATCTTGCGGATGGTCTCCGCCTCGGCGGCCTCGCCGTACTTCACCTTGTCGAGTTTGGTGACACCTTCGACGAGATGGGCAACCTCGGGGCCGAATTCAACGGCGATTTCAGCAGTCGTCAGGCCGGTATCTTCCACAGTGTCATGCAGCAGCGCCGCGACCAGGGTCGTCGTGTCCATGCCCAGCTCGGCCAGGATGGTGGCCACCGCCAGCGGGTGGGTTATGTATGGGTCACCGGATTTGCGCAGCTGTCCGCGGTGGCGTTCCTCGGCCACGTCGTAGCCACGTTGCAGCAGGCGCACATCGACCTTGGGATGGGCAGCCCGATGGATAGCCAGCAGAGGCTCCAGCACCGGTTTGACCGCGGTCTGGCGCTGGCCCGGAGCCACGATCCGACGGGCGATCCGGTCTCGGACCCGGCGACGGTGCACGTTCTGGGTCGCCGGGGAGGAGGCCGGGGAGGAGACGGAAGGGGCCGAGTTACTGGTAGGTGGGCGGTTGCCTGACGTCACGTTGCCCGACGTCACGTTGCCCGATGTCACGTTGCCCGATGTCACGTTGCCAGCGGCAGTGCGCTCGGACGGCAAAGCAATGGACGCATCGGCATGGTCGGCTTGGGAGGGCAGGCCGCTAACCACGTCGGTTGCCGATGCGCGTGGTCCAGTCGCTTCCGTCGTCAGGACAGCCTCCGTCAGAGCTGGGTTATCCCGCCAGTCTAGGCGGACAGCGCTTACAGCGTCAGTAGCGCGGTCAGATCCCGCCCGTCCAGTTGCGGGGTAAGTCGATCTCGGCCCCCGAGAAACGACAATTCGACCAGAACGCCGACTCCACTGACTCGCGCGCCAGCTCGGGTCAGCAATTCAATGGTGGCCTGAAGCGTGCCTCCGGTAGCGAGCACGTCATCTACCAGGTACGCCACCTTGCCTTCGAGTAAACCCACCGGCACTTCGATCTCGGCGCTGCCGTATTCGAGTTCGTAGCTGGCGCTGACCGTGGGCGGTGGTAACTTCCCGGCTTTGCGAACCGGCACGACACCCGCTCCGACCGCTCGGGCCAGCGCGGCCGCGACGACGAAGCCGCGCGCTTCGACGCCGGCGATCAGGTCGGCCTCAGCGGCAGCCGGCACAGCCGCCAACGCGTCGATGCATCGACCGAAGACAACGGCGTCGGCCAACAACGGAGCTATGTCCTTGAACAACACTCCAGGCTGCGGAAAATCTGGAACATCGCGCAAACTGCCCGCGATCACCTGTCCGAGCGGAGGGTTTCTCACGGGCGTTTGCGGGGCCCGCGTTGCGGGCGCGCACCTGGACGCGGTGCCGGCAAGGGCGTTGTTCGGGCTGGGGCCGAAGGCGCCGTTACCAGCACCTGCTCGCCACGCGCCGACGCAGAGCTGCGACGAGCCGCGACCCGACGGGCCAGCGTCCGAACCTCTGGCTCGCGCTGCTTGAGTTCCACGACCATCGGGGTCGCCAGGAACAGTGAGGAATAGCCACCGACCGCCAGCCCCACGAACAGGATCAGCGCCAGGTCCTTGATGGTGCCGACCCCGAGCAGCCCGGCACCGACGAAGAGCAGGCCGGCGACCGGAAGCAGTGAGATCAGCGAAGTGTTGATGGAGCGCATCAGGGTCTGATTGACGGCCAGATTGGCCGCTTCGTCGTAGGTCATCCGGGCGGTTGCCCCGAGGTCGCGGACGTTCTCACGAACCTTGTCGAACACGACAACGGTGTCATACAAGGAGAAACCGAGAATGGTCAGCAGGCCAACCACGGTGGATGGTGTCAACTCGAAGCCGACGATCGAATAGATGCCCGCGGTAATGAGCAGGTCGTGTAACAGCGCGGCCAAAGCGGCCACAGCCATCTTCCATTCGAAGCGGATCGTGATGTAGGCGAAGACCGCCACCAAGAAGATGATCAGGGCCTGGATGGCTTTGCTCGTGATCTCGCTGCCCCAACTGGACGAGACCGAGTCGATCGAGATGTTTTTCTTGTCGATCTTCAGGGTGCTGGCCAGCTTGTTCGACACATCGACCTGGTCGGCCTGGGTCAGTTCCTTGGTCTTGATCACGATCTGGCGAGTGCTGCCGGATCCAACCGACTGAGCCGCACCCTCTGGCGTGTGTCCCGCCTTGGTCATCGCCTGTTCGGCGTCGGTGGTCGAGAACGACGTCCCAGAGGCCAAGATTTGGAACTGGGTCCCGCCCTTGAACTCGATACCGACGTTGAATCCCCGAAACACCATGCTGGCGACGCAAATCAGGATCAAGATCAGCGATGCCAGATACCACCGCCGTCGAGAGCCGATGAAGTCAAATCGCGTCTCACCGCGGTACAGCTGACGGAAAACGCTCATGACTGGTCCTCTTCCGTAGCGTCACCGGTGGGGCGTTGCAGGCCTCGCCGAGCCGCTGCTCGTTCGGCGGCCGACTGGCCGACAACACGAGCCCGACTAGGCGTTTCGGTGGCCGGGGCGGGCTCTGAGCCGCCCGCTTCGGCCGGCGCTGTCGGTGCTGTCTTGCTCGGTGCTGTCTTGCTCGGCGCCGTGCGAGAAGGCGTCTGAGAAGCCGTCCGCCGGCTCGTACCCCGTTCGGGCTTGGGACGGGCCGCGGGCCGAGTTCGGTCCGGGCTCGTGGCAGGTTGTGACTCGACGTCAGCGCCCGGCGGGGCACCCACCGGCACCAACTCCGGCTCGGGTGCCACATCGCGGGTGGGTACGCCACCACTGCGAACCGCATTCAGCCCCGTGAACCGGGCGGAACCGAAGGCCGCGCTGCGCGAGAACAGTGACACCAAGGGATGGGTGAACAGGAACACGATGACCAGGTCGAGCAGCGTCGAGAGCCCGAGGGTGAAGGCAAAGCCCTTCACATCACCGGCCGCGAAGTAGTACAGGACCACCGCGGCCAGCAATGAGACCGTGTCGGCCGAGATGATGGTTCGTCGGGCGCGTTCCCAGGCTCTGGGAACCGCGGTGCGAGCCGACCTTCCTTCATGGACCTCGTCCTTTATGCGTTCGAAGAACACAACGAAGGAGTCAGCGGTGATGCCGACCGCGACAATAAACCCGGCGATGCCGGCCAAGGTCAGGGTGAATCCGATCTGGTGTCCGAGAATCACGAGCATGGCGTACGTGAGCCCCGCGGAGACGACGAGCGAGGCGATCGTCACCAAGCCAAGGGCGCGGTAGTAGAACATCGAGTAGATGATCACCAAGACAAGGCCGATGCCGCCGGCCAGCAGTCCGGCCTTGAGCTGCGAGCTGCCGAGAGTCGGCGAGATGTTTCCGTTGGTCAAAGAGTCGAAGCTCAACGGCAAAGCACCATATTTGAGCGAGTTGGCAAGGTTCTGAGCCGATTTTGCCGTGAAGTTTCCACTGATCTGGGTGTCGCCATTGATCGTGCTCTGGACCGTCGCAGCCTCGAGCACGTCGTTGTCCAGGGTGTAGGCCACCAGGTTGGCGACGTCACCGGCCTTGGTTTGCTCGTTGTGCTCTGAGGTGTACTTGGCCCACTGCCGCTGACCGGTCGCCTTCAGGCTCAGCTGGACGATCCATTGCAGCTGGCCCTGTTGGCTGCCCGGGGCCAGCGCCGACGCCGATTTCAGCTCGGTGCCGGCCACAATCACCGGACCCAGCAGATATTTCTGGGTATGAGCCTCATCGCAGCTGATGAGAGGTTTGGTCGGCTGGTCGGTGGCATGGTTATTGCAATTCCAGGCCTGGATCAGGTTGCTCAAAGCGGTTTGCTGCGACGCCGACAGGGCCTGCAGCGCAGTGGCATCCGCCGGCGGCGCAAACACTTTGCCATCCGCGCTCAGCTTGGCCCATTGGTTAATCAGGTTGGTGGTCTCGGCATCCTGCGGGACGGTCGGCGCGGCCGTATCAGTAGCAGATGGCGACGGACTCGCCGGCGCGGCCGGCGTCGTCTTGCCGGGCGTCGTGCCGGCTGGCGGCGTGGTTCCGGCGGCATGCGGGACTACCCGTCCCTGCGGCGACGGGCTGGTCGATGAGCTAGCGCTCGGCGCGGCCGAAGCCGACCCGGTCGCGGCCGGAGAACCGCTGGAGGACGGCGATCCGCCAGCCGAGCCACTGGCTCCCGCCGATGTGGTCGAGGCGGCGGGCGTGTTCGTGATCGGAATCGGTTGGATGATTGCCGGCCGGAAGTTCAATTGAGCCGCCCGCGAGATCCCGGCCAAATCCTCGACACCCTTGCCGGGAACTGACACCACGATGCGGTCACTGCCCTGAGTGATGACCTCAGCTTCGGACACACCGAGGCCGTTCACCCGATTGCTGATGATTTGGCGGGCCTGGTTCAGTGAGTTCTTGCTCGGAGCCTTATTGTCCGGCGTCCGCGCTTTCAACGTCACCTGAGCCCCGCCTTCCAGGTCGAGGCCCAACTTCGGCGTGTGGGGCTGACCAGGCCAGAACACGATCGCGTACAGGACGGCGAGCAGCGCGAGAAGCGTCAGAAAATAACGCCCTACGCGCAGCGTTCCGGCAGGTGGTGCCACGGAAGTTGATCTCCTTCGTCAGGTCAGTTCTCGCGCCAGGCCTCACGACCCGTGCCTTCTTAGCTCCTCAGCTGGCCGGTCCCCGCACCAGACCCGCCGGACAGTATGACCGATGGAGCTCGGCCATTGCTGAACGTGGCCTGTCTGGCCCTGGCCGGACGGGCCAAAACACCCATGTTCATCCCGCGGTCGGCGGCGCTTCATCGGAGCTGGCCTCGACAACCGGGCCGACGTCACTTCCGATACCAGATTCAGCTCCGGACTGATCGTTTTGCCGGTACTGGGCCGGCAGCTCCGTCATATCTCGCAAAGCGGCCAGGGCCCACCGGACCTCAACCCCGGGCGCGATCGACAGCAACACCGAATCATCCGGGTTCAGGGCGACCACGGTCCCGTACAGACCGGACGTCGTCATGACGTCGGTCCCAGGGCCAATCTGCTTGCGCCGAGCCGCATCGGCCATCGCCGCCCGCTGGCGGTTACGGCGGCTGTACAACATCAGACCGATGAAAACGGCGGCCAGGGCGACGATCGGGAAGTACTCCACCCGTGCAGTCTAGGTGTCGAACAGGCTTGGCATGCCGCCAACTGCGGGCGGGATCAGGCCGAGATGCTCCCAGGCGGCCGGAGTCGCCACTCGACCACGGGGTGTCCGCGCCAGGAGTCCCGCCCGGACCAGGAACGGCTCGGCCACCTCTTCTACGGTCTCGATCTCTTCACCGACTGCCACCGCCAGAGTGCTCACACCCACCGGTCCCCCGCCGAAACGGCGCACCAGGGCATTGAGAACAGCCTTGTCAAGACGATCCAGCCCCAATTCGTCCACGTCATAGACGGCGAGCGCGTCGTGGGCGACCTGCTCGGTGAGGATGCCGTCGGCTCGAACCTCGGCGAAATCGCGGACCCGCCGCAACAGACGGTTGGCGATTCGCGGTGTGCCGCGCGAGCGTCCGGCGATCTCACGGGCTCCGTCACCGGTCAGGTGCACCCCGAGCAGAGCAGCGGAGCGAGTGATGACCTGAACCAGCTCGGACGGGTCATAGAAATCCATGTGCGCGGTGAATCCGAAGCGGTCACGCAACGGACCGGTCAGCAGCCCGGCCCGAGTAGTCGCCCCGACCAAAGTGAACCGGGCAAGGTCCAGCGGAATCGCGGTTGCTCCCGGGCCCTTGCCGACCATGATGTCGACCCGGAAATCCTCCATGGCCATGTACAGCAGCTCTTCGGCCGGACGTGCGATGCGGTGGATCTCGTCGATGAACAGGACTTCACCCTCGGCCAGGCTGGTCAGCAGGGCGGCCAGATCACCGGCCCGCTCGATGGCCGGGCCCGAGGTGAGCCGGAAGGGTGCCCCGAGTTCGGCCGCGATGATCATGGCCAGGCTGGTCTTGCCCAGTCCAGGTGGTCCAGACAGCAGCACATGGTCTGGTGGGCGCTGGCGCCGCATTGCCGATTCCAGCACCACCTGCAGCTGTTCGCGCACCTTGGGCTGGCCCACGAACTCCGTCAGCTGACGAGGTCGAAGACTGGCCTCGATCTCGGATTCGTCCGGCGCCGGGAGCGGGGACACCACATCGTCGGAATGGTGCTCCGGATGCGGGGAGCTCACGTACGCCCCAGCAGCTGAATAGCACGGCGCAGGATGGCCGGTACATCAGGATTGTCCGTGGCGTCGGCGGCGACAGCGTCGATCGCTTCGGCTGCCTCCCGGCCAGGAAAGCCCAGACTGGCCAGCGCATGCAGGACCTGGTCACGCCAAGGCGCGATCGCCGTGACCCCGGCTAGGGCCTCGGACCTGGAATCCGAGCCGTCGACGGCACCTATTCGATCGCGCAGGTCGATGCTGATACGTTCGGCGCCCTTGCGGCCGATGCCAGGAACTTTCATCAAGGCCGCGAGGTCACTGGTCGCGATAGCGCGACGTATCTCGCGTGGTGGATACACGCCCAGAATCGTCTGGGCCAGTTTCGGTCCAACGCCGTTGGCCGTCTGCAGCAGCTCGAACAGCGAACGCTCGTCATCGTCGGCGAAGCCGTACAGCGTCAGGGAGTCTTCTCGAACCACCAGGCTGGTCGCCAACCGCGCCGTCTCGCCGACCCGCAGCCGAGCCAAGGTTCCCGGCGAACAGGACACCGCCAGGCCGACGGCGCCACCAACCTCGATGACAGCGCCGTCGGGTCCGACCGCGGCGACCAGTCCATGCACACTGGCGATCATCGGCGCACCCCGGTCCTGTTCCACGGCTGTGCAAGCGAGGACACGGCGTCCGAGGACACCGGGCCCGAGGACACCGGGCCCGAGGACACCGCACCGGAGGACACGGCCTGGGCTATCCGGGCCACCGCGGTCCCCCGCCAGATCTGACAGATGGCCAAAGCCAGCGCATCGGCAGCATCGGCCGGTTTCGGCGCTACCGACAACTTCAGCAAGCGCATCACCATCGCCGTCACCTGGGCCTTGTCCGCCGTGCCCGACCCGGTGATAGCGGCTTTGATCTCTGAGGGCGTGTGCAGTCCGACCGGGATACCCAGGCGGCTCGCGGCCACGAGCGCCAATCCGGACACCTGCGCCGTTCCGGTGACCGTTCGCAGATTTTGCTGGGCGAACACGCGCTCGACCACGACCACATCCGGACGATAGTCGCGGACCGCGGCCTCGATACCTTCGGCGATCATCAAGAGGCGCGAGCCCAGATCAGCCGACGGAGGTGTCCGGAGAACGTCCACATGCACCAGCGTCAACGTTCGGCCCGGTGCACCCTCGACCACCCCGACACCGCAGCGGGTAAGACCCGGATCGACTCCGAGGACTCGCACCGTCACCACCCAACCGCTAGTTCCATTCGAACGGACGTTCGACACCATACCGGCGGGCCGGCGCCGCCGCCGTAAGACACGCGGCGTCCCCCAACCCGGCCGCGCGTCTCTCTA
>Ga0068858_100005414_pt1 | contig 12502 bp, 10 predicted proteins | sample KBSSwiS12_FD_66589 | JGI IMG/M metagenome (GOLD analysis project Ga0068858, IMG submission 66589) | Switchgrass rhizosphere microbial communities from Kellogg Biological Station, Michigan, USA - KBS Switchgrass S1-2 | ecosystem: Host-associated > Plants > Roots > Rhizosphere > Soil ... | reverse complement strand
GAGCTCGGCCTTCGCTGCCTCGGACGCCGCCTCGTCGACCTCGGGCGTGCTCACCAGCGCGTCGATGGCGTCGATGATGCCGTCCCAGTTCCTGTCAACGGCCGACTCGATGTCGGCCCATCGCTTACGGCCGGCCCGACCCTCGAATGCCGAGACGCCACCGCCGAGCGTGGACAGCACGGGGTTGCCGTTGAAGAACTTCGATACCGCCGTCAGGTCGCAGACCGATCCGATGGCTTGCACGAGCACCAGAGTCTTGACCAGGCCCTGGACCGACTCTTCCGTCGGCTTCTCCGCGACGACGTCGGGCACGCCGATCAGGTCGTGCTGATTGTCCTCAGACGGTTCGAGGCGGTGTGCCGACCACGCGGTCAGTGCGGTCCACGCCGGGTGATCTGTCAGATCGTTGTCGCGGTTGGTCCTTACGAACGCCACCAGGTCGGCCACCGAGTCGAACGCGAAGAGATCCTCGTCGTCGCCGAGGAAGCCCTGCCATTCGTCTTCCTTGTCACGCCAAAGCGGTGCCCACAAGGTGTACACATCGCCCTTGGTCAGCCCGAGCCGCACCGGCACGATTTCTGCAGACATGCGGCACAGCCTAACGACGCCGTCTGGAGGGACGGCAGGGGGCGAGTTACGAGATGTCGATTTCGACTGTCCCGGCCGGGTCCGCGCGGAAGTTGCCCGTACCGCTGACCCCCTTGAGCTCATCGGTTCCCCCGACGACTCGCAGTTCGGCACTGGCGACGCCGTCCTCGAACTTGCCGTCGTGCAGCAAGACGAGGCTGCCGTGCTTGCCTGCCACCGTTCCCTGGATCCGCTCGATGCCGACGTACGTAGCGCTCTTGTCGGGTGCGTAGGCCATCAACCACTTGGTGGTCGACGTGCCATCGACGTCGCCCGAGTACTTCTTGGACACCAGGGCCTCGGTCAGCTTGGATACGCCGACGCTGTCGTCGAACGGTGTCTCGTCCCAGCTAGTTACTTCGAAAGTGGCCTTCACGGTGGCAGCCATGGCCCCTCCTCCTGTTCTCCTCCTGTGGCGTTTCGGTTCGAGTACCCGGCGGCTACCGCGTCGAACCTGGCAGTCGGCCGCGCGCAACGTGCGGCAGGATTGGCCTCAGCATGACCGATACCGACGGCGGCGAACCGCCTCCGCCTAGCCTGCGGCCCCATTTCGTTCGGTTGGCCGTGTTCGTCGCTTTCCTCGTCGGACTGTTCTACGTCTTCGCGATCGCGCGGATCGTCGACATAGACGACGTCAGGAGCGCGGTGGCGGCGACGGGTCCGCTCGCGCCCGTGACCTATGTCGTGGTGTCGGCGGTGCTCGGCTCCATCTTCGTGCCGGGCCCGATCCTCGCGGGCGTCAGCGGAGTGCTGTTCGGACCGGTGCTCGGGACGTTCGTGACGCTTGGCGCCACCGTGGGCACTGCCGTCGTCGCCAGCCTCGTCGGCAGGCGGGCCGGGCGGGAGAGTGCCCGTGCGCTGCTGGGGGAGCGACGCGCCGACCGCATCGACGCGCAGATCGAGCGGGGCGGGCTGTGGGCAGTGGTGGGTCAGCGTTTCGTTCCAGGGGTTTCGGATGCGTTGGCCTCGTACGCGTTCGGGGCATTCGGCGTTCCACTGTGGCAGATGGCGGTTGGCGCCTTCATCGGGTCCGTTCCGCGCGCGTTCGTCTATACGGCGCTCGGCGCGTCGATCGGTGACCTCTCAGCTCCTTTGGCATACACCGCCATTGGCGTGTGGTGCGTGACGGCGATCGTCGGCGCCGTCGTTGCACACCGCGGGTTTCGCCGGTGGCGGCGCCGAGATGAGCGTGACGCCGAGAAAGCCGAATGATCCTCCACGAGGGCGAAGCGGATTTGCCGATCGAGTTTCTGGGATGTCGGCACTAGCGCCGGAATCTGCGCGACATGCGAAAGACCCTCGAACGGATCAAGGCCGTCGTCGAGGCACGAAGGCGAAGGCATCACGGCTCAGGGGTTGAAGAACATGTCCTTGAAACCCAGGCCAAGCCATGGACTGCGCCCGGTCATCGTCATCCCGCCGCGCAGCATCGCCTGGAACGTCGACATCCGCCCGTAGACGACCAGCAGGTAGGTCACGGGGTTCGCCGAGATGACGCAGTCCACCCGCCCACCTGCGGCACGCACCGTCGCCTTCCCGTCTGCAACGGTGACGACCCACCGAGGGCCGTCGCCGCGCATTCGGATCTCGTAGGTCAGCGACGAGCCTCGGCCTGCGTCGGGTCGTATGACCAGCGGCGCCATGTGCGGGCACACCGTGCCCACGATGAGGTTCGCGTGCGCGGTTGAAATCGGCCACGGACGGCCCGTCGCGGTCGCGACGTCGTGCCCGTGCACGGTGAGCTCGCCAAGTGCCAGAGCGGTCAGGCAGTCGACGGTGCGGGTCCGGCCAGGGCCATACCACGGCGTCTGGCAGGCTTGGTCGGCGTCGGCCTCGGCCGCGAGCGACAGAAAGCGTTGTGCCCCAGCGGTAATCTGGCCAACGATCGCGCCGATGTCGGTGTTGTCGACCATGTCGAGATACGCGGCGTTGGTGGCGGCAAGCCGGGTGTGGAAGTCCGCGTCGACGGACTGCTGTGGCGTTGGCACGTGTTCGCCTGCGATTGCGGCGCAAAATCCGGTGAGCACGATGGAGACGTGCGCCGCGGTTTCGCCGACGGTCCAGTCGGTGCCCCTCGGCCGCGCGCTGCCCTCGGTGTCGCGCAGCAATGCGGCGAGCCGTGCGGCAGCCGCGCTGATCGCCGCTCGGGCCGCCTCCCGGTCTAGCGCGCCGACGGCGGGTTGACGACTCGTGTTGGTGCTCATGCTCGTCTCCTTGGATGGGTATGAGTCGACTGTCCGGTGTCGTCGGCATTGGATCGTCGGTCAGATCGCGCACATCGGCCGAGCACGTGGTCGTAAGTCCGCGAGTCCGATGCGGCAATCTACGCGTTTGCGCTGATGTTTGCGGCGCCCGCCCGCCCCATGCTGGCTAGCATGAGCACAACTGACTGGAGCGTTGACGTGGGGGAGTTCCTTCCGACGGGGACGGTGACGCTGCTGCTCGCCGACGTCGAGGGGTCGACGCGACTGTGGCAGACCCAACCCGATGACATGACGGCCGCCGTCGCGCGGCTCGATCACGTATTGGGTGACGTGATTGCCGCCCATGACGGCGTGCGGCCCGTCGAACAGGGTGAGGGCGATAGCTTCGTGGTCGCATTCGCGCGTGCCAGCAGCGCGGTGGCGTGTGCGCTGGAGCTGCAACGGGCGCCGTTGGCTCCGATCAGGTTGCGCATTGGCGTGCACACGGGGGAAGTGCAGTTGCGCAGCCAGAAAGAGGGGGAGGGCAACTACGTCGGCACCACCATCAACCGAACCGCCAGGCTGCGCGATCTGGCCCACGGCGGCCAGACCGTGCTGTCGGGCACTACCGAAGACCTCGTGCTCGACAGGCTGCCGGACGACGTCTGGCTCACCGATCTCGGATCGCATCGGCTGCGTGATCTTCCGCGCCCCGAACGCGTCGTGCAGCTGTGCCATCCCGACCTTCGCAACGAGTTCCCGCCGCTAAGAACTTCGAAAAGCGCTGTTTTGCAGCATCTTCCAAATCAATTGACCAGCTTCATCGGTCGAAGGGTCGAACTGAACGACGTGCCGAAGACCTTGGCGGACAACCGTCTGGTCACGCTGACGGGAGCGGGCGGTGTCGGCAAGACTCGGTTGGCCATACAGGTGGCGGGTCAGATCGCCGATGGCTTCTCCGATGGTGTGTGGTACGTCGACCTGGCACCGATCACCGACCCCGATCTCGTGCCAGTGACGGTGACTCGCGCACTGGGTCTGCCCGACCACCCAGGGCGCTCAACCATGGCCACGTTGTTGCAGTTCATCGGCGAGCGACGGATGCTCTTGGTGCTGGACAACTGTGAGCACCTGCTGGATGCGTGCGCGGCGCTGGTCATCGCACTGCAGCGCGGCTGCCCGGCGGTGTCGCTGGTGGCGACCAGTCGTGAGCCCATCGGAGTGGCAGGCGAGGTGAGTTGGCGGGTGCCATCGCTGTCGCTGGCCGACGAGGCGATGGAGCTATTCGCCGACCGCGCCAGACAAGTCCGGCCGGATTTCCGCCTCACCGAGGACAATTCAGCCGCCGCAGCAGAGATATGCCAACGCCTCGACGGTGTTCCGCTGGCTATCGAGTTGGCGGCCGCCCGGGTCCGCGTGCTGTCGCTGAATGAGATCCGCGACAGTCTGCATGACCGCTTCCGGCTGTTGACCGGCGGCGCGCGTACCGCGGTGCGACGCCAGCAGACCTTGCGCGCATCGGTCGACTGGTCGCATGCGCTGCTGACCGAGCCAGAGCGCATCTTGTTCGCCCGCCTCGCGGTGTTCGTCGGAGGGTTCGAACTCGATGCCGCGGAGGCGGTCGCCGGCGGCGACGACGTGCAGCGCCACCAGGTGCTCGACCTACTCACCCTGCTGGTCGACAAGTCTCTGGTGGTTGCCGAAAGTGCCAGTGGCCGAACGCGATACCGGTTACTGGAGACGGTGCGGCAGTATGCGCTGGAGAAACTTGGCGAATCCGGCATGGGCGACGTCGTGCGTAGCCGCCACCGTGACTACTACACGGCGGTGGCGAGCGTGCTCGACGGAGTGCCTGCTCGCGAACGTGAGAAGCGCATCGCGCAGACCGAAACCGACATCGACAACTTTCGCGCAGCCTTCGTGTGGAGCCGAGAAAACTCCGACGTCGAACTCGCATCGCGACTGGCGTCCTCGCTGCAGCCGCTGTGGTTGGCGCGGGGTCAGATCCAGGAGGCCATGGCCTGGTTCTCCGCCGTATTCGCCGATGGCGCTGGGGATGTCGCGCCATCCGTGCATGCAAGAGCGCTTGCCGACTACGCCGTACTCGATGCGTACACGGGCGTCGCGGGCCGGGTAGAGCTAGCCACCCAAGCCCTTGCGATCGTTCGAGAGATCGACGACCCCGCCCTCTTGGCGCGGGTGTTGACCGCATGCGGTGCCAGCGCGGTCTACGACCCCGAGGTGGCGGGGCCGTACTTCGCGGAGGCGATCGGCCTCGTCCGCACGATGGGCGACACGTGGACGCTCAGCGAGATCCTCGGCTGGCAGGCGTTGGGTGCGGTCGTGACCGGCGAACCGATGGTCGTGCGGGCCACCGCCGAAGAGGGACGAGACCTCGCAGAAGCCATCGGCGACTGGTCGATCTCGCGGCGATGCCGTTGGGCACTTGGCATCGCGCAGTTGATGATTGGCGACACGGCCGAATCCGTCGAACAGCTGCGCGAGGTGGCCGCCGAGTCCGAAGCGGCCCACGACGTGGTCTGGTGGTGCTCGGCGCTGTTCATGCAAGCGCTTGCGCTGTCGTATCACGGAGAACCCGTGCCAGCCCGCGAGGCGGCGAATGCGGCGGTCGAGGCGGCAGCCGAGCTCGGTGGGTTCTACCCCGGCCTCGCCTACGCTTCGCTGGCCGCCGCCTGTCTCGCTGGCGGCGACGTCGCCGGGGCCGACGATGCCGTCGCTGCGGGCTGGGAGCACCTCACCTTGCAACCCAGCATGGCGGCGATCTGGAACGTCTTCGTGGCCCAGGCCGCCTTCGCCCGCGGTGATCTGGCAGGAGCTCGGCGGTGGGCCGACGACACCGTCGCGACCACGACCGGCCTGCACGTGTCGCTGGCCTTGACCACCCGTGCCGGAATCGCCTTCGCACAGGGTGAGTCGGAGCAGGCGGACCGCGATGCCCACGACGCCCTGGCAGCCGCATCGGGTGTGCGGGCGTACGGGGGCATTCCGGCGACCTTTGAATGCCTCGCCCTACTCGCGGTGGGCGCAGGCAATCACCAAGAGGCCGCGCGGTTCTTGGGTGTGGCAGAGGCGGCCAGGCAACGCACCGGTGGCGTCGCCTTCAAGATCTTCGACTGCGTCTACGCAGCGACTCTGGCGGCTACCCGGGATGCGCTTGGCGAGAATGACTTTGACAAGGCGCGTTCGGAGGGCGCCGCGCTGTCCATCGAAGAGGCGATCGCCTACGCGCAGCGCCGCCGCGGCGAACGCAAACGTCCAACCAGCGGATGGGCATCGCTGACCCCCACCGAACTCGATGTCGTCGGACTCGTCAGCGAAGGGCTAGCGAACAAGGAGATCGCGACAAGGCTCTTCGTCTCGCCGCGGACCGTGCAGACTCATCTCACGCACGTGTACACCAAACTGGGCCTGACCTCGCGCGTGCAACTCGCGCAGGAAGCCGGACGACGGAGCCTCTGAAAACCCCCGTCCACGTTGGTCGCTCGGGCAGCCACAGGTCTCCGCGCGCCACCGCGAGTCAAACCCCCCGCAAGCCGACCGTGAAATGCGAGACTTGTCGCGTGGGTGACGGGCGCGTGCGCTACGCGCGCAACGGTGATGTCCGGCTGGCGTATCGCGAGTTCGGCGATGGGGACACGACGCTGGTGTGGATCCCGGGTTGGTTCAGCAACGTCGAAATGTACGACGATCCGGCGACTCCGCAGACGGCGATCATCACCCAGCTGTCAGAAGCCATGCGCATCGTCGTGTGGGACAAGAGGGGAACGGGCCTGTCTGATCCGGCCAATCACGTTCCGCCACTCGACGAGCGCATGGATGACCTGCACGCCGTTCTCGACGCCGCCGGCGTCGAACGCCCCGCCCTCTTCGGTCAGTCCGAGGGCGGCCCGATGAGCCTTCTGTTCGCCGCGACATACCCGAAGAGGGTCCGATCGTTGGTGATCTACGGTGCGATGGCTCGCTTTAGCCGAGAGTTGCCCGACCACCCTTGGGGCTTCACCGCCGAGGAAAAGGCACACCATCTCGATGACATCGAAAGTCATTGGGGTGAAGGAGCATTGGCTGACCTCTTCTTCAACGAGATCGCCGACATACCAGGATTTCGCGATTATTACGGGAGATATCAGCGGACCAGTGCCAGCCCGACGATGGCGGCGTGGCTGTGGAAGGCGCTCTTGGAGATCGACGTCCGTAGCGTTCTGGCATCTGTCCGTGCCCCGACTCTGCTGCTCGGGCGTGAGGGCGATCGCATGGCTCCGCTCGACGGCGTCGCGGCGCTCGCCGCCGCCATTCCGGGGGCCGAGTTCAAGCTGCTGGCGCCGGGGCCACACGGGCTGCTCGTCGACACGCAGGGTTCGGCAATCCTCGACTTCGTGACCGGCATGTCCGGTGCGGTCGTCGACGAACGTGTTCTGAAAACGGTGTTGTTCACCGACATCGTCGGCTCGACGGAATTGCTCAGTGCGCGTGGCGACGCGCGGTGGCGACACCAGTTGAATGCTCACGACAAGCTGGTCGACGGCGTTCTGGTGAAGTACGGCGGCAGCCGCGTCAAGCACACGGGCGATGGTGTATTCGCGCTCTTCGACGGCCCCACCAAGGCGGTTCGTTGCGGACTCGAACTCGCGGTCGCGTTGGCGTCGCACGGTCTCTCCATTCGTGCCGGTCTTCACGTGGGCGAGTGCGAGCGACGCGGCGACGAATGGAGTGGCATGGCAGTACACCTTGGCGCCCGGATAGGTGCGGTGGCCGGGCAGGGCGAAGTCCTCACGAGTCGCACGGTGCGCGACCTATCAGCGGGCTCAGGGCTGATCTTCGAGAGCCTTGGTAGCCGCCCCCTCAAGGGTATCGCCGAGGAAACGGAACTCTTCCGCGTCATTGCGCGGACGGACGGTCGGTCCTGACGTCGACGGTGTCACGCCGTCGGTCGCCAGAAACCCTGAAAACCCTGACCCGCGTTGGTCGTTCGAATCGGCGACAGTTTGACGGGGTCGCCCGCCTCGATCATCGTGCCGTCGCCGACGATCATCGCGACGTGCCCGTCCCATACGGCGAGGTCGCCAGGGCGGAGTGAGCCGCGTGCCACCGGGCTTCCGATGTCCTGCTCTTGTGCCAGCCGCGGAAGGTCAAGGCCCGCTTCGTGATACGCCCACTGGGTGAGTCCGCTGCAGTCCATCGCTACGCCTGGCGACTCGCCGCCCCACTGGTACGGCACCCCGAGCTGTGTCAGCGCGTGCCGCACCGCGCTCGCGGCGGTCTCGTTCGGCGCCATGGCGGTACTGCCATCCGGTAGCCGCACTGCGACTCCGCTGCCGAATGCGGCGGCGTCGACGAGCTGCGGTGGGGTCTCGCTCGGGTCGCGGTCGAACCCGGACCCAAGGGATGGCGCGAGCCCTGGTGAACCGGAGCCGCCGCGCAACCCAGAGCCGGATCCGCCGCCCGACCCGAGGCCGCCACCCGATCCGAGGCCGCCACCCGATCCGAGGCCGCCACCCGATCCGAGGCCCCCACCCGCCGCGCCAAGGCCGGGCAACGCTGGAAGCGCGGGGGCGGGACCCGGTTGCTGCGCCATGACTGCTTGCGTCTGCGCCTCTAGCTCGGCCCGGAGGTCGTCGACGACGGCCTTGGCCTCGGCGATCGCCCGGTGTCCTTCGTCGATCAGCTCGTCGGCGACACCGGGTTGGTCCAGTCGGGCTTCGAGCGCGGCGGCGCGGGTCTCGAAGTCGTCGACGATGGCCTGCAGCCTGGTTCGAGCGCGGGCGACGGCCTCGGCGGCGCGGGCCGCTGCCCCACCCATGCCCTCGGTGGAACTGGCGACGGCTTCGATGGCCGCGACGGTCGATCGGGTGAACTCGGACGCGCCGTCGCCCGCGTCACCGACCCACCCCGTCCGTTGCCGCGCAAGGCTGGCGGCGAGCGAGACGTCGGTCAGGGAGCGATGGATCCCCGACAAGGCCGCTGCGGGGGACTCGGGTGGGCCCGTCCCGACCGTCGCCGAGATGTCGCGTAGCCGCGCGATGAACCCGGCGGCCAAACCGTCAGCCACCGTCTAACTCCCGAGGGTCGAAATCGACTGCTCTGCAGCGTGTTCCGTGTCGACGAGCGAGTTTCCCGCCGTTCGTGCGACGTGACCCGCGACGCCCAATCGGTCGACGATGTGGGCGAGTTGTTTGGCCTGCTGCGTCAACGCTGCGTTCAGTGCCTCTAGGAAGGAGGCACCCACCGACCCGAAGGCATCGATCGGAACGCGCGCGGCAGCCAAGTCCGCCGCGACGTGGGACAGGTCGGTGGCGTGACGGTGCTGGGCGGCGCTGAACGCATGGATGTCTGAAGTGTCGGCAAGCATGCGGTTATGACGGCGGTGCGCACGCTTTGGTTCCACTAGGGTTCGCCTCATGGACGTCCGCGTTGTCGATCACCCACTTGCCGCGGCGCGGCTGACCACCCTGCGCGACGAGCGCACGGACAATGCCGCCTTCCGCGCGGCACTGTGCGACCTGGCCCTGATGCTCGTCTACGAGGCCACCCGCGACTCGGCGTCCGAGGCGGTCCCGATCCGCACGCCGCTCGCCGCGACCGTCGGATCGCGTTTGGCCACGCCACCGCTACTCGTACCCGTGTTGCGGGCCGGGCTGGGGATGGTCGAGAAGGCGCACCTGCTGATTCCCGAGGCCCACGTCGGCTTCGTCGGCGTGGCACGAGACGAGGAAACCGCCAAGCCCACACCGTATTTGGAATCGCTTCCCGACGATCTCAGCACCCAACCGGTGATGGTGCTCGACCCGATGCTCGCCACGGGCGGTTCACTCGCGCACACCATTGGGCTCCTGCAGGCTCGAAACGCCGCCGACATCACGGTGGTCTGCGTGGTGTGCGCGCCGGAAGGCATTGCGGCACTCGAGAAAGTGGCGCCGAATCTCCGGCTGTTCACCGCCGCGATCGACGACGGACTCAACGACATCGCCTACATCGTGCCGGGCCTCGGCGACGCCGGGGACCGTCAGTTCGGGCCTCGATAGGCCGTTTCGCGTCCTACGCCCGAGATCGAGATCAGGGTTGGCATTCCGAGGCAGTTGGTCGTCATCCACGACCCTGACGTCGAAAGCGCGACCCTGACGTCGAACTGGAGCATAGAACGCCGGCCAAGGTATTACCAGTGCGTCAGCGCAGCCTCGATGTCGGCGATCAGCCGCTCCGCTCGCGCTCGGTCCTGCGCGAGATCGTCAGTTGGCGCGCAGCGAACCTCCATGTAGTACTTGATCTTTGGCTCGGTGCCTGACGGCCGGACGACCACTCGGACCGAGCGCTCGTCGTCGCCGCCCGCCAGTATCAAGGCATCGGTCCGCATCTGCCCGCGGCGTATCGATAGGTCTTCGGCGGTGACGTCGAAGCCGGCGACGCGGGTCGGTGGTTGCGCACGTAGCCGAGGCATCACCGACGAATCGGCGGGTCTCGACGAAGCGGCGGTCACGTGCACCCCATGACGGCGGGCGAGGTCATCGAGTGCGTCGAGAACCGAATGGCCCTGCCCCCTAAGAGCCGCAACGAGATCGCAGGCCAGTACCGCCGCGCTGATACCGTCCTTGTCGCGCACCGCGGAGGGATCGACGCAGTGTCCGATCGCCTCCTCGTAGGCGTAGAGCAGCGTGCTGCCGGGCAACGCCGCGTCGGCGCGGGACAGCCACTTGAATCCCGTCAGCGTCTCGACGTACTGGGCACCGTGGGCCGCCGCGATGGCAGCCAACATGCGTGACGACACGACCGTGGTGGCGACGACGCTGGCGGCGGTCACGTCGCCAGGATCTGTTTGCGATAGAAGGTAATCGCCAAGCAGCCAACCGGTTTCGTTGCCAGTGAGCATGCGCCAGCCCGACGGCGTGGGAACGCCCACCGCGCATCGGTCGGCGTCGGGGTCCAGTGCGATCGCGACGTCGGCAGCTACGTCGGAGGCGAGGGCGAGCAGCAGGTCGGTTGCGCCGGGCTCCTCCGGGTTCGGGAACGCGACGGTGGGGAAGTCGGGGTCGGGGTTGAACTGTTCTGCGACGACGTGCACGTCGTCGATGCCCGCCTCGCGCAGCACCGCCAGCGCGACCTCGCCACCCACGCCATGCATCGGGGTCAGAGCCACCCGCACTCCGCCCGTCGTGCGCCTGACCCTGGCAGCACGGTCGATGTAGGCGCGGATCAGCTCGGTGCCCGCCGGATCCACCGACGCCCTGGCAATCTGCTCGGGAGCCGTTGCCATCGCAGACTCGACGTCGTGGTCCGTTGGGGGAACGATCTGCATGCCGCCGTCGAAGTACACCTTGTAGCCGTTGTCGGCTGGCGGATTGTGCGACGCGGTGATCTGCACGCCTGCCGCGGCGCTGCGATGCCGAACCGCGAAGGCTAGCACCGGCGTAGGCGCGGCATCGGGTAGAAGGATGACGGAGAACCCTTGGGCGGCAAGTACTTCCGCGGTAGCGAGAGCGAAGGCATCGGAGTTGTGGCGGGCGTCGCGGCCCACGACGACCGTCGACCCGCCGAGGCACCTGTCCTCGAGGACCTTCGCCACCCCCCACGTCGCCCTCGTCACGGCCTCGACGTTCATGCCGCCAGGGCCATCGCGCATCGGACCCCTAAGGCCCGCGGTGCCGAACGTCAGCGGCTCAGTCATGGCCTCATTGTGCAGCGTCTGGTCTGGTCTGCTCTTCGCGCAAGCGCTCATCGCCATCGGCCAGCTTGCGCAATACCGGCGCCACGAGCATCAACAAGTCGAACTCCAGGTCGGTCAGCGTGTCGCGCATTGCCGTGTTGAGCCACTCGTCGCGTTCGGCACGGTCGGCCTCCAGCAGCGCCCTCCCGTCTGCCGTCGTCTCGATGAGCTGCCGGCGCCGGTCGTCGACGTCCGTCCTGCGCTGCACCAGGCCGCGAGCCTCCAGGTGATTGATTCCTTCGGTGAGGGACTGCACGCGAACGTGCATTCGACTGGCGAGTTCGGCGGGTGTGGTGACGCCGGCACGACTCACCTCCCCGAGCACCTGCTGCTGACTGAGCGTGAGGCCGTTGTCGCTGCGGTGCCGACGAAGTTGCCGGGTCAGGGCCATGATCGACTCGCGCAGCTCGGTGGCGTTGGCGGTGTTCGAGCGCATGTCACCCTTTATACCAAGGAAAACCTTGGTAATTGTGTGACTAAAGCCAAGTTGAGATGATCTTTTAACAAGCGCATACTTGTAGTTGTGAGAAAGTGGATGCTGCTGGTGCTCGTAACGGTCGCGCTGACCGTGCCATTGACCATCGTCGGCGTCCCGTCGGCCGCCTTGTTCGCCGCTCTGATCGTCGGCATCGTGCTGGCCCTGCTCTCTTGGGCCCCTGCTGGTGTTCCCCGCAAGGCGGGTATCGCAGCGCAGGGCGTACTCGGCGTCTACATCGGCACGATGGTGCACAGGGACGCCCTGACCGCTCTCGGTTCGGATTGGCCGATCGTCCTCGGCGTGGCAGTGGCCACGTTGGTGTTGAGCATCGGCGCTGGTGCATTACTTGGGTTGCACCGCGACGTCAGTCCGCTCACGGGCGCGCTCGCGCTGGTGGCAGGCGGCGCGTCGGGGTTGGTGGCCATCGCCCGCGAGCTCGGCGCAGACGACCGCGTCGTGGCGGTGGTTCAGTACCTGCGGGTCGCGTTGATCACCGCG
>Ga0068858_100005413_pt1 | contig 12506 bp, 10 predicted proteins | sample KBSSwiS12_FD_66589 | JGI IMG/M metagenome (GOLD analysis project Ga0068858, IMG submission 66589) | Switchgrass rhizosphere microbial communities from Kellogg Biological Station, Michigan, USA - KBS Switchgrass S1-2 | ecosystem: Host-associated > Plants > Roots > Rhizosphere > Soil ... | reverse complement strand
GATCCGTACTGCGATCAGTCTCACTTCATCCGTGAATTCCGGAAATTCCTGGGCACCGCGCCAACTGCCAGACTGGCAGGTCGCATGCTTCCGGTCACCAGCGTGTCGGACCATCTGCTGCAAGGCGAATTAGAGCTGGGCGGGGATCCAGCCCGCGCGTAGGAACCTCGCGCGGTCGGGCGCACGAGTACCCCGGGCGCGCGAATACCCGGGGCGCACGAGCGCCAGTCCCCCCCGCACCCTCTGCGCCGATTTTGTCCAAGACAAGGAACCGGGTTCCTTGGATCCTCGCGCTGCAGAGGCACCAACGCCCAGCATCTCTGAGAGATCGAGAACGTGAAGACCGAGCTCCGGGTCAATGGCGAACCGCGCAGGATTGAAGCCGATGCCGACACTCCGCTCCTGTGGGTGTTACGTGATCACCTGGGAATGACCGGCACCAAATTCGGCTGCGGCATCGGGCAATGTGGTTCCTGCACAGTGCACATGAACGGAGTAGCGACGCGCTCGTGCCAAGTGCTATTCGCATCCGCAATCGGCACGAGTATCACAACCATCGAAGGTCTATCGCGAAATGGGACTCACGCTCTCCAACGGGCATGGCTGGAAGACAACGTGCCGCAGTGCGGATACTGCCAGGCGGGTATGTTGATGGCGGCCGCCGCGCTGTTACGGCAACATGACAGCCCGACCGACGAGCAGATCAACAGCTCCATTACCAACATCTGCCGCTGCGGCACGTATCCACGCGTTCGCGCCGCCATCCACAAGGCCGCCGCCAAGATGCGCGCCGCGCAAGGGTCCCGAGACCCGCAAAGGCCCCGAGACCCGCAAAGGCCCCGAGACCCCTCGTGACCACACCCCTTCTATCCCGCCGCGATTTCATCGTCGCGGCGAGCGCAGTCGGTGGCGGCATGGCCCTGGCGATCCTGCCAGGCATGCCCTTCGCTGCGTCGGACGCGGCGAAGGGATCAGAGCTGACACCTTGGATCGTCATCGGCGCGGATGACACAGTCACCATCCGTGTTCCCTGTCCGGAAGCCGGCACCGGCGGCACGACTCAAGTTTGTATGCTGGTAGCCGAAGAGTTGCAATGTGATTGGCCGCAGGTCCGCGCGCAGTCCATCTCCTATAATCGGAATACCCGCGAAGGCAATCTGTACATTGGCCAAACGGGTACCTGGTCAACATTCGCAGGCGGAGGTCACGAGCCGGAAATCATCGCCACGATGTTGCAGGTAGGGGCAAGTGCACGCGAACGGCTCCGCGCGGCGGCGGCTTCGAGATGGAACGTTCCGGTCAACGAGATCGAAGCGCGCGCCGGTCTGCTGATTCACACGCCCACCTCGAGGCAGGCGCGATTTGGCGAAATGGCCGCTGCGGCCGCCACAATTCAACTCGCGAAGGAGCCCGCTCCGAAGCCTCAGTCTGAATGGACGTTGTTGCGCAAGTTGAATCCACCGCGACTGCACGTCAAATCCGTCGTTGATGGCAGCGCGGTGTACGGCATCGATGTTCATCCGCCCGGGATGCTCTATGCCGCGCTCGTTCAATGTCCGGTGCACGGCGGCAAGCTCAAGAGGTTCGATTTCGAGGCCGTCCGGCACATGCCAGGCGTGCGGGGTGTCGCCGTCGTCGATCCCTCCGAGCCTCGCATCGAGCTGGAGAAACCCGCGTACTGGGCACGCACGACCGCGCAGAGTGGCATCGCCGTCGTCGCAGAGCACTATTGGCAAGCTCGTAAAGCGCTCGAGGCACTACCTCTCGAATGGGACCTCGGGTCGGGCGTCGAATGGAAGGACACAGAGCAAATCTATGAAGCGGCGTACAGTCGTCTCGACAGGCCGGCAGACAAAGTCGTCAAGGAGACCGGCAATGCGCCGAAGCTGATCGAGCAAGTCGGCGATGCGGTCATCGAAGCGAGATATCTCACTCCTCTGTGCGAGCACGCACCGATGGAGCCGCTAAACGGCACTGCGCTGCTCACCAAGGACCGGGTGGAGCTCTGGCATCCATTTGCGATGGCCTCACAGGCTCTCGTGATCGTTCAGGAAGAGACCGGCATCGCTGCCGAAAACATAGAACTCCACCTGCCGCTCATCGGAGGGAGCTTTGGTCGTCGCGTTGGCGGTGACGATGTGCGCATGGTGTTAGCCGTGGCCAAGAAGTTCCCGGGCACGCCGATCCATGTGATCTGGTCGCGGGAGGAAACCTTCCGTCAGGGCAGGTATCGCGATCTGCAGGCCGCGCGCCTGGTCGCGGCCTTGGGCGCGGACGGATTGCCAAAGGCACTCGTCGCACACGTCGCAGGTCACGACCCGATGACCGCCGGGCTGGACGACGCGGCCTACGTCAACAGTTGTATTCCCAATGCTCGCGTCGAGACTTCCAACCTTCCGATGCACATCCTCACGGGCCAGTTTCGCGGTCCAGGCTACAACTCGCAGTGCTTCGTCATCGAGTCATTCATTGATGAATGCGCCGTGCGGGCGGGTATCGACCCGCTCGAGTATCGGCTGCGCATCTTAAGCAAGTGGCCCGACCCCGGCTGGCAAGCGTGCTTACGTGAGGTGGCTGCGCGCGCCGGCTGGGGGCGCAAGCTACCGCCTCGGCACGCACAAGGTCTGGCCGTTGGGAATTGGGGCATGAGCGGCGGGCCGCGCGAGGGCACCACGGCGGCCGCGATCGCTACGGTGGAGGTCACTGAAGCGGGGGACATTGTCGTCCATGCGCTCGACCTCGCGTTCGATTGCGGGCAGATATTGAATGCAGACGCCGTCAGGGCGCAGTTAGAAGGCTCGATGATCTTCGGCCTGAACGTCTGCCGCAACGAAGAACTCAACGTGGAGAACGGGCGCATTGTTGAGGGCAACTTCGACAGCTACCCGATGCTGCGCATTGCTGATGTACCCCGGCAGATCAACGTGCATATGGGCGCGCTCACCGGCCACTCACGCTACGGCGGTACGGGGGAAGTGGCCGTTGGCGTGGTCGGCCCGGCCGTCGCAAATGCCATCTTTCGCGCGACTGGCAAGCGCCTTCGCACCATGCCATTTCGTAAGGCGAATCTGCGGTTTTGCGCCTGAAAGGCGCCTTGTCTCGATACGCAAGCGCGGAGCGCAGGTGGTGCCGCTGGGAATAGTAGGGGCTCGCCGAGACCGCTCGCTGCATCTCGCTGGTGATTCACTGCATGCCGCTCACCGTCACCTGCTTCCGGAGTACGATACGCGGATGGACGAAACGCACCCTGGGACGTGAGGAATGCCGCCCGATAGCCCCTTGGTGGGATTGCGCACGCTGGTAGTGGACGACGAACCACTCGCGCGTCGAAACCTTACCGTACTACTGCGCAGAGACCCAGACATTGCAACAGTGGGCGAGTGCGGCTCCGGTGCGGAGGCGGTCGCTGAGATTCGCTCCTCGCGGCCCGACCTTGTGTTCCTCGACGTACAGATGCCTGAATGCGACGGCTTCGATGTTCTCGAGCTGTTGGGCAGCGATCAACCGCCTGTCATCGTCTTCGTAACCGCGTATGACGACTACGCGCTGCGCGCATTCGAGGCAGGCGCCCTCGACTACTTGCTAAAACCATTCACCGATGCGCGGTTCCAGCGTGCGCTCGAGCGCGCCAAGCAGCGACTGGCCCATCATAGGGAGGGCCGTCCACGAACTGCCGAGCCGCTCGTTGTCAAGAGCGCAGGACAGGTCGCGTTCGTGAACCTTGCCGATATCGATTGGATCGAGGCTGCGAACTACTACACCTGCCTGCACGTCGGTACGGACACGCACCTGTTGCGTCGCAGCCTCGCTGTGCTGGAGCAGGAGCTGCAATCCGGACCGTTCTGCCGCATTCACCGCTCGACGATCGTCAACGTGGATCGGATCCGCGGCCTGGAGCTCATGGATGACGGCGAATACGCCGTGGTCCTGAAGACCGGAGCTCGCTTGCGATTGAGCAGACGCTTTCGCAAGTCGCTGCAGCATCGTCTCGGATTACGTCGCAACTAGTCCGTCAAAGATCCATCGTCAGATAGCCGAAGTAGGCGCGGGGATGGTATTGGGTGAATTCCGGACTATTGAAGCCGATATTCCAGAAGTAGATATTGGTCAGATTCTGGACCTGCACACGAAGTGTCGTTGGAGCCCCGAGGGCCTTGAATCGGTATCGACTGCCCAATGCCACCACGGTCCCAGGTGACGCCCGCGCCCTGTTATCAACGCTGACCGGGTACGGTCCGTAGGTCAGGATCGAGGTATCGATCGAAAGGGCCGGTAGCCATGGCAAACTGTAGTTGGCATCGAGCGTCGCGGTCACGTGGGCTTGGCCCAAGGCCTCGGAACCGATGCCTTCGGCCCTGAGATTCGCCCCCAGGACCTTCACTTCGCCCCACATCATGGCCGCGGTGATATTGAGATTTTTGACTACTTCGCCGGACACCGACAATTCGAGACCGTTGGCCCGTTGCACGCCGAGCGCCCGATCGACCTGGAGGCTATCGAGATTGAAGTAAGGCTTCTGGATTTCAAAGAAACCCGCGATGAGTTTTACTTCTGGAGTGAGTAGATATCGGATACCGGCGTCAGTTTGCCATGTGCGGGCATCAGGAAGGATGGCGCCACGATTGTTGGCGCTGCTGGAGGCGACACCGGAGTCTTCGAGACCTTGCGTATAACCCGCGTAAGCGGTCGCTTTCTGCGTCAGCACGAGAGCGGCTGTTGCGTAGGCACGCAGGGGGCGGTCCGCGAGGTGTGCCGCAGGTAGACCGGGAGCGATCACGTCCTTGGTGTAGCTCTGCTGCTGGATTCCAATTGCGAGGTCCGCTCCTCCCTGCCATTGCGCACGATACGCGAGTCCCGCACCCCATAGTTTGGTGCGGTCATGGGTTCGCGCTCCGGGGGTGAAGGCCGGCTGAGGCGCTTGGAGACCCCCATCTATGAGGGCAGGGCCCAGATCAACGACAGCGGAACCGCCATAGCGCGCCAACGTGTCACGTCCGCGGGCCAGCAACACGATGTTGTGATGCCATGAGCCGATTCCGAAGTGCCCCGTGAGACGAGCTTCGCCGGAGTTTGATGCAGTCAATTGGTCGGGGCTGCTTACGATGACATGGTCGGCCGTGCCATCCGGCTGCGTGTTGAGATACAAATCAGCGAAGCTGAGCGGACTGTCGGCGACGGAGCGGAAAATGCCCGCCGCCAACGACCAGTGTGTGCTCAACTTGGCAGCGACGATTGCGCCGTAATTCTCTGCCAGTTTGTGTCCCTCCGCCCAATCCTGACCGTAGTACCCCCGAGGTACTTGCGGGGGCTGATAGTCGCCGCCCGTGACGATGATGGGGAGGGTCTTGGCCTGAGTGGTCTTCGTCCAGTCGAAGATCCCGCGGAAGGTCAGCCGATCGTTGGGCTTCCATTGCGGCGTCGTGCCGAAGTTCAACACCTTGGAGGTATAGCCAGGATTACTGCCGCTGCTCTGCGTGTTGATCTGATAGCTCGCGCCCATTGGCAACTGCAGCTTGCTGCAGATCAGAGGCGGATTTCCATCAATGCTGGCGCCGCGAGCCTCGAACGGCCCCGCGCTGGCGACGATTGTGGCACCGGGCGTACCGTCACCGGGACTGCGAAGGCTAAAGTCCACGATGCCGGTCGGCGCCGGGAATGCATAGCCCACTTCACTGACACCGATCCGGATGGTCGAGCCATCGACTACCCGTTTGGACAGAGCTCCCTGTTGGTCAAAGTACAGCCCCTCGATGCGTACATTCCCGGCTGTCTGCGGGCTGAAGCCCCGGACAAAGTTCGGTCCATACAACCCGATCTTCTCCAGTCCGAGAGTCAGTCCAAACGCGTCGGTGGCTGTGGCCACCGGGTTGTCGGTGGCGTGCTGAGCCCGGACCGGGGCGAGAGTCGAAGCTGCCAGCAACAGCATTCCTGCAATTCCTCTCGCCCTTGCGGCGGCGCGGGACCTCGGCCGCCGCGCCGCTATCACGGGTTCCTCGAGTGAAGTATAGATGTTCATTGCAATGTTGAGTTGTGACCAGATTCAGGCGTAGCTGCGCGCGAGCAGCTCCAAGGAACCGTACCTAGGCAGGGGCGCTATATAGGTATCCGCGTGCGCTGTCGTTTCGATTGTGTGTTGGTTGTCTGCGGAGCCGAGACTGCTTTCTCTTTCTGCTCAGGTGAACCCGCACTGTGCCGCTTCATGTGATACTCCGACCGTAACTTCCATGTTTTGCCGCCATCGCTGGATCCCTCATCGCGCCAGATGAAGGAATCGGGCCGTATGTCGTTGAACGACCAGCGCGTTTCCCCGCTGTCGATTTCCTTCGATTCGAGCACGAAGCGATCGTTTCCCACCTCGCTGGCAGTGAATCTGGCGACCGAGCCATCCTGTGGGTCAACAGAGGTTGCGTGCCATGTTCGAGACTTCGCGTCGAAGTAGTGCACGTCCGTATAGACCTCCCGATCCTTGTGCTGCCCCCACGGGTCGACAATCCAGAGATCCTGTAGAGCTTTCCCGTCCATGATCCAGCCAACGATGAATTCACCCGTGCGGTGAAGCGTGGTTCCGTCCTTCTTAAAGTCGGTGTACTCGACATCCCAGGTCCCGACGAGCCGACCAAGGACCATCGCCTGTTCGGCCAGCGAGGGGTTCGGGCCCGTGGCTTCGAGGGCTGTAGCAATGTTGAGGCGTGGTTCGGCGGTAGGCGCGGTCGCCACCTCTGCACTTGCTGCGAACCAGATGCCACAGCCGACCGATGACAACAACACTGAAGCCGGCAACCACCGTGCATGCTTTTTCATATCCTGATCTCCTCTTTTCTCAGTACGTTCAGTGTAGGTGCGAACCCTTGCACGAACCCAGACCGCTTACTGCACGGCGCCGGCCGTTGGCTGCATAATGGGTTTCGCACCAAGGATGTGTTGGCGTAAAGTGGTCGCTATGGCCGCAACCCTCATTGGTCCACCGTTGATCCGCTGGCGCTGGATTGCCGGCATCTGGTCCGTCGGCGCGCTGTTCGACGCTATTCAATCGATCGGCATCATGCATTCGGAAGGCAGGCATCACCCGTGGCTGCCGCTATTGGCATGCGAGGCGGCACTGTGGTTGCCATGGGCGCTGGCTACTCCACTCGTCGTTGGGTTGGCACGGCGCTACCCGATCGTTCATGGCATAAGCGCGCGAGCGGTCGGCATACACCTGGCGGCTTTCGCCGTCCTCAGCGCGGTTTGCGAGTCATGGTCCGCTCTGCTCCAAGTGCTCTTCAACCCGTGGGGCAATCGAAAATGGCCAACGTTCGTAGGCACATGGACAGTGGGGCTGCTCTACCAGGTACTCCTGTTCGTGATCGCGTATGCGTTGATATTGACCGTGACTTACGTAGTGGAGGCGCGCGAGGCCATGGCCCGTCAAATAGCCGAGGCTGCGCGACTCAATGAGGAGTTGTCGAAAGCACAGCTCGCGGCGTTGCGAAGACAGATGGAGCCGCACTTTATGTATAACGCGCTGAATGCCATCGCAGGCCTGGTGCGCGACGATCGAAGTGACGCTGCGGTGGGCATGCTCGTTGGCCTGAGTGAGTTTCTGCGTCGCGCTGCGGAGGATTCCCACCGATCGGAGGTAACACTGCAGGAGGAAGTCGAGTATCTGCAACGCTACCTCGACATTCAGAAGGTTCGCTTTGGGGAACGTCTTCAGGTAAGCGTGGATATTCCGACGGAGCTGCTGCGCGCTCGGGTGCCGAACCTGTTGCTACAACCGCTCGTCGAAAATGCCATCAAGCACGGCATCTCCAAGCGAGTCGTCGGAGGGGCCGTGCGTGTGGCAGGCGCCGCTCAGAGCGGCAATCTTCGTCTGAGTGTCTACAATGACGGCCCGGCATTACCGGCGAATTGGGAGGCGAAGCAGAGTGGTGTCGGCATCGCCAATCTACGCACACGGTTGCGGATCCTGCACGGTGCCGATTCGCAGTTACAACTGAGGTGCGCCGATCCAGGTGGGGTGGAAGTAGTAGTGAGCTTGCCCTTCAGGGAGGCGTAGTTGGCGCGTGCCGAAATCGGTACGAGTATGTGCTAACGAGAACGAAGACTCTCTAGAACGCGTAGCGGACTCCGACGCTGGGAAATATTAGCCATCGGTTGGATAGTGCGTAGACATTACGCGTGGTACGAATGTAGGTACCGACAGAGAAGTCCTTTGCGAACTTGTACCAGACTTCCGACTCGAGCTCCCATGAGGATAGCCTGGCGTCATGTTGTGTCGAGCCCCCGCTCTGATTGCTTGGTGTCGTCCAGGCTTCGAGGGAATTGGCTACCAGCAGCTTGTACTTGAAGAAGTACCGGCCGGCATAGAGCGTGAGCATGGGGTCGTAGCTCGGTTTCGCGAAGCTCGTGTGGCGCACAGCCAGCGAGGCATTACAGAACGCATTCCGCACCTCGAAAGGGTATTCCAAGCCGACATTGACGGCATTTGGGATATAGAAGCCGCCGCTGGCGTTGCCGAACACGCCCAGACCGCCCGAATAGCCCAGGTGCGCGAACAATGGAGCGCCCCACAGCGTGGCCTTCCCCAGCTTGATGCTCTGTGACAGCTCGGTGTAGGTCTGCGAAACGTTGTGATTTGAGCCATCGAGATCGATCTCCTCCTTCATCAGGAACGACCCCCAGCTGCGCGGGTAGAACAACTTGAGCTCGACAACCGGGAAGTTGTTCGCGTGGTCGTGCGGGTCGGTCGTATGACGCAAGTCGTACAGCAGGTCGACGTTCACATCGGCATGGCTCGGCCCTGAGGTCAGCAGCGCCAGCACGGCCAGCAAGGTTCCCGGTAAAATGAATTTTGGTGACATGGCCCGAAGGCTCTCCCGGAGGGCTCGGGACAGCCATATTTGCGGCCTCACAGATCCCTCATATTTTTCTCATATGACCGAGCAGGGTCCGTCAAGCGGTCGAATACGGTTCGGAGCCTTCGAAGCTGACCTTCAGTCGAGGGAGCTTTTCAGGCAGGGCCAGCGAATACCGCTGGCCAACCAGTCCTTCGTCGCACTGGCCACACTCCTGGAGCGACCCGGGCAGCTCGTGTCGCGGGAGGAGTTGCGTCGGCGCCTGTGGCCCGACAACCGGGTAGTCGAGTTCGACCAGGGTCTGAACGCGATCATCAATCGCTTGCGGGAGGCCCTCGGCAACGGCCCGGACGGAGCCGGTCTGATCGAGACACTGCCCCGACGGGGTTACCGATTTACCGGCAGCCTCGAGGACGCGAAGGTCAGTGCGCCGCGTGAACGTAAGCGAACGACCGTTTACGGCGTCGTGATCGCGGTTGGCGCACTGCTTACAGTGGCCGCGGCGCTGCTGACTCGCGGCGGTCACTCACCAGGCGCCCGGAAGATCAGCGAGCCGAAGGTGACGCCGCTCACGAGCCTGATCGGGCGCGAAGCGGCTCCCGAGTTCATCGCGAACAGGAACGAGCTGCTATTTGCCTGGAACGGCGATGCCGCCGCAGGGGGCGGCTTCGATCTTTACAGCAGGGGCATCGACTCCGAGCGCCTGTTGCGCATCACGCACGATGCCGCGACAGCCCTTCATGGGGCGTGGGCGCCGGATGGCGGGCAGATTGCACTCGCGCGCCAGAGCGAACGAGACACGGGCGTCTATCTGATCGCGCCGGTTGGAGGTTCGGAACGCCTGCTGGCTGCGGCGAATTTCTTCAACGAGCCCTTCATGCAGGTGAGTTGGTCGCCGGATGGACGCCAGCTTGCCTATGCGACGATCGAATCCGATGAGGACTGGAGCCATGTCGAGCTGCTGGACGTAGCCGGTTCAGGAAAGCGCCTACTGCCCAAGCCTGCCGGCTGCGCCGACGCCGGGTTACCGGGTTTCTCGCCGGATGCCCGTTGGCTTGCGTACGTATGCACTTCGAGTTTTGCGGTGTACAACGTTTACGTCACCGAGCTCGTCACCGGGGCAACCCGGCGAGTGGCTTCGCTGCAGGGCAACCCCCAGGGCCTGGCCTGGACCCCAAAGGGCGATGCCCTCATCGTAGCCAATGAATCCGAGACCGACAGCGGGATTTGGCGTATCACACTGCGTGGGCAGTCGTCGCGTCTGCTGCACTCCGAGGGATCTCTCGGCCCCGGTGTGACGGTCGCCGCGCGGGGCATCGCCTTCGTGCGCGAGAGCCGTGTCATCGATATCTGGCGCGCAGATCTGAGCGCTCCGTCGAGCGCGAGTAACAATCTGATTGCATCCACCCGCACACAGTTGGTGCCCGCATACTCCCCGGACGGAACGCGCATTGTCTTTGAATCAACACGCTCGGGAAGCTCGGAAATCTGGCTTGCCGATGCTGAGGGCCACAATCCCGACAAGTTGACCTCATTCAACGGGCCGCAGACCGGGGCGCCCAGTTGGTGCGCTGACGGGCGACGAATAGCGTTCGATTCGCGCGCTTCCGGTACATCGGCCATCTACGTGCTCGATGTCTTCGGCGGACGGCCACGGCGGCTCGACACTTCGCGAGAGAATCTGGCGCTGCCGGTCTGGTCGCAGGATTGCCGCTGGATTATCGCGAGTAATGGCAGGACAGCGCTCTACCGTATCCCAACGACTGGCGGCCCCGCCGAGCAATTCACCGAAAAGCGCTCGTACCGGGCGGTCGTAACCGGTTCGCGAGTTATATTCAATGTGTCAGGAGACTCTGGCGTCGAGCTATGGTCGAAGCCGATCGAGGGAGGTATTGAGGCTCCACTCGCAGGCATGGCTCCCTTACGCTACACAGATAGCTGGACCGCAACACCGCGTGGTGTCTACTACACGAGCGCGGGTGCAAACTCGGTGCTCGTCAGGTTTTATGACTTTGCCTCTCGCCAAACGCACGTCGTAAGAACCCTGGAGGGCCGACCCGCAGCCCTGGGTGGCCTCGGGCTATCAGTTTCCGCGGATGAGCACTGGCTGCTGTACACCCGGTCCGAACGTTCGGATGCGGATATCATGATGATTCAGGCTGACTCGAGGACCTGGGAGTGAGGCTACGTACTGAGGCTCGTGACCGACCTGACAAATCATCGCGGGCCGTCGTTGGGTCCCTGCGAACTGCGGCCGAAAAAGCCGAGCGACGTCAGGATGTTTATACGTGTTAGCGCTCACTTTTCGCACCAAAATGATGTCGACAACGTTCATTTCCAACAGACATGTCGTGATAGCGCTATCCCATGCCGGCATTACATCAATCGGATTGCAGCATCGGTAGGAATTTGCTATTCAGTTGTTCCTGTGATGTGTCCTAGCCTAGCCGCTCGTGCCCGTTTGAAGAGTCATTCTCGAAGTTGCGCACGTGTTCCGGTCGATGCATTCACGGCGCTTCAATGTACCTGTGCAACCCGAGGAGGAACGATATGTCTGGCCTCACTCTAGAACGCGCTACGCAGCCCGCGCTCCGTACGAACTCACCGGGCGAAAGTATTCGCGAAATGCTTTCTCGCCACGGCTTTCCGGACGCGCAATTCACGCACCTGTGGGCCGGTCGCGGCACTCAGTGTTGCTGTGAGGCGTGCGGTCGAACCATCACAGGCGACGACGTGGAATACGAATTGGAGTATCGGCAGGGAACGCACCGCCTGACGGTGGTACTGCATCGTGACTGTTGGGAAGAATGGCGGCAGGTGTAAAGCCCGGCGCTCGATTAGTGCAAGGTCCCCTGGGACAGGGCGTCCGCGCGGCTACGGTCTCATCATAGCGACTTGAGCATCGCGCACGCACGGGAGCGGCGCCACTACAAGTGAGGCAACATCATGCTGCGGCATGTTGAAATGCGCCTCCTCCGCACGGCTGTTAATCGCCTGGGCGTCATATAGCTGGACCGTCACGCCCATTGGGACCACCCTCTTCAGAGGGCACAATCCTGACGCAGAACGTCTCCATCCTTGACTCAGTTGGTGCGCACTGGTACCTTGCGTAACAAAGGTAGCTTAATTGCCAATACCCATTAGTGAAAAACTGACTCCGATTCGCAAGGGCCTTCTCGAGCTCGTCATCCTGAAGATCATTGCGGCAGACAAGGTGTATGTCGCGGACATGCTGAAGTTGTTGAGGGATACGGAGTTCGCGACGCAGGAGGGGACGCTGTATCCGTTGCTGAGCAAGCTGCGCCGGGAGCAGCTCGTCGATTACGAATGGAAGGAATCCGACGCCGGCCCGCCACGCAAGTACTACAAGCTGACGGCGGAGGGCCGCGCGCAGCTCGCTGCCCTTAACGACTACTGGAAAGAGTTGAATCGAACCTTGGCCAAACTCGAGAAGTAGCATGCAGAAAGTGGTCAGCGTCAATCTCAACGGCAATGCCTATCAGCTCGAAGAACCGGGTTACGAGGCGCTGCGCGCCTATCTGGAGCGCGCCGAGAGCCGCCTGCAGGGGCCGACGAGAAGGGCGCACCGAAGCGGCTCTATCAGATTCGCGAAGGCGCGATGCTGTCCGGTGTCTGCAAGGGTATCGCGGCGTTCTTCGATATGGACGT
>Ga0068858_100005412_pt1 | contig 12508 bp, 10 predicted proteins | sample KBSSwiS12_FD_66589 | JGI IMG/M metagenome (GOLD analysis project Ga0068858, IMG submission 66589) | Switchgrass rhizosphere microbial communities from Kellogg Biological Station, Michigan, USA - KBS Switchgrass S1-2 | ecosystem: Host-associated > Plants > Roots > Rhizosphere > Soil ... | reverse complement strand
GATCGAGTCGGCCTCGCGCTCGCGCTCGACCAGCGCGCCGAGGTCGCCGAGGCGGATCACGGCGTTGTTGCGCGACGCGACGACGATGTCGGCGAACGCCTTGGCGTCTTTGATCTTGCCCTCGACGCGGACGACGGCGTCCTCCTTGAGGCCGGTCAGCAGTCCCACCGGCACGTCGGCATTGGCGCGCTGCAACGCGGTCGAGACGTCGGCCGGCGTCAGCTGCATGGCGCGCAGCCGCTGCGGGTCGAGGTCGATCCGGACCTGGCGGACCGTGAGGCCGGCGACGTCGACGCGGGCGACGCCGGGCGCGCGCTCGAGGCGCTTCCTCACGACCTGGTCGGCGAGCAGCGACAGCTCGCGCGCGCTGCGCTCGTTGCCGAGCAGCGACAGGTAGACGGTCGGCTGCGCGTTGTCGCCGTCGAAGCGCGAGATGAACGGCTGCTTGGCGTCGCGCGGGAAGTTCGGCTGCACCGCGGCGACCTTGTCGCGAACGTCCTGCACCGCGCGGTTCATGTCGGCCGCGAGCTGGAACTCGACGACGGTCTCGCTGCGCCCCTCGAGGCTGTTCGAGCGGATCATCTTGACGCCGGCGATCCCGTTCAGCGAGAGCTCGATCGGCCGCGTCAGCTCGGTTTCGGTCGCCTCCGGCGACGCACCCGGATAGGCGATGCTGACGAAGACGATCGGCGGCGTGATGTCGGGCAGCCGCTCGACCCGCAGCTGGCTGTACGAGAAGATGCCGAGGACGCACAGCGCCGCCATCACCATCGTCGCGAAGACGGGGTTCGCGATCGAAACGCGGGTGAACCACATGGCGCGAAAGCGGCGCGGCTACGAGCGCGGCACCGGCGCCGCCGACGCCGACGCCGACGGCGACGTCGACCCCACCGCCGGCGCCGACGCGGCATCGCCGCTGCGCCGTCCGACGATGCGGGCGGGCGCGCCTTCCTTCAGGTTGTCGAAGCGCATCGCGAGCAACTGGACGTCGTCGGCGAGGCCCTTGACGATCTCGACCCGGCCTGACGCGAGGTCGCGGCGGCCGGTGACGACGATGCGGCGGACGAGCGCGTCCTTCTCGATCGTCCAGACATAGTCCTGCCCCGACGCCTGGCCGATGGCGGCGATCGGCACCGTCATCCGCACCGTCGGGTCGGCGATCGCGACGCGTGCCTGCGCGTACTGGCCGGCGCGAAAGCGCTCGCCCTGGTTGTCGAGGACGACGACGACGCCGATCGCGCGGGTTCCGGTTTCGGCCGCAGGGGCGATGCGGTCGATGCGGCCGGCGACGTCCTCGCCCGTGCCCTCGATGCGGATCGTCGCCGCCTGCCCCGGCGCGAGCAGCGAAACCTCGTGCGTGCCGACCGTCCCGGCGAGCTCGAGCGTCGACAGGTCGACGACGGTGACGACCGGCTGCTCGGCACTGACCTTCTCGCCGGGCACGACGTGGCGCTTGCCGACGATCCCGGAGATCGGCACCGCGAGCGTCGCCTCGCGCAGGCCGACGTTGGACATCGCGAGCTGCGCCTGCGCCGACTTCAGCTGTGCGCGCGCGGCGTCGAGCCGCGCCTGCGAGGTCTGCAGCGCGGTCGGCGAGATGAAGTTCTGCGCCGCCAGCCCGACGTTGGCGGTGTGCTGGCGCTGCGCCTCGGAGAGCGATGCCTGCGCCGACTCGACGAGCGCGGCGCGGTCGGCGGCGCGACTCTGCAGGTCGGTGAGGTCGATGGCGCCGATCACCTGGCCGGCCTTGACCCGGCTGCCTTCGGCGACGCTGAGCGAGAGCAGCGAGCCCGCCGCCTTGGCACGGACGATCGCCGTGCGCGGCGCGACGAGCGGCCCGGAGAACTCGACCGTCACCGGCAGGCGCGCCGCGAGCGGCCGCGCCACCTCGGCAGCGACGAACTCGAGCGGGACCGGCGCCTTGTCCTTGTCCTTGTCGCCGCGGTGAAAGAGCTGCGGCTTGGAAAGCACCGCGGCCGCGGCGACGCCGAGCACCGCTGCGCCGGCGACCGCCACCCAGACTCGCCGCCGGGTCTTGTGGACCTGCGGGGAGCCGCTTGCATCGTTTTGCATGTCCCGAAGTGTAGGACCGTGCCTGTGCGAGGCCGCCGGCAGTGCGACAGGATGCCGATCACGAGGGCCGGGCCGCCGCCGCCGGCGACGAACTGCATCAGCCGCCGTCTCGCTCGCACAGCATCGCCTTGCGGCAGCACCACGCCGCGGCGAGCGCGACCGCCGTCGCCGCCCAGAACACGGCCGCGAAGCCGGCGACTTCGCTCAGCGCGCCGCCGGCGATGCCGCCGACGACGCCCGAAGCGCCGTAGCCGAGCACGGCGTAGAGCGCCTGGCCGCGGCCGCGCAGGCGGCCGGGAAAATGGCGGGTGATGATGGCGATGCACGCCGAGTGCTGGGCCGCGAAGGTGATCGCGTGCAGGCATTGCGCGACGACGAGGACCGCGACGGCGCCGCCGAACGCGGCGATCAGCGCGAAGCGCAGCGCCGAGACGAGCGCGGCGGCGACGAGCCAGCCGTGCATCGTCCAGCGATGGATCCAGCGGCCCTGGAACCAGAACCAGACGACCTCGGCGACGACGCCGATCGCCCAGAGGACGCCGATCTCGCCCTTGCCGTAGCCGAGCCCGGCGAGGTAGAGCGAATAGAACGCGTACAGGCTGGTGTGGGCGAGCACGGTGAGGAAGACGCCGGCGAAGAACCAGGCGACGACCGGCTCGCGCAGGACGCGCAGCGCGCCGGCAGCGATCGCCGCCGCGTGCGCGGGTTCGCCCGAGCCGGGCAGCCGCCACGCCGCGAAGACGAGCAGCGCCAGCAGCAGCGAGACGACGACCGGGAAGCGCGCGACACCGGCCTGCTGCAGCGCGAAGCCGCTCGCGGTCACCGCGGCGACGAAGCCGACCGAGCCCCAGACCCGGACGCGTCCGTAGCGGCCGATGTCGAGCGTGCCGCCGCTCGACACCCGCTGCGCGAGCGTCGCTTCGTTGATCGGGATGACGCCGGCGGTGCAGACGAAGAGCACGAACGTCACCACCGCGACCCAGGCGTAGTCGACCGGGAAGAAGTAGCCGATCGAGGCGAGGAACGAGCCGCCCGCCGCGAGCGTCAGCAGCCGCTCGCGCTTGCCGGTGTGGTCGGCGACCCAGCCCCAGGCGTACGGGCTGAAGAGCCGCGTCGCGCTCTGCAGCGCGGTGAGCAAGCCGATCGCGAACGTCGAGTAGCCGAGGCTCTGGAACCAGAGCGGCCCGTACGTGCTGACCAGCCCGGCGTAGCCGAAGTACGCGAACGAGACGGCCGCAAACGGGACGACCGTCGGCCGCGCCGACGCGCCGCTCAAGGCGCGTGCGCGGGGATCGGCGCCGCCGGTACGCGGACGTCGCCGCACTGCGCGCGGTGGCGCAGGACGTGGTCCATCACGACGAGCGCAAGCATCGCCTCGGCGATCGGGACGGCGCGGATGCCGACGCACGGATCGTGGCGACCGAACGTCTCGACGGTCGTCGGCCGGCCGGCGCGATCGATCGACCGGCGCGGCGTGCGGATCGAGCTCGTCGGCTTGATCGCCAGCGAGACGGTGATGTCCTGGCCGGTCGAGATGCCGCCGAGCACACCGCCCGCGTTGTTGCTGGCGAAGCCCGCCGGCGTCAGCTCGTCGCCGTGCGTCGTGCCGCGCTGCGCGATCGCCGCGAAGCCGGCGCCGATCTCGACGCCCTTGACCGCGTTGATGCCCATCATCGCGTGGGCGATCTCGGCGTCGAGCTTGTCGTAGAGCGGCTCGCCGATCCCGACCGGGACGCCGCGCGCGACGACGTCGACGCGCGCGCCGCAGCTGTCGCCGTCCTTGCGCAACGCGTCGACGTAGGCCTCGATGCGCGCGATGTCGCTCGCGTTGGCGGCGAAGAACGGGTTGTTGCCGACGTGCTCCCAGCCCTCGAACGGGACCGCGATGTCGCCGATCGCGCTCAGGTGGCCCGCGAACGTCGTTCCGCACTGCTCGCGCAGCCACTTCTTCGCGATCGCGGCGGCGCCGACGGCGGGCGCGGTCAGCCGCGCCGACGCGCGACCGCCGCCGCGCGGGTCGCGCAGGCCGTACTTGTGGTGGTAGGTGTAGTCGGCGTGCCCGGGACGGAACGTGTCGAGCAGGTTCGCGTAGTCCTTGCTGCGCTGGTCGGTGTTGCGGATGAGAAGCGCGATCGGAGTGCCCGTCGTCCGGCCCTCGAAGACGCCGGACAGGATCTCGACCTTGTCCTCCTCTTTCCTCTGCGTGACGTGGCGCGACGTGCCCGGCCGGCGGCGGTCGAGGTCGGGCTGGATGTCGGCCTCGGCGAGTTCGAGCCCCGGCGGGCAACCGTCGACGACGCAACCGATCGCCGGGCCGTGGCTCTCGCCGAAGGTGGTGACGCAGAACAGCGTGCCGAGCGTGCTCCCGGACATTCAGTGCCCGCCGGGCCGCCCCACGGGCGCTGAGAGCCCCCTCGGGGGGCAGCGAACGAAGTGAGCGTGGGGGCGCGACAGCAACGCGTGCAGGCCCTTCAGTTCGCGGGCGACGACGGCTGCTCGTCGCGGCTGTCGACCGGCCAGTCGCGGATGTACGCCTTCAACATCCGGTTCTCGAAGTCCTGGCTGTCGACTACCGCCTTGGCGACGTCGTAGAAGGAGACGACGCCCATCAGCGTCTTGTCGGCGAGCACCGGCATGTAGCGGGCGTGGCGGCCGAGCATCATGCGGCGGACGTCGTCGAGCTCGGTCTGCGGCGAGCAGACGAGCGGCGACGTGTCCATGACGTCGCGCACGCGCGTGCTGCCGAGCGCGCCGCCGTTGTTGACGACCGCCTGGATGACCTCGCGAAACGTCAGCATGCCGGCGAGCTCGCCGCCGTTCATGACGACGAGCGAGCCGATGTCCTGCTGCGACATGACATTGAGCGCCGAGGAGAGTGGCTCGTCGGGAGCCACGGTGAAGAGGGTGCCGCCCTTGACCCGCAAGATGTCGCTGACTTTCATGGTCTTCTCCGCTGTGAGCTGTCGAAGACAGACGGTCCTGCGCCGGGCCGCCTGAGGCGTTGGGCGGACCAATATAGCCCACAATCGTCCGCAGCAGACGACCTCTCGCGCCATGCCCGGCTCCGCCAATCCAGGCTTCGACACCCTCGCCGTCCACGCCGGTGCCGCGCCCGACCCGGCGACGGGCGCGCGCGCAGTGCCGATCCACCTGACGACCTCGTTCGTCTTCGAATCGAGCGAGCACGCCGCGTCGCTCTTCAACATGGAGCGCTCCGGCCACGTGTACAGCCGGATCTCCAACCCGACCAACGCGGTCCTCGAGGAGCGCGTCGCCGCGCTCGAGGGCGGCAGCGGCGCGATCGCGACCGCGAGCGGGCAGGCCGCGCTGCACCTCGCGATCGCGACGATCGCCGGCGCCGGGTCGCACGTCGTCGCCTCGAGCGCGCTCTACGGCGGCTCGCACAACCTGCTCGCCTACACGCTGCCGCGCTTCGGCATCGAGACGACGTTCGTTCGCCCCGGCGACCTCGATGGCTGGCGCGCCGCGATCCGCCCGGAGACGAAGCTCGTGTTCGGCGAGACGCTCGGCAACCCGGGGCTCGACGTCCTCGACGTCGCCACGGTCGCGGAGATCGCGCACGAGCACCACCTGCCGCTCCTCGTCGATTCGACGTTCACGACGCCGTGGCTGCTGCGTCCGTTCGAGCATGGCGCCGACCTGCTCTACCACTCGGCGACGAAGTTCCTGTCCGGACACGGCACGGTCATCGGCGGCGTCCTCGTCGACAGCGGCAACTTCGACTGGGATCGCGCGAACGCCGCGAGCGGCCGCTTCCTCGAGCTGACCGCGCCGTACGAAGGCTTCCACGGCATGGTCTTCAGCGAGGAGAGCACGGTCGGCGCGTTCCTGCTGCGCGCCCGCCGCGAAGGCCTGCGCGACTTCGGCGCCAGCATGAATCCGCTCGCCGCCTGGCTGGTGCTGCAGGGGCTCGAGACGCTGCCGCTGCGGATGGCGCGCCACGTCGAGACCACGCGCAAGGTCGTCGCCTTCCTCGCCGGCCACGCCATGGTCGACCGGGTCGCGTATCCCGAGCTCGAGACGCACCCCGACCACGCGCTGGCGAAGCGCCTGCTGCCGCGCGGCTGCGGCGCCGTCTTCAGCTTCGACCTCAAGGGCTCGCGCGAGCACGGCCGTGCCTTCATCGAGGCGCTCACGATCTTCTCGCACCTCGCCAACGTCGGCGACTGCCGATCGCTCGTCATCCATCCGGCGTCGACGACGCACTTCCGGATGGACGACGCCGCGCTCGCGCGCGCCGGCATCGGTCCGGCGACGGTGCGCCTCTCGATCGGCCTCGAAGACGCCGACGACCTGATCGACGACCTGAAGCGCGCGCTGAAGGCGGCGGCAGCGCTGCGATGAAGCTCGCGGTCCGCAGCGCGGGCGACGTCCGCGACGCCTACGCGTACACCGGCGGCAAGGCGTTCGACGCGCGCCTGCCGTGCGTCGTCCTCCTGCACGGCGCGCTGCACGACCACAGCAGCTGGACGCTCGCCGCGCGCTGGTTCGCGCACCACGGCCACGCCGTGCTCGCGCCCGACCTGCCGGGCCATGGCCGGAGCGACGGTGCGCCGCTCGCGAGCGTCGAGGCGCTCGCCGACTGGCTGCTGGCGCTGCTCGATGCCGCCGGCGTCGCCACGGCCGCGCTCGCCGGCCACAGCATGGGCTCGCTGGTCGCACTCGAGACGGCGGCGCGCGCCCCGGCGCGCGCCGATCGTCTCGTCCTCGTCGGCACGGCGTTTCCGATGAAGGTCTCGCCGGCGCTCCTCGAGGCCGCGCGCGACGACGCGCACGCGGCGATCGACAGCGTCCTCGCGTACTCGCACGCGACGCTCGCCGCCAAGCCGTCGTACCCCGGGCCGGGGACCTGGCTGCACGGCAGCGACCGCGCGCTGATGAGGCGCACGCACGACGGCCAGCGCAACACCAACCTCTTCCTCACCGACTTCCAGGTCTGCGACCGCTACGCCGGCGCGATCGCCGCGGCGGCACGCGTGACGTGCCCGGCGACCGTCGTCGTCGGCGCGCGCGACCAGATGACGTTCGCGAGCCAGGCCGTCGAGCTCGCGGACGCGCTCGGCGCGCGCACGGTGACGCTGCCGTGCGGCCACGCGCTCATGAGCGAGGCGCCCGACCAGGTCCTCGCGGCGCTGCGCGAGGCGATCGTCGTCCGCTAGGGCCGGGCGGCGACGACGCCGCGGCGCTCGAGCTCGGCACCCAGGATCAGCGTCGCCTCGAGCGTGAACTCGCCGGCGGCGAGGCGGTCGACCAGCGCGCGGTCGTCGAGTCGTTCGAAGCGCTCGACCTCGCCGTCGCGGTTGACGGGCTCGATGCCGTCGGGGACGACGCCGCGGAAGACCTCGATCCGCTCGACCATGTAGCCCTCGCGCACCGGGCGCCTGATCACGATCGGCGATGCATGGACGAGATCCGAGAGCGCGGCGATCTCGAGCCCCGCCTCTTCCATCGTCTCGCGCATCAGCGTCGTTCCGACGCGCTCGCCGGCGGCGACCTGGCCGCCCATCGTCGTATCCCAGAGCCCCGGATCGGTCGACTTCGTCGCCGCGCGCTTCTGCACCCACGTCGCGCCGCGCGGGTCGACGCCGACCAGATGCACCGCCTCGGTGGCCAGGCCGAGGACGCGGACGACGCCGCGCTCGATCGCACCTACCGTGCGGCCCTCGTCGTCGACGACGGCGAGCAGCTCGTCGCGCCAATGCGTGGCGATGCGCTCGCCGTGCAGCCAGCGTGCGATCGTCGCGAGCGACTTCGCGGCCGGCGGCGCGATGCAGGGGCCGCCGGCGCGCGCAGCGATCGGCAGCCGCGCCCGCACCATCCGCTCGACGATCGCCGGCTCGATGCTGCCGATCCGGTGTGCCGCCCCGGGCGACGGCGCGCCGAGCGAGAGCGGCACGCGCGCCACCAGCGGCGCGGCGTCGGCGCGCCCGCGCGCCTCACGCAGCCAGTCGGCGGCGAGCGCGCTCACCGCATCTCCTCGAACATGGCGAGCAACGCGGCCTCGTCGAGCACGCGGATGCCGAGCTGCTCGGCCTTCGCGAGCTTGCTGCCCGCCTCGCTGCCGGCGACGACGAAGTCGGTCTTCTTCGACACCGACCCCGCGACCTTGCCGCCGAGCGACTCGATCATCTCCTTGGCGTCGTCGCGCGCCAGCGTCGGCAGCGCACCGGTCAGGACGAACGTCTTGCCGGCGAGCGGCAACGGTGGCGCGTCGGCGACGCCGTCGCTCTCGGGCCACTCGAAGCCGGCTGCAAGCAGCGCATCGATCACCTGCTGGTTGTGCGGCTCGGCGAAGAACGCGTGGATGCTCGCGGCGACGATCGGGCCGACGTCGGGCACCTCGAGCAGCTGCTCGAGGCTGGCGCGGCGCAGCCGCTCGATGCCGCCGAAGTGGCGCGCCAGGTCCTTTGCGGTCGTCTCGCCGACGTGGCGAATGCCGAGGCCATAGAGGAAGCGCGCCAGCGTCGTCTGCCGGCTCGCCGCGATGCTGGCGATCAGGTTGGCGGCGCTCTTTTCCGCCATCCGCTCGAGCGCCTCGACCTGCTCCTGCGTCAGCGCGTAGAGGTCGGCGAGCGAGCGGACGAGCCCGGTGTCGACGAGCTGGTCGACGATGCGGTCGCCGAGGCCCTCGATGTCGAGCGCACGCCGGCTCGCGAAATGCAGGATCGCGTGCTTTCTCTGCGCGGCGCAGAAGAGGCCGCCGCTGCAGCGCCAGTCGACCTCGCCTTCGCCGCGCTCGATCGCGCTGCCGCACACCGGGCACTTGCCGCCCAGCTGGGCGACCAGGTCGAACGGCGGCGCGACGTCCTTCGGCCGCCGCTCGGCGACGACGCCGACGATCTCCGGGATGACGTCGCCGGCGCGGCGGACGATCACGGTGTCGCCGACGCGGACGTCCTTGCGGTGCACCTCCGCCTCGTTGTGCAGCGTCGCGTTCGCCACCGTCGTGCCGCCGACGAACACCGGCTCGAGCTTGGCGACCGGCGTGAGCTTGCCGGTGCGGCCGACCTGGATGTCGATCGCCTTCAGCAGCGTCGTCTTCTCCTGCGCCGGGTACTTCTGCGCGACCGCCCAGCGCGGCTCACGCGTCTTGAAGCCGAGCCGCTCCTGCAGCGCGCGGTCGTCGACCTTGTAGACGACGCCGTCGATGTCGTACGGCAGCGCCTCGCGTCGGGCGGCGACCGCGGCGTGGAAGCTCGCCAGCCCCTCGGCACCTTCGACGCGCGCGTGCAGCGGGCTCGCCGGCACGCCCATCGCATCGAAGGCGTCGAGGATCGCCGTCTGCGTCGCCGGGATCGGCCAGCCGTCGACCTCGCCGAGGCCGTACGCGAAGAAGCTGAGCGGGCGCTTCGCGGCGTTTCGCGCATCGAGCTGGCGGACGACGCCGGCGGCAGCGTTGCGCGGATTGACGAACGTCTTCTCGTTCTTCGCGCCGGCCTCGATGAGCTTCCTCTGGCGCGCGTTGAGCTGCTCGAAGTCGTCGCGGCGCATGAAGACCTCGCCGCGGATCTCGAGCACCCGCGCGTCGACCCGCCTCAGCCGGCGCGGGATCGACGCGATCGTGCGGACGGTGTGGGTGACGTCCTCGCCGGTCTCGCCGTCGCCGCGCGTCGCTGCCTGCACGAGCTCGCCGCGCTCGTAGCGCAGGCCGATCGCGAGGCCGTCGAACTTGAGCTCGGCGCAGTACGCGACCGCAGGTGCGTCGTCGCCGAGCGCGAGCAGGCGGCGGATGCGGGCGTCGAACTTGGCCGCGCCGGCGGCGCTGGTGTCGGTCTCGGTCTCGATCGAGAGCATCGGCACCGCGTGGCGCACCGGCCGCAGCCCTTCGAGGACGGCGCCGAAGACGCGCTGCGTCGGCGAGTCGTCGCTGACGAGCTCGGGGTGCACGGCCTCGATCGCCTGCAGCTCCTGGAACAGCGCGTCGTACTCGGCGTCCGGAACCTCGGGCGCGTCGAGGACGTAGTAGGCGTGCGCGTGGCGCGTCAGCAACTCGCGCAGCTCGGCGGCGCGCGCCGCGGGATCGTTCGTCGGCCTGGTGCGGTCAGGCGGCGGCGAGCGCACGCGTCACCTCGCCCGCCGGCAGTGCCCGGCAGCCGCTCGCGTTCTGGCCGCACCAGAGCGGCGAGAAGTCGCCGCTGCCGCGCGCCTCGGCGGCGGCGCGCAGCGGCGCGATCGCCGTCGTCGCGTGCGGAAATGCCGGCACGTCGGCGCTGTCGTCGAGCTCGCGCATCAGGCGGTTGACGATGCCGCGCGCCGGACCGCCCGAGAAGAGTCGCGTCAGCTTGGTGTGCAGCGCCGACTCGCTGACGAGGGCGTCGCGATGCGGCTGCCGCGTCGTCGCTTCGGGGCAGAGCAGGTACGCGGTGCCGACCTGCGCCATGGCCGCACCGAGCGCGCGCACGCCGGCAACGCCGGCGGCATCGGCGATGCCGCCGGTCGCGACCACCGGGATGCCGACCGCGGCGACGACCTGCGGCAGCAGCGCGAACAGGCCGCTCTGCAGCGTCAGGTCGTCGGAGAGGAAATGGCTGCGATGGCCACCCGCTTCGAGGCCCTGCACGATGACGGCGTCGACGCCGGCACGCTCGAGGAGCTGCGCTTCGGCGACCGTCGTCGCGCTGGCGAGGATCGTCGCGCCGGTCGCGCGGACCCGCGCGAGCAGCGCCGGCGCCGGGACGCCGAGGTGAAAGCTGACGACCGCCGGGCGCAGCTCCTCGACGATCGCGGCAGCGCCCGCATCGAACGGCGTCCGCACCGGCGCCGCCGGGATCGCCGCCGGGTCGAGGCCGAGCTCGCGGTAGTACGGCGCCAGCCGCTGCCGCCACGCCGCCTCGCGCGCGGGATCGGGCGCGACGACCTGGTGGCACGAGAAGTTGACGTTGAACGGGCGGTCCGTGGCGGCGCGAACCGCGGCGACTTCGCGCCGCAGGCCGTCGCCATCGAGCATCGCCGCCGGCAGCGAGCCGAGGCCGCCGGCGCGACACACCGCGATCGCGAGCGCGCTGCCTTGCGCGCCTGCCATCGGCGCCTGGATGACGGGCAGCTCGATGCCGAGCGTTCGCTGCAGATCCATCACGCGTCCCTCAACTGAAGAGCCGCCGCGCCGCCGGCGAGCCGGCAGCGAGGTCGCGCGCCTCGAGCGCTTCGTACAGCTTGCCGAGCTCGGCACCGATGGCGGCGAAGCCCGCGGTCGTGAGCGGCCGGCCGTCGTCGTCGCTGACCTCGGCGTCCATGCCGACCGCGAGCGCCTGCGCCGCCGCCTGCCAGGCGCGGAACGGCTCGACGGCGGGCGCGGTCTGCGGCACGTCGAAGGCGAGCGTGACGTCGCGCACCGCGGCGCGGTCGGGCTCGTCGGCGAGCGCTGCCTGCGGGTCGAACGTGAGCGTCAGCACCGGCGGCCCGCCCTCCTCGGCCGACGGATACACGAGGCGGCCGGGGACGACGCCGGCAACGAAGCCGTGCCGACGCGCGTGCTGCTGGATGTAGCCGACGCTCCACGACGAACCGCGCGCACGCAGGTGCACCGCCAGCTGCGCGTCGTGCTCGCTCGCGAACGCGTCGAGCTCGCGCGCCCGCGCCATCACCTCGAGCATGTCGGGCGGATCGAGGCTCGCGCCGATCGCCTCGGCGAACGCCTGCATCCGCTGCACGAACTCGGAGTACTCGATCTCGTTGAGCGCTCCGGTCCGGCTCGCGAGCTGCACGCCCGCCTGCAGCTCGTCGTAGCGACGGCCGGGTGCCGGCGCTTCCCAGCGGCCGGTTTCGGCGTCGAGGCCTTCGACGAGCACGAGCTTGCTGCCGACGTGGCGCTTCGACGGCAGGTGCGCGAGGACGGTGTCGCCGCCGACCGGCGCGTCGAGCGCGAGCGGAGCGAAGGCGTCGATCAGCGCGTCGAGCTGCAGCGGCAGCCGCTTCGACAGCCGCCGCGCCGGCTCGACGTCCGCCGCGTCGACGCTATCGTCGCCGGCGAGCGCGGTGTCGTCGCGCTCGCTCGCCGCGGTCGCGCTCGGCTCCTCGCGCGCCGTCGGCGCGGCGCGCTTCGGGCCGGCGCGCCGCGCCTGCCAGGCACCGTGCGCGACGACGCCGGCGAGAACGATGCCGCCGAGCGACGCGAGCGCGACGGTCAGGGTGTTCAACGCTCAGGCGGCCTCGGCGAGCCGCATCGCGCCCGGCATGTCGACGGTGACGATGCGCGAGACGCCCTGCTCCTGCATCGTCACGCCGATCAGCTGCTCGGCCATCTCCATCGCGATCCGGTTGTGGCTGATGAAGAGGAACTGCGTCGCCTTCGCCATCTCGGTGACGAGCTTGGCGTAGCGCTCGGTGTTGGCGTCGTCGAGCGGCGCGTCGACCTCGTCGAGCAGGCAGAACGGCGCCGGGTTGAGCTGGAAGATCGCGAACACGAGGGCGATCG
>Ga0068858_100005411_pt1 | contig 12510 bp, 12 predicted proteins | sample KBSSwiS12_FD_66589 | JGI IMG/M metagenome (GOLD analysis project Ga0068858, IMG submission 66589) | Switchgrass rhizosphere microbial communities from Kellogg Biological Station, Michigan, USA - KBS Switchgrass S1-2 | ecosystem: Host-associated > Plants > Roots > Rhizosphere > Soil ... | reverse complement strand
GGCCGCACGCCGCCGACGCGGCGACGCATCGTCGCCGAAGCGTGGCTCCTGAACGCCGTCAACCCGAAGGGCACCGCGTTCATGCTCGCCGTCGTGCCGCAGTTCCTGACGCCGAGCGAGCCGCTCGTCGCGCAGTACGTCGCGATCGGCGCGACGCTCGCGTTCACCGATCTCGTCGTCAACACCGCCTACGCCGCACTGGCGTCGCGGCTGCTCGGGTTGCTGCGCTCGCCGCGGCGCGTCCGCGCCGTGCAGCGCGTCTTCGGCAGCCTCTTCATCGCCCTCGGCGCGCTGCTGGCGACGTTCAAGCGCGCCTGAGGCGTCGTCGCGGCGGCGCTACCCGACGACCTTCGCGCGGCCGGCCTTCACCTGCGACCGCGCGCTCTTGCTGTCGAGCCGGCGCTCGCGCGACGCCGCGGTCGGCCGCGTCGGCTTGCGCGGCAGCGGCGGCGCGGCAGCGCGCGCGACCAGCTCGTTGAGTCGCGCAAGCGCGTCGCGGCGGTTGAGATCCTGGCTGCGATGCCGCTGCGCCTTGATGACGAGCACGCCCTCTTCGTTGAGGCGGCGGTCGGCGCGCGCGAGCAGCCGCGCCTTGACGTCCGCGGGCAACGACGAGGACGCGACATCGAAGCGCAGGTGCACCGCGCTCGACACCTTGTTGACGTTCTGGCCGCCGGCGCCTTGCGCGCGCACGGCGGTGAACTCGACCTCGCGCTCCTCGACGACCGGCGGCGGCTTCAACGGCAGGCGTCCACGGTCGCGTCTAAACCGGTCGTCGAACGCCGGCTCATGGCACGACGCGGATCGGCACGCGCGGCGCGCGCGCGCACATGAGCTCGTAGCCGACGGTCCCGGCGGCGAGCGCGACGTCGTCGATCGAGAGCACGGCGCCCCGGTCGCTGCGGCCCCAGAGCACGACCTCGCTGCCGACGCCGGCGCCGGCGACCGGGCCGAGGTCGACTCCGATCATGTCCATCGAGACGCGGCCGACCGTGCGCGTGCGGACGCCCTCGACGAGAACCGGCGTGCCGCGCTCGTTGGTCCCCGGCGCGAGGCGCGGATAGCCGTCGGCGTAGCCGCACGCGGCGATGCCGATGCGCATCGGCGCCGCCGCAGTGAAGCTGCTGCCGTAGCCGACGCTGTCGCCGGCGGCGAGCTCCTGTACGCCGATCAGTCGCGTGCGCAGCGTCATCGCCGGCGCCAGCTGCCAGTCGTCGATGCCGTGCAGCGGCGCATCGGGCGACGAGCCGTAGAGCATGATCCCGGGGCGCACCCAGGCAGCGCCGCCGCAGGCGAGGCGGGCGCCGTAGCGCAGCGTCGCCGCGCTGTTGGCGACCGAGCGATCGCCGGGCAGATCGTGCGTGGCTTCGGCAAAGGCGGTGAGCGCGGCGTCGACCGACGCTTCGTCGGCGGCGTCGGCGTTGGCGAGATGCGTCATCGGCGTGATCGCCTCGACCTGCGCGAGCGCGTCGAGCCGCAGCCAGGCCGCGCGAAAGCGTTCCGCCACAAAGCCCAGCCGGTTCATGCCGCTGTTCAGCTTCAGGAAGACGTGATGCGGCCGGTCGGTCTTGAGCGCAGCGAGGCGATCGATCTGCTCGCTGCAATGGACGACATGCCACAGCTTCAGCCGCGAGCAGGTCTCCAGGTCGCGCGCGTCGAAACAGCCTTCGAGGAGCAGGATCGGCCCGCGCCAGCCGAGCGTGCGCACCAGCTCCGCCTCGGCGAGATCGAGCAGCGCGAAGCCGTCGGCCCGCTGCAGCGCGGGAAAGACGTTGGCGATGCCGTGGCCGTAGGCATCGGCCTTGACGACGGCCCACACGCGCGCACCGGCGGCGGCGCGCCTCGCGACCTCGAGGTTGGCGGCGAGTGCGTCGCGATGCACGAGCGCTTCGATCGGCCGGGGCATGCGGGGAATTCTGCCAGCCGTCCGTCGCGCCGCCTGCGCGCGCGGCGAATGTGCGAAATGTCGCGTGCTATAAACCGCGCCGCGAGGAGACAAGTCGGACGCAGCTCCGATGCCGGCGCCGGGAAGCGATGAAAAAAGGCTTCTACACCATCATGTCGGCGCAGTTCTTCAGCTCGCTGGCCGACAACGCGCTGCTCGTCGCGGCGATCGAGCTCCTTCGCACCGGCGGCGCGCCGTCGTGGCACGTCCCGGCGCTGACGCCGATGTTCGCGCTCTTCTACGTCGTGCTCGCCCCGGGGGTCGGCGCGTTCGCCGATGCGATCCCGAAGGGCACGGTGATGCTGATCTCGAACACGATCAAGATCGTCGGCTGCGTGCTGATGCTGTTCGGGCTCGAGCCGCTGATCGCCTACGGCATCGTCGGCCTCGGCGCCGCTGCGTATTCGCCGGCCAAGTACGGCATCCTCACCGAGCTGTTGCCGAACTCGCAGCTCGTCAAGGCGAACGGCTGGATCGAGGGGCTGACGATCCTGTCGATCATCCTCGGCGTCCTGCTCGGCGGCCAGCTGCTCGGCCGCGTCGTCTCGCACCACCTGCTCGCGTTCGACGTGCCGATGATCGACACCGGCATCAGCTCGGCGCCGGAGGCGGCGATCGCGGTGATCGTCGCGTTCTACATCGTCGCCGCGCTCTTCAACCTGCGCATCCCGCGCACCGAGGCGCCGCTGCAGCCGCTCGCGCGCAGCGTCGCCGTCCTCGTGCGCGACTTCTCCAACTGCAACGCGCGGCTGTGGAACGACAAGCTCGGCCAGATCTCGCTCGCCACGACGACGCTGTTCTGGGGCGTCTCCGGCAATCTGCGCGTGATCGTCTTCGCGTGGGCGGCCGCGGCGCTCGGCTACTCGACGACGCAGGCGTCGGCGCTGGTCGGCGTCGTCGCCATCGGCACCGCCGCCGGCGCCATCGTCGCGTCGCTGTGGATGCGGCTCGACCAGGCGACGCGCGTGATCCCGTTCGGCATCGTGATGGGCGTGCTCGTCATCGGGCTCAACCTGATCGCCGACGTCTGGATCGCGGCGCCGTTCCTCGTCCTGCTCGGCGCGATCGGGGGATTCCTGGTCGTGCCGATGAACGCGCTGCTGCAGCACCGCGGCGCCAACCTGATGGGAGCCGGCCGCTCGATCGCGGTGCAGAACTTCAACGAGCAGGCGTGCATCCTCGGCCTCGGTGCGTTCTATACCGGCATGACGCGATTCGGCCTGTCGGCGTTCACCTCGATCGCGGTATTCGGCGTGCTCGTCGCGGCGACCATGTGGCTGATCCGCGGCTGGCACAGCCGCAACGTCGTCCGCCATCGCGGCGAACTCGAGCACCTGCTCGCGATCGCGCGCCGCGACAAGCATTGAGCGGCGCGGCCGCGCCGGGCGCGCGCCGTCGCGCCGCGGCGGCGCTCGTCTTCAACGCCTTCGTCTGGGGCACGTCGTGGTGGCCGCTGCGCCGGCTGCAGGACGCCGGCGTCCATCCGCTCTGGGCGACGGCGCTGACGTTCACGCTCGCGACGCTCGCGATCGTCGCGGTGCGGCCGCGCGCCGTCGCGCAGGTGGCGCACACGCCCGCGCTGTGGCTGCTCGTCGTCGCGGCGGGCTGCACCAACGCGGCGTTCAACTGGGCGATCGTGATCGGCGACGTCGTCCGCGTCGTCCTCCTCTTCTACCTGATGCCGCTGTGGACCGTGCTGCTCGCGCGCGCCGTCCTCGGCGAGCGACTGACGCGCGTCGCGGGCGCGCGGATCGCGCTCGGCACGCTCGGCGCGCTGATCGTGCTCTGGCCCGACGCTTCGCACCTCGACGCGGCCGCCGGCGTCGCGCTGCCGCTGCCGCACTCGCTCGCCGACTGGCTCGGCATCGTCGGCGGCTTCTCGTTCGCGTTCAACAACGTCATGCTGCGGCGCGAGGCGGGTCGGCCCGAGGAGGGGCGCTCGCTCGCGATGTTCGCCGGCGGCGCGCTCGTCGCCGGCGCGCTCGCGGCGCTGCTCGCGACCGACGGCGCGATCGCGCCCGTGCCGGCGCCGGCGCCGACGTGGCTCGCGCTGGCGTTCGCGCTGACCGTCGTCTTCGTCGCCGGCAACCTGTCGCTGCAGTACGGCGCGGCGCGGCTGCCGGCGAACGCGACCGCCGTCGTCATGCTGACCGAGGTGCTGTTCGCCGCGGTCTCGGCGATCGCGCTCGGCGGTGGCGTGCTGACGGCGCGGCTGGCGATCGGCGGCGCGCTCATCGTCGCCGGCGCCCTGCTCGCCGCGCTCGCGCCGGGCCGCTGAACGTCGCCCGCCGAGTGGCCGCTCGCTGAACGACGCGCCGCCCGGCGCTACCATCGGGCCGACGAGACCGCGAGGACCCCATGGCGAAGAGCGCGAGCGGAACCATCTATGACTTCGACGCCGAGTCGATCACCGGCAAGCCGGCGCAATTCTCGACCCAGAAGGGCAAGGTGCTGCTGATCGTCAACACCGCGAGCAAGTGCGGCTTCACGCCGCAGTTCGCCGGCCTCGAAAAGCTCTGGGAGACGTACCGCGACCGCGGCCTCGTCATCGTCGGCTTTCCGAGCAACCAGTTCGGCGCCCAGGACCCGGGCTCGAACGACGAGATCGCGTCGTTCTGCGAGCTGAACTACGGCGTGACGTTTCCGATGATGGGCAAGGTCGACGTCAACGGCGAGAAGGCGCCGCCGCTCTGGAAGTGGCTGACGGCGGAGGCGCCGGGCATCCTCGGCACCAAGACGATCAAGTGGAACTTCACCAAGTTCCTGGTCGGCAAGGACGGCAAGGTGATCAAGCGATTCGCGCCCAACGACACGCCCGAATCGATGAAAGGCGACATCGAGGCTGCGCTCGCCGCGTAAGGATTCGCCGTGACCATGTTCGCGCACGTCGAGCCGTTCGGCGGCGATCCGATCCTGAGCCTCAACGAGGACTTCCAGAAGGATCCGCGGCCGGGCAAGATCAACCTGTCGATCGGCATCTACTTCGACGACGCCGGCCGCATCCCGGTGCTGGCGTCGGTCCGCCGCGCCGAGCAGCAGGTGACGGCGCGCGATGCGGCCAAGCCGTATCTGCCGATCGAAGGCGCCGCCAACTTCCGCGCCGCCGTGCAGGCGCTGCTGTTCGGCGCCGACCACGAAGCGGTGCAGAACCGGCGCGTCGCGACGGTCCAGTCGATCGGCTCGAGCGGCGGCCTCAAGGTCGGCGCCGATTTCATCGCGCGCTGGCTGCCGCAGAGCGCCGTCTGGGTGAGCGAGCCGAGCTGGGAGAACCACCGCTCGATGTTCGAGGGCGCCGGTCTCGCCGTCGACGACTACCCGTACTACGACGCCGCCAGCGGCGGCCTCGCCTTCGACGCGATGTGCGCGGCGATCGATCGCCTGCCGGCGGGAAGCGTCGTTCTCCTGCACGCGTGCTGCCACAACCCGACCGGGGTCGATCTCACGCGCGCGCAGTGGGATGCGCTGGTGCCGATCCTGTCGCGGCGCGGCCTGGTGCCGTACCTCGACCTCGCCTACCAGGGCTTCGGCGACGGCATCGAGGAGGACGCGTACGCGCTGCGCGCGCTCGCGGCGGCGCGCGACCGCGACGGCCGCCCGCTCGCCTTCTTCGTCGCCAACTCGTTCTCGAAGAGCATGAGCCTGTACGGCGAGCGCTGCGGCGCGCTCAGCGTCGTCTGCGCGGACGCCGGCGAGGCGACGAACGTGCTCGGCCAGCTCAAGTTCACGATTCGCCGCAACTACTCGAGCCCGCCGATCCACGGCGGCCAGATCGTCGCCGCGGTGCTCACCGAGCCGGCATTGCGGCGCGAGTGGGAAGGCGAGCTCGCCGCGATGCGCGAGCGCATCCAGGCGATGCGGCGGGCGCTGCACGGCGTCCTCGCCGAGAAGATGCCGGAGCGCGACTTCTCCTACTTCCTGCGCCAGCGCGGCATGTTCAGCTACACCGGCCTGTCGCCGCGGCAGGTCGACCGGCTGCGCGACGAGCTCGCGGTCTACCTCGTGCGCTCGGGGCGGATGTGCGTCGCCGGCCTGAACAGCGGCAACGTCGAGGCGACCGCGCGCGCGATGGCCGCCGTCCTCGACGGCGACTGAGCGTCAGCGCGCGAAGCGACGCTGCGCGAAGAGGGCGAGCCCGGTCGCGACGCTGGCGAAGCGGTCGCCGCGGACGACACGCGCTTCGGGACACGCGCGGCGCAGCCGCTCGGTGAGCAAGTCGAGGCCGGTCGAGCCGCCGGTGAGATAGAGCGCGTCGACGTCGGCGGCGGCGAGCCCGGCCTGCGCGACCGTCGCCTCGGCCGCGGCGACGATGCGCTCGAGATCGGCGTCGACCGACTCGCCGAGCGCCGCGGCGTCGAGCGCGCTGGCCAGGCCCGGCTCGAGCTGGCCGAGGTCGATCGCCACCGCGCCGCCGCCGGCGACCGCGATCTTCGCCGTCTCGGCGCGCGCGACGAGGTCGTGCCCGAGCCGGCGCGTCACCACCGTCAGCAGCCGCCGGTGCTGCGCCGGATCGGCGTAGAACGCGCGCATGCCGCGCAGCTCGACGACGCGCTGCGGGTTGTAGACGGTGTTGATCAGGTGCCATGTCGCGAGGTCGAAGTAGACCGCGCTCGGCACCTCGCGCGGCGGCGCGCCGTCGATGCTCGGACCGAGCGCGCCGAAGCCGAGCAGCGGCAGGATGCTCGCGAGCTCGACGCGGCGGTCGAAGTCGGTGCCGGCGATGTGGACGCCATGGTTGGCGAGGATGTCGCGCCGGCGGTCGACCGCGTCCTTGCGCGCCGGGCCGACGCGAACGACCGAGAAGTCCGACGTGCCGCCGCCGATGTCGGCGACGAGCACGGTCTCGTCGCGCGCGACCGAGCGCTCGTGGTCGAACGCGGCGGCGATCGGCTCGTACTGGAACTCGACCTGGCGAAAGCCGGCGCTCGCCGCCGCCTCGCGCAGCGCCGCCTCGGCGGCGGCGTCGCGCGCCGGGTCGTCGTCGACGAAGTAGACCGGGCGGCCGAGCACGACGCGCTCGAGCGGGGCGCCGACCGCCGCCGCGGCCCTGGCGCGGAGATGGCGCAGGTAGGTCGCGACGACGTCGAGGTAGCGCACGCCGCGGCCGCCGCCGACGTCGGTCGTCTGCTCGACGAGCGAGCTGCCGAGGATGCTCTTCATCGATCGCATCAGCCGGCCGTCGATGCCGTCGACGTAGGCGGCGATCGCGGCACGGCCGAACTGGCACGGCGCCGGCTCGACCGCGGCGCGGTCGCCCTCGACCGGATAGAAGACCGCGGTCGGCATCGTGACGAACCCGGGCTCGAGCTCGACCAGGCGCATGGCACCGTCGCGATCCGGCACCGCGACCGCCGAGTTCGACGTGCCGAAGTCGATCGCGCAGAACGGAGGGACGTGGGTCATCGCGCCTTGCGCGAAAAGGGGCGCGATTCTAGGCGCTCGGCGGCGGCCGGCGCACGCGCACTATCCTTCGCCCACCCTTCCCGACGGAGACCTGCCATGGCCCTCGCCCTCCTTCGCGCCCTCGCCTTCGCCGCCACGCTCGTCGGCGGCGGCGCCGCACTGGCCGCCGACCTCGTCGCGACGCCGGCCAAGGCGGACGCGCTCGCGCCGGCGCGCGCCCGGATCGCCGAGAAGAACTGGGCGGCGGCGATCGACGAGCTGAAGAAGGTCGACGCGACGTCGAGCGCGGACTGGAACAACCTGATGGGCTACAGCCTGCGCAAGGCCGACCCGGCGAACCTTGCCGAGGCCGAGAAGTACTACAACGAGGCGCTGCGCATCGATGCCAAGCACCGAGGCGCGCTCGAATACTCGGGCGAGCTCTACCTCATGACCGGCAATCTCGAGATGGCCGAGCAACGGCTCGCCGCGCTCGACAAGGCGTGCTTCCTGCCGTGCGAGGAGTACACCGACCTGAAACGTGCAGTAGCTCGTTACAAAGCCGCGGGCAACAAATACGTCGCACAGTAGGCGTGGCGGCATCGCGACGCGTTGACCCTGCAGCGCGAATTGCGACCGCTTCGCCCCGTGATTCGGGGATGCACGCCGCGGCGCCACCGCGGATACTGACGATGCGCACCGCCGCCCCGGAGAAGTCGATGAATCTGATCGCCCGTGCCCGCCGCTACCTCGCGACTTCGCGTCGCTCGGCGCGCCGGCTCGACGACGATCCGGCCGACATGGGCACGGCGTTCGGACTCGACGCGATCACGACGATCCAGCCCGAGTCGCCGGCGGAGATCGCTGCGCGCCAGAGCGCTGCGCCGCCGAGCCGCATCGCGCTGCGCCTGCACCGCCGCTCGACCTTCTGAAGCGCGCGTCGGCGCGCCCGCTCACGCCTCGATCACGAGCCGCGGCTGGTGTCCAGCGGCCTCGCCGCGACGCTCGTGGCCGCGCGAATTGCACACGACGCGCGTCGCGCCGTGGCCGTGCGCGACGCGGTAGTCGTGGACGCAGTGCAGATGGCCGTGCAGCCAGACGTCGGCGAACGGCAGCAGCTCGTCGTCGGCGTTGCAGAAGCTCGCCGTTCCGCTCTTCGCGCCGTAGCGCGGATCGGCGCTGCGCAGGCTCGGTGCGAAGTGGGTGACGGCGACCGTCGCGTCCCATTCTCCGGCGGCGCGCAGCTCGGCCGCGAGCCAGTCGCGGCACGCCAGCGCCTCGACGCGCATCGCCTCGCCGTCGAACGGCTGGCCGCTTCGGGTCGCCTGCATCAGCTCCATGAAGTAGGCGCCGGCGCGCATCGCCTTGGCGCGGCCGAGCGGCCCGAAGAGGTCGAAGTCGGCCCAGCGCGTCGTCGCGACGATGCGGATGCGGCGACCGCCACGGTCGCTGACGAGCAGCCGCTCGCGCTCGAGCATCGTGATGCCGAGCGCGTCGCAGCGTGCGCGCAGCGCGGCGGCTGCGATGTCGATGTCGCGACCGTCGAACTCGTGGTTGCCGGCGACGAAGACGACGGGCACCGGCCAGCGCGCGAATCGCTCGAGCGCGTCCCAGGTGCTGTCGATGTCGCCGGCGAGGACGAGCAACTCGGCGCCGTCGGCCGGCTCCGGCGCGTATGTCTCGGTCTCGAGGTGGAGGTCGGAAAGCAGCTGCAGCCGCATCAGGAGCGCGCCGCGCCGTGGCAGTGCTTGAACTTCCTGCCGCTGCCGCACGGGCACGGGTCGTTGCGGCCGACCTTCGGCGCCGCGTTGCGCACCGCAGCGACGCGGTAGCGCTGCGCGAGCGTCAGCTCGTACAGCTCGGCGACGGCGGCGACGATCGCCTCGATCGCCTGCTCGAGCGTCGCGCCCGGCCGCGACGTCGCGCCGTCGCCGCCGTCGCCGGCGTCGTCGGCGACGGGAGCGAACGCGAGGATGCGCGCGAGCGCGGCGCGGACCTGCGGATCGTCGAGCTCGCTGAGCGCCGGCAGCAGGTCGATCGCCTGCGCGAAGCCGGCGACCCACGGCGACAGCATCGCGCCGACCGGGTCGGCGGCGGCGCGCGCCTGCTCGCCGGCATCGTCCGGCGACGGCTCGAGCAGCAGCGGATCGAAGTCGCCGCGCTCGGCGAGCGAGCGGTTGAGCGCAGCGTGGCGCCGCAGCACGAGTGCGCGGGCGCGGCGCTGGTCGGGCCCCGGCTCGGCCTCGCCCCAGCGATGGCCGCCGGCGTCGAACACGTACGGCAGCCAGTCGTCGGGCTCGAGCAGGCGCGGCTGGACGACGACGCCGCACAGGAAGCCGTCGAGCATGACGGCGTCGAGCGGATCGAGCGGCTCGGGGATCGTGGCGAGCAGCGTGTCGAGCTCGCCGATCTCGTCCTGGCTCAAGTCGACGTCGGCGGCGGCGAGCGCGCCGCGCGACGGCGGCGGCGTGTCGGGCTGGGTCATGCCGACACTGTAGTCGCCCGCGCCGCGCGCGCGCGGCGACGGCACGGAGGAGGTCAGCCGGCGAGCCGCTCGGCGAGGCGGCGACGCACCTCGGGAAGCTCCGGCGGCAGGCGGTGCGCGAGCTGGCGGAACAGCTCGTCGTGCAGCGCGAGCTCGCGCTGCCACTCGCCGGGGTCGACGCTGCTGACGAGGCGGAAGCGCTCGGCGTCGAAGTCGAGTCCCGACCAGTCGAGGTCGCGGTAGCGCGGCGTGATGCCGAAGGCGTTGAGCTCGCCTTCGGCACGGCCTTCGACGCGCTCGACGATCCAGCGCAGCACGCGCATGTTCTCGCCGTAGCCGGGCCAGACGAACTTGCCGTCGGGGCCGCGGCGGAACCAGTTGACGCAGAAGATCTTCGGCAGCGTCGCTCCCGAGCGCGCGAGGATCGCGCCGAGGTCGAGCCAGTGCCGGAAGTACTCGCTCATGTTGTAGCCCATGAAGGGCAGCATCGCGAACGGGTCGCGGCGGACGACGCCCTGCGCGCCGGCGGCGGCGGCGGTCGTCTCCGACCCCATCGTCGCCGCCATGTAGACGCCCTCGGTCCAGTCGCACGCCTCGGTGACGAGCGGCACGATCGTCGAGCGGCGGCCACCGAAGATGAAGGCGTCGATCGGCACGCCTGCGGGCGAATCCCACGCCGGATCGAGGGCGGGGTTGTTGGTCGCGGCGACGGTGAAGCGCGCGTTCGGATGCGCCGCCTTGACGCCGGTCTCGCGCGCGCGCGCCGGCGTCCAGTCACGACCCTGCCAGTCGATCAGGTGCGCCGGCGGCTCGTCGCTCATGCCTTCCCACCAGACGTCGCCGTCGTCGGTGAGCGCGACGTTGGTGAAGATCGCGTCGTGGCCGACGCTCGCCATGCAGTTCGGGTTGGTCTTCTCGTTCGTCCCCGGCGCGACGCCGAAGTAGCCCGCCTCCGGGTTGATCGCGTGCAGGCGGCCGTCGCTGCCCGGCTTGATCCACGCGATGTCGTCGCCGATCGTCGTCACCTTCCAGCCCGCCAGCGTCGGCGGCGGGATGAGCATCGCGAAGTTGGTCTTGCCGCACGCGCTCGGGAATGCCGCGGCGACGTGGTGCTTGCGGCCTTCGGGCGAGGTCACGCCGAGGATCAGCATGTGCTCGGCGAGCCAGCCCGGTTCGCCGCGCTCGGCGTTCGCCGCGGCGCGACCCATCGTCGAGGCGATGCGCAGCGCGAGGCACTTCTTGCCGAGCAGCGCATTGCCGCCGTAGCCGGAGCCGTAGCTCCAGATCTCCTGCGTCTCGGGATAGTGGACGATGTACTTGACCGGATTGCACGGCCAGGCGACGTCGCGCTCGCCGAGCCCGAGCGGCGCGCCGACCGTGTGCATGCACGGCACGAAGCGGCCGTCGGTGCCGAGCACCTCGAGCACGGCGCGGCCCATGCGCGTCATGATCTTCATGCTGACGGCGACGTAGGCGCTGTCGGTCAGCTCGACGCCGATGTGCGAGATGCCCGAGCCGAGCGGCCCCATCGAGAACGGCACCACGTACATCGTGCGCCCGCGCATGCAGCCGCGAAAGAGCGGCGGCGTGCCGTCGGCGAGGCCGGTCTGCAGCAGCGCGCGCATCTCGGCCGGCGACTTCCAGTTGTTGGTCGGACCCGCGTCTTCCTCGCGCTCGGAGCAGATGAACGTCCGGTCCTCGACGCGCGCGACGTCGCTGGCGCTGCTGCGCGCGAGATAGCTGCGCGGCCGCAGCTCGGGGTTCAGGCGGATGAACGTGCCCGCGTCGACGAGCTGCCCGGCGAGCCGGTCGTACTCGGCATCGCTGCCGTCGCACCAGTGGACGTCGCGCGCTTCGGTGAGCGCGGCCATCTGCGCGACCCAGTCGATCAGCTTGGCGTGGCGGACGTGCGCGGGTGCGCGCACGGCGACGTGCGGCGCGTGGAAACGGTTCGTCGGCAGTGCGGTCATGGGGTGGTTCAGAGCAATTGCAATTCCCGCGGTCGGCGGCCGCCGGCGAGCGCGACGACGTGCGCGGATCGCCGCGGCACCGCGCGGCGCGACCCCGCGCCGAACCGGTGATCGGTTGTCTCCGCTGCGCAGTCGTGCGCTTCTTCTCGGGGGCGTCAGTGTAGCCGCGGGGGCAACGCCGGCCCGACCGGGTGTCCCCTTCGCCGCCGCAATAATGATCGAATGCCGAGCCGTCGCCTCTTCGTCGCCGGGCTGACGGTGGCGGCGTTCGCCTCGCCGGCGGCGCAGCACCCCTCCGAACGCGGGGGTCCGCTTCGTCTCGGCGTCGACCGCGCGCTCGAGGAATCGGGGCTGGCGCATCGCCTGCAGCGCGCGTTCGGCTTCGACACCGGCATTGCGGTGCTGCTCGTCCCCGGGCCCGCGCTCGCCGTGCTCGATGCGGTCCGCGACGGCGAGACCGACGCCGCGCTGCTCAACACGCCGGGCGCCGAGGAAGATCTCGAGCACCAGGGACTGATCCACGACCGGCGCGTGATCGCGACGAGCGAGTTCATCGTCGTCGGCCCGCCACCGCCGCGCGCGCCGCGCAAGCGCCCGCCGCCGCCGGGACACCGCGCCGTCGAGGTCCTCGAACGGATCCAGACGCAAGCCGCCGCCGATCCCGCGAGCATCGTCTTTCTGTCCGCCGGCGACGGCTCGGGGGTCCACGTCGCCGAGCAGGCGCTCTGGCG
>Ga0068858_100005398_pt1 | contig 12526 bp, 7 predicted proteins | sample KBSSwiS12_FD_66589 | JGI IMG/M metagenome (GOLD analysis project Ga0068858, IMG submission 66589) | Switchgrass rhizosphere microbial communities from Kellogg Biological Station, Michigan, USA - KBS Switchgrass S1-2 | ecosystem: Host-associated > Plants > Roots > Rhizosphere > Soil ... | reverse complement strand
AAGGTTTTGGATTTCGGCCTGGCGAAATCATCACAAGATGAAACCCTCACTGGCGCGCGCATGGTGATGGGCACCCCCGCCTACATGGCGCCAGAGCAGCGCGAGGGGAAAGAGTGCGACGCGCGAACGGATATCTATTCGCTGGGCCTCGTCCTCTATGAGATGGCGACGGGCAAGCGTGCCGTGCAGAACCAGATTCCATCGCTCGATCAGCTTCCGGAGCGGCTTCAGCACGTTATCGAACGATGCCTAACTCCCGACCCCGGCGACCGCTGGCAGTCGGCGCAAGATGTAAAAACAGAACTGGAGTGGGCTGGCCAGAGCAGGCCGGCAATGACCGGGGAACGGACGCGGGGAGTTCGTATTCCGTGGATGATCGCCGCCCTCGCTACCCTGCTTGCTTTCGTGCTCGCTGGTCTGTATTGGCGACAAACACCGCAAGCAACAGCCAGCGGGCGCTCAACCCGCTTTATCGTATATCCCCCGGAAAAGGTCGTGCTGTCGGGCAACACCTTGCCTACAATATCTCCGGACGGCGAGCGGCTGGTCTTCGGTGGCATTGAGCCCGACGGCAAGACGCGCCTCTTCGTCCGCCCGCTCGCCTCCCTTGCGGCGGAGCCGGTTCCGGGCAGCGAGGGCGCAGCTTTTGTATTCTGGTCTCCCGACAGCCGCTCTATTGGGTTCTTCGCGGGGGGAAAACTCAAGAGAAGCGATCTGAACGGCGGCCCGCCCGAAATTCTGTGCGATGCGTCCAGCGTGGCTCGGCCTAGCGGCACCTGGAACCGGGACGGAGTGATCCTGTTGAACAGTGAAGATCGCCCCGGTTTGTATCGAATACCCGCGACCGGCGGAGTGCCCAGCCCCGTCACGGCCCTCGACGCCGGGCGCCAGGAAACCATGCACCTCTGGCCCAAATTCCTCCCCGACGGCCGCCACTTCATCTATCTGGTGCAGAGCCAGCAGGTAGATAACAGCGGAATTTACGTCGCTTCCATGGATTCGAAAGACCGTAAGCGAGTCCTGAACATCAGCACCAATCCATCCTATGCCGAGTCGCCTGCTGGAATCGGTCATCTACTCTTCATGCAGGGATCCACTTTAATGGCCCAGGCGTTCGATACCAAGAAGCTGGAATTGGCGGGCGAACGCTTCCCGGTTGCCGAACAGGTGCTGATGTCGCCGGCTTACGCTTTGGGACTCGCGGCGTTTTCGGCCTCAAGCAATGGGGTATTGGTCTATCGGACCCTCTACGAAACCACGGAACTGGTGTGGTTCGACCGGCAGGGGCGGCGGTTGGGGACAGTCGGCGAGCCGGGCAATTACTCCGTCCCCGCTCTATCGCCGGATGAGAAGACGCTTGCCGTGAGGCGCACCGATACACAACTCGGAACTCATGATCTGTGGCTCTTCAATCTGGTGCGCGGAACCCCCTCCCGATTCACTTTCGATCCGGGAGAAGAGACCAATCCGACATGGTCCCCGGACGGTACGCGGATCGCTTTCAGCTCCTATCAAAAAGGCAGCTACGATCTCTACCAGAAGGCAGCTACCGGCGCCGGCAACGCCGTACTTTTGATGGAATCCAACGACAGCAAGATTATTCACACGTGGACTCCAGACGGGCGGTTCGTACTCTACGGTTCCGGTAACAATCGATGGGCGCTGCCGTTGACCGGCGAAGCGAAGCCAATGCTGCTTTCCGGCACAGGCTTGGGGGACGGAGTTAGCGTGTCTCCAAATATGAAATGGATGGCCTACCGGTCCACCGAGTCGGGTCGCAATGAAATCTACGTCCAGAGCTTTCCGTCCACGGGCAATAAATCGCAAGTCTCGACGGCAGGCGGCGAGGAACCCGAGTGGCGTCGCGACGGCAAGGAGCTGTTCTTTGTGGAAGGGAAACGGCTGATGGCTGTGGAGGTGAACACCGGCCCGGTCTTCGATCGGGGTGTCCCCAAGCCTCTCTTCGAGGTTCTCCTGGAGACGGAACCTCGGAGAAGCCGTTACCAGGTCGCCGCCAACGGCCAGAAGTTTCTAGTCAATGTGCCGCTGGAATCGACACAGTCGGCAACGATCGAAGTGGTAACGAATTGGGCAGTGGGGTTGAAGAAGTGACTCCCTCACGCTGGCAACAGGTAGAGGAACTGTACCACGCGGCGCTCGAGTGCGAGCCGGGCGAGCGCACCGCGCTTCTAGCGCGCGCCGATCCGGAGCTCCGCCGCGAAGTGGAATCGCTGCTGGCGCAGCAGAGCGGCAAAACGCCGCTCGATCACCCCGCCTGGGAAGGTGCAGCGAGCCTGCTCGCATCAACCGTCGCGGCCCTGAGCCCGGGTACGCAACTTGGGCCGTACAAGATCGAAGGACCTCTAGCAGCCGGCGGCATGGGCGAAGTCTTCCGCGGGGTGGATACCCGCCTCGGACGTTCCGTCGCGGTGAAAACTTCGCGCGAACAGTTCACTGAACGCTTCAACCGCGAAGCCCGCGCGATCTCGTCGTTGAACCATCCGCATATCTGCACTCTCTACGACGTCGGGCCGAACTACCTGGTGATGGAGTTATGCGACGGCGAAACCCTCGCCGCACGCCTGAAACGCGGCAAGCTATCTATCGACGACACCCTTCGCTACGGTCAGCAGATCGCCGATGCCCTGGCCGCCGCACATGCCAAGGGAATCGTGCACCGCGATCTCAAGCCCGGCAACATCATGCTCGGCAAGACTGGCGTGAAGGTCTTGGATTTCGGCCTGGCAAAGTCGCAGCAAGATGTCACACTGACTGGTGGCCGCATGGTGATGGGCACTCCCGCCTACATGGCCCCGGAGCAGCGCGACGGCAAAGAGTGCGACGCCCGCACAGATATCTACGCCCTCGGTCTCGTCCTCTATGAGATGGCCGCCGGCAAGCGGGCAGTAGAAGGGCAGCCGCCGCCTTTGGACGCCTTCCCTCCGCAACTCGCGCACAGCATCGAACGCTGCCTGGCGCAAGATCCCGACGATCGCTGGCAGTCGGCACGAGATGTCGCAGCGGAGTTGGAGTGGGCTGGCCGGAGCCGCGCAAGCGTGGCCACGGAACAACCACGCAAAACGTGGCTCCCCTGGGGAATCGCAGCCCTTTCGACCTTTGCTTTTATCGCAGCCGTATTGTATTTTCGCGAAACCCGGCAAACAGCGCCCAACGAACGCTCGACACGGTTCTTCGTTTCACCCCCGGAAAAAGCCATGTTGTCGGGCCGCACGCTGCCTGTAATTTCCCCGGACGGCGAGAGGCTGGCCTTCGGCGCCATCGAGCCCGACGGCAAGACGCGTCTCTGGGTTCGTCCGCTCTCATCCCTCGCCGCGGAACCCGTCCCGGGGAGCGATGGCGCAGTTTCCGTATTCTGGTCTTTCGACAGCCGCTCACTCGGATTCTTCGCCGGCGGAAAACTCAAACGGAGCGACCTGCATGGCGGCCCGCCTCAAATTCTCTGCGACGCGTCCGACTCCCTCCGCCCCATGGGCACGTGGAACCGCGAAGGCGTGATCCTCTTCAACAGCGCCGATCGTAGAGGACTGTATCGAGTCCCCGCTACCGGCGGAGAGGCCACTGCGGTGACAACCCTCGATGCCTCTCGTCAGGAGAACATGCACGCCTGGCCACAATTCCTCCCCGATGGCCGTCATTTCATTTACCTCGCGCAAAGCAACACGCGGGAGAACACCGGCATCTACGCCGGTTCCCTGGATTCCGCGGTAAGGAAGCATCTGGCAAACGTCAGCACCAACCCAAGGTATGCGGAATCCCCTTCTGGTGCCGGTTATCTGCTTTTCATGCAGGGAGCCACTTTAATGGCCCAGGCTTTCGACCCCAGGAAACTGGAATTGCAGGGCGAGGGTATTCCAGTTGCGGAGCAAGTGTTGCTCCCGCCCGCCCCCGGTCGCGGATTCGCGGCGTTTTCGGCTTCAAGGAACGGAGTATTGGCTTACCGGACGCTGGGTCAGGCGAGCACCGAACTGGTTTGGTTCGACCGGCAGGGGAAGCGAGTGGGGACAGTAGGTGAGCCCGGCAATTACGCAGTTCCAGCTCTATCCCCGGACAAGAAAAAGCTCGCCGTGACCCGAATAGACGCCCAGCTCGGGACCCGTGACATATGGCTGTTTGACCTGGTGGATGGAAAGTCTTCGCGGTTCACCTTCGATCCGGACGAGGAGACAAATCCGACGTGGTCGCCGGACGGAAATCGAATTGCCTTCACTTTCCGCAGAAATATCTTCCAGAAGGCAGCCACCGGCGCCGGAAACCCCGAACCGCTCTGGGAATCCAGCGACAACAATCTGGTCGAAACTTGGACTGCGGATGGGCGCTATATAATCTACGACTCTGAGGGCAAACTATGGAGGCTGCCCTTGAATGGCGACCGGAAGCCCACGGTTCTGCTTACGGGTGTCGTCGGAGACGGAGTGAACGTCTCGCCCAATGTGAAATGGGTGGCCTACCAAGCATACGTTTCGGGTCGAATGGAGGTCTTCGTCGAAAACTTTCCACCGTCGGGCAGCAAATATCAGATCTCGACTACGGGGGGTGCAGAGCCCTATTGGCGTAGCGACGGCAAAGAGCTTTTCTTCATCGCCGGAAAACAGTTGATGGCCGTGGATGTCAACACCGGCGGGCCGATCTTCGATTTCGGGATCCCCAAACCTCTGTTCGAAGTGCGCCTCGAGACCGAGAGCCGGAGAAGCCGCTATCAGGTCGATGCCAATGGACAGAAGTTCCTCGTCAACGTGCCGTTGGAATCAACGCTGTTAGCGCCGATCACGGTGGTGACGAATTGGACCGCGGGGTTGAAGCAATGACGGACCCCTCACGACTCCAGTCCGGCACGATTTAATTTTTCTTGTCTCTGTTCATCGGTTTCCATCTGCGGGCCAATTGTCTTCGCCGCGTGCCGGCCGAGGTTGCAGTTTGGTAACTCTGCGCCAGCGGAACGCCTATCTTCTTCCTCCCTCGGCGGGTTGCTTACTTAAGCCCCCGCCGCGAGACGATCGAAAAAGTCAAAACCGCACAGCCAAAGTGTGTTCGCGAGGGGCACGGCATAGGGCGCACAGGCGTTTCGCCAGCCCTGCGCTATCATATAATGCGTGCAACCGGACGCAGCGCTTCAGCTCGCCACCCAACAACTGAATCGGGTGCGCGAGGAAATCGGAAAAGTGATCGTGGGCCAACAGGAAGTGGTGGATGGCGTTCTCATCTGCCTGCTGGCGGGAGGTCACGTCTTGCTGGAGGGCGTGCCCGGTCTGGGCAAAACCACCCTGCTGCGCACCCTTTCGCGTGTGCTGCATCTGAAGTATTCGCGCATTCAGTTCACGCCCGACCTGATGCCCGGCGACATCGTCGGCAGCATGATCATCGACACCGAAGGCGGCGCCAAAGCCCTTCGCTTCCAGCCCGGTCCCATTTTCGCGCACCTGGTTCTGGCCGACGAAATCAATCGCGCGACGCCCAAGACGCAATCGGCGCTGCTCGAAGCCATGCAGGAGCACACCGTCACCAGCGGCACCACCACCCACCACCTCGAAGCCCCATTTCTGGTGATGGCCACGCAGAACCCCATCGAAATGGAAGGCACTTATCCATTACCCGAGGCGCAATTGGATCGCTTCTTAATGAAGATCCTGGTGCGCTATCCATCGCGCGAGGACCTGAGCACCATCGTCACCCGCACCACGCAGAAAGAAGAAGAGCAGCTTCGGACGATTTTGGACCATGGTGAAATCATGGAGCTGCGCCGCGTGTGCCGCCACGTCCTGGTCGCTCCCCACGTGCAAAGTTACGCCATCGATTTGGTGATGGCGACGCAGCCCGATACCGCCGAATCGCACGCGCTCTCAAAAAAATTCATCCGCTTCGGCAGCTCTCCGCGCGGGGCCCAGGCGCTGGTCGAATGCGGACAGGTGCTGGCCTTGATGCGCGGGCGTCTGCATCTGGCGATCGAAGACGTGCAGACCGTAGCAGCTTCCGTGCTGCGCCATCGCATTATTCTCAATTTCGACGCGCACGCCGCCGGTCAAACCACCGAGACCATCCTCGACAAAATCATCCCCAGCGTGCTGGCGACGCAGGCAGGCGCCAAGGTATAAAGCAGTGCCGGACAACGGGCCGCTGATCGACACCCCGCTGCTCGAAAAACTGGAGCGCCTTGCGATCCAGTGGCAAAAATCGCTGCCCGGAGTGGTCGGTGGCCACAATACCTCGCGCTTCGCCGGCGGCGGCCAGGAATTTCTCGATCACCGCCAGTTTTACGATGGCGACGACCTGCGCGCGGTCAACTGGCGCGCCTACCTGCGCCTGGAAAAGATGTTCCTGAAGATGTTCCAACTGGAACCGCGCATTCCAGTGCGCGTACTGGTGGACATCAGCAAGTCGATGCTAACCGGTGGTGCGGTTGACGGCAAGGGCGCGCTCTCCAAATTCGACTACGGGCGCAAATTGGCGGCAGCCCTGTGCTACGTATCGCTGGTGCGCCTGGATTCCATTTACCTGCAACCGTTCGCCGAAAAGCTGGGCGACCCGCTGCGGCTGGGCGGTGGCCGGCAGCGCTTCCAGCCCGTGGCGAATTATCTGCAAGCGTTGAAACCGGGCGGGACTACGCACTTCATCGACGTCACGCGCGATTTCATCTCGCGCTATCCGCAGCGCGGCCTGGTGATCGTGATCTCGGATTTCCTCGACGACGGCGGCTGCGAAAAACCCCTCCAATATCTGGCCGATTTCGGCCACGAGATGATCTTGATCCACATCTGGGCAGATGAAGATCGCGAACCGCCATGGGACGGAGAACTGGATCTGGAAGACGCCGAAACCGGAACCCGCGTCCAGTTGGCGTTTGACGATAGCGCCCGCGCAGCTTATACAACCGCCTTCGACGACTATGCCTTGCAACTTCGCAATGTGGCGCTGCGCAACGGAGGGCGGTATGTTGGATTACCGACTTCGATCCCGATCGAAGAAGCGATCTTTGGACCCATCGTGCGAGCCGGCGCGATTGCCTAGGACATGAATTTTCTAAACCTCAGTTTCGGCGAGCTGATGGCGCTGGCGGGGATCATCTCCGCTGGCATCATTGCTTTATATCTGCTCGACCGGACTAAACGCCGCCAGGTCGTCGCCACTTTGCGCTTCTGGACGGCGGGGAAAATGCCCGAGGAACTGCAGCACAAGCGGCGCATTCATCAGCCGTGGAGCATGCTGCTGCAATTACTCAGCATGTTGCTGCTGTTGCTGGCGATCGCGGCGCCGCGTATCGGCGACCTGGGCGCGGCGCACGATCACGTCCTGCTGCTGGACACATCAGCGTGGATGGGCGCGCGCGCGCGGCAAGGTATTCTCCTGGATCAAGCCAAGACTGCGGCGCTAGTTTACGTCAGGTCTTTGCCGTTGCTGGATCGCGTGATGCTGGTGCGCGCCGACGCCCTGGCGACACCGGTCACGCAGTTCGATGCGGATAAGAATGCGGTGTCGGATGCCATCCGCCGCTCGCGTCCCAGCACGTCCGCGCTGAATCTGGAGCAAGCCTTCGAGTTCGCGCAACAGGCCCAGCGGCTGCAATCGCAGAAGGCGGGCGAGATCGTTTTCGTCGGCGCCGGCCGCATCGCAAAGCAGGATACAGAGCTGGCGGTTCCGGCCAACTTGCGAGTGATCTCGATTCCATCCAACGGTGAAAATGTGGGCCTGCGCAAGTTGAGCGTCCGCCGGGCGGCGTTGACTGCGGCGAGAACTGTAGCGGGAACCGCGGTGGGGACGACAGCAGGAATTCCAGCCGCCGGCCCCGACACCTGGGAAGCCTTCGTCGAATTGCGCAATGACGGATCGCTGCCCCGTGAAATTACACTGCTGCTGCAATTCGCGGGCACTGCGGCGGGCAGCAAGACCATGACGCTGGCGGCGGGCTCGACAACTCAGGCAACTTTTTTGTTTCACGCCAAGGCGGCCGGCTTTCTGGAGGCGCGCGTTACTTCCACCAATGGCCGCGGGGATGCGTTTCCGCAGGACGACGCTGCGATTATTCAAGTGCCCGTCGGCAAGACGCTGCGCGTGGCGGTCTACTCGCCCGAACCGGATCTGTTGAAGCCGCTGCTCACTGGCAATGCGCAGGTCCAGGCGTCGTTCGACATTCCGGCGAAGTACGATCCGCAGGCCTCCGCGGACCTCGTGGTGTTCGACCGCTTCACTCCAAAGGATCCGCCCAAAAATGTGGCGTCGGTTTGGATTGAGCCGCCGGCCGGGTCTCCGTTCACGCTGCGCTCCACCGCCACCAAGACGAAATTGGATCGCTGGCATCAGGATACGGCCCTCGGCGCAGGCCTCTATACAAAGGATGTGGAGCTGGCCTCGACTGAAGTATTCAACCTCGCGCCCGGCGACCAGGCGGTGGCCGAAACGGCGCAAGGTCCGGTGGTCGTCCAGCGCCAGGGAGCAGTGAAGATGGCGGCGCTCGGCTTCGATCCGGTGCGCTCGACCATGAAATACGATCTCGCGACACCGCTGCTGATCGCGAATCTGCTGCGCTGGATGGCTCCCGAAGTATTCCGCCGGTCAGACGTGCAGGCCGGAACCGTGGGCACGGTGAACGTGACGCTCGACAAAGGCGTGAACCCTGCGAGCGTTAAAGTCCTGGGCGACGATCAGCGTCCGCTGCCCTTCACCATCGAAGGCAATCGTCTGCAGTTCTTCGCAGGCGCGGCGGGCAACGTCCGCGTGGTTACCGGCGATCGTGAAACGGTTTACTCGTTGACCTTGCCGGATGTTGGCGACGTCGCGTGGCGCCCTCCGGCGGACGTGGCGCGCGGCGTGCGCCGGGGGTTGGTGGAATCTTCATCGGCTCCGAATCCCTGGCCATGGCTCGCGCTCGCCGGAGGACTCGGGCTGCTCGCGGACTGGCTGCTTTACGGGCGCAGACAAATCGTGCGCCTCAAACCGCGGGCCGCGTCGCCGAATCTGGTTGAGCGCTTGCGCGGGAGGAAAGCCTCATGAGCTTCGACCGCGCATGGGTGTTGGCGCTCGCTTTGATTCCTCTCGCCTGGGGATATTTCGAATACCAGCGCACGCCGCGCAAATTGGGACTGGCGCTGAAGATCGCGACCTTCACTCTCATCCTGCTGGCATTGGCTCAGCCGCGTTTAAACATCTCCACCGCGAAAGTCGCCGTGGGCGTGCTGGTCGACACATCCGCCAGCGTTTCGCCGCGCGATCTGGAGCGCGCCTCGAAAGTGGTGTCGGATCTGGATGACGCGCGCGGCAGCAATGCGCTGCGCGTGGTTCCCTTCGCACGCTCGACTCGCCTTGCGGATTTGACCGAAGGCCAGAAGCCGTGGCGGCTGCGTCTGACGTCGGGCAGCGAAGGACGCTCGACGGATCTGGAAGCGGCGGTCCGGGAAGCGGTGAGTTCCCTGCCCTCCGGAATGTTACCGCGGCTGGCGCTGATTTCCGACGGCAAGGAAAACAAGGGCAGCATCGCGCGTGCGGCATGGCAGGCGCGGCAATCCGGAATTCCGATCGACACTTTCGCCGTGGCGGGTCACGACCGGCCCGCGCTGCGCTTGGAATCCGTGAGCCTGCCGGTCAACGCGTTCACCGGAGAGCCGTTCGTGATCGACCTCTTGGTATCGGCCCCGCGCAAGACGCAGGCGGAGGTGGAGCTTTCGGCGGAGGGCCGCTCTCTCGGAACAACAACCGTGTCGTTGAATGCAGGCATCAATCCGATTCGCATGCAAGCCAACATCGAAACGGCCGGTGCGCTGGACCTATCGATCGCGGTGCGTACCAGCGGCGCCGGCGAATTGCACGTGGACCAGGCGGTGATGTTGCGCCGTCCCAAAGCTCTGTACGTCTCGGTTGATCCGCCCAACATCGATAGTGCGCTGCCCGGAGCTTTGACCGCCGCCCAGTTCGAGGTGACGCGGACTGACGGCATCGAAAAAACGAACTTCGCCGACTACCAACTTATAGTCCTGAACAATTGGGATCTAGAGAAAATAGCGCCGACTCGCAAAGTGGATCTGGAGAAGTACGTTAAGCAGGGCGGCGGACTGCTAGTGATCGGCGGCGAGCGCAACGTTTACGACTTGAAGAAGAAGACCGAAGACGCGCTGGATCGCGCCCTGCCCGCGAAGCTGCTGCCGCCGCAATCGGCCGAAGGCACCGTGGTGGTGCTGATTATGGATAAGAGCTCGTCCATGGAAGGGCCGAAGATGGAGCTGGCGCGCGCGGCGGCCACCGGCCTGGTGAGCAATCTGCGTCCCATCGATCAAGTCGGAGTACTGATTTTCGACAACTCCTTCCGCTGGGCGGTGCCGATCCGGAAAGCGGATGACCCGCGAGGCATCAACGCATTGATCGCGGGCGTCACGGCCGACGGCGGGACCCAAATCGCGCCCGCGCTCACCGAGGCATATCAGAAAGTCCTGCCAGTGGAGGCGACCTATCGCCACATCCTGCTGCTGACGGACGGGATTTCCGAAGAAGGCAATAGCTACGCGCTGGCCCGCGAGGCCAAGGATCATCAGGTGACCATTTCCACCATCGGGCTGGGCGCGGATGTCCATCGCGAGTACCTGGAAATGGTGGCGAATCTCGCGGACGGCAAATTTTATTTCCTCAAGGACCCGACGGGCCTCGAGCAGATCGTCTTGCGCGACGTTATGGAGCACACCGGCACCACGGCAGTCGAGAAGCCGCTGTCCGCCGAGGTGGCGGCACAGACCGAGATCCTGGAAGGGCTGAGCATCGAGTCGGCTCCGCCGCTGAAGGGTTATGTACGCTTTGAGGCGAAGCCGACCGCGCAGACGATTCTGCGCTTCGATAAGCGCGAGCCGCTGCTGGTGCGCTGGCAATACGGATTGGGGCGCTCCGCGGTATTTACGTCGGATGCGAAGGCGCGCTGGGCCGCAAGCTGGATTTACTGGAAAGGCTTCGACAAGTTCTGGACTAATCTGAGCCGCGACTTACTGCCGCACACGCAAGCGGGCGAGGCGACCGTCGAGTATGACAGCGCCAACGGCGACCTAGTGGCGAACTACCGGCTGAGCGAAGGCTTGGACGAACCGAAAGAGATTCCCGCGATTTACGTCATCGGATCCGACGGATTCAAGAAGCAGATGGAAGTGATCAAAGTCGGCTCCGGCGTGTATCGTGGAAGGCTGCAGATCGGCTCGCGCCAGGGCTTGTTCCGAGTGCGGCCTTTGGTGGATACTCCGGCGTTTCCCGAAGTCGGGCTGTACCGGCCGGAGGTGGAACTCACGGAATACGGTTCGAATCAGGCGCTGCTGAAACAAGTCGCCGAATTCACGGGCGGGCGATTCGAGCCGAATCCTAAAGCCGTTTTCGACGCGGGCGGCCGCACGCTGGCATCGACGCTGCAATTGTGGCCCGGACTGCTGGCGTTCGCCATCATTGCGAATCTGAGCGAATTGGTGATGCGCAAATGGAAGGGCCTATTCGGCCGCAGTTAGCGTCTTCCAGTGGCGGTAAACCAGTGAGAGCGGCAATCCCATTACGTTGAAGTAACAGCCGTTGACGCTCTCGACAAATTTGGAGGCCAGTCCTTGAATCGCGTAAGCGCCGGCCTTGTCGAAGGGTTCGCCGCTGGCGATGTAGTCGGCGATTTCGGATTCCGTGAGCGGAGCGAAGCGGACCTGGGTGGCCGAGTGATCCACTATGTTGCCGAACCGATGGCGCAGACAGATGCCAGTGATAACGGTGTGTTCGCGGCCCGAAAGCAGACGGAGCATGGCGCGGGCGTCATCCGCATCCGCTGGTTTTTCGAGAACGTGGTCATCGAGGGCGACGGTGGTGTCCGCACCTAGCACGATTTCATCGGGGCGCTCCCAGGCGGCTTCGGCTTTGGCGTGCGCCAGGCGACGGACGTAGTCGACGGGGGCTTCGTCCGCTCGACGGAATTCTTCAACCGGTTTTGCGCGAACGGAGAAACGGAATCCCGCAACCTCCAACAGCTCGCGCCGGCGGGGAGATTGCGATGCTAGAACAAGTTGGGGCAAGAGACAGGTATAACATTCCCGGCATGCTAAAATCGAATTCCCCCCGAAATAAATGGAGACCATGGAACGCGCTGGCCGTCTCGTCAGAAAAATGAAAGTGTCGCCGGGCATCACCGATCCGGAGACGCGCGCGCAAATGGCTTGGCCGGTGGCGGCGGGCAAGTATACGGCCGCGAAGACGCGCCCCACCAACCTGGTGCGCGGGACGCTCGTGGTGGAAGTGGAAGACATCGTCTGGCAACGCCAGCTCAATACGATCCGACATTTTCTGCTGCGGAATTTGCATAAGGAATTGGGCGAGGCGCTGGTGACGGAGATCGATTTTCGGCCCATGCCGCGCAGGTTGGCGCCGCAGCGGGCGGAGACGGCGCGGCCATCGGTGGAAGGGATTCACGACCCCGTGATGGGAATGCTGTACCAACAATCGAAGAAGAAGGAAATGGCGTGAAGATCACGGAGCAGGAAGTGCGGCGAGTGGCGGACCTCGCGAACCTCGCGCT
>Ga0068858_100005396_pt1 | contig 12530 bp, 11 predicted proteins | sample KBSSwiS12_FD_66589 | JGI IMG/M metagenome (GOLD analysis project Ga0068858, IMG submission 66589) | Switchgrass rhizosphere microbial communities from Kellogg Biological Station, Michigan, USA - KBS Switchgrass S1-2 | ecosystem: Host-associated > Plants > Roots > Rhizosphere > Soil ... | reverse complement strand
CAGCCCCTTGTCTTCCATAAGATGCTTAGGGTATGCTCGCCTAAACGTCTTATGGGAAGCGATTCGGACAAGCCGGCGGACTTGCTGCAGGGCACACTCGATCTGTTGATTCTGAAGACCGTCGCGCGGGGCGAGATGCACGGCTACGAGATCGCCGAATGGATTCATACGGCATCTGACGAGGCGCTGTCGGTCGAAGAAGGCGCGCTCTACCCGGCGCTTCACCGGCTCGAGCTGCGCGGGCTGCTGGCGTCGACGTGGGACGTGTCAGCGAACAATCGCCGCGCCAAGTACTACCGGCTGACCGCGCTGGGCAGGAAACGGCTGAAGGACCACGCCGACTCGTGGCGCCGCACGAGCACCGCGATCAACCGCATTCTCGAAGCGACGTGACCGATGCGTGAGTCGCTGAACGTCTTCATCTTCCGTCTGCGACACCTCCTGCGCCGCCGGCAGCTCGAGCGGGATCTCGAGGACGAACTGGCGTTCCATCTGACGATGCGCGAGCAGCAGCTCGAGGAGATCGGATCGAGCGATCCGCGGGCTGCCGCCCGCCGTCATTTCGGCAGCGTGGCTTATCTGCGCGAACAGTGTCGCGAGGCCTGGACGTTCGTATCGATCGACCAGCTCTGGTCCGATGTCCGATTCGGTGTCCGGCTGATGGTCAAGAATCGCGGTCTGACCGCGATCGTGGTGCTGTCGCTGTCGCTCGGCATCGGAGCCACCGCGTCAATTTTCAGCCTGCTCGATTCCTGGATCCTTCGGCCGCTGGCCGTGCCCGAGTCGGGACGTGTCGTGCGAATCCTTTCGGGCACCTCCGCCAATCCGATCGCGCCGCTGTCCTACCCGGATTTCGAGAGCGTGCGGAGTGGCACGCGAAGCTTCGAGGGCGTCACCACCACGTGGGGCGGAAACCAGGTCGCCTGGCTGGCGGCGACACCGGCGCAGAAACCGAGGCTCGTCGCGGTGACGGTCGTCGACGGAGAGTTCTTCCAGACCCTTCGCCTCGTACCGGCCGTGGGCCGCGGCATTGGTCCCGACGACGATCGCGTCCCCGGACGGGATGCGGTCGTGGTGATCAGTCATGGCCTGTGGGAGCGGGAGTTCGCCGGCGCCCGGACAGCCATCGGCCGGACGCTCCGGATCAACTCGAAGAATCTCACGATCGTGGGCGTGGCGCCGCGTTCCTTCACCGGAGACGATCCGTTCATGCGGCCTGAAGCTTACGTGCCGCGCATGATGATTCGGGCGTTGTTCGGCGAGGATGCGCATGTGACGGATCGGGGAGCGCGCGAGTGGGGCGTGCTCGCGCGACTGAAATCCGGCGTGACCGTCGATGAGGCGCGTCAGGATGTCGATCGCGTTGCCGGCCAGCTTCAACAGAGTTATCCCGAGACCAATCGCGAACGCCGACTCACCGTCTTCAGCCAGCTCGGGTACCGCGTCGCCCAGAACCCGGACGTCGTGATGACGGCCGGGATGTTCTTCCTGATCGCCGGGCTGGTGCTCGCCATCGCCTGCATCAACGTCGCCCTCCTCTTGCTGTCGACTTCGTCCGCGCGTCAGCACGAAATCGCAGTCAGAATCGCCCTTGGCGCGAGCCGGCGCCGGCTGGTTCGGCAACTGCTGCTCGAAAGCGTAATGCTCTCGACTGCCGGGACGCTCGGCGGGTTGGCGATCGCCGTGCTGGGCGCCCGGTTCATCGCCTCGATCGAGATGGCCGCGGGGTTTCCCGTGTCGCTCGACACCCGCGTCGATGTCCGCGTGATCCTCGTCGCGTGTGCCGTCGGCCTGGTTTCCGGCCTGGCGTCCGGCCTCGTTCCCGCGTTTCGATGCTCGCGCGGCAACGTCACCGGACCGTTGAAGTCTTCGGACGCCCGGATCGGCGGCATGCGCACGCCGTGGGCACGCCAGGCTGTCGTGGCGATACAGGTTGCGGCGGCGCTCCTCGTGCTGGTGCTTTCCGGCTCGGCGCTCGACGGTCTCCGAATTCACCGGAACGTCGACCCCGGCTTCCGCATCGAAAACGTGCTGACGATGGTCTTCTTCCCCGCGGCAATGCACGACGCCGAACGCAATCGAAGCTTTTACAGGCAGGTCGTCGAACGGGTTCGAGCCGTCCCGGGCGTGCGCGCGGCCAGCCTCGGGTACCTGCCCTTCGGGTCGTACCACGAGGCCTCGGATCTGACGATCGACGGGTATACGATGCCGCGCGACCAGCGATCGTTGTCGATTCTGAGCGCCGTCGTGGCCCCTGGCTACTTTGATACGCTGGCCATTCCCATCATGCGGGGCCGGGCGTTCGATGCGCACGACACAGCGAAAGCCACCCGGGTGGCGATCGTGAACGAAGTGATGGCCGCGAAGTACTGGCCCAATGCCGATGCGCTCAACGGTCGGATCAACATCCTGGATTCCCCGGCGGCCGGAACGTTGCGGGTCGTCGGCGTCGCGCGCACGATCAAGTATCAGAGCCTTCAGGAACAGCCGCAGCCTTTTCTGTATCTGCCGATTGAGCAGGCCGATCCCGGCGTGATGGCGCTCCTGGTTGTGGGCGATCGCGATCCGGCCACCCTGATGCCGCTCGCCCGGCGCGCAGTAACCGACGTCGATCCGGATGCACCGATCGTCGACATGCGCACGATGTTTCAGCACGTTCGACAGAGGGCCCTTTCGGGCGACCGCCTCGCGGCCCAGATCGTCACGTCGGTTGCGGCAGCCGGCCTCACGCTGGCAATCTTCGGACTCTACGGCGTGATGGCGTATGCGGTCAGCCAGCGCCGGCGCGAAATCGGCGTTCGCATCGCGCTCGGCGCCACCAGCGGTCGGGTGTTGCGAATGGTCCTGATGCAAGGACTGAAGCCGGCCGCCATCGGCATGCTGGCTGGCATCCCGCTGCTTCTTGTGCTGCGCTCGATCGCCGCCGAGACGTTCGCCCCGGCCGATCCGCTCGACTCGCTGGGCTACGTCGTGGTGCTTCTTCTGGCGGTCGCCGCGTTTGCCTGTTACGTCCCGGCGCGCAGAGCGTCACGCGTCGACCCGAACACCGCGCTGCGGTGCGAATAGCAAGGCGCGTGACCATGTCCGAAAACGGCTAGCAGGCGCCGATCGGGGCGTTCATAATCTGCGTATGACGCTTGATTCCCGCATCTGCTACCGGGCGCTCCGGGCGCACGATGCCCGGTTCGACGGCCGCTTCTTTGTCGCCGTCTCCTCGACCCGCATCTATTGCCGCCCGGTGTGCACCGTCAAGCCGCCGAGGCGTGAAAACTGCCGCTTCTATCCCAGCGCGGCCGCGGCAGAATCTGCGGGCTACCGGCCCTGCCTGCGCTGCCGGCCCGAGCTTGCGCCGGGCAACGCGAGCGTGGATGCGACGACGCGCCTGGCGCAGGCCGCCGCCAGCATGTTGGAAGACCGGACGCTGGATGAGGGCGGGCTGGATACTGTCGCCGCGCGGCTGGGCATCACCGATCGCCATTTGCGCCGCGCCTTCGGCGCGGAGTTCGGCGTCTCACCGGTGGAGTTCGCGCAAACGCAGCGGCTGCTGCTCGCGAAGCGCCTTCTCACCGACACCGCGCTCTCGGTCACCGACGTGGCGTTCGCGAGCGGCTTCGGCAGCCTGCGGCGATTCAACGCGCTCCTCAAGCAGCGCTACCGCCTGAACCCCAGTCAACTGCGGAGCCAGCAGCGCCGCCATGCCCATGCCCGCGGCGCGGCACCCTCGGAAGCCCTGAATTTCGAACTGAGTTTCCGTCCGCCTTACGACTGGCCCGCGCTGACGGCATTTCTCGGCGCCCGCGCGGTCAGCGGCGCCGAAGCGGTTGAAGGCGGCCGTTACCGCCGCACGGTGCGCATCCCGGGCGACGGCAAAGAGCACCTGGGCTGGATCGACGTCGCGATGTCGCCGAAGAAACCGGCGCTGCGCGTCACGGTCTCCGCGTCGCTGGCCAGGACATTGCCGCCGGTTCTGTCGCGCGTCAAGGCGCTGATGGATCTGTCCTGCCATCCTGTCGATGTGGCCGAGGCCCTTGGCGGCCTGGCGAAGCGTCGTCCCGGACTGCGGGTGCCCGGCGCCTTCGATGGCTTCGAGGTGGCGGTGCGCGCCATCCTCGGCCAACAGGTGACCGTGGCCGCGGCGCGCACCATTGCGGGCCGTTTTGCCGCGGCGTTCGGCGATCCGGTTGAGACCCCGATTGCTTCCCTGACAACGGTTTTTCCGACGGCAGGAAAGATCGCCGACGTGCCTTACGGCCAGATCGCGCGCCTCGGCATGCCCGCCGCGCGCGCCCGCACCGTCGTGGCGCTCGCGCGGGCGGTCGTGGCGGGGGAGCTCGTCCTGATGCCGAATGCCGACATCGAGGCGACACTCGACAGGTTGCGCGCCCTGCCGGGTGTCGGCGAATGGACCGCGCAGTACATCGCGATGCGTGCGCTGGCCTGGCCGGATGCGTTTCCGCACACCGATCTGGGCGTCAGGAAGGCGCTTGGCGAGACCGACCCGCGCCGCGTGCTCGCCGCCGGCGAGGCGTGGCGGCCCTGGCGTGCCTACGCCACCATGCAGCTCTGGGAATCGCTTCGAAAGGAATGACGATGCGCTACTACGATCTTTGTGAAAGCCCCTACGGACAGATCCTGCTTGTTGCGAACGACGAAGGTCTTGCCGGCGTCTACTTCGACGGGCAGAAGTACTTTCCGGAACCTGAAAAGTCATGGCAGCGCCATGTGCGCCATGCGCTTCTCGAGCAGACGAAGCGCGAGCTGGGCGAATACTTCGGCGGCGAGCGCCGGCACTTCGACACTGCGCTCGCTCCCGAGGGCACGCCTTTTCAGCGAGCGGTCTGGAAGGCGATCTCGACGGTGGCCTTCGGCGAGACCATCACCTACAGCGATCTCGCGCGCCTGGCGGGGTACCCGGGCAGCGCCCGCGCGGCGGGCGCTGCGACCGGACGCAATCCAATCGGCATCATCGTTCCCTGCCACCGCATCGTCGGCTCGGACGGAAGCCTGACGGGATACGCCGGCGGTCTGGCAAGGAAGCGTGCGTTGCTGGCGCTGGAATCCGGCGAGCGGGACTTGCTGTCCGCCTGAAGGCGGACGCGACGATCGGATTAACGCTGGAAGGCGTAGGACAGCTTGACGAAGATCTGGCGGTCGGCCTTCTGCAGCCGCCGCTGTTCGTCCAGGGTGCGGTCGTCGCCGTAGCCGAAGAACATCACCGACTGCCAGTTGATCTTGTAGGCGAAGAGGACCGACCCGCTGAAGAAGCCGTCGTGCGCCGGCGACGGATGGAGGAAGAGCGCGGGATCACGATCGGTCGAGACGTACTGGCCGATGAGGCGGATGAAGCTGCGCGCCGTGAACGTGTAGTTGGCACGGACGCGATCGACTCGTGCAGTGAACAGCGGACGGCTGATCCCGGCGGCATCGTCGACATGCAGCCACGTCGTGTTGCCAATCAGATCGAACACGAGGTGATTGGTCGCGATAATCGTCGTGTTCAGGTTGATCGTGCCGCCCCGGCCGAGAGCCGGGTTCTCGAAGTCGGCCTCCTGTCCGAGAAACCCGTCGACGCTGATATTCTGGAGTACCCGTGACGGACTCACGCGCGCGTAGTACGCGAACTGGTTTCTCTTGAACAGCTGGTCGCCGGCTCTCACGTTCGTCCGGTCCCATCGAAACTGCATGAAGCCACTGAGCTTCGTGTCCATGCCGGCCGCCGGGCTCAGGTTGTCGAAGATGGTGCGCCCGGTGTCTCGTTCGACCTGTTTGTCGAACATCACGAACGTGCGAAGGCGGCTCAGAAACCCCTTCGGCCTGAACGTCCACCCCGTTTCGGCGTACTGCTCCCGGTAGCCGACCTGCGGCACGAAGCCGGTGTCGGCGCGAAAGCCGGCGCCGAAATCCTTATAGGTGGTCCCGAAGTCGTAGTGTGCGGTGTTGTGGTTCCAACTGAGTTGGCCCGCGCCGGATCGGAACGAGTTGCCGTTCCACGACGCGTTGACGTCAGGCCGGTTCGGCGTCGTCGTGTCGCTGACAAGCCACTGACCGGAGATCGTCTCGGTGCCATGAAAGCGCGTCTGAAAGTCCGGACCCAGAACGCGGTTGTGCCCGGCCGATCCCCTTTCGCGATCGGTCATCAACATGCTGAGAAACGAGCCGCCGCGGCCGAAGTCTTTTCTCGCGCGGCCGATGAACACGGTCGAATGGAAATCCTGCTCGGCGAGCGACGATGAATTCGGGCCGGGAACGACGACGCTGCCGCCGCCTTTGTCGTCCGCGACGAGCGCCGTGTAGTTGACGCCGCCGAGCTTGCCGGTGGCGCGGCCGCCCCCGTCGGGCGCGGTGATGGTGCGGGTGTACACCGCCTGAATCGGCGTGGATAACAACTCCACGCCTTCGAGGAAGAACGGGCGCTTCTCCGGGAAGAACAGCGCGAAGCGCTGGTTGGTGGAAATCTGCGCGGTGTCGGATTCGATCTGCGAGAAATCCGGCCGGATCGTGCCGTCAAGCGTGTTATCCGCGCTCGGCGTGTACTTCACGTCGAGGCCGATCTTGTGATCGAACGGGTCGTTGACGAGGGGCGTGCCGGGACTTCCCGACGGATGCGCGGCCTGGTTCGCGGCAAGATACGGCGCGGCGATGAGATGGCCGCCCGACGGGAGACCGCGGAGCCCGTCCAGGGAGTTCTCGCGGCAGACAAAGCACTGGCTGCCGCGCGGCTGCTTGACCGAGACGAACTGATATCGGAAATCGCGGGCGTAGTTGCGCCACAGCATGACGCCCCACTGCTGCGGATCCGTCTTGCGGTAGCGCAGCGATGAAAACGGAATACGGATCTCCAGCGTCCAGCCGTGATCGCCGATGTGCGTCGCCGACTGCCAGAAAAAGTCGGGCGACGCGTTCTCGCCGCCGCCGTTGTCGTCCATCACGGCGTCGAACTGGACGTTGTGGGCCGTGACCTGGAATTCGTAGGCAGTGTGGCCCTCGTTTCTGGTGTCGAGAAAGAGGCCGCCGAAGTCGGCATTGCCCTGGATGTAGTCGTGGTCGCCAAACGGCGAGACGATGCGCTTGGGGTCGGGATCCTCGAACTCGAACCCGGCGTAAAAGTACTTGTCGTCGTAGGTCAGGTAGCCGACGTTCTTGACGGGCGGCTCGATGTTGTCGCCGGGATTGATTTCATACCACCGCTCGATGCGGACCGCGTCGCGCCATCCCTCGTCTGACAGATTGCCGTCGATGACAATCGGACCTTTGGCGCGTGTAATGGCATACGTCTCGCCTCTGGTGGAGGTCTGCGCGCTGGCGGACGATGGCGCGGCGACCAGCAGGGCTAGAGCCGCCGCACACAACACGCACCGTGCTGCCATCAGCTGGCTTAGACGGGCGATCGCAACACGAAGTTTGACGAGGGTCGATGGCCCGACGGCGCACGCGCGCAGCGGCCGCAAGGCCATGCCCTTCCGCGACCATCAGCGTCGTGCAGATCCGGCGCGCTCACACCACGGCGACCTTCACGCAGTGGATCGGGGGGAGCGACTCGAACAGGCAGTTCCACTGCTCGCCGCCGTCTCTCCCGATCCAGAGCTGTCCGGTCGTGGTGCCGAAGTAGAGCGCGGGCGACTTCAGTTCGTCGATGTCCATCGCGTCGCGCAGCACGGTGAAGAAGCTCTCTTTCTTTGGCAGACCGCGCGCGAGCCGATTCCACGACTCGCCGCCGTCCTCGCTGCGCCAGACTGCGGGGGCGCTGCCCGGACAGGTGCGCGTTTGCGGTTCGAGGGGCAGAACGTAGACAGTGTCGGCGTCGTGCGGGTGAACGACGATCGGGAAGCCGAAGTCTGACGGCAATCCCTTGGCGATCGACCGCCACGAGTGGCCGTGGTCGTCGCTGCGCAACACGCCGATGTCCGGCCTCGGACCTCCGGGCCCATCCCAGTTGGCCCAGCCGCCGTGGTTCTGCATGTAGAGCCGGCCGGGCGCGTCTTTGTGCCCCACGATCTTGTGCACGCACTGGCCGAACTCGGGATAAGGATCCGGCGCGAAGCCGGCGCCGACGCCCTTGTTGGAGGCGGTGAACGTCTCGCCGCCGTCCTCGCTCAGGTAGTGGCCGCCGGTCGAGATGCCGAGATGCACCCGGTTCCCGTCGCGCAGGAACGTGTGCAGGCAGAGCCCGCCGTTTCCGGGTTGCCACTTGCGAGCGTGCTCGTGGTTGCTGATGCCGGGAACCATCTCCCAGGAATCGCCACCATCGCTGCTCTTGAAGAGCGCCGCCGGCTCGACGCCGCACCAGAGCTCTTTTTTGTTCTTACCCACTTCGAGCGACCAGATGTTGACGAGCGCGCGCCCGTCTCCCTCGGGAAAGGCGGGAGCCGATTTCGTTTCCTTGAAACTCTTCCCGAGGTCGGTCGATCGGAGGACCTTCATGCCGAAGAAGGGATTGCAGCTCGAGGCATAGAGTCGCGGCGTTCCCCGCCCGTCGATCAGCGTTGCGTAGACGGGTACTCCTGATCCGAAAGGCCCCCGAAGCGCGAAGCCGCGCCGGGTCTTCGACGACTCGGCGACGAAAAGACCCTTCTTGGTTCCAATGGTGAGAACGACACGCTCCGGCATGTTCAACCTCCTGAGACCGCGGGAAGGATCGTGAGCTCGTCCCCCGGGACGAGCGCGGTGTCGAGCCCTTCGCGGTCGCGTACGTGGGACGTATTCACGAACAGGTTTATGTGGCGCCGCACAGTCCCCGTCTCATCGCAGATGCTACGGTACAAGGACGGGTAGTGTCGCTCGAGCTCCTCGAGGGCGGCGCGCACGCTCGAGGCCGAAGTCAAGAGATCCGATGCGCCGTCGCAATACGCGCGCAGCGGCCCTGGAACAAAGATCGTGATGGTCGCGGCTCGGGCCATGGGCTAGTCCCGGCGAATCTGACTATTCTGCTTCCTCGGTGGCTCGGCTGATTCTGAATACGTGACCGTCGGGGTGTCGCACGTGCATCTCGCGAACATTCCAAGGCATATCGGTCGGCGGCCAGGTGACTTCAAGACCCTGCTCGAGGCAGCGCTGGTGGACGGCGTCGACGTCGTCGACCCAGATCGACATCCACGACCCCTTGTCAGCCGCGTCGTCTCCATCCGGTCCGAACGTGTAGCTGAGAGCGCTTCTGCCACGACCGCCCTGGGCGTTCTCGCACAAGAAAATCTCACACTCGCCAGAGCAGACGCCACCAAAGCCGGGCGGAGTGCCCCAGTCCCACGCCTTCTGCCACCCCAGCTTCTCGAACCAGGAGAAGCTCTGCTGAATATCTGAAACGTTGAGGATGGGGGTCAGCCGTCTGGCGAGCATGTCTTGATCCTCCAATACGGTGTCTGATGCAACCCGTCGAACACAACTGCGTCAGTACGCCGTGATTTCAGCGGGCGAGATCTTTATACCAGATCAGTTGAAATTCCCGGCTGGAAGCTGGAGGACTTGAATTACTCGAGGTGCCGGCCGCCATCGACGCGGATCGTCTCGCCGGTAATGAAGTCGGTCTGGCAGAGCAGCACCACCGCCTTGGCGATTTCCGCCTCACCGCCCCAGTGGCCGACCGGCGTGGCCCTGGCGACTTCAGCGACTTCCTGCGGGCTCATGTCGGGAGGAGGCACGATCGGGCCGGGGGCGATCGCGTTCACGAGGATGTTGTCCCGTGCCACTTCGAGCGCCAGCGACTCGGTGAGGGCGACGACGCCCGCTTTGGCCACGTAGTAGGGTGTAAATCCGGTGTAGTGCGGCCTGCCGCTGCGGACCAGCCAATCCGCAAAGTTCACGATGCGGCCTCCGCCCGTCGCCCGCATGTGGGGGATGACGGCCTGGGCGCACAAGAACGCTGAGCGCAGGTTGACGTCGAGATCGGTGGTCCAGTAGTCGACCGAGACATCCTGAAGAGGCTTCGATCGGTAGATCGAGGCCATGTTGACCAGGACGTCGACGCGTGCAAACGTCGCCACTGCGTGTGCGACGATGGCCAGGCAATCGGCCGGTTTCGACACATCGCCGCTGACGATGGTCGCGCGGCGCCCTGCGGCCTCGACGTCGGCGGCTGTCTGCTCGGCTTCCTCTTTCGAGCCGCGATACGACAACACCAGATTCATGCCGCATTCGGCCAGCGCTCGTGCCACGACGCGTCCAATGCGTTTCCCGCCGGTAATGATCGCCGTCTTGCCGTCGAGATCCATGTGTGGGTGACTGTCAGGGATGAAACGTGTAGCCGACGGCGAACTTGAAACTCGGACTGTTCATCGCTCCGAGTCTGGCTTCCGCGAACAGACCGCTGTCGTGAGCGAACCCGATCAGCCCGTTGAAGCCGCCTTCTGATCGCGTGTCGTTCGTCAATCGGAAGATATTGAGGGTCGGGCCGCCGCCCACGTACAGGTGCCACATCGCGAGCGAGGCTGGAAGAGGTGGGGCATTAGGCGGCAAACGATAGATGAACTCGAAGTTCAGCGTGACAAGCGTGAGATCGTCTCCAATGCCCACCTCGACATTCGGCCGGAACCGCACGCGCTCGGCCAGGTCCCTGGTTTCGAAGTGCACGCCGGCGAAGAACTGATCCGGATCGACGCTCGCGCCGACGCGTGCTCCCACGCCCACTCCCTGGGCGCCGGCGGGGGAAGCGGACAGCGTGAGCCAAGCCATGGCAATGATCGTACAGATGAGTTTCATCTACACACTCCTGGGGATAGAAGATTGAAAGCCGCCGAGCAAGAAGCGGGCCGACCACTTCGCGCAAGCAAGCAGTCCACTCATCGTACCAATTAGTGTCGTGAATTCGGAAGACCGCCGGGCGCTCGGGCAAACATCGCCCGGTTCTGCCAAGCTGCGAGCGCCGCTGGCTCGACACGTCAGGCCTTCGACGCACTCGCTGCGTCTCAAGCTATCGCGGGGCGCTACAGCCATTTCCATTTGTACATAGTGTCCGCCTTCCGCCTTCGCCAAGGCTTCGGCGGACCGCCGTAGCTTTAGCGGAGGCTGGTCAGGCGGACATGCTCACGGTCCGACTCAAGCCGGACACTACGTACACATGAACAGCGCTCCAGAGAAAGGAAGTCGATGCGTGGTGATGCGGGCACGACGTCGGTGGCAAGGACACCGGTTCGCGTTCCGATCGGACACTGGATGATGCCGGCGGCTGCCGCGTAATCCATTTCCTGAAGCTCACAGAGGACGATCACTTCCCGATACTGTGGCGGCAGCGATCGCACGGCGGCTCGAACCGCATCGACGGTTTCCGTTCTCGTGAGGCTGTCGAGCGCTGTTTCCGCCTCCGGATTCGCAGTCTCGACGTCTTCGGCCAGTTCCTCGAATAGAGATGCGGCGCCACTCGACGTCAAACGTTTCAGCGCAAGGTGACGGGCGATCCCGAAGAGGTAGCCGATCACCGGGCCTCGCACCGGGTCGTACCGCCCGGGCTGCCGCATGACCGTCAGGAACGTCTCCTGCACGATGTCGTCGCCCGCGTCGCGGCCGCACATGTGAACTGCGTAACGGTAGATGGAGGCCTGATAGCGCGCGAACAGCTGGGACACCGCGTCCGCGTCGCCCTTGCACACCCGCTCGAGGAGCCGCTCATCGCCCACTCAGCAGGTATTCCCGCGACAGCCTGGAAGAGTTCCAGTTTGTGATCTCGAGGCGGGAACTTTTTCGCCCGGCGCCGGAATACTGAGTGACGCGGACGGGAGGCAGCTCGCGCGATCGCGCAACGACGACGAACGGGTGTCGGGACACCTCCTTGCACCGCGAACCTCGCCCAACCTTTCAGGGGTTGGACTCGTCAAATCCCGTGTCATCGATCGTTATGGAGCGACTCGCCGATTTCGCGCACAGACTGAGCGCCGCGCTGGCCCTGTTGGGTGTCCTCGCCCTCACTCCGACGGTGCTGCACGGAGGGACACATCCAGCGGAGGCTCGAGCATTGCCGATGAATATCGCGGACGCCGTCGTCAGCGGAGACGACGCCGCCCCGGGGCTCGGGCCGCGCGTGCGATCATCTCATGCCTACCTCCGTGCCATGATCGACGAGGCCGCCCTCCGCTCGAGCACCTTCCGCAGCATCGTCGCGGCGATCGAAAAGACCAATGGGATTGTCTACGTCGAACACGGCGGCTGTCAGCACGGTGTCCGCACCTGTCTGTCATTGGAGGTGACCCCTGCCGCCGGGTATCGAATCCTCCGGATTCTCGTGGACGCGAGGCAGCCCGACTGGGACGTGATGGGATCGATCGGCCACGAACTCCGGCACGCGCTCGAAGTGCTCGAGAATCCCGCGCTGGTAGACTCGGCCAGCGTCTACCTGTTCTACGCGAACGGGGACACAAAGGACCGTCCGTTCGAAACGCGCGCAGCGATCAACGCCGGATTCGCCGTGCGAAACGAAGTGGGCTCCTTCGCCAAGGGCAGGCTGCACTAGCCCGAAGACCGTAGCGTCCGATGATCGTGGCCGGCGCCTGCGGCGTGATGGCGCTGACGAGCGCGGTGGCGGCGTTTCTGCCGGCGGCACGCGC
>Ga0068858_100005393_pt1 | contig 12533 bp, 10 predicted proteins | sample KBSSwiS12_FD_66589 | JGI IMG/M metagenome (GOLD analysis project Ga0068858, IMG submission 66589) | Switchgrass rhizosphere microbial communities from Kellogg Biological Station, Michigan, USA - KBS Switchgrass S1-2 | ecosystem: Host-associated > Plants > Roots > Rhizosphere > Soil ... | reverse complement strand
CGTCGATCTGGAGCGCGCGAACGAGCTGGCTCACGCTCGCGTCGAGCTGCGGCGGCGAGATGTCGGACCGTAGTGCCGCGACTACCTTCTCGAGTGCGGCGTCGAGCGCCTTGCCTTGACCCATCGCGGCGAGCGCGAGCTTGCCGGCGGCTGCGCGCAGAGCAGCCTCGAGCGACGTCCAGTGCCGCTCTTTGTCTTCTAGGTCGCGAACGAGATCGCGATATCGGTCCTTCCACTTCGCGTCGACGGCGGCTTCGGCCATGAGAGGTCTTCGAGGTACTGCCATGGTGCTTGTCGGCCGGCGCGGCAGGAAATTGAGACGGTCGACACGAAAACGAGCATGAGTTCTCACCCCGATCCCGCCTGAGAACGAGGCGCCGAGGTGTTCGCCACGACGAAGCGCCGGCGCCGGACCGCGAAAATTTCGTGACGCAATTCTCACTGCAAAAACCGGTACTTATGTGCAGTCGCCGACCGATCATCGTCGGACGGCAACCGCTGGTCGGCCGCCCACGAATTGCCTAACTGGTCAGGGTATTTTCGCCCCCGGTTCCACAGAGGTCGTGGCCCCAAATGGTTCTCGACATTGACGACATGAGCTCAACGAGCGGACGCGATCGGCGGTCAGGCGCACGACCAATGTCACGGCGTGCCCGCGTCGCGGTGCGGGACGTCGCCGAAGTTCTGTTAAGGCAGTCACCAAGAGACCGCCACGCATTGTGTGTGCCGTCACGGCGCGACGCGGTGTTAGTGGCCATGATTCCGACGTTTCGCCGAGTCCGCGAGTCGAGACAACAGGCGATGCTATGAAATACGTGAACTCTTTCTCTCGAACCGAGCGGAACGAGCGGCGGAAAGTATCCGGCGTCTCGCTCCTGGAGTTGCTCATCGTCATCACGATCGGCTCGATCTTGTTTTCGGTCGGCATCCCCTCGTATCGCAGTGTCACCAACAGCAATCGCATCGCTGCCGAGGTCAATGGCTTGCTCGGCGATATGCAATATGCGCGCGCGGAAGCAATCAGGCGAGGACAAACCGTTACCGTCTGCGCGTCCACCGACGGGGCGAGCTGCAGCAACGCAACGGCCTGGCAGAACGGCTGGCTCGTGTTTTCGAATCCGAACGGCGATACCACCGTGGATCCCGGCGATACCGTGCTGCGCGTCCAAGTGGCTTTTAGCGGCACCGACACGTTCGACGCGAGCAACGGCGTAGGCGTCGTCACGTTCAATCGCGAGGGCTTTGCGGTAGGTGTCGCCAACGGCGCGTTGATCACGCTTCACGATGCAACCAGCACGTCGGCGTGGACGCGTTGCCTTGCGATCACGCGGATCGGAGTGATGGCGACGCAGATCTACAACAACACCACGAACGGGTTCACCTGCCTATGAGCCGGCGCGAAGTTTCCAGGCTCGGCGAAATGGGTGACCGGACTCGCGGCTTCAGCCTCCTCGAGGTCATGGTCGCTCTGGTCATCATCTCGATCGGCTTGCTAGGCGTCGCCAAGATGCAGGCACTGGCCTACGCAAGCACGAGCACCGCGAGCTCGCGCTCCCTCGCCGCGATCGAGGCGGCAAGCTTAGGTTCAGCGATGCGCGCGAATCGCGCCTATTGGGCCGTCGGCGCAGCACCGGTCACGATCACGATCACGGGCACGGTCATCTCCGACGCGACGCTCGCGGCCACTGCGACGGCCGCGAACTTCTGCACGCCGGCAGGCAGTGCGCCCTGCACCCCGGCCCAGCTGGCTGCTTTCGATCTTCATCGCTGGGCTACGGCCTTGAACGCGCTGCTGCCGAATCCGACCGCGACCATAAGCTGTCCGACGGTCGTCACGCCGATCAATTGCACGATTCAAGTGAACTGGGCCGAGAAGATGGTCGCCATCAATGACCAGGGCGCCGGTGGCCCGGCGATGCAAGCGCCGACGTACCTCTTGTACGTGGAGCCGTAGCCCATGCGAGTCATTCCAGAGACAACTCGCCGCGCGCCGCGCACCCAACGCGGCTATACGCTCATCGAGGTCATGATCGCGGTGCTCGTCGCGCTGTTCCTGCTGGAGGGGATCCTGACGATCGTCCAGAACAACCGGAAAGTCTTCGGCACTCAGAACCAATTGGCGCAGCTGCAGGACGGACAGCGCCTCGTCATGACGATGATCGCCGACGTCATCCAGACGGCCGGCTATTTCCCCGATCCCACGGCGAACACTTCAGCCGTACTGACCGCGACTGCTCCGTTCGTGGCCGGACAGGCTATCGCTGGCACCTACAACGCTGCCGCCCCTGGCGACACGATCCGAGCGCGCTATGTGACGGCGTCCGGGGACGGAATTCTCAATTGCAGTGGCGCGTCGAACACGAGCGGCGCGAACCAGATCTACGTGAATGTCTTTTCGATCATCGGTGGACAGCTCGTGTGCACGATGAACGGCACGCAATACACGCTAATGGGCGGCGTGCAGAACCTCAGCGTGCTGTACGGCGTGAAGACGAATTTCGCCGTCGACGACAACACCGTCGATACGTATCTGAACGCAAGTCAGATGGTCGCTGCGAACTGGAACAACGTCATCACGGTCGCGGTGACGTTGACATTCACGAATCCCATCTACGTAGCCGGCGGCGGCCAACCCCAGACAATCACCTTTCAACGAGTCGTCGGCGTGATGGGCAAGGCGGGTATAAAAATATGACGCGATTCCAAGGATTACGCTCGAAACAGACCGGCATGCTGTTGGTGTCGAGTCTATTGCTGCTGGTTGTCGTGACGATTCTTTCCCTGAGCATGTTCCGGAGCGTCGGCATTCAGGAAAAGATCGCCGGCAACATCCGCGAGAAACAACGTGCTCTTCACGCCGCCGTGGGCGCGCAGCAATACGCGGAGTGGTGGCTCGCGAACGGCACGAACGCGGCCTCGGCGACCATCGTGTGCGCGAACCTGCTCAACGCGAATCTCGGCCAAGGACAGATTTGCTCAAACAAGCTCGCAGCGGCCGCCGGTAGCGTCACCGCCGTGCCATGGAAAAGCGCGGGCGTGAATATCGGCGTGACCTATACGCCGGCCAACATGACGGTCTCCGCCGCGGGCAACGCGGGCACGTACGCCGCCCGGCCGCGCTTCTACATCTCCGATCTCGGCGCGGCTGCGAGCGGTCAGGGTGAGGTCTATCAGATCGATGCCGTCGGTTATGGCGGCGACGCGACTGCGGTTGCCGTCGTGGAGAGCACGTTCTCCGTCTACGTGAGCTCGTGGTCCATCGGTTAATCAGGGAGTGATTCTGATGAACGCAAGGCTTCGCAGGGATGCGGCGGCAATTTTGCTCGCGACGTTACTGTCGCCGGTAAGCCGGGCGCAAACCGTCTACACCGAGGATTTCACGGGAACTACGACCTCGAATCCGTGGTACTTCTTCAACGGCGCGTGCTTGACGGCGAGCAGCACCAGTGCGGGCTCGAGCCCGGGGCAGATCCCGGGGTGCATGGGCATCCGGGGCAGCTATTACAACGAGAACCTCGTCGGCGGCTTCGCCGGCGTTAGCGGCTCGACTCAAACGTTGCCCGACCCCTCCGGCAACGGAGCACTGCGATTTACGAACGGTTACCCGGGCGGCTACGCGCAGGCCGGCGCGATCGTCTCCTCGAACACATTTGATACAGGCTCGGGTGTGCAGATCACGTTCAAGACCGTCACCTACCGCGGCGACTCCGGCGGCGGCGGGCGCGACGGCGCGGACGGCATCGGTTTCTATTTGATGGACGGCGCTCAGCCCGCCGGCATCGGTGCCTGGGGCGGAAGCTTGGGCTACACGTGCTCGAATGCGAACCCGCCCTACGACGGCTTGGTCGGCGGGTATCTCGGCCTCGGCATCGACGAGTACGGAAACTTCTTGAACCAGGGCGACAACACCGCGACGGGCTACGGCTATGTCCCGGGACGAATCGGACTGCGCGGAGCGGGAAACGTCGCTTGGTCGTGGCTCAACTCGAACTACCCGGGGCTCTACCAGTCGGGCTGGACGGCCGCCCAGCGTCAGCAGTCCGTGATGTACACCTGCAGGAACGGCTACCTGACGAGATACGACAACAATCCGCTAAAGATCAACGGCAACAAGGTGTCGGTCGCGGACTACGCCGTAATACCGAACGCTTACAAGGTGCTGAGCGGCGTGCAGATCGCGAACGAGGCCGCGATGAAGCGCGGCGATGCGACTCCGATCTTCTATAACTTGAAGATCACCCAAGACGGTCTGCTGAGCTTCGCGTACAGCATCAACGGCGGCGCTTATCAGACGGTCATCAACAAGCAGGACATCAGCGCCTCGAACGGCCCGTTGCCCGGCAGTTTCCGGTTCGGCTTCGCGGGTTCGACCGGCGGTAGCACCAACATTCACGAGATCATGTGCTTCAAGGCCGCGCCGGCCGACCAATCGGGAAGCTCCACGAGCGTCAACGAAAAGCAGGCGGCGAAGGTCGAGACCGGAACGCAAGCGTACTTCGCGTTCTACAACCCGAACGATTGGACCGGTAGACTCACCGCCAACAGCCTGATCGACACGGCCGGCATCGTGACGGTGAATACGACGGCAAATTGGGACGCGTCGTGCAAGCTCACCGGTGTCGTGGCCGGCGACCAGTGTCCGACGACGAATGTCCTCGGCCCCACCGCCGCCCAGTCTCCGGCAAGTCGCGTGATGCTGACTTGGAACGGCAGCCAAGGCATTCCGTTCGAATGGGCGAACCTGAGTAGCGCCCAGCAGACCACGCTCACCGCGGGCGACGCCGTGGTCAACGCCAATCGGCTCAACTATCTGCGCGGCGTCCGCACCAACGAGGTCAACAGCGCCGGCGTCGGACTGTATCGCGCGAGAGAGGGAGTGCTCGGTGACATCGTCGATTCGAGCCCGACCTTTGTGGGACCGCCGTCCTCGCCTTACACGGCAACGTGGAAGGACCGTCTCTACCCGGCCGCAGCGGCGCCGGAAACCAGCTACCTGGCGTTCGTCGCTGCCAATCAGACCCGGCTCAACGTCGTCTATGGCGGCGCTAATGACGGTTGGCTCCACGGCTTCAGGACTGGATCGTTCGATACGCTCGGCAAGTTCGTCGATAACGCGACGACGCCCAACGATGGTGTCGAAGTGCTCGCGTACATGCCGGCGGCAGTGCTGAACAGCATTCACAACACGAGCGACAGCACACTCGACTATTCGAACACGCAATACGCGCACAACTTCTACGTCGACGCAACGCCGGGCACCGGCGACCTGTTCTACAACGGCGCCTGGCACACGTGGCTCGCCGGCGGGCTTGGGCCCGGCGGCGCCGCGATCTACGCGCTCGACATCACGAACCCGGCCGCGAGCAACTTCACCGAGGCGAACGCCTCTTCGGTCGTCGTCGGCGAGTGGAACGCGGCGACGATCACCTGTGTGAACGTCGCGAGCTGTGGCACCAATCTCGGCAATACGTACGGGACGCCGCAGATTCGACGATTCCACAACGGAATGTGGGGCGTCGTGTTCGGGAACGGCTTCGGAAGCTCCACCGGCGACGCCGGCATCTACGTGATGACCGTCGATCCCGCGAGCTCTGCCACGCGGTTTTACTATCTGAGCACGGGCGCGGTCGGCAGCAACGGTATCGCGTCCGTTGCGTCGGCGGATCTCGATGGCGATCAGGTAGCCGATTACATCTATGCCGGGGACCTGCAAGGCAACGTGTGGCGTTTCGACGTGACGAGCAACGACCCGACCAACTGGGCTGCAGCCGCTTCGCCGATGTTCAAGGCGCCGGCCGGACAGCTGATCACGAGTAAGCTCCTCGTCGTAGCGACCGCCGTGACCGGAGGGCCGCCGCGGCTCTTGGTGGAGTTCGGCACCGGACGGAAAGTACCCCTGAGCGTCTCGGCCCCGGCGAGCTACGCCAGCGGTAGCCACGACCTCTACGGTGTCTGGGACTGGGATATGACCGGCTGGAACGCGAAATCCGCGGCCCAGTACCAGGTCCTCACGTCAGCCGCGACCGGACTGTCTTCGCCGTATACGCTCGGTAAGTCGAATCTCCGTCAACAGACTCTGACGATCGCGGCCAGCGGCGTCCGCAACGGCACGAACAATCCAGTTTGCTGGCAGGGGAGCACGGACTGTTCGCTCACTGCCAACGACAGGTTTGGGTGGTATGTGGATCTGCCAGGCAGCAATGAGCAGATCGTCTTCAATCCGATCTTCTTCCAGGGCGCGTTCATCGTCGATTCGAGCGTTCCCGCGAACAATATTCCGACCTCTTGCACGACGAACTCGGACACCGGCTTTACCTACGTGCTTGCGGTCGGGAATGGCGGCACGTTCACGTCCACCTTCAATAATCGTCGCGACGCGATGGTGAATACGGTGGGCGTGGAGACCGACGCGACCGGCAGTCCCTACGTGGTGACCACCGCGGAGCAGACCACCAACCTGATTTTCCAGACGGTCACCGGTATCCCCGGCTCGGAGCAGATCAATCTGCCGTCGAACGCGAAGGCTACGCGTCTCACGTGGGTCGAGCTGCGGTAGGCGAGAAGGAAGGGCGCAGATGAAAACGCAGACACGTTCGCGAAACGCTAAATTGGCGGGCTTCACTCTCATCGAGCTCTTAACGGCACTCGTTGTCGGAGCCATCCTGTTCTCGATCGGGATCCCGTCCTACCTGAGCCAGGTCCGCAAATCGCGCCGCGTGGACGCGAGGACCGCAATGCTCGATCTCGCCGGGCGACAGGAGCGGCTGTATGCCACGACGAACGCCTACAGCGCCACGCCCTCCGTGCTCGGGTATACCGCCCCCGGGGACGTGTTTCCGATGACGGTCGGCAGCGGGTACTACCAAATCGCGGTCGCCGCGAACGCAGGCCCCCCGGCGACGTTCACGCTCACTGGAACCCCCGTGGCAGGAATGGGGCAGGAGAACGACACGGATTGCGCGTCGTTTACGGTCGATCAGGCCGGCAGACAAACTGCCCTGAACGGGTCCGCCGTCGACAATAGCGCGGAGTGCTGGCGCTGAGCCGACGCAAAACGCGTCTGGCCGGAGACCCTCGACCATCGCATCTGGTAACGCAGCGCTAGCGCGGCATCAAATCGAAGCGGTCGAGGTTCATCACCTTGCTCCAGGCCGCGACGAAGTCGCGCACGAACTTGCCTTGCGCGTCGGCGGCGCCATAGACCTCCGCAAGAGCGCGCAGCTCCGAGTTCGAGCCGAACACGAGGTCGACGCGCGTGGCCGACCAGATGGCCTTGCCGGTCGAGCGATCACGTCCCTCGAACACGTCGCTCGAGACGGCCTTCCACTCCGTGCCTGTGTCCAGCAGCTTCACGAAGAAATCGTTGCTGAGCGTCCCTGGGCGCTGCGTGAGCACACCGTGTCGTGACCCGTCCCAGTTGACGTTCAGAACACGCAGGCCGCCGACGAGCACCGTCATCTCGGGCGCGGTGAGCGTGAGCAGCTGAGCGCGATCGATCAGCAACTCCTCGGCGGGCAGCGCGAGCCTCGGCTTCGAATAGTTGCGGAAGCCGTCGGCAGCCGGCTCGAGCGGCGCGAACGACGCGGCACCAGGCTGGGCATCGTTGAACGCGCGGCGGACACCCTCGAGAGTCTCGAGCACGTTCGCGAGCTCGGCCGGGCCGTTGACTTCCCAATCCTTTTGCGGCGCCAGGCGAATTCGAGCTCCGTTCGCGCCGCCACGCTTGTCGGAACCGCGGAACGTCGACGCCGACGCCCACGCGATCGACACCAGCTGCGATACCGCAAGCCCGGACGCCAGGATCTTCGCTTTGAGCGACACGACGTCCTGCGCATCGACGAGCTCGTGATCGACGGCCGGAATCGGGTCCTGCCAAGTGAGCTCCTCCGCCGGCACCTCCGGACCGAGATAACGCGCGCGCGGGCCCATGTCGCGGTGCGTGAGCTTGAACCAGGCTCGCGCGAACGCGTCCTCAAACTCTTCCGGATGCTCATAGGAGCGCCGCGCGATCTTTTCGTAGGCCGGATCGAAGCGCAGCGCCAAGTCAGTCGTCAGCATTCCAGGCGCACGACGCTTCGTCGCGTCGTGGGCATCGGGCACGGTGCCCGCGCCGGCGCCGTTCTTCGGCCGCCACTGGAACGCGCCCGCGGGGCTCTTGGTGAGCTCCCATTCGTAGCCGAACAGGTTCCAGAAAAAATTGTTGGTCCATCGCGTCGGCGTAGACGTCCAGGTGATCTCGAGACCGCTCGTAATCGAGTCGGCCCCCTTCCCGGTGCCGAACCCGCACTTCCAGCCGAGGCCGAGCTCCTCGATATCGGCGCCTTCCGGTTCCCGACCCACGAGCTTCGCGTCGCCGGCGCCATGCGTCTTGCCGAAGGTGTGGCCACCCGCGATCAGCGCGACGGTCTCCTCGTCGTTCATCGCCATGCGACCAAACGTCTCCCGAATGTCACGCGCCGCGGCGACGGGATCCGGTTTGCCATTCGGGCCTTCCGGGTTCACATAGATCAAGCCCATCTGGACTGCGGCGAGCGGATTCTCGAGGTGCCGATCGCCCGAATAGCGCTTGTCCTCGAGCCATATGCCTTCGGAGCCCCAATAGATGTCCTTTTCGGGCTCCCAGATGTCTTCGCGCCCGCCGCCGAAGCCGAACGTCTTGAAGCCCATCGATTCGAGCGCGACGTTGCCGGTGAGGATCATCAAGTCTGCCCATGAGATCTTGCGCCCGTACTTCTGCTTGATCGGCCAGAGTAACCGGCGAGCTTTGTCCAGGTTCGCATTGTCGGGCCAGCTATTGAGCGGCGCGAAACGCTGGCTGCCGTTGCCAGCGCCCCCGCGCCCGTCGGCGATGCGGTAGGTGCCGGCACTATGCCACGCCATCCGGATGAACAATGGGCCGTAGTGTCCGAAGTCTGCCGGCCACCACTCTTGCGATTGCGTCATCAGCTCGCGAAGGTCTCTCTTCACCGCCGCGAGATCGAGGCTCTTGAACTCGGCACGGTAGTCGAAGCCCTCGCCCATTGGATCGGATTTCGACGACCGTTGCCGCAGCACGTCGAGCTGCAGCTGATTTGGCCACCACTCTTGTCGTCTTCGCGCCTTGCTGCCGGCGTGCTCGATCGGGCACTTCGCGTCTGTCATGTCCTTGTCCTCGTTGCTGACCGATCCGGTGCTCGCAGCTCGCGAGCGGGATCAGCCTACATGGCTGCTCTGAATGCCCGCTAATGGATTATTTGTATCCGACTGATCGATCTAATCGAACAAAGCCGGGTAACGCGCTGTAGGGCATCAACGCGGATAGCTACGGGAACGTGCTTGTCCCATACGCAGAGACCGAAGGGCGTGCCGGTCGGCGCGCGCGTGTATACGACCCAGGATCCGGCGTGCCGAGCGGCTGGCCGCCCGGTGTGGCCACCGAGAAGCTCAGTGCCGGATCTGCGAGGTGATGTCCTCGAGCTCGTAGACTTCGCAGTTGCCGCGCTCCGCGATGAGACCGGCGTCGGGATTCGGGTTCGCTCTCACCACCCGCGTCGGATAGACGTACGGCTCGGCTAGGACCTCGGGATCCTCGACCGTCACGTCGTAGAGAAGCGCATCGCCCTGACGCGTGAACCGCTCGATCACATGCATCTTGTCGGAGTGGAAAAAGCCGCCGCGCCCGAGCCACGTCGTGTCGACGAAATTGATCGAATCGAGCACGAGCGTGTCGCCTTCCCAGCGCCCGACCGTGTAGCCGAGATAGCTCGTGTCCTGCCGATTCGGATCGTGTTTGCGGTTGTCGGTCGGGATTACGCGGTACTCGCCGTAGCCGCCGCCAGCGTCGCCGCCGGTGTAAAGGAACGTTACGTCCTTCGCCGTCTGATAGATCCTACGCGGCGGTCCCTCGCGCGGAACGCCGAGCGGCTGACACGTCATGACCGGGTCGTTCTTGTTGGTCCACATGTCGAGCTCTTGCACCTTGTCCCAGTACTGCGGCTTGTAAATCGGCCTGCCGAGATTGCCGAACCGCGACGGCGAGTAGAGCTCGAAGTCGTACGTCTGGTTGATCTGCCGGTTGCAGTCCGACGGCTGCGTCGGCGCGCAGCGCCGGCCGCCGCCCGTCATGTAGTTGCCAATCCAGTCGTTCCACGACCAGTTGCCGCTCAAATCCGGATGGTCGCCCATTCGCGGCGTGGGCTTGTTCCTATCGACCGGAGGTTCCGTCTTGGCCATCACGCCGTGCGGCATCTCGCCGTTGGCCTTGATCGCCGCTTTCACGCTCGCGGGCACCGGCGCGACGACGTAGACGTTGCCGGTCTCGGTTTGCTTCGTCGTGAGATCGCGGATCATTGTCCCGTTCTTACGCTCGGTCAACTTGCCCGCGTAGAACACGTCGATGAGGTTCAGCGGATTGTTCCAGTCCTTGTAATCGCTGTAGGTGAACTCGTGCGTCGTCGAGCCTTGCTTGACGACCACGCGCTCGGTCATGAACTTCGAGTCGAGCGTCGCGGTGGCAGTCGCGCCCGGCAGGCCTGGCAGCGGGAACGTCACGACCGGCTTTCCGCCCTCCCACGCGACCGACGTCTGGCCGACCTTGGTCTTGCCATCGTCGAACAGCGTGCCGGGATTGGCGCCGAGATAGAACGTATCGGTGGTCCCGGCGATCGCGGCCTTGGGCGCGCCCTGCGGGCTCGCCCAGAACCGAATCAGGCGGTCTTGCACCGCCGACGGCATCGGCTTGACCTTGCCTTTAGTGCCGTCGATCTCCGCGCCGGGCTTGTCCTCGTCCCAGGCATACAGTCCGCTCACGACCTCGATGTTCGAGACGCTCTGGCCATTCGACTTCTTGCACTCGTATTGAATGCGCTGGCTGAACGATTGGTAGTTCGTGCTCGCGCGATACTTCGTCAGCGTGCACGGCTGCCCGTCGACCTGGATCGTGCCCGTGCCCTGATATTCGAGGGACGCGACCATGTCGCGCTCGTCGTGGCCCTTGAGCATCCCTTGGTTGCGCGTCCAATTGAAAAGGACCGACTTCAGGTCTTTGGCGTCGGCCGCCGGCGTGTAGGGCTCGGGCACCTCGCGCGGAGGTGGTCGCTGTGCACCCGCTATCAATGGGGCCGCGAACGCGAGGACGGCTGCGAGCGCGCCCCCGGTCCTTTTGATTGTCTGACGAGCGTCCATACCGCCTTCCCTAGTTGGTTGTTCGCAATCGGGTTCCTTGCCGCACCGCCGGGCAATGATAGCGCCCCGGCGCTCAGAGCCGTTCCGAGTGTCTCTTAAGTATTCGTTGTTCCGGTTGCGGCTCTGCGCCCCGCAATCCCGTGACCCACTCTAGACGCGTGGCACGCAATTTGCCTTCGACAGCCTAGGCAGTCACACGTGGGAGATTCAGATGACCGACGCGAGGACAACGACAGACCACCACGAGATCCGCCAGTGGGTCGAAGAGCGAAACGGCAAGCCGGCCAGCGTGCCGGGCACCAGTAAGGGCGGCAAAGACGTGGGGCTAGTGCGCATCGATTTCGCCGAGGACGGCGACGACGACAGGCTCGATGAGATCTCTTGGGACGAGTTCTTCGACAGGTTCGAGGAGAGGCAGCTCGCGTTTCTCTATCAGGAACAGAAGGCCAATGGCGAGCCGAGCACATTCAACAAGCTCGTCCTGCGCTGAGCTTCATGATCTGAACACAATTCGATGAAACGGAGTTCAACCCTTGGGACGGCGCGGCGGGATGCGTCCCGGCGGCGAACCCCGACCGCAGCGTGCGCGCAAGCTCGTCGACGATAGACAGACGATAGACATGAAAGGGACGCGGCGGCCGAGTACTCGAATATTCTGCATCTCGCAATCGGTCTCGTGCGCCGCCGCCGACGCGTTGCATTGAGTCTGCTTGGCATTGTTGATGCATAGAGCAAGGACGCTTACGAACCAAGAGGAGACACAAAAGATGACGACTGCTACGGGACATACGAAAGCGATTCGCGCGGGCAAAGCGATTGGTACGAACGTCTATGACCGCTCGGGCAAGTCGATCGGGGAGGTCAAGGACATCGTCCTCGACAAGACGTCGAACAGCATCCTGTTCGCGGTCGTGAGCTTCGGCGGCTTCCTCGGCATCGGCGAAAAATATCACCCGATTCCTTGGGCCGAGCTCGACTACGACCCGAGTCAAAAGGGCTACGTCGTTTCGTTCACGCCCGAGCAATTGAAGGCCGCGCCATCGGATTCGATCGACGCTCTGACTCAAAATGACGGCCTCGCCTATCGCGATCGCGCATACAAGCACTACGGCACGGCGCCGTATTGGCATTGATGAAGCGATTCGCGGCCGCTCGATAACCGGACGGCTAGCAGCAAGACGCGCTGGCGTTCACTCGCCAGCGCGTCGCCGCGCGCGAGCGCACCTGCTTTCGTCGTCTCGCAGCTCCGGCAGAGGCCAGCGGCGCAGAAACAAGAGATGGATTTCCGTCGCCCTCATTTCGGCCCCACAGGCTGATCGGCCGCCTTGGTGACTGGCGCGCCTGCCGCGAGCAGCGGAATGACCGCGTTC
>Ga0068858_100005392_pt1 | contig 12533 bp, 11 predicted proteins | sample KBSSwiS12_FD_66589 | JGI IMG/M metagenome (GOLD analysis project Ga0068858, IMG submission 66589) | Switchgrass rhizosphere microbial communities from Kellogg Biological Station, Michigan, USA - KBS Switchgrass S1-2 | ecosystem: Host-associated > Plants > Roots > Rhizosphere > Soil ... | reverse complement strand
GTCAGCCCGTGCCGCCGACCGTGAGTCCGTCGATCTTGAGCGTCGGCTGACCGACGCCCACCGGAACGCTCTGCCCATCCTTGCCGCACGTGCCGATGCCCGGGTCGAGCGCAAGATCGTTGCCGACCATCGAGACGCGCGTCAGCGCATCCGGACCGTTGCCGATCAGCGTTGCGCCCTTCACCGGGTACGTCAGCTTGCCGTCCTCGATCATCCACGCCTCGGCCGTCGAGAAGACGAACTTGCCGCTCGTGATGTCCACCTGGCCGCCGCCGAAATTGGCTGCGTAGAGGCCGTTCTTCACCGACGCGATGATCTCCGCGGGATCGTGGCTCCCCGCCAGCATCAGCGTGTTCGTCATCCGTGGCATCGGCAGGTGCGCAAACGATTCGCGTCGTCCGTTGCCGGTGGGCGCGACGTTCATCAGGCCGGCATTGAGGCGATCCTGCATGTAGCCGCGGAGAATGCCGTCCTCGATTAGCACCGTGCGCTGCGTGGCATTGCCCTCGTCGTCGTGGTTGAGCGAGCCGCGGCGGCGATCGAGCGTGCCGTCGTCGACGACCGTGATGCCTTTCGACGCCACCTGCTCGCCGACGCGCCCGGAGAACGCGCTCGTTTCCTTCCGGTTGAAATCGCCTTCGAGCCCATGGCCGATCGCCTCGTGCAGCAGGATGCCCGGCCAGCCGCTGCCGAGCACCACGGTCATCGTGCCGGCAGGTGCAGGACGCGCCGAAAGGTTCACCAGCGCCTGCTCGACGGCCAGGCGCGCGTATTCGTCGAGCATCGCATCGTCGAAGTGCGCGTAATCGAAGCGCCCGCCGCCACCGGCATAGCCCTGCTCGCGGCGCCCGTTCTCCTCGACGATCACCGTGATCGACACGCGGACCAGCGGCCGCACGTCGGCCGCGAGGCGGCCGTCGCTTCGCGCAATAAGGATCGTCTCGTGCTCGCCGGCGATCGATGCCATCACCTGTGCGACGCGCGGATCGCGCGCCCGTGCCTTGCGTTCGAGCCGCTCGAGCAGCGCCACCTTGTCCGATTCCGACAGGCTCGCCACTGGGTCGGCGATCGGATAGAGCGCGCGCGCATCGCCGTGACGCGACAGCGGCGCCGACGCCGACTGGCCCTGGCGGCCGATCGCGCGGACGGCAAGCGCGGCCTCGTCGAGCGCCGTGCGCGAGATGTCGTCGGAATACGCGAACGCCTGCTTGTCGCCGACCACCGCCCGCACGCCGACACCGCGATCGATGTTGAACATGCCGGCCTTCACGATGCCCTCTTCCAGGCTCCAGCTCTCGAACAGCGAATGCTGGAAATAGAGGTCGGCAAAATCCACTTCACGCGCATGAATGTCGGCGAGCACGCGCGACAGTGCGGCGTCATCGAGCCCGGCAGGCGCGAGCAGGACGCGCCGCGCCTCGGCGACGAGCGTGGCGGATACGGGAGGAACGGAAAGATCGGTCATCGGGAAACGTCCGGAAGAATGACGAGCACTGCGTCGGCCACGATCCCTTGAATGTCGGGGCGCCGGCCGCGCGCTTCAAGGCGTAATTATGCGCCCGTCGTCGCAGCCCGGCCGCCGAGGTACGTCTCGGCGACGCGCGGATTGGCTGCCAGGGCGTCGCTCGGGCCCTCGATCGCGAGGTCGCCCGTCTCGAGCACGTAGCCGTAGTCGGCGATTCGCAGTGCCGCGCGCGCGTTCTGCTCGACCAGCAGGATGGAAACACCCGTCGCTTTGAGCATCTCGATGATGCTGAAGATCTCGCGCACGATCAGCGGCGCGAGACCGAGCGACGGCTCGTCCAGCATCAGCAAACGCGGCCGCGCCATCAGCGCGCGTCCGAGGGCCAGCATCTGCCGCTCGCCGCCCGACAAGGTCCCTGCGAGCTGGGCCTTGCGCTCCTCGAGCCGCGGGAAGCGGCGAAAGACGTCGGCAAGCGTCGACGCGGCCGCTGCGCTGCCGCTCTTGCGCACGGCAAACGCGCCGAGCTCCAGGTTGTCGGCCACCGTCATGCTGGCGAAGAGCTCGCGCTTCTCGGGCACCAGCACCAGCCCCGCGCCCACGCGGGCCTCGACGGTAAGGCGGCCGAGCGCGGCTCCCCGGTAGCGCAGCGCGCCCTGCGACGGCAGCAGGCCCATGATTGCGGCCAGCAATGTCGTCTTGCCCGCGCCGTTGGGCCCGATCACGGTCACGATGCTGCCTTCACCCACGTCGAGCGACACGCGGTGGACCGCCTCGACCCGGCCGTAGCTGACGACGAGATCGCGCACTTCGAGCAAGGCGCTCATCGCTTCGCTCCGCGTGAGGTCGAGCGCTGCCGTCGCGCGGGTCGCATCACGCGCCTCCGAGATATGCTTCGAGCACCACCGGGTCGCGGCGGATGTCGGCCGGCTTGCCTTCGGCCAGCATCTCGCCGAAATCCATGACCACCAGCCGGTCGGTGAGTCCCATCACGAAATCCATGTCGTGCTCGACGAGCAGAATCGTCATGCCGTCGTGCTTGAGCGCGCGCAGCAGCGCCGCGAGCGCCAGCTTCTCCTGGTGGCGCAGTCCGGCCGCGGGCTCGTCCAGCAGGAGCAGCAACGGGTCCGATGCGAGCGCACGCGCAATCTCGACGATGCGCTGCTGGCCGAGTGCAAGGCTGCCAGCGGGTTCGAACGTGTGCGCGGCAAGACCGACACGCGCGATCGCACGCGCCGCTTCGGCGCGCGTCCGGGCCTCGTCGGCGCGGTCGAGCCGCAAGGCGGCGCGGACGATGCCGCTCCGTCCCCGCAGGTACGCGCCGAGCGCGACGTTATCGAGCACCGTCATCTGCGGCAACAGCTTGACGTGCTGGAACGTCCGGCCAATACCCAGGGCCGCGATTTCGTACGGCTGCCGCCGCCCGATCGGCGCGCCGCAGAACAGAATCTCGCCGCTGGTGAGCGCGAGCGCGCCCGAGATCAAGCTGAACGTCGTGCTCTTGCCCGCGCCGTTGGGCCCGATCAGGCCCAGGATCTCGCCCTGCGCGAGCCCGAACGACAGGTCGTTCACCGCGACCAGGCCGCCGAACTGCTTGCGCGCCTTGCGCACGTCGAGCAGCGCGCCGGTGGCGCTCGGGCGCTCGCGAGGCGGCAACGGCGGCGCATCCGGCACCGGTGCGGGCGTGCGCCGCGGCAGGAGCCGGGCAATCCAGGGCCACAGGCCGTCGCGGGCGAACTGCAGCAGCAGCACCATCAGCACACCAAACACCACCATCTCGAAGTTGCCGGTGCGCCCGAGAATGCGCGGCAGCGTGTCCTGCAGCATTTCCTTCAGCAGCGTGATCAACGTCGCGCCGACCACGGCGCCCCAAACACTGCCGGCGCCGCCCACCACCGCCATGAACAGGTACTCGATGCCCTGGTTGATGCCGAAGGGCGTCGGATTTACGAAGCGTTGCAGGTGCGCATAGAGCCAGCCCGACACGCAGGCGAGGAGCGCCGCGTAGACGAACGCGACGATCTTGAGGCGCGCGCCGTCCACGCCGAAGGCCTCCGCCATTTCGAGGCCGCCCTTCAATGCCCGGATCGCGCGCCCGGGCCGCGAATCGAGGAGATTGTTGGTCGCCCACAGCGCCGCAAGGGCGATGACCCAGATCAGGTAGAAGTAGCGCCGCTCGTCGCGCAGGTCGAAGCCAAAGATCGTGAGCGACGGAATGCCCGTCATGCCGGTGTGGCCGCCAAGAAACTCGAGATTGCCGAAGAGAAAGTAAAGGCTGATGCCCCAGGCGATGGTCGCGAGCGGCAGATAGTGGCCCTTCATCCGCAGCGTGATGAACCCGAGCGCGAGTGCCACGACCAGCGTCAGCGCCAGGCCGACGAAAAGGGCGAGCCACGGCGAGGTTCCGTAACGGGTCGTGAGCCACGCGGACGCATAGGCACCGAGACCGACGAACGCCGCCTGCCCGAAGGACGTCTGCCCCGCCACGCCGGTCAGCAGCACCAGCCCCAGCGTCACGATGCTGTAGAGGCCAATGTAGTTGCCGAGCGTCACCCAGAACGGCGGCGCGACCACCGGCAGCAGCGCGAGGAGCGCCACGAAGCCCAGGAAAGCGAGCCGCGGACTATTCATCCTCTTCGTGGTGACGCGTCGTGAGGCTGCGCCACAGCAGCACGGGAATGATCAGCGTGAACACGATCACTTCCTTGAACGCGCTCGCCCAGAACGACGAGAACGATTCGAGCAAGCCGACGAGGAGCGCGCCCGCGGCGGCGAGCGGGTAGCTGACGAGGCCGCCGATGATCGCGCCGACGAATCCCTTGAGGCTCACGAGGAAGCCGGAGTCGTAGTAGACCGTCGTGATCGGGCCGATCAGCACACCGCAGAAAGCACACAGGAACGCCCCGAGCGTGAACGTCAATGCTCCCGCGAAGTTGGGCGACACGCCCACCAGCCGCGCGCCGATGCGGTTCACCGCGGTCGCGCGAAGCGACTTGCCGTAAAGCGTGCGACCGAAGAACAGATAGAGCACCGCAATGAGCACGACACTGGTCACGACGACAAGCAGGCTCTGCGCGTTGACGTTGATCCCACCGAGCGAGAAGCTGGCGGAGACGAAAGCCGGCGTGCGCGACCCCTCGGCGCCGAAGAACCACAGGCCGAGCCCCGTGAGCGCGAAGTGCACGGCGACCGAAACGATCAGCAGGACGAGCACACTCGCCTCGGCGAGCGGCTGATAGGCGATCCGGTAGAGCAGCGGGCCAAGTGCCGTGACGGCCGCGAGCGTCAGCATGACCTGCAGCGCGAGCCCGGGATCGCGTGGGGCCACCCACCACACGAGCGCGGCGACCGCGAGCGGCACGCCCGTCCAGACGAGCAGCTGGCGCGGAATGCGCGATGCCTCGCCGCGGCGGAGGCAATCGTGGATCTCCATCGCACCCGCGAGGAGCGCCATGCCGGCGAGCAGGCCCACGGTGCCCGGCGGCTTGCCGAGCTGGAGGCCGGCAAGCGTCAGCGTGCCATACGCCACGAACTCCCCGGCCGGCACCCAGATGATGCGCGTCACGGTGAAGACGAGCACGAGCGCCAGCGCCAGCAACGCATAGATCGCGCCGTTGGTGATGCCATCCTGCGTCAACAGCGCGGCGATCGAGAGGTCCATTGGATCAGGCGTATGAAAACGGTTCGATCGAGTCGCCGGACGTAAAACGGGCCGGCGCGACGTGACGCGTCCGGCCCGGTCGACGCGTTTCAGCGCGCAGCTATTTGGCGAGCATCCACTGGCCGTTGTCGATCCGGACCATCACGCGGGCACGATTGTCGAGGCCGTTGTGCTCCTGCGGGCTCATCACGAAAACGCCATGCGTGCCGACGACGTTGCTGGCCTCGAGCGCGTCGCGCAGCGCAAGACGAAATTCCTTCGTGCCCGGCTTCGCTTTCTTCAGCGCCTCGGGAATCGCTTTGGCGAGCAGCAGGTACGCGTCGTAGGCGTGGCCGCCAAACGTCGTGCGCGAGGCTTTGCCGTACTTGGCCTCGTAGGGCGCGATGTACTCGGCCGCGGCCTTCTTGATCGGGTTGGTGTCGGGAAGCTGCTCGTAGACCAGCATCGGCCCGATCGGCAACAGTGTGCCGTTGCCGTCCTTGCCGACGACGCGCAGGAAATCCGGATTGGCGACACCGTGCGTCTGATAGATCTTGCCCTTGTAGCTCCGGCTCACCAACTCTTTCTGCGGCGTGGCGCCGGGCGTGCCGGACGCACCGATCAGGATGGCGTCGGGGTTGGCAGCGACGAGCTTCAGCACCTGCCCCGTCACGGACGCGTCGTTGCGGTTGAACTTCTCCTCGGCGACGACCTTGATGCCGGCTGTCTGCGCCGAGCGCTTGATCTCCGCCAGCCAGCCGTCGCCGTAGGCGTCGTTGAAGCCGATGTAGCCCATCGTCTTCACGCCGTTGGCCTTCATGTGCACGGCGATGGCGTCGGCCATCAGCGCATCGTTCTGCGGCGTCTTGAACACCCATTTGGTCTTCGGGTTCGTCGGGTCGACGATCCGTGCGGAAGCCGCCATCGAGACCATCGGCGTCTCGGCATCGGCGACGACGTCGATCATCGCGAGCGAATTCGGCGTGACGGTCGAGCCGACGATGACGTCGACCTTGTCCTCGGCGATCAGTTTGCGCGTGTTGGTGACGGCCTTCGTCGTGTCGGAGGCGTCGTCGAGCACGATCCAGTTGATCTTCTGCCCGGCGATCGTAGTCGGCAGCATCTCGACGGTGTTCTTCTCGGGAATGCCGAGCGACGCGGCGGGACCTGTGGCAGAGAGCGTCACGCCGATGTTGATCTGCGCCGCGGCCGCGCCGGCAAGGACGAATGCTGCGGCGATGGCCGACAGCGTGCGAACGAACGTCATCGAGGTCCTCCAGTGGTTCGGGCAAGGGGATTGCGACGCTGGCGGCTTCGAGCGGCCGCCTCGACACGAATGCGGGCGATTATGACCAACCACCCCCCGCGGGTCAATTTGGGACGCCTGCCGGTTAGCTGGGCGCGCACGATACCGGGCGTCCGGCTTCCGGCCCTCGGGGTCCGGCCCGTCGCCACGATGGCGCGAACGCGCACGCGGCGCCGTAACGCCGCCGCAATCAGCGTTTGACCGCGTCGCGGATCTCGCGCAGCAGCAGCACTTCCTCCGGCGGGGCCGGTGGCGCCTTGGGCGGGTCGTCGCGCTTCAGCCGGTTGATCTGCTTCACCATCAGAAAGATGATGAACGCCAGAATGATGAAATTGATCGCGACGGTGATGAAGTTGCCGTAGGCCAGCAGCGGCACGCCGGCTTTGGTCAGCGCCTCGTACGTCATGGGGCCGCCGTAGCCCGGCGGCGGATTGCCGAGCAGGACGAACCAGTTCGAGAAGTCGAGGCCGCCGAAGATCCGGCCCACGATCGGCATGATGACGTCCTTCACCAGCGAATCGACGATCTTGCCGAACGCGCCGCCGATGATCACGCCGACTGCGAGGTCGACGACGCTTCCCTTGACTGCGAATTCCCTGAACTCACTTGCGAACGACATGGCTGCCCCCGAGCGAATCTCGCAAGACCCGACGCGTCAAATCGCTGCGTCGCCCGATTCTCCGGTGCGAATGCGCACGACCTGCTCGACATTCGTGACGAAGATCTTGCCGTCGCCGATCTTGCCGGTGCGCGCGGCCTTGACGATCGCCTCGATGGCCCGCTCGACCATTGCATCGCCGACGATCACCTCGACCTTCACCTTCGGCAGGAAATCGACCACGTACTCCGCGCCGCGATAGAGCTCCGTGTGGCCCTTCTGGCGACCGAAGCCCTTGACTTCGGTGACCGTGAGCCCGGTGACGCCAATTTCCGAAAGCGATTCCCGGACTTCGTCAAGCTTGAACGGCTTGACCACCGCTTCGATTTTTTTCATGCCCGACCTCCATGCGCAACCTCATCCGACTGGGTTCAAGGATACACGAAGCGACTGCGCGGAGCGGCCACGGTCAGTGTGGCGGCGCACCGATGTCTTCCCATTCGTTCCATGCCGACGTGATCGGATAGCGCCAGTCCTTGCCGAAGCCGCGCGGGGTGATGCGGATGCCCACCGCCGCCTGGCGCCGCTTGTATTCGTTGATCTTGATGAGACGCACGACCTTGCGCACGTCCGCCGTGTCGTAGCCGAGCGCGACGATCTCGGCGGGGCTGCGATCCTGCTCCACGTACGCCTCGAGAATGGCATCAAGCACTGCGTAGGGCGGCAGCGAATCCTGGTCCGTCTGGTCGAGTCGTAGTTCCGCGGAGGGCGCCCGCGTGATGATCCGTTCCGGAATGACGCGTCCCAGGTCGTTGCGATAGCGTGCGAGCCGATACACCAGCGTCTTGCTGATGTCCTTCAGCACGGCGAAGCCGCCGGCCATGTCGCCGTAGAGCGTGGCGTAACCGACCGCCATTTCCGACTTGTTGCCGGTGGTGAGGACGATCGACCCGAACTTGTTGGAGAGCGCCATCAGCAGCGTTCCGCGCGTGCGCGCCTGGATGTTCTCCTCTGCCGCATCGGGCGTCGTACCGGAAAATTCGCGCGCCAGCGCGGCGAGGAACGCCGCGAACACGGGCTCGATGGAGATCTCGTCGTAGCGGACGCCGACGATGCCCGCCATTTCCCGCGCGTCGTCCAGGCTGATCGATGCGTTGTACTGTGAGGGCAGCATCAGCGCGCGCACGCGTTCGCGGCCAAGTGCGTCGACCGCCACCGCGAGCGTGAGCGCGGAATCGATGCCGCCTGACAAGCCGAGCAGCACGCCGGGAAAGCGGTTCTTCTCCACGTAGTCGCGCACGCCCGTTACGAGCGCGTCATACACGTTCGGTTCGAGCCGGTCGTCGAGCGCACCGCGCACCGTTTGCGGCCGCGCGCCGTCGAATTCAGCCAGCGCCAGCGCTTCATGCCACGCCGGGAGTTGCTGCACGACCTCGCCACCGGCGTCGACGACGAACGACGCGCCATCGAACACCAGCTCGTCCTGTCCACCGACCCGGTTGACATAGACGATCGGCACGCCGTTCTCGCGTGCGCGCGCGCCGACCTGCTCAAGGCGCAGCGCCTGCTGCCGTGTGTGATAGGGGGAGCCGTTCGGCACGACGATGATTTCGGCGCCGGCGGCCCGCGCCTGCGCGGCGGGCGCAGGAAACCAGACGTCTTCGCAGATGATCGTCCCAACCTTCACGCCCACGACGTCGAAGACGCACGGCGCGACGCCGGGCTCGAAATAGCGCTGCTCGTCGAAGACCGTGTAGTTGGGGAGGCAGGCCTTGCGGTAGACGTCGACGACGCTGCCGTCGCGAATCACCGCCATCGCATTGTGCCGCCGGCCGCCGCGCAGTTCGGGGAAGCCGACGAGCGCGGTGACGCCGCGCACCTGCGCCGCCACCGCCGACAGCTCGGCTGCGCATGCGTCGATGAAGGCCGGGCGCAGCAGCAGGTCTTCGGGCGGATAGCCACACAACGACAGCTCGGGCGTTACCACCAGATCGGCGCCGCCGGCACGCCCCCGCGCCACGGCGTCGACGAGCCCCCGTGCGTTCCCGGCGAGATCGCCGAGCACCTGATTCAACTGCGCGATCGCGATCCGCATCGGAAAATGGTAGCACGCACCGAGCGCGCGACCCCGGCGGCACGGGACACCGCGCGATCCCGCTTGAGCCCGCGCGCCGATCGCGCCAGAATCGGTACTTGATGCGCGCTCCCGTGCCTTTCCGCCCTCCCCCGTTCCCCGTACCCTCTTCGCCGGTGATTCGCGATGACGTGCCGCTCGAAGCGATCCCGCCTGCGGCTTGGGATGCGCTCACCGGCGGCCAGCCCTTCCTCTCGCACGCATTCCTGGCGGCGCTGCATTCCTCGGGCTGCGCTTCGCGCACGACGGGCTGGCAGCCGCGCTACCTGACGGCATGGTCGTCCGGCGCGCTGGTCGGGGCGCTGCCGCTGTACGCCAAGACGCACAGCTACGGCGAGTACGTGTTCGACTGGGGCTGGGCGGATGCGTACCGCCGCCACGGCCGCCGGTACTATCCGAAGCTCGTCGCCGCGATTCCGTTCACGCCGGTGCCCGGCCCACGCGTGTTGGCCGCCGATCCCGTGACGCGCCGCGCGCTGCTCGATGCAGCAATGGCGCAGGTCCGCTCCGGCCGTTACTCGTCGCTCCATGTGCTGTTCACCGCGGACGGAGAATCGAACGAAGGGGCGGCCGCCGGCATGATCGTCCGCCATGGCGTCCAGTTCCATTGGGCGAACGACGCCTACGTCGACTTCGACGCCTTTCTCGCGGCGCTGTCGCACGACAAGCGCAAGAAGATCCGCCAGGAACGCCGCAAGCTGCACGATGCGGGCGTCACGTTCGAGCGCAAGACCGGCACGGCGATCAGCGCGAACGACTGGGCGCTCTTCTATCGTTGCTACGAAGGCACATACCAGGCGCATCATTCGACACCCTACCTGTCCCTCGCATTTTTCGAACAACTGGGGCGCGCGATGCCCGAGCGCCTGCTGCTCGTCGTGGGCATGCGTGACGGCCTGCCGGTCTGCACGGCGCTCGACGTCTATACGCCCGACACTTTGTGGGGTCGCTACTGGGGAGCGCTCGATTACGTGCCTGGCCTGCACTTTGAAGCGTGCTATTACCAGGCGATCGAGTTCTGCATCGAGCACGGCATTGCGCGCTTCGAAGGCGGCGCGCAAGGGACGCACAAGCTCGCGCGCGGCCTGCTGCCCGTGACCACGCATTCGCTGCATGCAATCGGCGACCCGGCCTTCGCCGACGCCATCGCCGACTACTGCGCGCGCGAGCGCACCGACGTCGCCCATGCCGTCGATGAGCTCGGCGAATCGAGTCCGTTTCGCGACGCCGGCAAGTAGTCGCTGCGGCCGCGGCAGCATTGACCATGCTCATCTTCAGCACCGACCACTTCGTGCTGCCGCTGCCGCCGGCGCATCGATTTCCCATGCGCAAATACGCGCTTCTGCGGGAGCGCGTTGCCAAGATCGCCGCAGAGCGCATGCGAACGCCCGACGCCATCACCGACGCCGACCTCGCCCGCGTACACGCACCGGCCTACATCGCGGCGGTCACGCAGGGCACTCTCGACGCGCGCGCGATGCAGCGGATCGGGTTCCCGTGGACGCCGGCGATGGTCGAGCGCTCCCGGCGCTCGGCCGGGGCGACGCTGGCGGCCTGCCGGTCGGCGCTCTCGACCGGCTGCGGGATCAATCTCGCCGGCGGCACGCACCACGCACATCACGCGTTCGGCGCGGGCTTTTGCGTCTTCAACGACGCCGTCGTGGCGCTGCGGGCGTTGCAGGCGGACGGCGCGATCGAACGTGCGCTTGTCGTCGACGTCGATGTCCACCAGGGCGACGGCACGGCAGCGCTGCTGGCCGACGATCCTCGCGTTTTCACGCTGTCGCTGCACGGACGCGGCAACTTCCCGTTTCGCAAGCAGTCGTCACGGCTCGACGTCGACCTTGCCGACGGAACGGGGGACGCCGCCTACCTCGCGACGCTGCACGTCGCATTGCGCTGCGCGCTCGCTGCCGCAGCGCCGCAGCTCGTGATCTATCTCGCCGGTGCCGACCCATTCGCCGGCGACCGCTTCGGCCGCCTCAAGCTTTCGAAAGCGGGGCTGGCGGCGCGCGACCGCCACGTGCTCGAGACGCTGCGAGGACAGCGCGTGCCCGTCGCGATCACGATGGCTGGCGGCTACGCGCACGACGACGAGGACGTCGTCGACATCCACTTCACCACCGTGGCGATCGCGCTCGAGCTCTTCGCGTCGGTCGATCACGCGGCATCGCTCGCGACTGCGTGCTAGACTCGAAATAGCACGTCCCGCCGTGCGCTTCGCCATGCCCGAACCGATCCTCGTCGCACGCAACGACGCCATCGCCACGGTGACGCTCAATCGTCCCGAATCGCTGAACACGCTCGACGTCGCGATGATGGAAGCGCTGGTGATCCGGACGGCAGCCCTCGCTGCCGATGACACGCTCCGCGTGGTCGTGGTGCGCGGCGCCGGCCGCCATTTCATGGCCGGCGGCGACTTGCGCACCTTCGCGGAGCGACTCGACCTCACGCCCGAAGCACGCCGCGAGGATTTCCTGCAGATGATCAACTCGCTGCATGCGGCGATCGAGCATCTCCACCGGATGCCGGCGATCGTCATCGCGCAGGCGCGCGGCGCGGTCGCGGGCTTCGGCCTCTCGCTTCTTTGCGCTTGCGATCTGGCGATCGCCGCGGATGACGCCTACTTTTCCACTGCGTATCGCAACATCGCGCTCACACCCGATGGCGGCGGCACATGGTCGCTGCCGCGCATCGTCGGCTTGCGCAAGGCGATGGAAATGCTGCTGCTCTCGGAGCGAATCGACGCGGCCGAAGCGGCGCGGCTCGGTCTCGTCAACCGGGTCGTCCCCGGCGCCGATCTCGACGCCGCCGTGACCGCGCTGGCACAGTCCCTTGCGGCGGGACCGGCCCTTGCGCTGCGCAACGTCAAGCGCCTTGCCCGGGCCTCACTCGACCGCACGCTGTCCGAGCAGCTTCGCGCCGAAGCGACGAGCTTCGCCGATTGCGCGGCGACGTCCGACTTCGCCGAAGGCGTGCGGGCGTTTCTCGGCAAGCGGCCGCCGCGCTTCGGCGGCTGAGGGTTCTCAGCTTTCGTCGTCCGCGGGCGGCTTCACCTCGTTGCGGGGCGCGACGTTGCCGTCGACGTCGGCACGCGGCTTCTGCGGAGCATGCGGTTGCCGGTGTTGCGGCCCTCCCGGCCCACCGGGGCCCTTTGGCCCACCGTAGCCCGGACCCTTGGCGCGCGGGCCGCTGTGCTGCCGCGGTCCGCCTTCGTGACCATAGCCGCGCGCCGCGCCGCGGGGCGACGACAAGTGATTGGTCGGGAACGGAAACGCGTTCGCATTGCTGATGGGCTGCACCTCGTCGAAATTGCCCTGCGGGCGGGGCCCGCGGCGCGGCGGCCCGCCGTGCGGCCGCGGGTGGCCGTTGCCGCCGGGATGCGGCGGCTGC
>Ga0068858_100005389_pt1 | contig 12538 bp, 6 predicted proteins | sample KBSSwiS12_FD_66589 | JGI IMG/M metagenome (GOLD analysis project Ga0068858, IMG submission 66589) | Switchgrass rhizosphere microbial communities from Kellogg Biological Station, Michigan, USA - KBS Switchgrass S1-2 | ecosystem: Host-associated > Plants > Roots > Rhizosphere > Soil ... | reverse complement strand
CCCTGGCTGTGGAAACTATGCTCGCTGACATATTTCACAAGTTCGGCGGTGCGACGAATCGTTTTCCAATGAATGCCGGCGTCATCTGCGATGATGGAGCTGCCCTCGATGTTTGGCAGAGTCGAAAGAGCCCTCTCCAACAGGTGCATCGTCCTAGGATCGTCGCTCTCGTGCATCATGCCCGGTCCAGCGTTAGGAATGAAATTCTCTTTGGCGGAAAGCTGGTCAAACTGAGTGAGAAATGCCAGCGCCTGATCCTCTGACATATCGGCGACGAGCTCTGCCAAGGGTTGCGTGGTTACGCGTATCGATTCCACTTCGTAGCCAGCGGATTCGAAATCGGACTTTGCTTTTCGCAAGACTACGAGAGCGTCGGCAATCTGCTGTTGGTATATTTCTCGGTCCAGCCGGACGAATGCAGTAATTGCCCTGACCTTCGGATTCAAAGAAGGGCCTGCGGTGGAACTGCTCTGCGCTGCCAGTTGAACTGACACAATCAGAATGACGGCAAGGGCAATTCGCTTCACTCAGGTTCTCCGGATCAGAAATGGGAAGAGAGCAGTATAGCGGACTCAATATGCTAGCCAATGGATCTTATTGCGTCCAGCGAAGTGACGATTGCCGTGCTCCTGACCCATGCCGCCCATTGTCTCCCCCAATACTTGGCATTTTCGACTTGAGGAGATGTCCCCGTTTTTCACTGTCAGAACTGCCAGTTAGTTGGCCTTCAATTACGAAACATCATGAGCTTGATGAAGAGCAGAGTTGCCGCTAAAACTTTCATGCTTGTTTGCGAGCCGGAACGATGCCGGGGATCACTAATCAAGATGCTCATGCAGATCCATCCTATTTATGCAGCGTGGCCGACTGCCGCATCGTTTTTCCCCCGCAAGTCGACAAGCCTCGTCGGCGATTCGTTAGCGAGCAGCCATGACTGAATCGGCTTCCTCTCACCCCGTCGAGTCTGGTCGCATTGTCCGCGATGCAATGCAGGCGAATCGAACTGGCTGGATACGCTGGCTTCCCGGGTTGAACACTCTGCGTCGCTACGAATCGTCCTGGTTGCGGCACGACCTAGTGGCCGGCATCGTCATGACGACGATGCTCGTGCCGGTCGGTATCGCGTACGCCGAGGCATCCGGGGTACCGGGTATCAACGGCCTCTACGCGACCATCGTGCCGCTGCTCGTGTACGCCCTGTTCGGTCCGAGCCGTATTCTCGTCTTGGGCCCAGACTCGGCACTCGCGCCCGTGATCCTCACGGTCGTGCTGCCCCTTTCGGCGGGTGAGCCGCGTCGTGCCGTCGCGTTGGCCGGAATGATGGCAATTGTCTCCGGCGTTGTGTGCATTGCGGCGGGCTTGGCGCGTCTGGGCTTTATCACCGAACTGCTCTCGAAGCCGATCCGCTATGGCTACATGAACGGCATCGCCCTAACGGTGCTGTTGAGCCAGGTCCCGAAGCTGTTCGGCTTCTCTGTCACGGCAAACGGCCCGCTGCGCCAAACGTGGGAAATCGTCGAGAGGGTGCTCGCAGGGAATACGAACGTCGTGGCGCTCGCGATCGGCGCCAGTAGCCTCGCTCTCATACTGTTATTGAAGCGCTGGCCGCGAGTCCCGGGCATTCTGCTGGCCGTGGTCGCTGCTACCGTTGTAGTCGCGGCCTTCCGCTTCGCAACGCGGTCTGGCGTGTCCGTACTCGGCTCTCTTCCGCAGGGCTTGCCATCGCCACGCCTTCCCCTTGTGCACGTAGACGACCTGGTGCCGATCCTCATGGGTGGCGTCGCGGTCGCCCTGGTTTCGTTCGCGGACACCAGCGTGCTTTCTCGAACCTATGCGACGCGTTTGCGTTCGCCGGTCGACCCCAACCAGGAGATGGTGGGCCTCGGCGTTGCCAACCTCGCCACAGCCTTCTTTCAGGGCTTCCCCATCAGCAGTAGCTCATCGCGCACACCGGTCGCCGAGGCGGCCGGCGCCAGGACCCAGCTGACGGGAGTCGTAGGCGCGCTCGCCATCGCATTACTGTTGGTGCTCGCGCCCAATCTGCTAGAACATTTGCCGCACACCGCCTTGGCGGCCGTGGTTATCGCCTCAGCCATCGGCCTGATCGAAGTGTCCGACCTGCGACGAATCTATCGCATCCAGCGCTGGGAGTTCTGGCTTTCGATTGTTTGCTTCGCGGGCGTCGCCGTGCTCGGCGCCATTCCCGGCATTGCTCTCGCGATTGTAATTGCCGTCATTGAGTTCCTCTGGGACGGTTGGCGCCCGCATTCGGCCGTGCTCGGCCGCGTCGAAGGTGTCAAGGGCTATCACGACATCGCCCGGTATCCGGGGGCGCGTTTGATCCCGGGCTTAGTGCTGTTTCGTTGGGATGCACCGCTGTTCTTCGCGAACGCCGAGCTATTCCGCGAACGCGCGTTGGATGCAGTTGCGAACTCACCGACGCCGGTCCGTTGGCTGGTCGTCGCGGCCGAACCGGTCACAAGCGTCGACGTCACCGCAGCCGATGCTGCTTGCGAGCTCGACGACACCCTGCACGCCGCCGGTATCGAGTTGTGTTTCGCGGAGATGAAGGATCCGGTGAAGGACAAGCTGAAGCGCTTCGGACTTTTCACCCGCTTCGGCGAACAAACCTTCTTCGCGACCCTCGGCGAAGCGGTGAGCGTCTATCTCGCGACTTATCCGGTCGAGTGGGTCGACTGGGAAGATCGCACGTCGTCCGGCAATATGTGACGCATTTTACTCACCCATCAAGGCGATAGGATTTGAACCTAAGACCCGCTGCCCCCAAGCAGATTGCCAATCCAATAAATTCTGAGGGTTTTACCAACAATGTTTCCAATCAGAGAAAAATCCGTTCCTGCTAAGGAGTCTAAGCCGAGATCGTCGGCATTGCATCAGGTTGATTTCCATGAAAATTCGCACATTGCCAAGTAACTGGCGACCCCTAAAAGCTCTTCTTTGCGTTAGAAGATTTTTGTTGCTATCGCTTTTGTGGCAGTGTCGCGTCCCACTCGGGATGCGGAGTAAATTTTCCTATCGTTTTCCAGTCTTCGCGCGAAATTCCATTCAGGTCCCAGACCACAAGACCGCCTCGAACGGTGAGTTCACATTCGAGTTTCTGTCGGCCTTCTATGCGCCCTCCAAGACTATCGACAAACCCGAATTTGCCTTTCTGTACGCGAAGCACAGAAATATCCGCAGGAGCTCCCACAGAAAGTGTCCCCAATTCATCATGCTTGATTTCATGGGCCGGATTCCAGGTAGAGCGGAGAACAATATCCTGCATCGACATTCCCATATTCAGAAATTTTGACATCACGTTGGTCATGTCTTTCATGCCTGCATTCATACTGCCGATGTGCAAATCCGTGGAAATCGAATCAGGAACAAAGCCCTGCCGCACTGCGGGACGTGCCTGACTGAAGACGAAACTCCCAGCGCCATGGCCCACGTCAAAGAGGACACCGCGTTTTTTGGCCTCAAACAAATAGGGGAAAACCTTGCCGTTGCCATCCAACATAGGAATGAAGTCGATATACATATGGGTAGAAATATCGCCAGGCCGAAGTTTTTTGGTGACAAGGTCCTCGTATGGGCGCTCGGGACGAAAAATACCGAAGTCGACCATGACAGGAACGTGTGCCAACTCGCCGGCGGCTAGCGCACGATCTACCGCAGTCCAGTCGGGAGCCTCGTAGTGAGCGGTCTTAATTCCGACGATAATGTCCGGATACTGTTTTATTAAGGCGGCCGTAGCTTCCGGTTCCATGTCTTGCGTGTTTTGCTCGACAATTCTGCCGCCCATGCCGCTTCCGACAATATTTACGAATGCGAATATTCGTGTTTTTGAGCGGTCGATGATTCGATCTTTGAAGTCAGGAAAATTCTTCCACCCTGAGCTGCCGGCGTCTGCCACGGTAGTGACACAACTGCGGAACGTGAAGCCATCTGGATACACGCTGTTGTCGCCGCCGTATCCGCCGCGCACTCCTGTTCCCGCATAGACGTGGGTATGGATGTCCACCAACCCAGGCGTCACAAGCATCCCGCGAGCGTTAATGACTTTCAATGAATGCGTAGCGGGAATGTGGCGATCGACTGCTGCGATCTTATGGTCCTTAATACCCACATCACGCACCGCGTCAATCCCGTTGTGAGGGTCGATGATTCGCCCATTTTTAATTAAGAGATCGTACCTTTGTTGGGCCGGCAAGTAGTGAGAAAATAAGAATGTAAGAATGAGAACCGGAATAAAGCGGCGCATAGTTCCTGGGTGGATCACCTTTCAATCACGAGTCGGGCCACTACCATACCATCCCCCTAAGCCACGGCCATTAGGGCAAATGCCTTACCACTGCTTATTACTTTTGGGTAGACACTGGGTCATGATTGCGGGCGGACAGCCCTAAGACTCCAGTTGTACATCGTTGCAAAGCATATGTGGGCTTGTGCCTGCTTCTTCTTTGCCGTAGGTGAATGTCGTGATTGTGGTGGTCCCACCCAGCACTTCGGTAGATCCGTTTTGAGTGGTTTCGATATTTGTCACGCCGCCTTCTATTTTGAGCCTGACTGGGTCACTGCTCCTCAAAATGAGTTGTCCAAGCCGAAAGTTATTACCAACGTTTAGACTATTTCCGGCGAGACGTCCTTTACGCCATACGAGAATGCACTCCCTCGACAGTAGATGAGATATATTGCAATCGATCGGCGACCCGTTTGAAACTGCCAAAGATACATGCTCCATTGTGTTCGATTGCCGTGAGCGCGTTGCTGATGATGAGGTGCGCATTCCCCCAGGCCTCACCCCAAGTTGAGCAGCATTCTGTTCCGCAGTCCCAGGGGAGTGTTTCGACTGGTGCTGTTCACGCCGCCGTGCTCGACGCGGAGAAACGGCCCATTACAGCGGGGGGAATTGTCGACACCGGCCCCCTTGTTTTTCAAGACATCGCGGAACAGGCAGGGCTTAGGAGTTGGCAGCATGTAATGGGGGCGCCGCAGAAAACGTTCATCGTAGAGACCGTCGGTTCGGGTGTTTCTTTGCTTGACTACGACAATGATGGATGGCTCGACATCTATCTGGTGAACGGTTCCACTTACGAAGCCCTGGCTGGAAAGGCGCCGGCTCCGCGCGCTGCTCTGTTTCACAACAATCATGACGGCACATTTACCGATGTTACGGTCAAGGCCGGTGTCACCAACGAGCGCTGGGGTTTTGGCGCGGTCGTCGGTGATTACGACAACGATGGCTGGCCGGATATTTATGTCAGCAACTTTGGTGCGAACCGTCTTTATCACAACAATCACGACGGAACATTCACCGATGTTGCGGAAAAGGCGGGCGTAACCGTAGGCAACTGGTCCACCGGTGCGACGTTCGGCGATTACGATGGCGACGGGCGCTTGGATCTCTTTGTTGCCGGTTATGTTCACTACGATGTTGCCCATCCGCCGATTCCAGGTTCAGCCGATGTGGCATTTCCCACTTGTCAGTTCCGCGGCCTTAATGTCATGTGCGGTCCGCGCGGCTTAAAGGGAGAGCGCGACCATTTATTCCACAACAACGGGGATGGCACGTTTACAGACGTAAGCGAAAAAGCAGGCGTAAGCGACACGAACGCTTACTACGGCTTGGCAGCAGTGTTTGCTGATGTCAACAACGACGGCAAGCCTGATCTGCTTGTTGCCAACGATTCTTGCCCCAACTATCTATATGTAAATAAGGGTGACGGGACATTCGAAGATGTCAGTTACGCCTCCGGTTATGCATTGAATGAGAATGGACGCGAAACTGCATCCATGGGGATTGCTGTCGGCGACTTCGATAACGACGGCCTTCTGGATCTCTCCAACACCGTATTTTCCGATGACTACAATCCGGTTTATCGGAATGAGGGGGATGCCAGCTTCAGTGATATCGCCTACAAGTTGGGGATTGCGGAAACCACAATTCCTTTTCTTGGCTGGGGGACAGGATTTCTCGACTACGACAACGATGGTTGGAAAGACCTGCTTTACGTCAACGGGCATGTGTATCCAGAAGTGGACAACGCTGGTTGGGGTACAACTTTTGCGCAGCGTCCGTTGCTATTTCACAATTTACAAGGAAAAAAGTTCGAAGCCGTTCCCCCGGTTAAAGGAACTGGCTTGGCCGAATTTCTTACTGGCCGCGGTGCAGCATTCGGCGATCTTTTCAACGATGGACACATTGACGTGGTTATCAATCAGATTTCCGGGCCACCTGCGCTGCTGCGGAATGTTAGCCCCGCTGGGCACTGGGTGGGTATCAAGCTAGTTGGAGCGGGGAAGAGTCCGCGCGATGCGGTAGGCACCACTGTCTATATGACAGCCGGCGGGATGCGCCAACGCGCCGATGTGTTGAGTGGCGGCAGCTATGCGTCTGCTAACGATTTTCGGGTTCACTTCGGTTTGGGCAAGGAAACCGTGATTGATAAGACCGAGATTCATTGGCCTGACGGGCGCGTGGAAAATGTGAGCCTCCCGGCAGCAGACCGCTTCTATATCGTAGAAGAGGGCAAAGGCGCTCTTGCTGGCCAGAACTGACTCACCGTGTAGTCACTCCACTTACACAAAATTTCAAAACTTTACAAAACTTGATAAATATTAATTTTTGGGTAAACGTTTTCTTATTTTGTTGTGGCGCGTGAACAGATTGTCTTGACAACGCCAATATGAAAATACTAGATTCTTTTCCTTGCAAATAGGCTGCAATAGCGTTCTTTTAGCATTTCGTCTCAGTGTTATTTTCTTTTGCTTCCTTTCTGTAGGAGCGCTTAGCCAAACCCAAAATGATGAATTTGAGAAAACGTTTAGCTTAGGTACGGCTGCCCTGCGGGATGGCCGTTTGGATGAAGCCGCCGCAGATTTTTCCCGTGTAGTGACGCTCTCCCCCAACTTTGCCGAGGGGCATTTCAACCTCGGATTGGTTCGTTTCCAGCAAGGGCGGATGGACGATGCGATAACTTCCTTGAACAAGAGCATCGCCCTCAAGCCTGCTTTGCGAGGGGCGAATCTGTTTTTAGGAATTGCGCGCTATCGCGAAAACGATTTTTCCAATGCTTTGCTTTCCCTAAATCGTGAGATCCATCTTGATCCGAAAAATGCGGATGGTTTTATGTGGAGGGGCGTGGTCCAACTGGCGGCAGGGAAAATTGCTGATGCGGTGACCAGTCTGGACAAGGCCGCCGAGTTGCGCCCGAACGACGTGGACATCCTCTACCACAGAGGCCGCGCGCACATGCTCGTTTCCAAAGAAAGTTACCAGCAGATGTACGCGGCGGATCCAAAATCCTGGCGCGTGCACCAGGTGCTTGCGCAGTCCTATGTAGAAGCTGATCGGCTGGATGATGCAATTGTTGAGTGTCAGCAGGCCATCCAACTCAAACCGGGCGAGGCGGGGCTGCACGAAGCTTTGGCTGAAGTTTATTTCAAGAAAAACGACTTGCCGAAAGCAGAGGCCGAGTACCAGGAAGAGCTGAAGATCAATCCCACCAGTTTGTCTGCAACCTACAAGCTGGGAGTTGTGAGCATCGAACGTTCAAAACCAGAAGTTGCCGTCGAGTTGCTGCGCAAGGTTCTGGCCAGTGAACCTAAATCGATTGACACCCACTATCAGATGGGAAGAGCAGAGGCACAGCAGGGAAATACCGAGGATGCAATTCGGGATTTCTCTGCAGCCGTCTCGGATCCCACCCAGAACGACAGCGAAACCGTGCGCCAATCCTATTATCAGTTGGCGCAGCTTTATCGACGGACAAAGCAGCCCGAACAATCGCGCGCTGCTTTGGATTCATTCATGAAACTCAAACAACAGGCCGATGCGCGCCAAGCGCAGAAGCTCCAAGACAAACTGAAGAGGGCCCCGGAGGCGCAAGCGGCTCCTTAAATTTTTTTGCAAAACAGCGGTAAACGTTCTCTCAACTTTTTGTTGGAGGCTGTGAATTGAATATGGACCAAAATTGCCGATTCTGGCTGCGCAACGCTGTTTCTGCGCTGCTGCTTGTTTTTATGCTCATTTTGACCTCGGTGGGCGCCTGGGCCCAGTTGAGTCAGGGATCAATCAGCGGCAACGTCTTTGACCCGAGCGGAGCGGTTGTGCCTAACGCGAAAATCATCGCCCGCGGCCAGGCGACAGGAACCACGTACATGACGGCGTCGAGCGATGCCGGAACCTATCGCATCCCGAACGTCGTGGTTGGCACCTACGACATCACTGCCACTGCACAAGGTTTCAAGACAGCGTCGTTAAAAGGTGTCGTCGTCCAAGTCGGTACCACCAGTACGTTGGACATTAGTTTTCAGACAGGTGCAACTTCCGAGGTCATCGAAGTCGTAGCCGATACGCCGAAAGTCCAGAGTGAGTCTGCGGAGATTGGCACCGTGGTGACGACCAAGCAGGTTCTCGACCTGCCTCTCCCGTTAGGCAGTGTAGTGCAGGCCATGCGTTCTCCGGAGGCCTTCGTCTTCTTGACCCCGGGAGCTACTGGTCCAGGCACGGCCAGTGGAAATGGTGGAACCTTTGAATCCAAAATCACCGGCGGGCAAAACTACGCGACCGAAGTCCTATTGGATGGCGCCAGCACCTCGCGTTCAGAAAACGGATCATCTTTCGATGAAACCGCACCTTCGGTGGACGCACTCGGAGAATACAAGGTCTTCACCTCAACCTTGCCAGCAGACATGGGTCGCACCACCGGGGGAATTGAAAGCTTTAGTACTCGCTCCGGCACGAACAAATATCATGGCGTGCTCTATGACTTCTTCCGCAATGAGTATCTGAATGCGAACACATTTTTCAACGATTTCAAAGGCTTGCCGAAGAATTTGGATCGCCAGAATGATTATGGGTTGACCCTCGGTGGCCCAGTCTGGATTCCTCACCTATACAACGGACGGGAGAAAACATTTTTCTTCTTCTCTTGGGAACAATATCGCCAGACGTCGGGTGGCGTGACCAACTACACGGTACCGACGGCGCTTCAACGGCAGGGAAATTTTTCAGAGACCCTGACCACTACTGCGATTGGCACGAACCCGTGCGATGGTTCCACCATTTTCCAAGGCCAAATTTTCGATCCCAAAACAACACAAGTAGGTGCTGGTGGAGTATTGTGCCGCACGGCTTACCCCGGAAACATCATTCCATCCACCGATTTCTCCAGTATTGGGCAAGCCTTGCTGAGTATGTATCCCACGCCACAGAATGGAAACATAATCAACAACTTTGCTTTTCCCTTCAGTTTCCCCATTCTGGATACCAGTACAACCGTTCGTCTCGACCACAATCTTTCTGCGAAAAGCAAACTGTTCGGCAGCTACAGTTCTCGCGATAATGGCCGAACATCGACCACAATTTTCTTCAATACGCCGGCATTGGATGGACGCCACCAGGATTTCTTTACTCACTACATCCGCGCTGGTTGGGACTACTCGATTTCTTCGACCATGCTCAACCATTTGAATGTCGGGTACAACCGCACCAACAGTAAGAACGTGGGTGCTGGCGTACCTGAAGGCGTGAACTGGGCGGACCAACTAGGAATCGGTGGTACCGCTGGCAATGAATCGAAGGGAAGTCCATTCCCCATCTTCCGTCCCGTGAATGAAGGACTCGCGGATCTGGGAGACGACGTCAATGGCGACACCATCGACAATGGTTTTCGCTTTAACGACAACGTCGAATGGGTCAGAGGTCGTCACGACTGGAAATTCGGTACCGACATTCGCCATCAACAGTATTCTCCGCTGGATTTCAGCCGCACCACGGGAGATTACTTCTTCTGGCGTCAGCAGACCGGCGTTACGGTGAACACCGATCCCAATGCTCCGACTGGGAACGCTATAGCTAGCGAACTGCTCGGCCTGGTGCACGATTCCAACTTAATCGCCCATGGCCCGCAGCCTCGCTACCTGTCGAGCTACTACTCCTTCTATTTCCAGGACAGTTTCAAAATACGTCCTACATTGACCCTGATGTATGGGCTCAGGTGGGAAGTCGATAAGCCGCGGCGGGAATCAGGGGACAATACTTCTAATATTGACCTCACCGCTTCCAACCCCGGAGCCAACGGATTCCCTGGGGCGTTGGTATTCGCAGGTACAGGAAATGGACGAAATGGAGTTGCCGGAGAAACCTGGGCCAAGCCTTGGTACAAGGATTTCGGCCCGCGGGTTGGATTCGCTTGGTCTCCGAGCCTCATGAAAGATAAGACTGTGGTGCGCGGTGGATTTGGAATCTTGTACGGATTCCTGCTGTACGCGGACTTCGGTGGTTTCAACCGGACTGGGTTCCAATCAACTCCGGGATTCAGCACGCCGGATAATTTTGGCCCCGCGTTTGTGCTCGACAATGGATTCCCGTCAGGGTACTCACTGCCTCCGAACTTGGATCCTTCCCAGTTGAACTTTCAGGGCGTTCAGTACGTGGATCCGTCGTTCGGCCGTCCACCGATGATCAACAACTGGAGTCTTGAAGTACAGCACGAGATCGCTCCGGATCTGATTGCGGATGTGGCCTACGTAGGACAGCACTCAACCCATTTACGCACCAACTTTGACGCGCAGAACTCATTGCATCCTGAATTCTTGTCACTGGGTTCGAACGTGTTGAATGCTCAAATCTCTTCGACCACTGCAGCGAATGCGGGTATCAGCAAACCTTTTGCCAATTTCCCGGATACGCAATCGGTGGCGCAGGCACTGCTGCCTTTCCCGCAGTATTTCGGTTTCAACACCGATGGCGGTTTGGAAAATTACGGACAATCCAGCTACAACTCACTGCAAGCGTCGTTACGACGGCGTTTCCACAACGGCTTGAACCTGTTGGCTTCCTACACCTGGTCAAAGACCTTGACCGATGCAGATGCTGGCCTGCCATTCTTTGCCACGCTCCATGGTGGAGGCAGCGTACAGAACCCGTTCAACCTGAATGCGGAGAAAGCCATCAGCAACCAGGATGTTCCCCACACTCTCGTACTGAGCTATGTGTATGAGCTGCCGTTTGGGAAAGGAAAGAAATATCTCCCCGGCGGAGGGTGGAAAGACAAGGTAGCGGGTGGATGGGAAGTCAGCGGTATTCACCGCTACCAGAGCGGTCAACCGCTCTCCTTCTGCTGTGCCACCGGGATTCCCGCATTTGCCGGAGCGATCCGGTTCAATCGGGTTCAAGGGCAATCTTTGTTCAGCGACCAATGGCGGAACGGGACATTTGATCCGACGACAAACGATCCAATGTTTAATGCAGCCGCATTTATTGATCCCAACGCTGCCTGCGGAACACCGGCAGGCTGTGCCAGCTACAGTTTCGGTGACATGCCTCGTACAACAGGTGAAGTCCGCATGCCCATGTTCCTGAGCGAGGACTTCAATCTGATTAAGCGAGTCCACATCACGGAGGGTAAGAACGTCTCGCTCCAGGTGAGTTTTCTGGATGCGTTTAACCGGCACATCTTTAATAGGCCGGGCGATCTCAATCCCCGGGATTTCAACCCGGACCCGAGTCTGAATCGCTTTGCGATCATAGATCCCAACAACACCATCATGGGGCCGAGGAAGGTCCAACTACAGCTCAAGTTTGAGTATTGACCTACGACTTCCGGAAGTAACCAACCAACCTGGACCGCAGATGTCTCCGCGGTCCAGTTTTTTCTTGCATTGAATTCTTTAACCTTTTGCGGATTTGGTTTAATACAAGTATCGTCAACGTAAAGCAAATTCGAGCTTGCCTGGGGCCTGCAATTGTTGGATTTGCCACGTTGCTTTCATCGCTGGCTCAAAACTTACCAGCCCAGCCGAAATCGGCTCCCAACGGCAAATTTGTTGATATCACCCAGAAACTTGGTGTCGACTTCACACGCGTAGCATCGCACACCACGCGGAAATATTTGCTGGAAACCATGGGCTCGGGGGTGGCTCTTTTTGACTACGACAACGACGGACGACTGGATATTTTCTTCTCCAACAGCGGCCGCATTGACGAGCCCATGCCGAAGGATGCGATTCCTCAGAAAGACAGCCCAAAGTACTGGAACCGTCTTTACCACCAAAAGTCCGACGGCACATTCGAAGATGTTACCGAGAAGGCGGGCGTTTCCGGCGTCGGTTATTCCACAGGAATTGCGGTCGGGGACTACGACAACGACGGCCATGAAGATCTTTTCGTCGCCGGATATGGCGGAAGTACTCTCTACCACAACAACGGCAATGGGACGTTTACCGATGTTAGTCAAGCTGCAGGAGTCGCGGGTTCGGGATGGGCGACCAGTGCTGCTTGGCTGGATTACGACAATGACGGCCGTTTGGACTTGATTGTTGTGCGTTATCTCCAGTGGGCCTTCGATGATCTTTATTGTGGCGAGCGGCGCGAGGGCTATCGCTCGTATTGCCATCCTGACATTTTCAATCCAGTTTCGGTTCTTCTCTACCACAACGACGGAGGAGGGACGTTTTCGGAAGTTTCCCATAAGGCTGGAATCGACAAGGCGATCAAAGGGCTCGGCGTGGCAATTGCGGATTACGATCG
>Ga0068858_100005384_pt1 | contig 12545 bp, 12 predicted proteins | sample KBSSwiS12_FD_66589 | JGI IMG/M metagenome (GOLD analysis project Ga0068858, IMG submission 66589) | Switchgrass rhizosphere microbial communities from Kellogg Biological Station, Michigan, USA - KBS Switchgrass S1-2 | ecosystem: Host-associated > Plants > Roots > Rhizosphere > Soil ... | reverse complement strand
GCGTCGGGTTGTGAGAGATCCGCATGGAAGCTGTCCGCCCGTCGTCCGGCCGCGCGGACGTGCTGGGCCGCGCGATCGGCCTCTCCCTTGGAGCGGGAGTAGCTCAACGCCACGTCCACGCCATGCTCCGCAAGGGCGACGGCGACCTTCGCGCCAATGCGCTTGCCACCGGTGATTAGGGCGATCTTGTCGCGAAGCTCCATCGGCAGTGCGAAGGGATTTCGATGATATGAGGGCAGGCCCTTCGCGCGGGTGAGTCAAAGAAAAAGGGCGGGCCCAAAGACCCGCCCTTGAATTGCCGTACCTTGCGAGCAGCGCTCTAGTAGGCGAAGGAACCGATATAGGATGAGCGCTTGTTCGGCGCGCTCCACTTGGTCCCCAGGCTGCTGCCAGTGAACGAGTGTTCTTCGGTCTGGCTCATGGTCGCCTCGGTCACCGAGGCGAGCGGGCTGAACCACTGCATCGATCCGCAGGTCGGATCGTGATCCAGGTGCTTGCTGACGTTCAGCGCGACCTGGTTGGTCGCGACGTTGACGCCGTGATCGCTTTCGGTGAACTGGATCGGGGCCGAGGTCACGTTGACCACGGTGCCGACATTGCCTTTCGACAACTCGGTCGCCATGGCGACCAGCGCGATGCGCTGCGCCGCGTTGGCGCGCTCGTCGACGACAACGGCTGAGCGCACGTGAGCGCGCTGACCACCGATTTCATGAATACCGAGGTTGACGTCGCCAGCGAGCGCGGCGACGACCGAGAGACCGTCCAACGAAATGCCGTTGAAGCTGCCGCGGTCGACCTTCCACGCGAGGACCGCCTGCTTGCCCACCGTATCGGCCTCGCTGCTCATGATGCAGCCGCCGGTGAAGACCTCGGCCGTACGCGCCTCGACATATTTTCCGCTGATCGAGCTCCCCGCCAGGAGGGACGAACCCGACAAGCCGACTGCAGCCGCCAACACAATCATTCGTGTCTTCATTTTCAAGACCTCGCCTTCCCAAAAGTATATCAGGGCTAATAGTAGCCGGCACGTTTTCTCACAAATTCGTAAGCCATTCTCTAATGCCGGCAGCAGGTCCGGCTGCCCTGGCAAAAATCAGGGTTGGCCGGGATCCCGTCAGGGCCGATGCCCGTCTGGGTCTCGGCGCACCAGTACGCCGTTGACGACGCCGACGTGTCGTAGCAGGCCGACTCGCCGGGATCGGGGACGGCCATCACGTACATCCCCTTGTGTCGCAGGATCAGGCAGTGAACGCCGAGCGTCAATTTCGGTGAAACAAGATGTTCCATGATGCTCTCTCGAATTGGGTCATCTGGTCATTTGTCCATCTGGACATTTGATTGTTCGATTGAGCAACCCAATGACCAGATGACCAAATGACTAGATGACCAAATGATTCATACGGTCTGCAGCCCCGCGGCGCGCATCACGGCGCGCTTGACGGCAGCCTTCGTGATCTGAATCTTGTACGCGTTGCCGCTGAGCGGTTTCGCCGCCTTCACGGCCGCCTCGCCAGCGGCCGCCGCCGTCTCGGCATTCAGCGGTTTGCCGACCAGCGCGCGCTCGGCATCTTCGGAACGCCACGGCACCGGCGCCACAGCGCCGAGCACCACGCGCGCCGAACGGATGGTGTTGCCGTTCATCCCGAGGACGACCGTCGTGAAGGCCAGCGGCCAGTCCCGCGACTGCTTGTAGCGCACTTCGTAATGGCCGGTCTTGACGTTCCCCGGGGGCGGCAGAATCACGTGCGTCAGCAGCTCATCGTCGGCCAGCACGTTCTCTTTGAGCACGTTCTGCAGCGTCGGCAGGGTGAAGTATTCCGCCGCCGCGATTTCGCGTTCGCCTGACGGTCCGACGACGCGGAACCTGGCGCCGTAGGCGACCGCCGGCACGGCAAGACTCGAAGGGTGCACGATGTGGCTGGGACCCTCGTTGCCGAAGATTGCGTGATACTGGTTTTCGCCGTCCACCGCGAAACAGCGCGACCCGCCCTTCTTGAAGCAGACGAACTCTTCGTTGCGGAAGTACCAGCAGCGCGGACGCTGATTCAGGTTCCCGCCGACGGTCCCCTGGTTGCGAATCTGCGGCGTCCCGACGAGGCCCGCTGCGTCGAGGAGCGCCGGGTACAGGCGTCGCACCTGCGCGTTGGCCGCAAGATCCACGATCTTCACAGCGGCCCCAATCTTCAGGCCGCCATCAGGGGCTGCGGTGATGGTCGTGTCGAGGGCGTTCTTGATGTTGACGATGCGATCGGGCTGCGTGACGTAGTCCTTCATCCGCGCCAGCAGATCCTGACCGCCGCCGAGCGGCATGGCCACGCCGTCGGTCTTCAGGGCCGCGACGGCATCCTTTTCGGAGGTCGGATTGACGTAAACAAACGCCTTCACTGCGTCCCTCCAGCTTTCTCCTGCTCGATGGCCTGCAGAATCTTGTGCGGATGAAGCGGCAGGCTGCGAACCGTCGCGCCCGTGGCGTTCCGCACCGCGTTGGCGATTGCGGCCGACGTCGAAACTGTTGGCGGCTCGCCGATTCCGATCACGCCGCGCGCCCGCTGCGCCGGCGAATCCACCAGAATGATGTCGATTTTCGGGACGTCCGACATCCCGGCCATCAGGTACCACTCCATGTTCGGGTTGACCATCTGTGCGGTATTGCGATCGAGGATGCGATCCTCGAACAGCGCGAAATTGAGCGACCCGATGATCCCGCCGTAGACCTGGCTTTCAGCGAGGAGTTTGTCGACGACCATTCCGCAGTCCTGCACGGTCAGGATGCGCCTGATCTTCACGACACCGGTCTCGATGTCGACGTCGCACTCGGTGAACTGCACGCCGCTCGTCCCGTTGCCTGAGAGGCCGTCGACCCATTCGCCATCGACCGAAATCGGCTCGGTGCCAATCAACTTGCAGGCGTCCTTCCAGGCCATCCCTTTTGCAGGATTTCCCTGGACCTGAATGCGGCCGTTGGTCGCGACCAGCGTATTCGGATCGACGCTGAGCGCGGGACCGACCTTGGCGAAGAGCGCATCGAGCGCCTTGCCGGTCGTCATCCGAACGGCGGGCATCACACCGGCCGCCGTCGTGCTGCCGCCCGAGGCGCCGCTGAACGGATACAGCGTGTCGCCGATCTCGGCCTTCACGGCGGTGACCGGCAGGCCGAGCGTTTCCGCCACACCCATGGTGACGATCGTTCGCGTGCCGGTGCCGAGGTCCTGCGTGCCGCATTTCAGCACCACGCCGCCGTCGGAGGTGATGTCGACGTGCGCGCGCGACCCGCGGCCACCGCCGCCCCATCGATGCGTCGCACATCCCATACCGGTCTTGATGGGTCCCGATTGCGCGTCGCCGGTCTGATGGCGTTTGTCCCACCCGAACGCTTTCGCGCCGATCGCGAAATACTCGCGCCAGTCTTCCCACGTCTGGGCCGGCGGCTTGTCGGGGAGGTTCTTGACTCGGAACGCGACCGGATCCATCCGGACGCGGTCCGCGAGCTCGTCCATCAGGATTTCGGTGAGGAAGCACCCCTGGGGATGGCCCGGTGCGCGCATCGCCCGCTGCAGACCGGCGTTGATATAGACGTCCTTGTGAGTGCGCCGCCGGTTCGGAAAGTTGTAGATGTAGGGCAGCGGGAAATTCGATGTCGCGCCCGCACCGCCGGTCCCCCAGCTCTGACCGTCGAACGCCACGAGCTTGCCGTCCGCCGAGACACCGGCGCGGATGTGCGCCGTCGCGGAAGGACGGTTGCCGACGGCCAGATGCTCTTCCTTGCGATCCAGCATCAGCTTGACCGGTGCCTTGGCCTGCTGCGCGAGGCGAGCGCAGATGAGGCCCTCGGCACCGACGTTCGTCTTGCTCCCGAAGCCGCCGCCCATGTACTGGGTGATGACGCGCACGTTCGCCTGAGGAATCTTCAGCCCGTCCGCATACTGCTGGGCGGACGCGTGCACGCCCTGTGTCGAGACCCACGCGGTCAGCTTCTCGCCGTCCCACTCGCACACCGTGCCGTGGGTCTCGAGACACGCATGCGTGATCACGTGCGTCGAGTAGGTCTGTTCGACGACATGCGCGGCTTGCTTGAACCCGGCCTCGAGATCGCCGGTCTCTTCGCGATTGCCGTCGCGTGTGTTTCCCATCGCAAAGACCCGTGGCGCATTCGGCGCCATCGCCTGTTCGACGTTCGCGAAATGCGGCAGCGCCTCGTATCGGACCCGGACGAGACGGGCGATGTCGTACGAGCGTTCTTCCGTGTCAGCCGCGATGCCGACGACTTCGTCGCCCTGAAACAGCACCTCGGTGCCCGGCTGCTTGTGAACGACCACCGCCTTGAACCCTGGCGCCTTTTCCGCCTCGCTCGTGTCGATTGACACGATGCGCGCATGGGCCAGCGGGGAGCGGACGATCTTGCCGTAGAGCATCCCGGGGCGATTGATGTCGTACGTGTACTTTGCACGGCCCGAGACCTTGTCCGGCGCATCCAGCCGCTTGACAGCGGTGGAAAGCAGCGTCGGCCTTGCCGGCCACTTGTATTTGTCGGCGATTCGCGCGGCTGGTGCAGGCGGCCCCGGGGGACCACCTCCACGGCCTTGTCCGGCGGGCGCCTGGGGCGCGGGCCCCTGCGCCGGCGGCGCCGGGGCAGCTTGCGGATTCTGTGGATTAGGCACGAGCCACCCCCTTCGCTTTCAGCGCGGCTTCCATGATGCGCACGAAGGTCCCGCATCGGCAGATGTTGCCGTCGAGCCCCTTCCTCGCCTGTTCGACCGTGGGGTTGGGAGTCCGCTCGAGGAGGGCCACCGTCGCCATCACGAACCCTGGCGTGCAGAAGCCGCACATCAGCCCGTCCTGGTCGACGAAGGCCTGCTGCACCGGATGGAGTGTGTTCCCATTCGCAAGCCCGTCGACGGTGCGAATCTGTTTGCCCTGCACTTCAATCGCGAGCGTCGAACAGGAATACACCGTCCGGCCGTCGACGATCATCGTACAGGCGCCGCACGCACCGCGATCGCATACGCGCTTGTTGCCGGTCAGATCGGCGCGGTTGCGGATCGCGTTGAGCAATGTGACCCGCGGCTCGATCGTGAGATCGATCCGCTTGCCGTTGACCATCAACGTCACCGGCACATCGCCCGGACCGATCGCCGCTGGACCGGTCTGCGCTGCAACTTCGCCCACGGCAACCGACGTCACAGCCGTGGCCAGACCGCCGACGCCGGCGGTCTTCAGGAAGTTTCGTCGACTGACGTTGACACGGTCGTCTTGTTTGTCTGGAGCTTGGTCTTTCGGAGCCATCAGTGAGCCCCCAAGGTTCAGGTACCCGGCTTCACGCCGGATCTGGGTAGGACGCGAGTCCGGAGAATAGCACGACCTTCTTACACCTTCTCAAGGATTTCGATGAGCTCCTTCAAGGCGTCAATCTCCCCCTGGGCCGCGTAGAGGATCGCGCGCCGCTCCTGCAGAGTCGGAACGGCAAGCTCGCGGTCCGCGAGCCGGACACGGCCATCATCGGTCACTTCAATGACATACGAGTCCATCGGTTCAACGTACAGTCTCATGGAATTATCGGGTGATCGGGTGATTTCAGATTTCTAAACCCCCGCCGCCGCTGCCGCGCGCACAGCATCGTCGACCCCGAGGACAAGGGCTGCGGTCGGGCTGGCGTCAGGCCCGCCGCCGTAGGCGTACTCGACGTTGACTCCGGCGTCGCGGACGAGTTGCAGGACGGGTGCGAGCGCGCCCGGGGCATTCGAGCACGCGAGCAGGATGACGTCGCGCTCGGTGACCCGATAGTTGTGTTCGCGGAGGACGGCCGCGCCGTGCACATGATTGTCGACCACCAGCCGCAGCTGGCCCGACCCTTCAAGCGCGATGGCCACGATATTGACGCGCTCGGTCGACATCAGAGCGCAGACACCGGCCAGCGCACCAGGACTGTTCGGCAGGCGCAGGTTCAACTCGGTACGGATCGCCATAAGGCGATGAGCGTATCAAACTTCAGCGCGGATCAACACAAAGGACACGGCGTCGGCCGTGTCCTTTGTGTTGAGACGGGGCGCTGCGAAGGTCTTACGCCAGCACGCGAATCACAACGCGGCGATTCTGTGCGCGGCCAGCCTTGGTCTTGTTCGGGGCGACCGGCTTCGTCTTGCCGTAGCTGATGACGCTCATCTTGAACAGCGGAATCTGGTGCTGTTCATACAGATACCGCTTCACGGCTTCGGCGCGCTCGAGACCGATACGGTCGTTGATCTTCGGATCGCCGACGTTGTCGGTGTGCCCTTCGATTTCAAAGTAGGCGCCTTTCGGGTCGGCCTTCAACGCCATCACCATCTCGTCGAGCTTCGCTTTGGCCTCGTCGGGCAGCGTCGTCTTGGCGAACTTGAAATTGCCCTGGTCCTCGCTCAGCACGACTTCGTAAACGAGCCGCTTGGTGGCCTTGTCCACGGCGTCGGCTTTGGAGCCCGCGGCGTTCGCCGCGTTGTTGGCGGCACTGGCCGCGCTGGCGGCTTCGTTCGCCGCGTTGTGCGCCACCTGGGCGGCCTGTCCGGCCTCGGCGGCCTTCTGATCGACTTCGGAGATGCGCCCTTCGTTGCGGCGCGTCCGCTCCTGTGTTTCCTCGAGCGACCGGTTCGTCGCCTCGACCTTGTCGTTGACTTCGCCGACGCTTGTCCGTACGAACTTCTTCGTCGCACACGCGGTGGAGCCCACTGCCAGCATGACGATCGGGACGGCCACGAGTAACTTCCGCATGACTGGATCCTCCTAGAACGAGTTCGGGCGAGATTGCCCGCCGATGTAGCCTGTCCGGGCCCGTACGGTCAGGTCCTTGTCGCGAGCACGGACCACGAGCGGGTGCCAGCCCGGTTTGCCGCTCGATTCGAACGCGATGAAGTACTGATGACGGAGCTCCTCGATGAGCTGCCTCGCTGCCAGGCTCCGCTGTGCAGGAGTGCTTGCGATGAACACGCGCCCGCCGGTCCAGACCGAGAGGTCGTCGAGCGCGCCGGTCAGCCGCGATCGGCCCGGCAAGACCGTCGACCGGTCCTCCGACGGGTTGTCGATCGACGGCACGATGCCGAAGACATACACGGGCACATCAATGGCGCTGGCGATGGCCGAGACGTCGGCCGGACTCAATCGGCTGGACGTATCGTTGCCGTCGGTCAGTACCACGACGGCGCTGCGCCGGCCCTCGCGATTCGCGGAGCGTTTGGCGGTTTCCGCGATCGCGTCGTGCAGCGACGTGGCGCCGAAGGGCACCACCGTCGACATCGACGCTGGAAGTGTCTTGAGCCCGATCGTGAACGGAACCACCTCGTCGAGGCGGGTGTCGAACTTGAAGACAGCGGCTTCATCCCGCGAGGCGTCGAGCCAGGCGAGCAGGTGGCTCGCCGCTTCGCGGGCGTCGGCGAGCCGCGATTCCATACTGCCGCTCACGTCGAAGAGCACGGCGACGCTGACCCCTTCCGACTCTCGCCGGAAGTCGACGATGGGGCGGCGCTCGATGCCGTCCATGACGTCGAAGTCCTTAGCTGTAAGGTCCGGGACGAATCGACCCTTGTGATCGCGCACCACGGCGGCGACGCGGACGAGGTCGACGGCCGATTTGAAGGTCGCAACCGGCGCCGTTTGCGCCTGCGCGACCGCGACATTCATCATCAGAGGAGCCATAAATCCATTGATGAGCCAGTTGCGCATCATCTGGGACCCGGCACTTCCAAGTATCTTGCCATCGTGATAAGTTGTTGATTCAGAAGCAACTAAGGTTGAAGCCGATCTCGGAGGCACGGTAAACAGCCAACGAAATCGTGAAGGATTTACACGGTTTCGGGCTTTTGACGCCCACGCCACTGCGTAAGAAATACCCTGACCCTCAGAAGCTCAAAGGCACGATAAGATGACCTGTGGCAATCACACACGCATCTGCCGCTTCCATCCCCGTAGCCGGGCGAATCCACCGTTTTTCCTACGCGATCCGTAATATCGTCGCCGAGGCGCAACGCGTCGAAGCCCAGGGCACCAGAGTTCGTTACCTGAATGTGGGCGATCCGGTGGCCTTCGGCTTCAAAACACCTCCTCACCTGGTCGCCGCCGTCGAGCGGGCGATGCGGGAGGGCCACAACGGTTACGGACCGTCCGCCGGTATCGCCGACGCGCGGGAAGCGGCCGCCGAGGACATGACGTCTCGGGGATTCCCGGTCTCCGCAGATCGCGTGTTCATCACCGCAGGGACGTCCGAAGCCATCGACCTCGTGTTGAGCGCGCTCGTCGACGACCAGGGCGAAGTGCTCGTGCCGATGCCGACGTATCCCCTTTACACGGCGGTGCTCGCGAAGCTCGGTGCGCGCGCGCGTTACTACCGATGTGATCCGGCGCGCGGATGGGCGCCCGATCTCGACGAACTGCGCGCCCTCGTCACTCCGGCGACGCGTGTGCTCGTCGCCATCGATCCGAACAATCCCACCGGCGCCTCGTATTCCACCGCCACCCGCCGCGCGCTGGTCGAGATCGCGGAAGAGCACGGGATAGTCCTGCTCGCCGACGAGGTGTACGGGGACCTCGGATACGGCGGCCCCGTCCCCTCGATCGGGAGCCTCGATCCGGACGCCGCGGTCATATCGCTTTCGAGCTTGTCGAAGGCATATCTCGCACCGGGATGGCGCACCGGCTGGATGGGTATCGGCCGATCACGGCGGCTGGACGACGTCGTGGCGGCAGTGGCGAAGCTGGCGGACGGACGGTTGTGCAGCACGGTGCCGATGCAATTCGCCGTCGCCGCGGCGCTCCGCGGCGATCGCTCGCACCAGGTCGCGTTCCGCGCAGCCCTGAAGCAACGCGCGGAGATCACTGCCGGGCGTCTCGGCGCGATTCCGGGTGTTTCCTGCGTCCTCCCGACCGCAGGGTTCTACGCCATGCCGCAGGTCACGCTCCCGCCCGGACAGACCGACAAGGACTACGTGCTCGCGCTGCTCCGCGCAACCGGCGTGCTCTGCGTCTACGGCTCCGGCTTCGGCATGCGACCCGAGGACGGCTTCCTGCGCGTGGTGTTTCTCGCGTCGCCCGAAGATCTCGACGAGATCTACTCGCTCGTCGCCGACTTCACGCGGACCTACCTGGAGACCTGACGCCGTTGCCGTGCGACGCGCTCCACCGCGGAGGACGGACAGTCGGACACGTTGACTTGTCGCCTCGCTGCCCACGGTGTGCGCCGGCGTGGAACATCCTGTGATTGCCGATCGCGAGTTCACGCGCCGGATGGTCGGAACGGTCTTCACGGTCATGGCGGTCGCGATTCTGGTCGCCGTGCTGTGGCAAGCCCGTTCGGCGTTGATGCTGATTTACGTCAGCGCGATTGTCGCGATGGGCTTCTCGCCGATCGTCGGATTCATCGAGCGCCCGCGGCAGAAAACCGGCGCGCGCCGTATCCCGCACACGTTCGCCATCCTCATGCTCTATCTGGGCATCCTTGCCGCGGTGGCGGTCGTCGCGCTCATGATCGTGCCGCCGCTCATCGATCAGGCGGGCGATCTGTGGTCGAGCGCGCCGAAAGCGTTCGCCGACTTCCAGCGGTTCCTCATTCGCAACAAGATGATGTCGCTGTCGAATCGCGTCACGCTCGAAGAAGCGGTGCAGAACGCGCCCGCCGGCAGCGGCGTCACCGCCATCAATACGGTGTTGGGCGCCATCTGGAGCGTGATCGGCGGGGTGTTCGGCGTCGTGACGATTCTGATCCTGAGCTTCTATCTCCTCGTCGAGGGCGAGCGGATGTTCGAGCACGTCACGCGACTTTTTCCTGAAGGATCGCGCGGGCAGATCGCGTCGGTCGGTCGCGAGAGCGTGAGGAAAGTGGGCGCGTGGCTGAGCGCGCAGCTGATCCTGGCCTGGGTGATGGGCCTCTTCGCCGCCGGCGGCCTGTGGTTGATTGGCGTGCCGTACTTCTACGTGGTGGCGCTCGTCGCCGCGGTCGGCGAGACGATTCCCATCGTCGGACCGATCGTCGCGGGCATTTCAGCGGTCGCGATTGCGCTGAGCGTTTCGCCCAAAATCGCCTTGATCGTCGGCGCCTACTTCCTGGTGCTGCACCAGCTCGAAGCCAACATCCTCGTGCCGAAGATCATGGAGCGGCGCGTCGGCGTCAGCCCGGTCACCGTGATCGTCGCGCTGCTCATCGGCGCCGAGCTGTGGGGGCTCGTCGGCGCGATCCTCGCGATCCCCACGGCGGCGATTCTCACCGTGATCGTCGACGAGCTGCTGACGAATGCCGCTTGAACGTTCGAAGTTGTGACGTCCGAGGTCTGAAGTCCACCATGACTTCGAAGTTCCAGAGTTCTGACTTCAAGCTTCAGACTTCAAACTTCTCACTTCCAGCTGTTGCGACAGCGTACGCATTGATCACGATCGGGCTGACCTGGCCGCTGGCCCGCGGCCTGGGGCGTGACCTGCCTGCGGATTTCGGTGATCCGCTTCTGAACTGCTGGGTCCTCGCGTGGGACGCCGAACATCTGCTGCGAGGTCTCGCCGGCCATCTGGATGCCCTTCGCGAGTACTGGAACGCCAACATCTACTATCCGCATCCGCTGTCGCTCGCGTATTCGGAGCATCTGACGGCGCAGGCGATCGCGATCCTGCCGATCTACGCAGTCACCCGGAATCCGATCCTTTGTTACAACGTCACTTTTCTCCTGACGTTCGTGCTTTCCGCGCTGGGGATGTTCCTGCTCGTGAAGGCGCTCACCGGCTCGAGCCCAGCGGCTTTTCTGTCCGGCGTCGCCTTCGGTTTTGCGCCGTACCGCTTCGGCGCCCTGCCGCATGTGCAGGTGCTGTCGTCGATGTGGATGCCGTTTGCGCTGCTCGGATTCCACCGCTTCCTGGAGTCGCGCCGCGTGGCGCCGCTCGTTGGGGCGTCTTTCGCGTGGATCGCCCAGAACCTTTCGTGCGGATACTACCTGCTGTTCTTCAGCCCGGTCGTGGCGCTGTTTCTCGCGCTCGAGATCAGTCGCCGCCGCCTGTGGTCCGATTGGAAAATACTCGGGCGCCTGACCGTCGCGATGCTGGTTGTTGGTGCCGTCACGTTGCCGTTTCTGCTGCCGTACTGGCAGCTCCGACAGCTCGGCTTCAGAGTCCGATCGCTCGCCGAGACCTCCCGCTATTCCGCCGATGTCTTCAGCTACTTCACCATCGACGCCGGCATGCGCCTGTGGGGACGCCTGATCCGCGCGTGGCCCAAGCCTGAAGGATCGCTCTTCCCGGGCGTCGCCGTGGCGGCGCTCGCGGCGCTCGGCCTCGCCCGACAGTGGCGGGACGCCCGCCGCGAGACTCCAGCAAGCGGGGAAACGCCCATGGCCAAGGTCGTGACAGCGATGTTGGCGCTTGCCTGCGGCATCACGACACTGATTCTTTTCGGCTGGTCGCTGCACTTCGCTTTCGGCGACGTCGACCTGCGGTTGACCAGCCTCGATCGGGGACTGGTGGTGATCGTTGCGCTGGCCGTCGCCTTGTTTGCGTTGTCACCTCGCGCGCGCGCGATCGCGGTCCAGTGGGTCGCATCGCCGGTAGGGACGCTTTCCATCGTCACCGCGTTCGCGTTTGCGATGTCGCTTGGGCCCGAGATTCAGGCCCGCGGCAGGCCAATCGAGGCAGCGAACCTCTATTCGCTCTTCTACCGGTTCATGCCTGGATTCGATGGCTTGCGCGCGCCCGCGCGCTTCGGAATGATTGTCGCGCTCGGACTTGCCGCGCTGGCCGGGTACGGTGCGGCGGGCGTCGTTCGTCGTCGTTACGGAAGAGTGGTCGTCGCGCTGGCGACCGTTTTCATGGTCGTGGAATCGTGGGCGGTGCCGATCCCAGTCAACGCGAATTCGACCGAGTACAAGCAGAGCGGCCTCATCCCGCTGCCCGCAACGCTGTCGGTCGCCGCGGACACGCCGCCCGTCTATCGGTTTGTTTCGACGCTCCCGGCATCCACTGCGCTCCTCGAGCTTCCCTTCGGCGAAATCGCGTTCGAAACGCGCTACATGTTCTATTCGACGGTCCATTGGCGCCGCCTCGTCAACGGATACAGCGGCGGCAGCCCCGATGACTACGGTCTGTGGGCGGACCGGCTTCGAGAAATCGGTACGCGTCCCGACGCCGCCTGGCGCGCGGTAGTCGATTCCCACGCGACTCACCTCATCGTGCACGAAGGGAGCTACGCCGGCGACCGGGGCCGTCTGATCAGCCAATGGGCCGCCGCACACGGGGCCAGGGAAATGGGCTCGTTCGGCGCCGATCACGTCTTTGAAGTCCCCTGAGAAGGCAACCGTCTCGCATGAGGTCTCGCGCGTCTGTTTCCGGATACACGAAAATCAGCTCGAGGCGTCTTTTCCTTCGGGCGCTCCATTCGAAACGCGTACCATTCAGGAACCGACGCTCTGACAGGTACTCAGGAGCGTCAAGAAGATCGGCAGGCGAATGGCGCGTTTGTGTAAGCGGTGGGACACGCGGTGCGTCTTCGGGGATCTGATGGTCCTCGGTTTCGTGTTGGTGCAATGCCTCGACGGGGCATTCACCTATCT